>Ga0315905_10005520_pt1 | contig 12883 bp, 16 predicted proteins | sample LakEriMetagenome_5_FD_203522 | JGI IMG/M metagenome (GOLD analysis project Ga0315905, IMG submission 203522) | Freshwater fungal communities from buoy surface, Lake Erie, Ohio, United States - Buoy 4 MA121 | ecosystem: Environmental > Aquatic > Freshwater > Lake | place: USA: Lake Erie, Ohio... | reverse complement strand
CGGAAGTTTCACGAGCGGCGGGGGCTGCGGGGGTCGGTGCGGACGGGAACCGGTTGACCCCGTGCGGGAGCCGGTGCTACTCCCCCGGACCCAAACCACCCGAGACCCATCCATGCTCCTGCCCTCGCTCGTTCGGCCGCTGCCTGCGGTCGTGCTCCTCACGCTGCTGGCCTGGGCCGCGGCCGCTTCCGCGGCGGAGGATCACCCGCTCGCGCCGGCCGACACCTCGAGCCCGCGAGCCACGCTCGAGAGCTTTGTCACGGACGTGGACTCGATCTACGCCGACTTGAAGAGTAGCCCGTCCTCACCCGAACTGCGGGACCGGATCCGGCGGCAAATCGCGCGGGTCGCCAACTGCCTCGATCTCTCGAAGGTGGCTCCCTCGCTCGTGGACTCCAAGCGGCGGCAGGTGGTGGTGAACCTCAAGGAGGTGCTCGACCGGGTCGAGCTGCCACCTGAGGCGGAGATTCCCGACGCCGAGCGTGTGGCGGCCGAGAAGCTCACCCGCTGGCGGGTGCCGGACACCGAGATCACGCTCGTGCGGCTCTCCGAGGGCGGACGGGCCGGCGAGTGGGTCTTCTCCGCCGACACCGTCGAGCGGGCCGAGGAGTTCTATCGGCTCGCCGAGCCGATGCCCTATCGGGCCGCGGCCGGCAGCCCGGGCCTGCACGACATGTACGTCGAGTCGCCCGGCTGGATGATCCCCGAAGCCTTGGTCCGCGGCCTGCCCGACTGGGCCCGCCAACGCTTCTGGGACGTGACGCTCTGGCAGTGGGCGGCCGCCGTCGCCCTACTTGCCGGCGGGGCCGGGCTCATCGCGGCCGCCTTCGCCGCTGCCCGCCGTGTGGCCGGCCGGCCCGGGGCCGGGCCGCTCGTGGTCACGCTGGCCGCGCCGCTGGTGCTGATCGGCACCTGTCTCGGCCTCGACCTGCTCTACACCAACCAGGTGCGGATCACCGGCGACGTCTTGTTCGTGGCCAAGACGGCCCTCCGGATCTCCCTGTTCGGCGGCTGCGTGGTGCTCATGCAGGCGGTGCTCACGCGGCTGGGCGAGGCGGTGATCCGTTCCCGCCGGCTGCGGCCGGGCACGATCGACACCCAGGTGGTGCGGCTCGGCTTTCGGGTGCTGACCGTGCTGGCGATGGCCTGGATGGTGATCCTCGGGGCCGACTCGATGGGGATCTCGGTCGCCCCCCTGATCGCCGGCCTGGGCGTGGGCGGCCTGGCGGTGGCCCTCGCGGCCCAGCACACGGTCGAAAACTTCATCGCCGGACTCGTGCTCTTCGCCGACAAGCCGGTGCGGATCGGCGAGACCTGCCAGTTCGGCGACCAGCGCGGCACGGTCGAGCAGATCGGGCTCAGGTCCACGCGAATCCGGGGCGTCGATCGGACGGTCGTCTCGATCCCCAACTCTGAGTTCGCCAAGCTCCGGCTCGTCAACTACACCCGACGGGACAAGATCCTGCTCAGGACGGTGCTCGGCCTGCGGTACGAGACCACGGCCGATCAGCTGCGGCACGTGCTCGCGGCCCTGCGGCAGCTCCTGACGAACCATCCGCGGATCGAGGCCGAGAGTGTCCGCGTGCGATTCACGGGCTACGGCGCGTACTCGCTCGACATCGAGGTCTTCGCCTTGGCGGAGACCAACGACTGGACCACCTTTCTCGCGATCCAGGAAGACGTCCTGCTCGAGGTGATGGACGTGGTCACGGGCTCGGGCTGCGGCTTCGCCTTCCCTTCGCAGACCCACTACATGGCGGCCGACTCAGGTGTCGATGCCGAGGTGCGGCGGCGGGCCGAGGGTGAGATCCGCGACCTGCGCGCGGCCGGCGGCCTGGCCGTGGCCGGATTCCTCGACCGGGGCGATAATGCCGCCGCTCCGGCGATCTCGCCGGCCCATCGGATCCATCGCCCTGCCGCCTGAGAATCCCTCATGTTCGCCGTCTTCGAACACACGGCCGACCTGGGCGTTCGCGTTGAGGCAGCCACGCTTCCGGAGGCGTTTGCCAGTTCAGGCCGTACTCCTGGCAGGCGGCTCGCTTCGACAACTCGCCGGTCAAAACGCGGCGGCGGACTTCCGTCCATATCTCCATGTCTGCATACACTCCTCGTGCCTCGCTCTCGGTAAAGGGGAAATCGCGGCTCCGCCGCGATTCTCCTCACCGATATCGCTGCACAGTTGTGCGCTGCATTTTTCGACCGGCCGGGCTACCCCACCGCGCGCTGCACTTTTCGACCGGCGTTCACACTCATCGACTGCCGACCTCAGTGACAACCCGGAAAAACGCCTGGAGATGGCACTGCCGAGCGGTTGGCTATGGGTACGTGTCCGGGACGTGGCGGAAGCACGGCTCGGGAAGATGCTCGACAAAGCAAAGAATCGCGGCCGTCAATACCCATATCTTCGCAACACGAACGTCCACTGGTTCGAGGTGCGCACGGACGAACTAAAGACGATGCCCCTCGGAGACGACGAAGTCGATTCGTTTTTGCTCCATGTCGGAGACGTGCTGATTTGTGGAGGCGGCCATGGCATCGCGCGAACAGCCGTGTGGCGTGGCGAGAGTTCAGGCGTGGCGTTTCAGAAGGCACTTCATCGCGTGCGTCCCGGCACATCCCTGAACGGGGACTTTTTGCGTTCTGCATCAACGTCTACTTCCACGCCAACGTCCTCCAGCGTTCATTTACAGGCGTCGGAATCCCGCACTTCACGGGCGCGGCCCTATCGAAGTTGGTCTTCCCGCTCCCACCCCTTCCCGAGCAGCGGCGAATCGTGGCAAAGGTGGACGAACTGATGGCCCTCTGCGACCAACTTGGAGGCCAGACTCGCCTCCGCAGCCACCAACCGGGCCCGGCTGCTCGAAGCCCTCCTCCACGAAGCCCTCGCACCCGCGGCGTAAGCAGGCTGCGAACCGTCAGCTTGGCAGCGGGCGGATCAGGCGCCAGCTGCTTCGGCACTGCGGCATCGCTCATCGACGGCTTCAAGCACCGAGAGGCGAACCGCAGGCGTGAGATTGATGAGCCGTACGTTCTGTCGAAACCACTCCTCGCCACGCTCTGCCACGAGCACGGCGATGGCGCCGTCGGCGAACGACTCGCTCACGGTCCTCACGCCAGCAAAATCCAGGATCACGGGAGTGATCCCCGCCGCCGTCTGCGTGGCGATGTCAAGCCGTAGCGTGGCCGCCCTCTGCCGACTGGAGAGATCAGTCCCAAACGTCTTCGCGATTTCGACCGTGTGCGTCACAGCCCCAACCTCTCTGCCAAGCCTTCCAACGCAGCCCGCCGAGCGGTGATCCCGGCCGTCGCCCTTGGGACCGGCATCTCCACTTCGATGGCCACCCCTTGCCAAAAGGGCTGTAGGGAATCATAGGACGGCCCATCGGCCCCCGCCAAATATCGGCACTGGCCAGCCCCCGAAGCCACCCAAAAGCTGCCGCCAGCGGCCCGGACGATCTCCTGAAGGTGCCATAAACCAAGCCCCTGGTGATGGTTGTCGCCGGTGACGGTACCGACTGTCGGCGGATACGGACTGACCACGCTGTCCTCTGGCAGACGCTGCTCCCAGCCGTCGCCCTGGCTCGCCGCCGTGGTGTGGCCACGCTGGAGGCACCAGTCGATCGCCTGCTCGTCCGAGGTCACTGCCGGGGCCACCGCCGTCACATTCCGAAGCATGCCGACCCCAGAGTCGACGATGGCGAACTGAATTACGTCGCCGTCCCCTCGTTCGTATCGTTGGGCACTTGAAAACCCAATGCCGCGGGAGTGAGAGGCCACGTTGTCGTGCATTTCTCCGACCACCTTGCTCAAAACCCTGATGAACTCTGCGCCGTTCTCACCAAGCTGCTCATAGAACAGGTTGTTGATCACGGCGTTGCAGGCGTCGACCTCATGGCCACTCACAAGCCGAGTCAGCGGTGTGTACGTCAACCCCTGAAGCCCGGGCAACGAAGGCGGCACGTATTTGCCGTCGAGAACTGCTTGGAGCCCGCAATTGGCCGCGTAGCTCTTCTGTGCAGCCTGAAACAAAATACGGTCCCGCAGTCGATAGCCGAGTCGTGGCTCATGTGCCGCTTCAGCGGCCAGCATCGTCACGATGATCGGTGACAGAAAGCCTACATGTGCGGGCGGACCGTCACTCCTGATGATGCGAAGCAGTCGCAGCGCAGCGTTGCGATCCACGAATTGGTGTCCTCGTCCGAGGGCGATGCACCGGTAAATCGTAACACATCGACAAGACATCTCGTGGAGTCGCTGCGACACGTCCAGACTAAATCGCGTGCTAAATGCAGGCATATTTCCTGACGGCAATCGAGCCGTCAGCGCTCGCCCGCCTCTCTCCCTGCCCCGCTCTCCTGGCGCCGGGCTTCCCCTTCCCTCCAACCGCGCCACCGCTGCGCACCCACCCCATGAAGATCTACGTCACCCTGATCCCCATTCCGCCACCCAACCCAACCGGCCCCGATCCTCCCGTCATCTACCACTTCACGACGGGCCTGAAGCTCCGCTCGATCATCAACACGGGGTACATCAAACCCAGCACGGCCAACATCGAGCCCAACGAGAGACCCGTCGCCTGGTTCTCGACCAGCCCTGACTGGGAGCCCACGGCGACCAAGTGCCTCATCCCCGGCAAGGCTGGCCAGATCATTACGGCCAATGCCCAGCACGGCCTTGTCCGAATCACGGTGCCCGGCACCTGCGCCCCATACATCTTTCCGCAGCTGCCGCTCATCGCAGGCACGAGCCCCACGACCTGCATCGGGCTCTTGCTCTCGGGGCTCGAACTCGGCGCTGACCCGAGCACCTGGCGGTTCACGCCCGAGCCAGTTCCAACCGCCCTGTTTCGGGAAGTCGAGTTCTTCGACTTCGCCAACGACCAGTGGCTGGCCGTAGATCTGGCCGAACTCGCCTGCCGGAACTGAGCGGCCCCAACCATGCCCCCAACACCTCGAGGACTCACACCCTCATGACCACGACCCTTCTCACCTCGCTCCTGGCTACCGGGCTCGCCCTGGCTCTGGCCCGCGAGAACCGACTCCGACGAGCGTTCCAAGACCTCGTCACCCGGCTGCTCGATCGAATCAAGCAGCAGACGTCATTCACCCCGTCGTCCACCCGAATCCACAGCCGGAGGACTCCATGATTCACCGAGCGTTTCTGGCCAGCCTGGTTCATCCGGCTGCGTCACTTCTGTACTTCATTCTGCCCGCGTGGCGCGTCACTAAGTGGGTCGCGTGGGCCCGCTGGCCTGCGTGGGTGATGGCCGCGGCTGTCGGCGCCATCACTGCCCTGCTCACGGCTCCCGCCCAGGCAGGCTGGTTCTGGGGGCCCGATCCCAAGGTCGAGGCTGCCAACCGGGCCCTCGAGCGGGCCGCCCAGATCGCCACCGAGGCAGCCCGGACCCATTCTGGCCAGCAGAGCCAGCTCTTGGCGGCCATCGAAGCGCTCTCCAGTGAGCGAACCCAGATCGCCGGGCAGTTCGGGCGGCTCGGCGAAATGGCCGCCCGCGACTCAGCCTGGGCCGCGGCGCTGCAGCAGCCGGGCCTGTGCTCGTCGCCGTGGTGGTTTTGGCCCTTGGCTGTACTGCCATCTGGATGGTCACCCGCGCGGGCGACCACGACAGCCAACTGGCAACTGTGCTCGTGGACGAAATCACGGGCACCGGCACTGGCGGCTTTCTCCGGCAGCCCCGCCAAGGCGCTCTTTTCGCACGCGCAGGCCAGAGAGCACGTGGCCTCGAGTACGACGACGAAGACCGTGCCCACGAATCCCTCGAAGAACAGGAGATGCCCTTCTAGCACATGAGCCACATCGTCGAAATACGAACCGAGATCAGGGATGAGCAGGCCGTACGGGCCGCCTGCGCTCGTCTTCAACTCCCGGTGCCCGAGCACAAGACCGTCAGGCTGTTTAACGCCACGGCTACGGGGCTCTGCGTCCAGCTCCAGGGCTGGTCATACCCTGTCGTGTGCAACCTCCAGACCGGCCAGGCCCAGTACGACAACTATCAGGGCCACTGGGGCGAGCAGAAGCACCTGAACTCGTTCCTCCAGGGCTACGCGGTGGAGAAAGCCAAGATCGAGGCCCGCAAGAAGGGCCATTCTGTCAGCGAGACCCGGCTCCAGGACGGCTCGATCCGGGTCACCGTGCGAGTGGGAGGTGCCGCCTGATGAGCAATCCCACGACCAAGACCATCGAGATCACCGTCAGCCCCGAGGGAGCCACCAGCATCAAGACGCAGGGCTTCACGGGAAGTTCCTGCAGGGACGCCACCCGGGACCTGGAGCGGGCCCTCGGAGCCTCTGGCACCGAGCACCTGCTGCCTGAGTATTTCCAGCGGGCCAGCACGGGCGAACAAGTCCGGCAGGGCTCATAGGGCTGATAGCAAAGAAAAACCGGAGCACTCTGCTACGGCGGGCCTCGGGCTGGGCGGTGGCGCTGAAAACCGCGCCGCCGTCCAGCCTGACCGTGCCCAGCCTGTCGGCCCAGTCCCAGCACCCCAAACCCCGGGAGCCACCCATGGCCCAATCCAAGCACACCGAGCCCGAGCCCGCACCCGACCCGTATGTCCAAGAACTCCTCGCTGGCTACTTCCAGGCTGAAGAAGCCCGCCTTGAGCAAGCCAAGGCGAAGCTCAAGACCGAGATCATTCCCCGCCTCCATAAGTGGGGCGTCGCCAAGGTGAAGTGTGAATACTCCGGCTACGGTGACAGCGGAGCCATCGACCACATCGCCTACCTGGACGCCCAAGGCCAGCCTGTGAACATGGACCTGGTCCGGTCAGCCAGTGATCCCGAGATCGAGAACGTGCTGTATGAGTTCCTGCCCTCGGGCTTCGAGAACAACGAGGGCGGCCAGGGTGACGTCACGATCGACGTCGCGGCTGGCACGGTGAAGCTCGAGCACCAGGAGAACTACACCGAGACAAACGACAGCACCCGGGAGTTCACGCTCTGATGGCGCACCCGTACCACCACGCCGAGAGTTCCGCCAAGAAGTTCGGTGGAATTCCCGAGGAATACCTGAGATTCCACGAGTTTCTCGACGCCTCGAAGAGCCACATGGCGGACTTTCGGCACCGGGCCCTCAGGCACCATTCCGAAGGCGTCTTCCTCATGGAGGAGTTCTTCGGGACTACCACGGTGCTCTCGACCGGCCGGGTGCTCCCCGTGCGGTTCATCGGCGAGCAGCACGTTCTGGAAGACCTCGGCCGGATCCCCACGGTGGCTGACTGGCTCGGCAAGATTCAGCCCGAGAGCTGGATGCTCGGCCGCGGGCAGGGGCTGGCTGAATAGGCCGAGCCAGTTCGTCTGCCCTTCAACTTACCGCGACTGTGCGCCGGGAAATCCAGCCACAGAGCCTTCAAGGACAGGTTCACGTCGCGGATAAAAAATACCAGCGATCCGATCAGGGAGCACATGCACCCAACGAAGATCGCGACGATTACACCTGCGATCTCGAGCCTGAACAGGGCTCCGCAGAACAGACAGATCACGAGCACGGCCACCAAGAGCACGCTACAGGCTGCCAGGGCGATGCTGGCTCGCAGGATTCGCGCCCGCTGGGAAAGAATTCCCAGCTTGGAGTAGCCAACCTCGAGTTCATCGCCCTCGGCTACTTCACACTCATCTGCGACCAGCCGCGCACGATCGATGACCCTCGCAAACCTATTGGTCATGCACAGCAGCAGCAGCCCTACTCCCGAGATCAGAATCACTGGACCAATCGCCAGCTGCAGCGTCGGGATCAGAGACTCAAGTGAAAGCGGATCCTGTCCCATGCTTGCCCCGCGGATCTAGACCCCAAGGCACTGCTGATTCACTTGTGCCTCGGCATTTTCTTCGGCCTCGCGGTGGAACTCCGTTGGCAGGTCCTCGGGCCGCTCGCCGTAGGTCTCCCGCATTGCCCAGACCGCCCCGAGATATTCACTGAAGTGCGCATCCATGCGTTGGTCCTCCTCTACAGGCTGGAAACCGCAGGAATCCGCAGTGTTTAACGCCGCCCATTCCCCGTAACCCGAGATCATCAATGGCCAAGTCCACCACATCCAAAACAATACGAGAGGCTCCTGCCCCTTCCGCCACCACCCTCACCACGCGTCTCCGCGAACTCATCTCCGCCTGCTTCACTGGCCCGTGGGTCCAGACGAACGAGCCCACCGAGGCCATTCGCGATCTGACCGCCCTGTGCCGCGCCGAGGGCTGGAGGCTCGCGACCTGGGACTGCGACCGCGGCATAACATTCCCGCTGGAGCAGATCGCGATTCCTGGCGTGACCGAGACCCAGGATCCGCTCGCGGTCATCCGGGCGCTGCCGCAGGTCGCCCAAGGCTCCGGGACGACGCTCGTGGCCTTCGAGAGCCTGCACAGGTTCCTCGGCGCCACGGAGATCATCCAAGCCCTCGCCCGACAGATCCATGCGGGCAAGAACAGCCGGTGCTTCATCGTGGTGCTCGCGCCGGTCGCCCAGATCCCCGCCGAACTGGACAAGCTCTTCACCGTCGTCGACCACGAGCTGCCCGGGCGTGCGCAACTGGAGGAGATCGCCCGCGGAGTGGCCACCCAGGACGGCGAGCTTCCCACGGGCGACGAGCTGTCCCGCGTCATCGAAGCCGCCGCTGGGCTCACCGCCAGCGAAGCCGAGAACGCTTTTTCGTTGGCCCTCGTTCGGCACGGGAAGCTCGAGCCCGAGACGTTGTGGGAACTGAAGAGCCAACAGCTGAGAAAAAGCGGGCTCGTTTCCCTGCACAGGGGCACTGAGTCGTTCGACCAACTCGGCGGCCTCGACAACCTCAAGGCGTTTTGCCTGCGGGCCATGCGTCGACAGGGCGAAGGCACCGTCAGCAACCGTCCCCGCGGCGTCCTCCTGCTCTCTCCTCCCGGCTGCGGCAAGTCCCAGTTCGCGAAGGCGCTGGGTAACGAGACCGGCAGGCCCACGGTCGTTCTCGATGTCGGCGCTCTGCTCGGCTCTTTAGTGGGCCAGTCCGAGAGCAACGTCCGGGCGGCCTTGAAGTTGGCCGACGCGATGGCCCCGTGTGTCTTGTTCGCGGATGAAGTTGAAAAAGCGCTCGCGGGTTCCAGTTCATCGGGCCAAACGGATAGCGGCGTCACAGCAAGGGTGTTCGGCTCCCTGCTCACGTGGCTGAACGACCACGAATCGGACGTCTTCTTCGTCGGCACCTGCAACGACGCCTCGAAGTTGCCACCCGAGTTCGCAAGGGCCGAGAGGTTCGATGGTGTGTTCTTCGTGGACTTGCCGGGGCGTGACCAGAAGGACGCGATCTGGGGCATCTACACACGGCACTACGGGCTGGACGCGAAACAGGCCCGGCCGGATGACGCCAACTGGACTGGCGCCGAGATCAAGTCGTGCTGCAGGCTGGCGAGTCTTCTGGACATGCCGCTCGTTCAGGCCGCCCAGAACGTCGTACCCGTGGCTGTCACTGCGGGCGACAAGATCGAGGGCTTGCGCCAGTGGGCCTCGGGAAGGTGCCTGTCGGCGGATCGGGCGGGTGTGTATGCGCGGGCGGAGGTTGGCAGTGGCGGCCGGGTGCGGAGAGTGGTGCGGGAGCCGGGGGTGAATTGAGCGGCCACGAAAACACCGAGGGGAGCAGGCCCGTGATGGCGACCTGCTCCCCTCGCATTGGAGTCAGATTGGCTTCGCTGCATCAGCCCCGCATCCAACGCCGTCGCCATGCTCCGAATGCCGCGTAGCCAAGTCCAGCCGCTCCCATCGCCCACATCGATGGCTCGGGTACGGCATCTACAGTCAACTCGACGCCGCTCAAAGGCACCCCGTTGAAGCTGCCGCCGTTGCGAGTGAAAGTCACCGTTGCGATGGACGAGGACGGCTGAAACAACATCTCGGTGATTCCAAAATCAGCATCATTACGAATGCCATAGAGATTCGTCACAGTACCGTCAGCTGACGATGTGACCGTACCACCGGAGAGGGTCGGGTGCACCGTACCGCCGCCTGCGGCAGCGCCCCCGTTGAGCGTGTAGGAGTCGTTGTGCCACGCCCTCAGCAAGTAGGATTCGCCCGCCATCAGCCCGGTGAGTGCAAGAGAAAAAGTCATGTCCCGAGTGAACCACAAATCCGAAACGACCCCATCGAAGGATGTGCCTTGGACATAGGCCCGATCGGCGTCGGGGCCGCCACGGCTGTACCAGGATCCCGCGGTCAAAAGCGTCGCAGAGATTCCGGACGCGGCCCCCGCTGGAGTCAACAGGAGCGGCTGGCTCCCGTCGACGCCTCCCCCAAAAACCTCCGTCACTTGCCAGCCAGGCTGGGCCAACTGACCGGGATAGCCGAGCATCTGCAAATCGGCGGAGACGAGAATCGTGCCCGCGACCAATGGGGCGGAGCCAACATCGACGACGAGAATGGCGACTAACCATGGCAGGGACTTCGTCCAAGGACACCTTTTTGAGCCACGATGCGTGAACGTCGAGAGGCAGTCGGCGACGTGGCGCGAGACAGGCAATCTTGCAAAACAGTTCATTGAAAAAACCCTAGCATCGTGGCGGATCTCATGACTCCAACACGTCGGGGGGCAACTCCACTTACTGTCGCGGACGCATGCGACCCGCACCGCAGTTTTACAGACCGTATCAACTCCGTCGATGCCTGACGCCCAAAAAGTGACAAATCGGGATTGAGTGGGGACGACTCAGGCGCGCAGCCGATCCGGCTGGGACAAACCGGCCAAATTCAGGGAAGAATCCGCGGAGCGAGAAATGCCATCGGAGGAGCAGGCGGCGAGGAGTCTGAACGCAAACTGACCGGCGTTCTGACGTCGTTCGCCCAGCCAGATCGCGTAGCCACTAACCACCGCACGCATGCCGACCCGAGTTCAGCACTCGTGTCGGCCCACCTCGGCAAAACTGCGGAACCGGCTCAATTCTTCTATATGTTCTTCCTCTTCTTCCTTCTTCTATCTACCTATGGGGTACCCCTCGCGGCCCCATTCCTCTGCCCGATAGAAGTGAGCCGCTCATCCGGGATTTTCACCCCCTGATTCCGGCTCATGGTGGCAGGCGGCTCCACGGTTGCCTCGGCTGCTGATCGCCGGTCCTAGCCCTACAGAACCGTCACCAGCCAAGGGGTTTCCCAACCTGTGCCGCCGCCAGTCTGCGCGGCCGGGCCTTCCATCCAACCTTCACGGAGATCGCACGTACCGATGTCCACCGCAACCACCACATCCCACGACACCGGCCAGACCAGTTCTCGCCGGACGACAACCCAACCAACCAACACCCCGACCAACCAACTCGAACGCTCCGCTGCCAACAGGCTCCGCACCACGATGGCCGCCGTTCGCCTCGCCCTCACGTGGCTTGGCGTCCGGAAGACCCTCGCCCCGGAGCAGCGCACGACGGCCGCCCGAGCGTTTCATGCCGACCGGGAACTGCCCTCGTCCGGACGACATCGACTGAACCGGCGCCGAGATAAAGTCGTGCTGCAGGTTGGCCTCGCTCTTGGGCGTGCCGCTCGTTCAGGCCGCGCAGAACGTCGTACCCGTGGTTGTGACCGCGGGCGGCAAGATCGAAGGGTTACGCCAGTGGGTCTCCGGTCGGTGCCTGTCGGCGGATCGGGCGGGGGTGTACTCGCGGACGGAAGGAGCGAGTGTCGGTCGAGTCAGGCGGGTGGTGCGGGAGCCGGGAGTGAATTGAGCGTTGCGGGTCTTGGTAGGCGGCGTTCACCGGGCGTTGGGCTGGGTAAACTTCGGGTTGGCTACCGGCCCCCGAACCCGTCTCGCCCCGCCTTTCCCTGTGACGCGCTCCCTGAACATGCTCACTCGGTTTTCGCTGCTCATAGTCGCCCTGCTCGCTTTGGGATTCTTCTTCAGCCTTCCTCGCGCGATGGCCGACGAGTTGCCCAAAGACACGAACAAGATCGTGAGCCTGACGCCGGAGCAGGCAGGAAAACTCGCGAGGAAGCCGGGCAAGGTTCTGTTCCTCAACGGCCTGACCACGCTCGACGCCGATACCGCCAAGGCACTCTTGGAGTTCAAGGGCAGTCGTCTGTGGCTCGGCGGCCTGACCACGCTCGACGTCGCCACTGCCAAGGCGCTCTCGGAGTTCAAGGGCATAGGGCTGCACCTCAACGGTCTGACCACGCTCGACGCCAAAGCAGCCAAGACACTCGCGGGGAACAAGGCCTACCAACTGTTCCTCAACGGCCTGACCACTCTCGACGCCGCCACCGCCAAAGAACACGCGGGGTTCAAGGGCGCAGTACTGGAACTTAACGGCCTAACCACGCTCGATGCCGACACCGCCAAGGCGATCGGAGAGTTCACAGGCCAATTTCTATCTCTCGACCGCCTGACCACACTCGACGCCGATATCGCCAAGGCACTGGCGGAGTTCCAGTGCAAACATCTGTCCCTTAGGGGCCTGACCACGCTCGACGCCGATACAGCCAAGGCGATCTTGGGGTTCAAGGGCAATCTGACCCTCAACGGCCTGACCACGCCCGACACGGAGACCGCCAAGGCGCTCGCGAAGTCAAAGGCATGGGATGGCAGACTCCCGAACCTGACCACGCTCGACGCCGATACAGCCAAGGCGCTCTCGGAATCAAAGGCGTGGGATGGTGACCTCTCCGCCGTCACCACCTTCGACTCCCCCGACTCCGTCGAGATCGCCAAAGCCCTTGCCACGTGCGGACCCCTCCCCAGTTTTTGTACCAGTGCTCATGAGAGAGTTGGGGAACAGTCCGCGTGGTGTGTCGGAGGGAGGGGCGTAGCCCCGACCGGAGACGTGCGTTGGGCATGGATGAATGATCGAAGGTGAGAGTCCTTTATGGGGCCTGTTGGAGGCAACCAGAAGCCGGAGGCAGCTGCACGAGGTCGAGGCTGGCTTTGCACAGCCGA
>Ga0315905_10005519_pt1 | contig 12884 bp, 10 predicted proteins | sample LakEriMetagenome_5_FD_203522 | JGI IMG/M metagenome (GOLD analysis project Ga0315905, IMG submission 203522) | Freshwater fungal communities from buoy surface, Lake Erie, Ohio, United States - Buoy 4 MA121 | ecosystem: Environmental > Aquatic > Freshwater > Lake | place: USA: Lake Erie, Ohio... | reverse complement strand
CACTGTGCTGACAGCCAATCATGTGGTTAAAAAAGCGGGATATGGTCTTTATGAGATTATCACCTATGATGGGCAAAAATACGAGATGGAAAACAAAGCTCAAACTCTGGGAAAATTAGATTTAGCCTTAGTTAAATTTACCAGTTCTAAAAATTATCCCCTTGCTAAAATTGCTGATTCTCAGACAGTTAAAGAAGGTGCAACGGTATATAATTCTGGATTTCCTATTCCCTCTATTTCTAATAATCCACAGCGAATTTACTTCTTCATTACATCCCAAATCACAGCTAGAGGAAGGGGAGAAAATCTGGGATATGATTTATTTTTGAGTGGGAGTCCAAGACCGGGAATGAGTGGGGGACCAATATTAAACGACCAGGGTGAAGTAATTGGTATTTATGGTAAAGCTGAATTTGGCATAAGTGAATCAGCATTAGCAAGAGATGGAGTTCAGGGAATACCGACGGAAAAATTCCCCAATTTAATTAGTAATATTCAAAATATTACTCAAAATAATACCCAAGCTAATACTCCTCGTAATAATCCTAGTCCTACAAATGAACCTACACCTGTCAGCTTTCAGAGATTAGAAACATTGTTAAAAGCAGGAAAATGGCGAGATGCAGATTTAGAAACTTGGAAGTTGATGCTAAAGTTAACTAAACGAGAACAGGAAGGACTGTTAGAACTTGAAGATGTGAAAAATTTTCCCAGACAGGAATTGCGAAAAATGGATCAATTATGGGTAAAATATAGCAATGATAAATTTGGCTTTTCTGTACAAAAGCAAATTTGGCTGGAGTTGGGAGGTAAGTTAGATGAAGTACCTGACGGTAATACTTTTCTAAAGTTAAGCGATCTCGTCGGTTGGAGGGTAAATGGAAAATGGCTTCGTTATGATGGATACACTTTTAGTACAAACGCACCAAAAGCACACCTGCCGACGGGCGCAGGTTGGCCAGTGGCTCTGCGGGTTCGCGTTTTCTCTTCTCTAGACTATAACCCATAAGCGTTACACAAGATTATAAGTATTTCTTATTAAAAAATAAACAACCGATTTATTAGCCTTTGGGGATTTAATAGTTTGTAGGTTGGGTTGAAGCATGAAACCCAACATAAACGTCGGGTTACTCGGAAACTGCTGTATTATCTCTAAATATGCAAAAGACCAAGCAGAGGAAGATTTAGAACACACAGAAATTGTGTTTGATACAGAACGGGATATTTATTGTTGTATACAGGATGGAAGGATGAAAATAGAATTTATGGTTGTCCGATTCATATTAGGATTAAAGATGGTAAAATTTGGATTCAGCGTGATTTTACGGAGGAAGGAATTGCTCAACAGACGGATATAGTTTTAGCTTTTAGAGCGCCTCATATCAGACAATTTACTAATTTTGCGGTGGGTTAAATTTTGACTTGATTTTCTGTGCTTCTGATTCAAAAAATATAATACCATGATACAAAAAACATAGCCACTTCCTCTTATCAGAAAAAAGAGGCTTTAAACCTTCACCAAAATAAATTTCATTAATCAATAATCAACCAAGTTTATAACTGATATATCGGTTCAGACTAACTTTTTCTTCTGCGGCTTCTATAGCTAATTTGCGGTGTAGTGCCGGAGTGATGCGTACCTGAAATTTACCACTATATTGCTTTTCTGCTAATGGCTCTGGAGGTATCTCCCCAGTAGTTTCCATATCAGCTAGTATATCTTTCACTAGCTCTATAATACCTTTGAGAGCAGTAAGATTATCTTCATGAAGATAAGACAGGCTAGGAAATTCAGCACACAAACCCACAAATTCTTGATCCTCTTGTGACCAAGTAACTCTATATGTATAGTGGTTGTGATTAACCATTTTCCGATTCCTCAGTTTCTTCAATTGCTGCTAATTTTTCTATCGCATCCAAAACTTGTCTAACTTGATAGGGCTTTGCCTTTCCTTTGTCGTTTTGGATGTTGACTCGCGGATCTCCACCCCAGGGCATTTTGTAGACACAGTGGCTTGTCCCTTGCTGTCTGGGTTCTCCAAAATAATGATTGCAAACCTTTACTAAATCAATAAAGTTTACGTTCTGAGGATTATTTTTGAGTTCAGCAAGGATTTTTTTTATTTGTGTCATCTTCAGGTTTCCTTTTGTATATAAAATCCATGTCAATGTAAATTAAGTAAAATCTAAGTGATTTTACTCAGTATTAACAATGCACGAATGTAGAAACCTTAAACACTGTTCCCAGTCAAGGTGGATAAATGCTGATCATAAGAAATTGAACTTTAGATAGAATGCCATAATGTTGATAGCTCAATTATAGGATCAATATTGGTACTATGTCAATCCTTTTGTGATGGTAGGTATAAATATAGCGGAACTGTTACCAGGGGCAAGGTCAGTAGTTGTAGGTTGGGTTGAAGAATGAAACCCAACATCTTTATAATGTTATTGGGTTGGGTTGCGCTTCGCTTAACCCAACCTACGAATATAATATAAAGGCATTACTTAAAAAATCAGGTATTATTTATATTAGCGGTAATGTAAAATTACCAATTCATTTAGAAAATAATATTCGTGATTTAAACAACGATGTCTATTTAAGTAGCTGAACGCAAAAAAAACCGACATAAGTAACGAAAAGTAAAGTTGTCGAAAACCGTTCGGCTGACGCTCACGGCGAAGCCTCTTCCCTGTTCCCTGGTCATAACGACAATTTTTAACGCCAACCTAACTTGTGTTTCTGTTTGCGATCGCCTGTTAGTTAAATTTGCTTTTTCAGTAATTCAGGAATTTGAGATGGACTATCGGCCAGAGGAATTTTGAGCGACTCAAAAGCAGCCAATTTACTTTCTACCGTGCCAAAATTAGCAGAACGTCCAATTACAGTGGCTAAAGTTCCTGTTTGTTGCCAATTTTGTGTGGGTGGTGCGTGTCTACCGGCAATATAGGCAACTACAGGTTTATCAATTGTTTCAGCAATATATTTTGCGGCTGCTTCTTCACTGCCTCCACCAGGTTGGCCAATTAAAACAATGGCTGCTGTGGTGTCATCTTCATCGAGAATTTGTAACCATTGCAAGAATGAAGAACCGACAATAGTATCACTGCCAATGCTAACACTAATTGACTGACCCAAACCCACCTTTGTTAATTCCCAAGCGACTTCATAGGTGAGGGTACTACTACGGCTAACAATTCCCACAGAACCTGGGATATAAAATTCACGTTCGTGAGTACCCAGAAGAATTTTCCCGGGGACGATAATTCCCGGACTATTTGGACCGATAATTAAGGTTTCACCTGCTTCTGTTTTCCGAAGTAATTGCACCATATCTAGGGGTGGTACACCAGCAGTGATAATAATAATTTGGGGGATATTAGAAGCTATTGCTTCTAATGCTGCATCCAAAACTTGATCAGGTGGAACACAAATAATTGTTGTATCAATCTGTCCAAATTTGGCAACAACCTCCTCAACTAAATCAAATACTGGTAAATTATATATTTGCTGTCCACCATGTCCAGGATTGACACCAGCTACCAAATTTGTACCGTAAGCTTGCATTTGAGCAATATGATTTGCTGAGATAAATTCACAAAATCCCTGGATTAAGACTTTACTTTCTGGTGTTAAGTTCATAATTTGTTAGTGGGTAATTTAATTTGCGAGTGTTCATTTATAAAAATCGTTCATCCTCAGATCCCCGACTGCAACAGCAGGGCATTTTTATTTATGAATACAATAAATTAAAGAAGTTGGGAATCTGATGACATCATCTGAATGCTTATCTTCAATTTTTATTTTTTAACTTTTACTTCCCTGCTTTTCTTTTTATCTTCAGGTAATTTAACTAAACGAACTGCTTCTTTAACTGCTTCGTCTAAATCCTCTGCCAAGATAAGTGATTGATTGGTGTTTTTTAATGTGGCTATATATTCTCTAAGATCATTAAATTGAGATCCAACTAAACGGAAAACTAAATGGGGTAAATTCACCTGATTTTGAATCTTATTATTAGTAATTAGCATCTCAGATGTGATTTCACTCCTGTTTAATTGCAGAAAATTACCCATAATTTCGGGAAGTTTGTCAACTTGAGGAATAGTTCCTAAAAAGTTGATTAAAATAACTTGAATACTTTGATCTTCGGACAAAGTTTTCAAACTACTGATCAAGCGATCGCTAAAAGTTGTCAATTTAGTATCACTCATAAATGAATGACGCAAATTGACACATTTACCAGGTTTACCACCTGCATAAACAACCGCATCCAATGTTGTAAATATAGAACCTTTGCCGTTACCTAAGATACCGATTTTACCTGGCATTTCTAAGCTATCCCAACTACCTAAAAAGTCGTTCTTTTTTTGATTACCATGATGACGACCGACCATTTTTGCGGCCATGTCAGCTATTTCGGGATGACGGTTAATAGCTCGCTCATTAACCCTGATTTTACCATTCAGAGCCATAACTTGACCGGTTGAGTTCACACCCAAAGGATTAATTTCTACCAAGTCCAAATCTTTCTGGATAAATAACTGGTACAGTTTCTCAACAATATTGCTCACAGACTGCATCAAAGTACCCCGTAAACCCATTTTCAAAGCCAGCCTTCGAGCGTAAAATGGAGAAAATTCTTGTTCGACAACTACGTGCTGAAATTTTTCTCCTGTTGTTTCCCAGTCAATATTTGCTTCCGTACAACCCAATAAAACGGGACGACACAGCGCAGTATCCAAAACTACAGCAAGATAAAACTCCTCTTGAGCATCATACTTTGATTCTGCCAATAAGACTTCTGGAAATTGTCCCCAAATTGGTAAATTAAATATATTTTGTGCCGCAGCTATGGCATCAATTGTTGTTTCTACGATTCTCACCCCTCCAGCTTTTTCCCTTTCCCCTCCTTGTACTTGGGACTTGAGTACAATGGGGTAAGGGATTTTCAACCGTTTTAAGTCTGTGGGATGATCTATTCTTTGGGACGGTAGGACGGGAATCCCAATTTTACCAAACCATTCTTTAACTTGATACTCTAATAAGTCCATTGAAACACACCTTGTATTGATAACTCCAACGCTATGCACTCTTGAGAAGATCTAAATATTGTCAATGATCCTGAAGATTATGGAATTTGGCTGTGGTTAACTGAAAATTTTTTTGCCATTGTCTAATTTATAATCTAATTGTATAAAAAAAGTATAAGACTTCACGCGAAACTCTTGGCGGTGTTTTTCGTCAATAATTCAATATTGGTTAAAAAATGATTGTCTTGGCTTCGAAATCAGGGTTTGCATCTAGCTACGAATTTTCCTCATTTGTGTGTCAATCTCCAGTCTATTTAATCATCAAAACTATACGGAAAAAGTGACGGTAACGCTTCATGAACATTACAGTTGAACAACAAGAACTACTACTTTTAGGCGATATTTTGCAAAAAAGATTAGCAGCAAAAGTGACTGATATTCGGGATTTTCAGGTAAAATGCGCCATCAAGAATGATTTATTGATGATTCTCACTGAACATAATTCAGAGGTTGCAGTTGACACCAAGCAAGTTTTTGAGGTCTTGGCACAAACATTACAATCCCAATTCAACTACAAAACTCAACATATCCAATTTTTCTTGAGAGTTTTTGGGGACAAGCTTCCCTATGCTAAATATTTCCTAGATTCTCCCATGCCGACAGCGGAGAAAGAAATTTCCTTAACCGAACCTATTCCTGATTCATTTGTCTCCAGTCCTAAGGCCTCCTTTTTAAACCATTCCTCACTAGATTCAATTTTACAGAATCTATCTAAGGATGAAGATAAATCCCAGGAAATTAACCAAGGGTCTGATCCTTTTGTTCATATCCCAGATCAACCGGAAAAAAGACATTTATTACGATCATTTCCCCCTGCGTCTATAATTGGTACTACTGTATTTATCGTCTTCCTTTACCTGAGTGGTACTTTTGTTCTCCATCGTGGTTGTGTCATTTTGGAGTGTAAAGAATTGCAAACAGCCAAAAAATTTAAAGGTGAATATCAGCAACAGATCAAAAGTACCAAAACCGATTTAGAGTTATTAGCAATACAACAAAAACTAGACGAGGTAGTAGCAGATTTACAAAAAATACCTCAATGGTCTCCTCGTTATCGAGAATCTCAGGAATTAGTTAATAATTTTTCTCAAGAGTCCTTGAAAATTAACCAAGTATTCCAGGCTCTACGGACAGCTAAATCTGTAGAGAAAACAACTCTATATCCTGCTAAAACTTGGTCTGAATTACGCAATAGACAAAATTTGTTGAGACAGGCAATCACTCGACTAAATACCGTTAAAGATGACAGTGAATTTTATCAATTAGTACAAGAGAATTTATCAAGATATGAAAATAGTTTAAACACTACTACCCAGCAGTTAATTAAAGAAGAAACATGGCTGAAAAAAATTGCTAGTGCTAAAACTTTGGGGGAAGCAGCTATCAAAGGTCAAGCTACTGCTAAATCCGTTACTGATTGGCAACAGGTAAAATTTAATCTACAGACAGCAATTAATAGCTTAAAAACCATTCCTGAAGACAGTTTTGGGTTTCAGGACGCGAGTAAACTTTTAGCAACCTATCAGTCAAAAATAATTGTAGCAGATGACAATGCTAAAAAAGAAAAATTATCAACAATGTCCTCTCAAGAAGTTCTCGCAGTCATGAATCAGGTCAAAACTGATCTCAATAAGACTTGTACCAGTAACATTAAGATTTGTACTTTTGCCATCGAGAAGAATAAAATTAATATTCGCTTAACTGTTGAATATCAAAGCTTATTACAAGCTAATAATCCCACAATGCTGCTTCACTTCCAAAGTTTGCAAAATGCTCTCAAGGTCATTAGTCAAAAATATCAACTTCCTGTATCTATTGATAATTCCGAGGTACAGGAACAGTAGAAGAAGCAGGGAAAGAGGGAGTCAAATCTCAAATCTCCGATTATGTGACTCCTTAAATTTCCAAGTGATTTTGTAATGCTTGACGCATTTGCGTCACGGGAACTGTTTCTTCTTGTAACCAGATTTTTAAGGCTGCTGCACCTTGTTGTACGAGCATTTCTAAACCATCAATAGTTACTATCCCTTGTTTTTGGGCTAGGTGCAAAAATTTTGTTGGTTTAGGGATATATATTAAATCATAGGCGATGGCATCACCAGGTAAATAACTCATTTCTTGACTACTCAATGGTGATTGTTCAACATGGGGATACATTCCTATGGGGGTTGTATTTACTAACAGGTTAGCTTGGTGAAGTAAATTTGGTAATTCTGTCCATTCATGAACTTGGAATTTATCTGCAAAGGGTGAATTTTGCCAACTTTGCTCAAATACTTGTAATTTCTGTAAATTCCGCCCCACAACGTGAATTTCGGCCAAACCAAGTTGAATACAACCAGCAACAACAGCCCTTGCAGCACCACCATTCCCTAAAATTACCGCTTTTTTCTGACTCCAATCTTGATGATATGTTGTTTGTAAAGGAGCGATAAATCCTTCTACATCTGTATTTGTACCTAACCATTTATTACCTTTATTCACAACGGTATTTACAGCACCAATAGCTTGGGCAATAGGGGAAATTTCTGATAATAAAGGTAATATTGCTTGCTTATGAGGAATTGTGATACTAAAGCCTACAACACCAATACTAGCAAAACCTGCGATCGCTGTTGTTAAATTTTCTGGGGCAACGGGAAAAGGTAAATATACATAATCTAATCCCAGTTTAGTCAAAGCGGCATTGTGCATCAATGGTGACAGAGAATGTTCTATAGGGTGTCCAATTACTCCCAAAATTTTAGTTTTTCCGGTAATCATTTGTATAGTTGTTGGTTGTACATTTAAAAGGCGGTTAGAAACCGCATCTACACAGGCAAAACCCATCTGTGTGGGTGATAATTAATTTAATTTACATAATTTAATTTACATAATTTACAATTGTTCACAGTAACTTAATATTTTTTGGCAATATGCAAACAAGAATCGCTCCTTTGACAAATCCGATTCCTGGTCAATACTGGCAATGGCGTGGACACAAAGTGTATTATGTACAAGCAGGAGAACCGCAAGTGCAACGTCCACCCTTACTATTAGTACATGGTTTTGGTGCGTCCACAGACCATTGGCGTAAGAATATCACAGAATTGAGTGCAGACTTCCAAGTATTTGCCATTGACCTATTAGGATTCGGACGTTCAGCAAAACCTAAATTGCAGTATAGCGCCGATTTGTGGCGGGATCAACTCCATGATTTTATCAGTGAAGTTATTGGTCAAAAAACAATTTTAGCGGGTAACTCCTTGGGAGGATATGCTTGTTTATGCGTCGCTTCTCAACGTTGTGATAGTGCTGCTGGTGTAGTATTACTTAATAGTGCAGGTCCTTTTTCCCAAGTAGAAAATCAAATTCAACCTGCTGCAAATCCCCTCAAAAAACTTTTAGGAAACGCTATTAAATGGTGTTTTAAACAACGGTTAGCACAGTCTTTGTTATTTGAATATACGCGGCAAAAATGGGTAATTCGGCGCACCTTAGAAAAAGTTTATCTTGACAAAAATGCAGTTACAGATCAATTAGTCGCAGAAATTCAACGTCCTGCTTATGATCCAGGGGCTTTAGATGTATTCATTTCTGTTTTTAGCACTCCTCAAGGGGAGAAAGTTGATGTTTTACTCAAACAATTAAATTGTCCTTTATTGTTATTATGGGGAGAAGCAGATCCTTGGATGAAAGCGAGAGAACGTTCTCAGAAATTCCATGAATATTATCCCCAATTAACAGAATATTTTCTCATAGCTGGTCATTGTCCCCATGATGAAATCCCTGAACAAGTAAATTCATATTTACGTGATTGGGTAATTAGTTTAAGCTGATCAGATCCCCGACTTCTTAGAGAAGTCCGGGATCTGACTCTTGCAATGTTCATAAATCAAATAGGATTGCTAGATAAAATTGGTATTACACTAAAGAGACATTAGCCATAACTAAACTGTATTGGCTTAAAACTGAGAATCTAAGCGATTGGCAAAGATTGCTACTAAAATCATCGGCAAGCCAACAACCAGACAAATTAACCATTGATTCCATGCCAATGGGGCTGTATAAAATAATTTATTCATCAAACCCCATTGGCTAAAAATTATCTGCAAAATAATAGTGCTGGCAATTCCCACATATATTGCCTTTTGATCGCCAACTTCTCGATTAATTCCGCGAATTTTATCAACAATAGCAATACCTAATTGGGTAATACTTAACAGGTAAAAAATTCTGCCTACTACTAAAGCTTGAATCGCCATTGTCCTGGCAACAGCAACATCTCCAGTTGTTTGTTTTATCCATTCAAATACGCCAAAAATTAAAATCCAGTTAAAGATAGAAATGAGGACAATACGTTTAACTAAATTAGGACAAAGTAATTTTTCATTGGGGTTACGTGGGGGTTGTTGCATTACTTGATCAGACTTGGGTTCAAAAGCCAAAGGAACTGTCATAGCAATGGAATTCACCATATTTAACCACAGCACTTGTAAAGAGAGAATTGGTAAATCTCTGGCTAACAAAACGCTAATTAAAATCGTCATAGATTCACCTCCATTCACAGGGAGAATAAAGGCGATCGCTTTCAACAAATTACTGTAAACTGTTCTTCCTTCCTCAACCGCAGCTTCTATAGAGGCAAAGTTATCGTCTGTCAAAATCATATCAGCGGCTTCTTTGGCTACTTCCGTACCCGCCCCACCCATTGCAATACCAATATCCGCTTTTCTTAACGCTGGTGCATCATTGACACCATCCCCCGTCATGGCGACTATTTCACCTTTAGATTGCAGTGCTTCCACAATTCGCAATTTCTGTTCTGGTGCTACACGGGCAAATACTACCCCATTTTCGATCGCTGTAGCCAGTTCTGGTTTGTCCATTTTCGCCAGTTCTGCACCTGTAAAAGCCCTCACTTCCCGATGATGATTAAAACCCATGCGAGAGGCGATCGCTGCCGCCGTCACAGCATGATCACCTGTAATCATTTTCACCCGAATACCAGCTTGTTGACAGGCTTGCACCGCCTTGATAGCCTCAGCACGGGGTGGATCTATCATCCCCTGTAAACCTAAGAAAATCAAATCATTCTCGATATCTGGATGATCCAATGAATCTTGATTCTCAGAAACTGGTTTTTTCGCAAAAGCTAACACCCGTAAACCTTGATGCGCCATTGTATCAACTTGCTGATTTACAGTTTCTGCATCCACAGGAGAAAGTTCCCCAGAGGAATTTAACATCTGTTGACAACGCTTGAGAATCGCCTCTACTGAACCCTTAACATAAATAATTCGTTCTTGTTGTTCAATTTTATGGAGAGTTGTCATGTACTGATACTCTGATTCAAAGGGGATGACATCAAGCCTAGATATAGTTGCTTGTAAATTATTATGGGTTAACCCGACTTTATTCGCAGCAGTTATTAATGCGCCCTCGGTGGGATCACCAACTACTATCCATTGTCCATCTTTATCTTCTAAGTGGGAATCATTGCACAACAAACCAGCTTGTAAACATTCTGCTAGAGGAGGAATATCATGAATATCTACAGGATTTTCGTCTAGCAAAATTTCCCCGCTTGGTGCATAGCCTGTACCCGTAACTGTATAATATTGATTACCTGCATAAATGCCTTGTACTGTCATCTGGTTTTCAGTCAAAGTCCCAGTTTTATCAGAACAAATTACTGTAGCACCTCCCAGGGTTTCCACTGCGGGTAACTTGCGTACAATGGCGTGACGGCGTGCCATGCGGGAAACACCAATGGCTAAGGTGACAGTAACTACAGCAGGTAATCCTTCAGGAATGGCACTCACAGCAAAAGCTACCGCAGGTTCAAACATTTCTACCCAAGTGTTACCGTATCCCAAGCCGACGGCAAATGTTAAAGATGCAATTCCTAAAATAATATAAAGTAGGGTGCGACTAAATTTGTCAAACTTCCGGGTTAAAGGGGTTTTGAGGATGTTTCCCTGTTCCATTAATTGAGAAATACGCCCGGTTTCTGTAGCTGTACCAATAGCAACGACAATACCTTTACCAGTGCCAAAAGTGACAAAACTGCCAGCATAAGCCATATTAGTGCGTTCTGCTAGAACTGCATCTGCTTGTACTGGTTGGGTATTTTTTTCTACAGCAACAGATTCTCCTGTTAGTCCTGATTCGTTGATTTGTAAATTCCGTGTTTGTACAAGTCGTAAATCGGCTGGTACTTTATCACCTGATGTTAATAGTACGATATCACCGGGGATTAATTCAGTAGAAGGAACTTGGAGTTTATTTCTGTTACGGATAATAGTGGTGTTAGTTTTAACTGAAGATGCTAAGGCAGCGATCGCACTTTCTGCTTTTGATTCTTGCACAAAACCAATAATAGCATTAATTAAAGTTACACCCCAAATTACTCCGGTATTTACCCATTGTCCCAAAAATGCTTTAACCGCACCAGCAATTAATAAAATATAAAGTAGCGGTTGATGAAATTGCAATAAAAACCTTAGTAAAGCACTCTTTCCGCGTTTTGCTTTCAGTTCATTAGTTCCAAAACTTTCTTTGCGTTTTGCTACTTCAGTAGTAGTTAAACCTGTTTCGATATTACTGTTTAAATATTGACTTACTTCCTCTACAGGTAAGTTATGCCAATCTATTAAAAATCTTACTTGCATATTCTTTAAAATTAACCTCAATTTACTTATTTAATATTCAAAATATATCCCTTTTGGATGAGACATATAGCAATCAGGTTTGATTCTGCGAATTTACTTATGTAGGGAACAGGAAACATGAAACATGAAAGATAGAATTGATACCTATTGAGTCTTGTACGGCTACGCCACGCAAGCCATCAAAAATCAAATAGGAGTCCTCTATAAGATAGATTGTTTATATTTGACATGAATTTTCATTCCCCCATTTTTAATATAGCATCTATAGCAATCCTACCCCAACCTTGAGAAAATACGTAGATAAAAATCCTTATTTTATAAGCACTTGAGCCTTATTGAACTCTCACGTATCATTTAGGATTGCTATATATTTTATCAACATCTACTACAAGATATATTTATTTAGTTATAAATTAGTCATAACCAACTCTGATAATTACCTCTTTAGACTCAGGTATATAAATGGAAAAACATTAACACTAAGAATATCACTTCATCATCTTTATAAAATTAAAATTCTAGATATAATGACACAATCTGTACAGACAAAACCACAAATTCAGGAATTGCGTAAACTACTAGAAGGTATTGAATGTGGAATGTTAACCACAATTGATGATCATGGTAGTTTACATAGTCGCCCCATGTCAATATGGAATGAAATTGATCATAATGGTACACTTTGGTTTTTCACTTTAGCTAATTCCCATAAAGTCGTAGAAATTGAACATCATCAACAAGTAAACGTCAGTTTTTCTGCACCTAATCAACAGCGATATGTTTCTATACTAGGTTCAGCACAATTAATAAGAGACCGCGATAAACTTGAAGAAAAATGGCAGCCAGGATTAGAAATTTGGTTTCCTCAAGGGATAGATGAACCTGATATTGCTTTACTAAAAGTAAAAGTTAATAAAGTAGATTATTGGGAAAGTTCCTCTAGTTTTAGTCCGCAAACAATTAGTTTTTTATAGTTTTTTAGAACAATCACACCGTTAAATTCTCATCTCTAATAGCCAAAATACCTATCTCCCCAATTTCCTCAAGCAGTTGGGGAGATAGGTTTACATAGGGCTTGCTGATAGCGTAGCGTGGCGTTAGCCATATAAACCTAAAACCATTTATTAATAAAGGGTT
>Ga0315905_10005517_pt1 | contig 12885 bp, 9 predicted proteins | sample LakEriMetagenome_5_FD_203522 | JGI IMG/M metagenome (GOLD analysis project Ga0315905, IMG submission 203522) | Freshwater fungal communities from buoy surface, Lake Erie, Ohio, United States - Buoy 4 MA121 | ecosystem: Environmental > Aquatic > Freshwater > Lake | place: USA: Lake Erie, Ohio... | reverse complement strand
TTTCCGGGAAGTAACTTGAACACCACCGCATCGAAGAAAGGACCGTTGCTGTAGACCAAATGCGAACCCACGGCACCACCGATAATAGCCTGGTTTTTAAATGACCCACATGCAAACACCCCATAGGGAGTGCAAACCACGTCGTTGATGAAGCCTACTCCCGATGGATTGCCCAATTCTACTCGCCAGCTATCCTCGCCTGTACTGGTTACCTTTTGCAAAAAGCCGATGGTGGGAGCGGTGTCCTGCACATATGCTCCCGTTACGTAGTAGTTGTTGTCGCTATCCGAGCGCACGACGCTCGGGTAGATATCGCCCGGCACATCGGTCAAGGCATTGACCCATATAAATTCCCCGGCGCTATCCAATTTGCAGATGTAACCACGATTGTCGTTATCCGATAAATTGAAATCTCCAAACATGGAAATTGAACCCGTGAATAGTCCACTGAAAACAATGTTATTGCTCGTATCGGCTGTCACACCATAGGCTGAAACTTCATAGGAAGAATGGACTTTTTTAACCCATTGAAAGTTGCCGTGCTGATCGAGTTTCCAAACAAATGCGTCTCGGTTGCTTTCCGTCAGAATAACCTCAGCGGTATCAGAAGGATCGAAATCCACGGTTCCATCGAATCCTCCTGTAACGATTACATTGTCATTCGCATCGATGGCAATGCCATTTCCTTGCGATGTTCCATCGGGTGAACTCAGCGTTCGCAGCCAAATGATATCTCCGTGTACATTGAATTTACAGACATACGCACAACTGAAGCTCGACTCGATGATGAGGGAGTCGGGACCGGTGAGAAAATCTGCCGAATTGGAAAAGTAACCAGTCGTGTAGATAAACCCCGTATTCGCACTCACCACCACATCGAGGCACTCATCCATTGCGAGCCCGTTGACGGTTCGCACCCAATTAAAATCTTGCGCACGAACAAAACCGCCCAACGCCAGGGCTATACTCAACGCTATGCAACGGAAAAAGGTCATTTCAGTGGATGTTGATGGAGTTTCAAATGTAATCATACACTCCGAGCTTACTAGAAAAAGTCCTCAGTCTCCAGTCCCCAGTTCCCACTAACCACCCAAGGTGTTTCTCCAATACATCTAAATCCACCTTCTGCACATTGGCGTGGTGAATAGTGACCTGACGTATCCACTGCATGCCGCGGCGGAAGGTTTTGACGTAGAACTCGTGGTGGTTGGTGACCAGAGCGGTGCGCTCGGGGTCTTTTTCGATGAAATTCCGTGAGGCGATAGGCTACGAAAATAGGTACTTGCACAATACCAACAACGACTCGTTAATAGCTCGCATATCTGAGGCGATGAAATGACAAAAATCAGCGTAACCTTGAGAGTTGTCGAGGCGTATCCTCTGCAAAATTTTAAACTGTGAAACTAAACCGTATTGCCCTTTTTACTGCCCTGGCATTCTCTGCCGGCGTGAACGCACAAAATGATGTGTCAACCCTCGATTTCTCCTGCAGTACGCTCGATGAACAAGGCGTGCTGTGGATAGGGTCCATAGGGGAAGGACTGTGGAAGGTTGATGGAAGTTCCATCGAAGCGCACACAGTGGTAGGTCATGCTCCTCGGGCAGATTTTTATGCCATGACGATGGATCCACAAGGTCATTTATGGCTGGCATGTAAAAATGGATTGGTGGAGTACGATTATCAGCGTTGGAAAGACATTCCTATGTCTGGGCCGTATGTGGCTACTACCCAAAACGTGGCAGCTCCAGTCGAGCGCAACCGAATGGTAAATGGCCTTTCGGTAAATCATCTGGACCACGTGCTGATGGGAGTGGTGGATGCTGCAACTGGAGAGAAAATGCTGATGCGTTTCAATGGTCAGACCTATGTAGATCTTATCAAGCCATTCAAGGCGACTGCCGTTTTCGAAGATTTAGACGCCATGATTTGGATGGCCGGAGGTGCCTATAAGATGGAAGCCGGCAAGCTGGTTTCGAAGGTTTCCCTTCCTCAAGGTAACATTACATGCGCCTTACAGGACAGCCGGGGCGATGTTTGGCTAGGTATCGACGGCAACGGTATCTTTCGTTATGATGGAACGTCAATACGTCACTACGGTGAAGACCATGGTTTTAATGCGTCACGCATTACCTGTATGCACGAAGATAAAAAGGGAAAGATCTGGATGGGCATTGAGAAGTTAAACGGCGACAAGGCTCAGAGTCTCTCATACTTCGAATCGGGAGCGTTTCATCATTTGGAAGACTCTAAAGATTGTCCGGTTCAATCCGTTAACACCATTGCCTCGGACAAGAAGGGGATGGTTTGGTTTGCTGGTAATGATGGTGCGTTGTATCGATTCAATGGTCGTTCCTTCTTAACCATCGATACTTCGCGCTTTTTGGAGAAGCGATAATTGACAGTTTGCTCGAGTGTGTTGTTACCTTCGCGGTCATGCAAGACAAGACACTTTACGCCAACGCACCGGCTTATTATACCTATTATTTCGATCTAGTAAAAACCAACGATCTTCTTCAGGAATTGAAGGAAGGTGGAAGTCGCATTACCGATTTCATAGCTTCGATTCCCGAAGAAAAATGGCACCACCGCTATGAGCCCGAAAAATGGACAGTTGCGGAAGTCGTTCGCCACATCATTGAAACGGAACGCATATTCGCGTATCGCGCCTTGCGCTTTTCTAGGTTCGATGGCACACTGTTGCCCGGATTTAACGAGAACGAATTCATTGCCCACTTGGCTGATGTCCCGTTCTCGAAGCAACAAACCTTAGGGGAATTTCAAACCGTTCGCGCAGCAACCATTAGTCTCTATGAATCCATGAATGACCGCATGCGTTCGTTTATGGGAAATGCAAACGGATTGTCGGTGTCGGCCGAGATGTTGGGGTTCATGATAGTGGGACACACGGAGCATCATGTGGGTGTTATAGAGGAAAGGTATTTATAAGGACGAAGGACGAGGTACGAAGGGCGAAGGAGGCTTCCAGTCTATCTGTCGGTAGGGACGCATTGCATGCGTCCATTCCTTGCGCGAAGGAATTGTTTCGATTTCCCAAGGCAGCCATCTGTATGTCTATCGGCAGGGACGCATTGCATGCGTCCATTCCTTGCGCGAAGGAATTGTTTCGATTTCCCAAGGCAGCCATCTGTATGTCTGTCGGCAGGGACGCATTGCATATGTCCCTTGCATGCGTCCATTTTATTATCCATCTGACAAATCGCACATGCATTTGTAGTCGCAGCGTTTTCCTTTGACAACGAATGCGATTATCCGTTTTTTTGATTGTGTTGTTGTTGGCGGGATGCAGCTATGCTCCGCTGCGCGAAGTGCCTTCTGTGGTGGCCGCTGATACCGCTGCTGTAGGGAGAATTCCTTCAGACCAAGATGAAGCGTTGCGTTTCATTCAAGTGAAGAGCGATGTGCAGGTTAGCCAATATTTCGAATCGATCGACTCGTTGCTCACCTTCATTGACTCCGTATTCGGCATTCAACTGAGCGAGTATGAATTGGTGCATGCGAATCGATGGATTCTCGACACGCTCAGGTCGTTCGACTATTATACAGCGAAAGAGAATGGGAGAATCATCTTCGATCAGAAGCAATGCACGGTATTGCATGCAGGCGACCACTTAATGGTGCCCGATTCTATGGAGGTCCAAGCCATTCGTACGAAATTGAAAGGGGTAATGATAGAGGTGAATATCCCGGAGTTTGCATTGAGAATTTGGGAGAACGATTCGCTAATCCACGCGTGCCCTGTTCGCGTTGGAAAAGACGAGCGCAAGTACCTCGCTTTGGCAAGACATGAAGTCAATTTACGCACTCCCATTGGTGACGGTCATATTGTGCGTATTGAACGAAATCCCTTGTATATAAATCCCGTCGATGGTCATCGCTACAAAACAACATGCCGCGATGATGGTAGGTACACCCAATTGCCGCAGATTCCATTTCTGGAGCCGGAAATAAATGGCATTCGCAGCGGCGCTCTCATTCATCCCACCACGAACAGAAGCACACTGGGTAAGGCAGTCTCAAACGGTTGCGTTGGTTTGAGTGAAGCCGATGCCTGGATGGTGTATTACCATGCTCCGCTAGGCGCGCGGGTGAGGTTTCGATACGAATTGGTGGTTACAGATAGCAGCGGGCATCAACGAACACTCGACGATATCTATCAAAAAAATACCTCGTCGCGATAAAACGACGAGGTATTCAGCAATATCTCTTAATTTTTTAAATGCGTTCAATGACCATGGCACTGGCGCCACCGCCTCCGTTGCAAATGCCTGCGCCGCCAACCTTAGCGTTGTTTTGCGCCAGCACGTGTATAAGAGTCACGATAATGCGAGCACCTGAGCAACCCAGCGGATGCCCCAAGGAAACAGCTCCACCGTTCACGTTTACTTTCGATGCATCGAGTCCCATTTTCTGGGTGTTCACGATTCCTACCACCGAAAATGCCTCGTTGAGTTCTACAAACTCAAGGTCAGACATGTTGAGACCTGCCTTGGCAACTGCTTTAGGAAGGGCTAGCGATGGGGTAGTGGTGAACCACTCCGGAGCCTGCTCAGCATCGGCATATCCACGAACTTTGGCAATAGGCTTCAGTCCGAGTGATTCCATTTTTTCTTTGCTCATGAGGATAAGAGCCGCAGCTCCGTCGTTCATGGTGCTGGCATTGGCAGCAGTTACGGTTCCTTCTTTGGTGAAGGCTGCACGCAAGCCGGGCACTTTATCGAAATTGACATTCTTATATTCTTCGTCTTCGCTGAAGGTTACTACATCGCCTTTCCGTCCGGTAATTTGAACAGGAACAATCTCGGCGTTGAATCTACCCGCAGCCCATGCCGCAGCTGAGCGTTTGTAACTCTCAATTGCAAATGCATCCTGCTCTTCGCGTGTGATTTTGCATTCTGTAGCACACATGTCGGCAGCTACACCCATTGCGTAATTGTGGTAAACATCGGTAAGACCATCTTTGGCCAGACCATCGATCATGCTCACGTTGCCGTATTTGTTTCCCCAGCGGAGGTTTTCAGAATAGAATGGTACCTGGCTCATGCTTTCCATACCACCGGCTACCACTACATCGGCATCGCCTAGCATGATGCTTTGCGCACCTTGCATGATGGCTTTCATGCCCGAAGCACATACCTTATTGACGGTTGTGCAAGCAACACAATCAGGCAATCCGGCAAACTTTGCAGCCTGGCGAGCAGGTGCCTGACCGAGGTTAGCTTGAAGCACACAGCCCATGATTACTTCATTGACTTCTTTAGGATCGAGTTGAATACGATCCAGAGCGCCTTTAATAGCAGCAGCACCCAATTTGGTTGCTGAAACAGAGGCGAGAGCACCACCGAAACTCCCTAGCGGAGTGCGCACGGCGGCTACGATAAAAACTTCTTTCATTGAGAATTTTTTTAGGGCGCAAATATACGCTCCTTACTTATTTGAACGAATCGGAGGCAAGGCTTATCCTTCCATTCCGCCTTCGTTCTGTTTCATGTTTTTACGCTTGAATAGAGCAGCATCCACCTTACCGAACTTCCATCCGAAATTGAAGCGCAACAACTGCCAGTCGCGGCGTTTGAAGGTGTCTTGGATGAATATGTCTGTTTCACTGTGCGTAAACTGAACGCGGGTGCGCAGAACATCTTGCATAGAGAGCGTAAGGGTCATGTTCTTGTTCTTTCCGAATTCCTTTTTTACGGAAAGGTCAAGCCCATAGGTTGGTTCAACATACCCTTGAACGGTATTGTCGGTCCCTCCCCACATTCCACCGCCACCGCCACCGCCACCGCCGCGACCGCCTCCTCCACCTTCCATGCCGCCGGCACGGTCGCTCGAACCTACAGTAAGGGCTTTGCGGCTGCTGTAGTCAAACAAGGCCTGAAAAGTGAAGCCTTTGGGTAATTTGAAAATTGCGTTTGTTTTGGTCCACCAGCTCGATTGGCTGTTGGTGAGTGTTGGACTGATATTCGTGCCGTCGATAGAGGAGTTGTAAAGGTTCAAGTTCATAGTAAGATCGAACCACGGGGTAAAGCTGTTGCGGCTCACAAACTCCAAACCGATAGCGGTACTATTCGAGGCGTTGTCGTAGGTGTTCACCACAATGTCGCGCTGCATAATCGGGTTGAACTCGGTGACCTGATTGCGAATGGTCAGGTTGGTAATGTATCGCGCATAGGCGGTTGCTATGAATACGTTCTTTTTGTTGTACGACTTCTGGTAACTCAACTCGGCCAAATGGGTAAATTCCGGCTGTAGTTCAGGATTTCCGCGGCTCACGTTCAAGCTGTCGCTGTAATCCACAAATGGAATGAGCTGCATGAATGATGGGCGACTAATCTTTCGCGACAATGCCAGCTGAACGTCTTGCGTTTCGCTTATGACCCTTGTTAGATAAAGCGATGGAAAGAGACTGACGGGGTATTGAACCTTGAAAGTCAATGTAGTGTCGCGGAGTTTTCCTTGGTAGTTGCTGCTTTCAGCACGGAGTCCGAGTTGGTATTTCCACTTCGCAGCATTCTTGGAAACCGTTCCGTAGGCTGCGTAAACCTGATCAACGAATTCGTAATTGACCAATAAGCCGGGAAGTTGCTCGTATTGACCGGTCGCTTCATTCAGGCGAAAATTGTCGTAGATGCTTTCGTAGTGTCGAACCGAGCCGCGTAGCCCCGCTTCCACCTTTAGCTTGTCGCTAATCTTGCTGGTGTAGTCGGTTTGCGAAGTGTACAACTGCATTTTACCGTCACCCGACTGGCGCTGAATGTTGGCTAATGCATCGGAATAGCGGCTTACGTAATCCCCTTGAAACGAGCTTTCAATCAGGTTCACGTTTATGTCGGCGGTGAGTTCTGTGCCTTCTTTCGCGAAGAGGTGTTTGTACAAAAGGCTGGTGCCGTAGTTCTGGAACGTACGATTGGTTTCTGAATTCCGGTTGTAGCTGCTGCTGCCAAGGGTGATGTCGTTGAACAGTGTGTCGGTTTGAGCGTAAATGGTGTCGTACGGATTGAACTGCCCCTTAGTAATACTCTGAGAAAGCGTCCAGGTATTGCGGTTGTCAGCAAACCAGTCTAAACCGATTTTTCCGCTCAAGAAGTAACCGAGGTTGGTGGAAACCTGGCTCTGACTGAGGCTCGTAGTATCATAGGGCAAATAGGAGATACGATCGGTTGTGCCACGGCTAATACTCTTGCGCTGGTTATAGTTTCCATTGGCGAAGAAGTTAAACTTCCCTTGACGCAGGTTGATGTCGCCGCCAATGTTGGTTCTTGGGCGACTATCAGCTCCAGCACGAAGGCTGCCGTTATAACCCATGCCTCGGTTGTGCTTCATCACGATGTTTACGATGCCACCGCCGCCGCCACCAGCATCGTACTTGGCCGATGGGTTGGTGATGATCTCCACTTTCTGTATGGCATCGGCCGGAATCTGGTCGATGGTGAGTGTTGTTGGTCTGCCGTCGATGAAAATCTGAGGAGCGCTGTTGCGCATGGTTACATTACCATCCAGATCCACCTGCACGGAAGGAATGTTGCGAAGTACGTCTTCCGCTGTTCCTCCCGCATTCATCGGGTTTTTCTCTACGTCGTATATGCGTTTGTCGAATTCGATTTTGAAATCGCTATCACCGCCGTCAATAACCACTTCCTTCATGGTGCTGCTCACTGCGAGTTTAATGTTGCCCAAGTCTTTCTCGGGCATGCCCATGCCTTGCCCGGGGTTTAGGGTGAAGTTGCTGCGGTGAATCCCATAGCCCACGAAGTTCACCGCAAGTGTCATGCTTTCTCCCACCGGCACATTATCCACGCTGAAATCACCATTGGCTGCTGAAATACCTCCGCCAACCAATGGAGCCTTGGTACTGTCTTCACCTGCTGCTAAAGCCTTGAATACCTGAACTACAGCGTATTCCACCGGTTTCTTCGTGTCGGCATCGATGATTTTCCCATACACCTTTCCGTTCATGGCTTGGCGCGGACCGCCGCCCTGCTTGTTCCCGCGTGGAGGTTGGGCTTGGGCCTGCATTGCGGAACATAAACAAATAAATAAGAAGAACAGAAATCGGGTCATAGGGCGCAAAGATGCGAATGGATTGGGTTGCTTTGCTCGTTAAACAATACTTAATGCTCAGAGTTCTAGTACGTCCGGAACTTGAAACAACTAACTTGGCCGCCAAATATTCCTTTATGCGTTTAGTACTAAGTGCTGCACTGATTTTACTGTGTTTAAGTTTCAGCGCTCAATCGTTTTTTCGGAGCTCGGATATAAACGTTATTGCTTCTGGAGAAAGTCTTTCCGACCCTATGGCCGGCGGACTCAATTCCTGCCAGGTTTCAACGTTCGATGCCAACCTCGACGGTGTAAAGGACTTGTTTGTGTTTGATCGCAACGGGGGCAAGATTTCCGTTTTTGTGAATGAATCGAACGTGCCGGGCACTTTCGACTACCGATACACGCAGGAGTACAACGATGCCTTTCCTGTCAATCTGCGCAATTGGGTGTTGCTGCGCGACATGAATTGTGATGGCAAAGAGGATATCTGCGCCAATTCGGGGAGCGGATTCAAAGTCTACCTCAATACTTCGGCCTCCGATTTGTCGTTCGACACAACCGTGAATCCCAATGTGATGGCTCTCTATGAATGGGACGGCTCTGCTCCTCTCACCTCCGGAGTCTTCTGCATTTCGCCTGATGTGCCGGCAATCGATGATTATGATAATGACGGAGATATGGATATGTGGAGCTGGAATGAATTCAGCTCATCGCTCTATTTCTATAAGAATATGGCCATAGAAAACGGCAACTGCAATGTTGTTGATTTCAAATGCCGCAATCGATGTTACGGTATGTTTGGCGAAAGCGTGGAAAGTTTTACGCTCATCTTGGGCTCCGATTTCGAGTGCGATTTCAATGTAATCAATCCGCGCGACGATGAAGGACCATTGCGACACACCGGTGGGACGACAGCTATGTATGACCTCGACAACAACGGTCTAAAGGATTTGATAATTGGGGACGTGAGCGCTAATTCACTTACTGCCATCATGCTAATTGAGTCGAGCACCGGGCAAGACAGTGCTTCGGTTGTCCATTACGATTTCCCGGCGACATTTGGAAATGGCTTTCCGGCAGATCTCATTACGTTTCTCGGTAGTTATTTCATTGATGTAAATAACGATGGGGTGTTGGACCTTGTGGTGAGTCCAAATGCGGATAACGACGCTGCCGACAAGAGAAGTCTGCTTTTATATCTCAACGAAGGATCCAATACCAATCCTTCCTTTGTAAGAATTCAAGATGATTTTTTGCAAGACGGCATGATTGACCTCGGAGTAGGAGCCTATCCTACAGCAGGCGATGTGGATGGTGATGGTCTGATAGATCTCGTCGTATCCAATCGCAAACGCTTCGACTTGAATGAGTCATTCACTTCGCGGCTGCATTTTTTTAAAAACGTGGGATCAGCGAATGCACCGGCTTTTGATTTGACCGACGCGAACTTTCTTGATATACCCTCCTTGCAGTGGTCGAGTGCAGCTCCGGCATTGGGCGATTTGGATGGAGATGGCGATGCCGATTTATTGGTAGGGGACCTTGATGGCTGGCTGCATCGATTCAATAATACCTCACAAGGAGGAACCGTTTCTTTTGAATTACAGCCGACCCCTTTAAATGACAGTTCGGGAGAAATAATTGATGTTGGTCAAAGTGCCACACCGCAAATCTTCGACCTGGATGCCGACGGTAAAAACGACTTGCTTGTGGGTTGCCTGAATGGTAGCGTTTTCTATTATCGAAATACCGGCAGCCCGGCATCGCCTTCATTTGAATGGCAAACAGACTCGCTTGGACAAGCTGTAGCTCTGAGTTTGCTCGGCATTCAAGGAAAGAGCGTTCCGTGCATGGTGCGCAATACCACCGGTGAAACTCAGCTTTTTCTAGGTACTGAAACAGGGCCTATCATGCAATTCAGCGGAATCGACGGTAATGTGCAAGGAACCTTTGAGCTGCTCTCATCCGATTTCGAACACATCCGTGAGGGGGCACGAACGGCGCTTACCTCGGCCGATTTAAATAACGACGGTTTGATTGATTTGATCATCGGAAATACGGGCGGTGGTTTGGCAGTCTGGATGCATCAGACTGTGGAGGTAGCAGAAATGGAAAAATTAGATGATATAAAACTGTTTCCAAATCCAGCCAATAAGTTTTGGTCGATTAAGTTGCCACGAAACTATTTACTACCTGCTCAAATAGATTTATTTGATTTGCGTGGTGTAAGGATTTTTTCAGAGGTTCGCTTCCAAAGCGAATGTTCTTTTCCCTGCAGTGATATAGCATCAGGAATTTACTACGTTCGGATTACAACAATTAATTCTTCAGTAACTAAGAAATTAATTATTGAGAAGTAGTGAGTTGCTTTTTTTTCTACTTCATAATTCAAATTTTCTGATGTTTGAGCTGTAATTGTTATTATTGTGAAAAATAACAATCTATGAGAAAAAAAATTATTTTATTGTCTATTGCTTAATTCTCGCTTTCGCTGTTTCAAAGTTGCACAGTGGCATTGCCTTCTAAGGGCATTGAGAGACCTGCGGATAGAGCTGTTTCCGAATGGACTGTGGTAGGCTCAGTTAGATACGAGGTATACTCTAAACTCGCTATTGGAGTCGTTCCCTATGACAATCTTCTAGATGAGGCACACAAGAAATTTGGGGATACTGTTGACGTAATCGAAATAAAAGAGGATAAAGTTAAACTGGATGCTGTGACAAGAGCACAAATGGTTAAGGAGAAAAAAGGATCGTTTGTATATAAATATATTTACAATGCGCTTGTAATTAAGTATGATTAATTATTGACTTTTTCAAGCATCAAGATTAGGGCGCTATGAAGCGCCCTTTTTATTTTGTTAGCTGCAAACAGCTGTTTATTTGTGTTTAATTGAGGTGTTGATTTAAAAAGCTGAATCCTTGTCCTTTTCATACCCCTCATAGTAATAGGACTGTTCAATGCCCTTGAATATGATGTCCCGATTTGAAATATCTTCAGTGAGATGACCCGCTAAAAGTGTTCTTAGTTCCAGGTCGTTGATGGGGCTTCTTTCCATGGCCTGCAAGTACTGATGCTTGTCGATGTATTGCCAGTTTACAACTTTCTTTAATCTCGTTTTCAGAATCAAATCGAGCCAAATGCGCATGGTTCTTCCGTTACCCTCCATGAATGGGTGGGCGATGTTCATCTCAACATATTTAGCTACGATTTCCTCAAACGTGGATTCAGGCATGAGTTCAACCTTAGCCAATGCTTCAGATAGATAGAGCGCAGTTGCAAATCGGAAACCACCTTTCGAAATGTTGTGTGTCCTGATTTTTCCAGCAAAATCGTAAAGTCCTTCAAAAAGGTACAGATGAATGTGTTGAAGACCTTTGGTCGTTCCAATCTCAATGGCATCGATATCGCCGGAATCGAAAAGCTTGAATGCCTGCTCAATACTTTGCTTATCGATGTTTTTCATACCTTTTCGTATTCGATTATGTTTAAGTAAATTAATACACAGGCATAAACTTTCCAATCGGATTCAATAGCGGACTGAAATTGAACGACTGTGCCATGGCTATTTCACCGTCTTGGGTTTTCGCCCAGAAGTAATCCAGGTCGAAAGGAATGATATTGCCGTAGTCGTCTTCAATGGCTTTTTTCGATGGCTTCAGAAGAAGGTCGATGGTTGTGCTCTTGCCGCTGTTATCAGTTACTTCGAGAGTATAAGCAGGTGAGGCATTACGCAGGCTGTCGGTTTGCTGTTCACTCAGTTGTGTGTTGAACGACTCTACGTGTATCTTTTTGAATAATAACAGTTGATCTTTCACAGCGGTAGTATCGAAGCGCGAGACTTTCTTATCACTCGCGCCTGCAGCATCGCAACTCCACAATTCGAGGTTGTTGCCACCCCCAAAACGCACTTCCCAGCTATCATTGGGTATCATATGGTTGATCATGCGCACCTTGGTAACCTCCAAATGCGGGTACTCGAAAATACCGGTGTATCGCCATTCCATTTCGTTGGTGAAAAAGCGGGTCGATAGAAATCCTGTAAAGCCTTCCATGTGCACGATGTAGGGTTCTTCACTGCGACCAATGCCGGGAATTTCCAACAGCATCAGGGTACCTGTGTGGTCGGGGGTTGGTATGCCCACATACCAAATCTTGGCCGGTTCGTTTCCGCCTGTAAAAATCTCAACACGCTTGGAAGAAGAGGCCAGCAGCTTCAGCATGTTGTCGCGCGAGGAATCACTGACGTTGCCGCGAATGCGAATGCGGTTGAATGTTTTGAGCATCAGATTGACGGCGTCTTCACGGGCCTGCAACTTGCCGTTCAATGTCCAGAGTCGTTCGCCGGGTACACGCTCCAAGGTGGCCATTTTACCGAGGTGGTCGGTGATTATGATCTTGTTCACCTTAGCCGTGTCTTCGATAGCAAAGTCGGTGAGGGGCTCGTCGGCAATAGTGCTGGAGTGTGATTTCAGATAGACTACAACTGCCGCCACTGCCAGTGAAACGAATACAAGTGTCAATATTAAATTCTTCTTCATCGATTTCCCGTTTGCTTATGCTTGCTTAGTCGTCCAGCGCTTTTTACGCCATACAAACTGAATAACACCGAGTGCAAGTACCAACAGTATGGGGGCAACGGTGTTCAGTATTTTGATGGTTCCACCTGATGTCTGGATTTTCTCTTCGGCCATCTTCCGCAGCTCAATGGTGCGCGAGCGCACACTGATGAGGGCTTGGTCGTCGAGCAGGTAGTTCATGCAGTTCATCAGGAATTCCTTGTTGTCGTAAAGCACTCGTCTGAATTGTGGGTCGTAGCCAAG
>Ga0315905_10005515_pt1 | contig 12886 bp, 5 predicted proteins | sample LakEriMetagenome_5_FD_203522 | JGI IMG/M metagenome (GOLD analysis project Ga0315905, IMG submission 203522) | Freshwater fungal communities from buoy surface, Lake Erie, Ohio, United States - Buoy 4 MA121 | ecosystem: Environmental > Aquatic > Freshwater > Lake | place: USA: Lake Erie, Ohio... | reverse complement strand
TCGGAGCGGCAAAGGGCGATCGCGGTCAGCGATTCGATCGGGAGCGACCAGATGAGCCGGCTCGGTTTCAACGACGCCGCGCAAGCGATGAAGGCCGTAACCGGGGCGTCGGTTGTCGACGGAAAATACGTTTACATTCGCGGGCTCGGTGAGCGCTACAGCTCGACCTCGCTCAATGGCGCCGAGGTGCCCAGCGCCGATCCGGACCGTCGCGCGGTGCAGATGGATCTCTTCCCCGCCGAGCTGATCGACGCGATTGTGACCTCGAAGACGTTTACTCCGGATCGCCCCGGCAATTTCTCCGGCGGCAATGTCGACATCCGCACGAAGACCATGCCCGATGCCCGCACCCTCGCGGTCTCTTTCGGCACCTCCTTCAATTCGCAGACGACCGGCAAATCGTTCCTCACCTACGCAGGAGGCACGGACTGGCTTGGGCGCGACGACGGTTCGCGCCAGATTCCGGGCGAGTTGCAGGCTAAGACCATTCCTGCCCGCAGCACGGCGACCGACTCGGAAATCGGACGGCTTTCACGTCTGTTCTCGCCGGTCATGGCTCCGACGAAGACCGAGGCGCCTTGGAACCGCAAAGCCGCTGTCACCTATGGAGACCGCTTCGAAGTGGGCGGGCAAAAAATCGGTGTGATCGCGGCGCTTACCTACAGCCAGGATTTCACGAGTTACAGCGGCGGTCGCATTGGCCGCAATGAGCGCCAAGGCACCACGAGTCCCCAGCTGTCCACGACGGTGTCGTTGGACGATGCCCGGAGCGCGGAAGAGATCGCAGCCGGCGCAACCGGAAAAATTTCCTGGCAACCGAGCAAGGCCCACGAGATTTCCCTCAACGGCCTGTTTAATTCCACGAGTGAAGATGTAGCCCGGCTTCAAAGTGGGCTCTACATCGCGGGCGGCGGGCTCGACAACGACCAGACCTACACCACCCGTACGCTGAAATTCACCGAGCGCTCGCTGCGTTCGGGTCAGCTCACCGGTCGCCATGTGTTTCCAGCGTGGCGCGATTTCAAGATCGAGTGGTCCGCCGCTTCCGGCACCAACACCCAAGACGAACCCGACACCCGTTTCTTCAACAACTCCAGCCGAGTGCTCGGCGGGCAAACGTTTTTCGAATGGGAGTCGTCGGGCCTCGTAAACCCGGCGCGTTATTACCGCGAACTCGAGGAAAGCCGGAAGGATTTCACCGCCGATTTCACCCTGCCATTCGTCACTGCCAACGGGAACGAGTATAAATTCAAAAGCGGTTTCGCGATCGCCCAAGTCGAGCGCGAGTTTCGCGAGCGGCAGTACCTTTATCGGGCGCTCGGTCGGCGTTTCGACGGCAATGACCAGACCTTTTTCCTGCCGCAATTCGTCGGTAACGTCACCCCGGCCACCGGACGGTTCACCAACGACACCCTTTACCTCCAAGACACCTCCGCGCCGCGCAATAACTACGACGCGACGATGGATGTAGACGGTTACTACCTCATGGCTGAGGTGCCGCTCACCAACCGGCTCCGCGCCATCGGCGGTGCCCGCATCGAGACGACCGACATGCTGGTGACGAGCCAAGACGCGACGCGGCGCAAGGGCGTCCTCGACCTGCGGGACACGCTACCCTCGCTCAATCTCGTTTACGAACTCCGACCAAAGATGAACCTGCGCGCCGCCTTTGGCCGCACGTTGGCGCGTCCAAATTTCCGCGAACTGGCGCCCTACGAGACCTTCGAGTTCGTCGGTGATTTCGTTTTCATCGGCAACCCAGACCTCAAGCGCACGCTCATCGACAACTATGATTTGCGCTGGGAGTGGTTCACCGGTCCGGGGCGCATCGTCGCCGTCAGCGCCTTCCTGAAGGACATGAAGAACCCGATCGAGAAAGCGATTTTCGCACCGACGGGAGTCATCATCAATCAAGGCGAACTTCAATTCCAGAATCCCGAGAAGGGCCGCGTCTACGGAGCTGAGTTCGAGCTGCGGCAGAAACTCGGTGGGCTCTGGGCTCCCCTGACGAATTTCACCTTTGGGCCGAATCTCACGATGGTCGAATCCACGGTGGATGTTTCGCCCGGCGAACTTCGCGTTGCCCGCCTTTTCGATCCTAGCGCGCCGGACACCCGCCCGCTCGCCGGTCAGTCGAATCACTTGGTAAACGGTGATCTTAGCTACTCCAATCCGCGCACGCGCACCTCGGCGAGTCTCTACTACAATCTCTTTGGCGAACGCCTCGCGCTGGTGAGCCCTCCGGGCACGCCCGATATCTACGAGCAGCCTGCGGCACAGCTCGATTTCATTCTTTCGCAGAAATTTGGGGACCGGTGGAAAGTGGGCTTCGCCGCGAAAAATCTGCTGAACCCGGCGGAAAAGGCCACGCAGACCTTCCGTGGCGTTGACTACGTCCGCTATGAGCGCGAACGCGGCCGCAGTTTCTCCCTCAGTCTCGGCTACGGCTTCTGAGCCCGTCCGAATTTCCCGTCACTTTAGTCAGTTCAACCCGTATCGAAGAACAAAAATACAACCGCATGAAACGCTCCTTGCTCAGTTCCATCCTCGCGTTGCTCGCTGCTCCGGCCGCGCTGCTCGCTCAAAACACCGTGGTCGTGACCGCCAACGTCACTGCCAACACCACGTGGACCCGCACCAATACTTACCTGCTCGAAACCAAAATCTACGTCACCAACGGCGCCACGCTCACCATCGAGCCCGGCACCGTGATCAAGGGCCGTCCGAAGGCCAATCCGGTTGACGCGACCGCGCTCGTGATTGCCCGCGGTGCAAAAATCAATGCCCAAGGCACGGCGACGACTCCGATCATTTTCACCGCCGAGTCAGATTTGCTCAACGGCAACCTCACCCAATCCGAACGCGGTCTTTGGGGCGGCGTCGTAATCCTCGGTCGCGCACGTCTCAACACCGCCAGCGGTCAAGGCAACGTCGAAGGCATCCCGACGACCGAGCCGCTCGGCACCTACGGCGGCACGGATGATGACGATAACTCCGGCGTGTTCCGCTACGTCCAAATCCGCCACAGCGGCGCGATCGTGGCGGCCAATGTCGAGCTCAACGGCCTCACCATGGGTGGCGTCGGTCGCGGCACGACCATCGAGTATGTCGACGTCTACGCCGGCAACGATGATGGCTACGAGTGGTTTGGCGGCACGGTGAACTCAAAGTATCTGATCAGCTCTTACAACGACGACGACAACTTTGACTGGGACGAAGGCTTCCGGGGCAAAGGTCAGTTTTGGTTCGCCGTCGGCGCGTCCGACAAGGGCAATCAAGCCATGGAAATGGACGGCGGCACCTCGCCCGAAGACGGCCAGCCCTACGCTCTGCCCGAGCTCTACAACATCACCCTGATCGGCTCCGGTGCCACCTCAACCAACACCTCGAGCTTTGGCCTCCTCTTCCGTGACAATACGGGTGGTAAGATCTCCAACATGATTCTCCACGATTACCGCGGCTATGCGGTCCGTATTGAGACTGAAAGTGCTCAAACGCAGGACAGCGCCAAGCGTCTCGCTGCCGGTGATCTCGCAATCGGCAACAGCATCTTCGGCTCCTTCGGCGCCGGCACGGGCAACACCCAAATGTTTACTGCGCCCAACGCCACCTCCGGCGGCGCGGCCCCAGCGACCAACTACACCGTCGAGCACCTTACGGCGTCCGCGCAGGCCAATCGGATCAACACCGATCCGCTCCTCACCGGCATCAGCCGCACACGCAACAAAGGGCTCGACCCACGTCCAGCCGCCGGCAGCCCTGCTCTCAGCGGAGCGCGCACGCCCCCGGCGGACGGTTTCTTCAACGTCACGAATTACATCGGCGCTTTCTCCTCTGCTAACTGGGCCAAGGGCTGGAGCGCGATCTCCTCCCTCGGCTACCTGACCGATGCCGATGCCGCATCTCCCGATCAGCCTGTGGTGAGCGGATCGACGACCAAGCTCTTCGCCCTCTCCAACCGCCTCACGCTGGCGGCAAACGGGACCTTCTTCGGCGGTTTTGTGCTCGACGGCACCCAGTCCAAGACCGTGCTGATCCGCGCCGTCGGTCCTGGCTTGGCCGGTGTAGGCATCCCGACCGGTTTCTTGGCTGATCCGGTATTGAGTCTCCGCCAAGGCGGGAACGAAATCGCGTCCAACGACGATTGGAGCGGTCAGCAAATCGTGGATCTGACCCGTACTGCCGGGTCCTTTCCTCTAACGGCTGGCAGCCGCGACGCCGTGCTCGTTCGTACGCTTGCTCCCGGCGCCTACACGACCATCGTTACGGGCAAAGGTGGCGCGGGCGAAGTGATCTTCGAGGTCTACGAGATCAAGTAATTTGCTCGGTTCGTTCCGCGGAAGTCTGACTTCCGTGGTCACCAGAAGCGGTGCCCTAACCGGCACCGCTTTTTTGCGTCTTACTCGTTGGGCTCTGGTTTCGCATCCCGATGCGAAGCTAGGAGGCTTTGCAGGCAGAAAACCGGAGCCGTTGAGGTCTGAGGCGGCTCTGAGGTTTCTAGGGTAGGAGCCCGCTCGCGGGCGATTTGCAGAGAGGGGAACGTCGAAGCCTAAAATCCGCCGCGATCGGAAGCCTCAAATCGCGCGCAATCGAAGCGTAAAATTGCCCGCACGCGGGCTCCTACGTACGGCAACCTGAGTGCGGTCGAGGTCTGCGGCGGCTTGGAGGCTTCTGGGGTAGGAGCCCGCTCGCGGGCGATATAACGGGGGGGTTAACGTCGCAGCCTTAAATCGCCCGTGATCGGAAACCTCAAATCGCCCGCAAGCGGTCTCCTGCTGCACGGCGACCCCGAGCAAGTTGAAAAATCTCTAGCGAGGACGAACGCTCGTGCTCGCCCGGTTGCCTTACAGCTTCAGTTCCGCCACGGCCTCATCGCCAAACAACTCCGCCCACACCAAAAGTGCTCGCACCTGACGGGCCCGCTTGGCCTCGGCGTCGCTCTCGCCAGCGTCGTCATTCAACACCGCTCGGATCAAGGCGCGGGCGGCGTTGAAGTTCCCCGACGTATGTTGAACGCGGGCGAGCGTGAGCGACTCCGGCGCGCGCTCCGTTGACGGAATTGAGGAGAGTGCTTTCTCGGCGTCCTGAATCAAAGACCGGGCGCGTGCGGGCTCACCGGCTGCGAGCCAAACCTTCGCCACCGCGCTCATCTCCGTTACGCGCCAGGCTCCGGCAATGCCCCGGGCGAGCGTCTCGGCCCGGGCGAGGAGCTCGCGGCCGGCGTCAGTTTGACCACATCCGAGTTGCGCCGCCGCCACATCACGTAGGGCCTCGCCGTCGCTCCAGCCGGGTTTTTTCGGCAAGAGCGCCGCGGCTTGTGAGAGCAACGCCCCGGCTTCCGCCCGGTCGCCACGTTGGTAAAGCGCGAGGGCAATGGCGGAGAGAGCGCCCGCTTTTTGGCGGTAAGTGCCGTAGCGGCGATTCTCCTCGATCGCATCGGCCAGCCCTTGGGCAAGCGCCACTTCGTCCCGGCGGGACAGCTCGCGCACGACATCCATCAGGGCAAACGCCCGGTCCTCGGTATCGGGCACTTCACGGGCGGTCTTTGCGGCGGATTCGAGCAGGCCGAGTCTTGCCTGAGTTACGGCGAGCAACCGACTGACGCGGCTCTTGTGCCAGTCGAGGGTCAGTTCTTGGTCGGTGTGTGCGGCCACCACGAGTTGCTCGGCTTCAGCGCGACGCGCCGTTGGCAGCCGGCCTGCGAGCTCGAGCACCACTGCAGCGTGCCGAAACGCTGGCAGAGGCGTGGCGCGGGCTTTGGCGGCAGCGAAGTCACCCCGTCGGATCAGCTCGAAACAGATTTCCTGTTGTAGTTCCTCTCTTCGATCTGACGCCCTGCTTGAGTCGGCGAGGGCGATGGCGGTCTTCAACGCGAGAGGTGAGGCCGTTTCCCCAAGGCTTGCGAGCGAAGGACCGAGGAGTGCGACCATCACTATCGTTACGAAACGGAGCATAGGTGTGACTGCTTTGTGAGGGCCGGGGGCGTCAAGGGTGGCCAAGTATCGATCAAGGAATTTAACCCGATCGTAACGAGATAATCGTTTAGAAATACCTCGCAATGCCCCGCAATTTTGCGCGTCTCTCACCTTTCGCTTCGGCTCTCACCGTCCACCCCGCATGAATCTTGTTCGTCTCGCCCTTCGCTCCCCTTGGTCCGTCCTCGTTCTCGTGGTGGCGGTGTGTCTCGGCGCCGGGTTGGCGCTCCAGCGCATGTCACGCGACGCGTTTCCCCCGCTTGGTGTTCCGACGATCTACGTCGCGCAACCTTTCGGCGGCATGGATCCCGCGCAGATGGAGGGCTACATCACTTACTACTACGAATATCACTTCCTCTACATCACCGGCATCGAGCACGTAGAATCGAAATCCATCCAGGGTGCCTCCCTGATGAAGCTCCAATTTCACCCCGGCACCGATATGTCCGCCGCCATGTCCGAGGTAGTCGCCTACGTGAACCGGTCCCGCTCGTTCATGCCCGCCGGCACGCCCGGCGCGTTCGTCACGCGCTTTGACGCTGGCAGCGTTCCCGTCGGCTACCTCGTGTTTTCCACCGACGACCCCAACGTCACCGTCGGCCAGATGCAGGATGCCGCCCTCAACCGCGTCCGCCCACTCTTCGCCACGCTCCCCGGCGTCTCGGCTCCGCCGCCCTTCGGCGGCAGCGCGCGCACCATCGTCATCAATGCCAAACCCGACCGCCTCCGCGCTTATGGCCTTTCCCCGGACGACCTCGTGCAGGCGATGACCGCCGCCAACATTCTCAGCCCGTCGGGCAACATGAACCTTGGCGACAAATACCCGATCGTGCCCGTCAACGCGGTGCCCAAGAACGTCCAAGATCTCGCCGCCGTCCCGCTTCGCGTCACGCCGCAAGGCGCGGTCTTCCTGCGCGATGTCGCCACGGTCGAAGACAGCGCCGATATCGTCACGTCCTACGCGCTCGCGAACGGCCGGCGCACCGTTTATATCCCCGTCACCAAACGCGCTGACGCCTCCACGCTTTCGGTGGTAAACCTGGTGAAGTCCAATCTCGCCAAATTCCAGGCTGCGGTCCCCGACACCGTTAAAGTTTCCTACGAGTTCGACCAATCGCCCATCGTCAACCAGTCTATCGCGACGCTCACCAAGGAAGGGGCGCTCGGCGCCGTGCTCACCGGACTGATGGTGCTGCTCTTCCTCCGCGATTGGCGCAGCGCTTTTATCGTCGTCGTCAATATCCCAATCGCGCTGCTCGCCGCGAACTTCGCTCTCTGGATCACCGGGCAGAGCCTCAACCTCATGACGCTTTCCGGCCTCGCACTGGCCGTCGGCATCCTCGTCGACGAAGCGACGGTCGCCGTGGAAAATATCCACGCCCACCTCGCCCGCGGCGCCCCGCTCGCCCGCGCCGCGCTTGAGGCTACCCGCGAAACGGCGCTCCCGCGCCTGCTCGCCATGTTGTGCATCCTGGCCGTCTTCATCCCCGCTTTCTTCATGGTTGGCGCCGCAAAGGCGCTTTTCACCCCGCTCGCCCTCGCGGTCGGGTTCTCGATGATCGCGTCTTTCCTGCTCTCCAGCACGCTCGTTCCCGTGCTCAGCGTGTGGCTCCTCCGCCGACACAAAGAAACCGCGCTTCACTCTGATCCGGCTTGGCTGCGCGCGCTGCAGTCGCTCTACGCGGCGCTCGTCCGCCCCTTCATCGCTGCCCGCTGGCTCGTCCTCCCGGTTTACCTCGTCGTCGCGATGGGCCTCGTCGCCGTGTTCGGCCCGCGCCTCGGACTAGAAATATTCCCCCAAGTGGACTCGGGGCAACTTGCGATCCGTTTCCGCGGCGCCGCCGGGACCAAGGTGGAAAAGACTGAAGCCGTTGCGAAGCAGATTCTCGAAATCATCAATCGCGAAGCGGGAGCCGGCAACGTCGCTTTCACGATCGGCCTCGTCGGCGTTCACGCTTCGAACTATCCTGTCAACCTCATCTACCTCTTCAACACCGGCCCCGAGGAGGGCTGGCTCGCCGTGCAGCTCAAGCCCGGTTCCGGCGTAAAAGTCGAAGCGCTCAAAGAGAAACTTCGCGCGGTCTTCGCTGCCGAGCTTCCCGACCTCCGCGTCTCTTTCGAGCCGAGCGATCTCGTCTCCCGCGTGATGAGCTTCGGGTCGCCGACGCCGATCGAGGTTGCCGTCAGTGGCCCGTCGTTTCCCGCGAGCCGTGAGTTCGCCGAAAAGGTCGCAGCCAAACTCCGCACGCTCCCCAATCTCCGCGACGTCCACATCGCTCAATCCCTCGATTTCCCCACCGTCGATGTGAACGTTGACCGCGAACGCGCGGGCCTCCTCGGCGTCCGCACGAGCGATGTCACCCGCTCCCTCGTCGCCGCCACCACCTCGAGCCGCTTCACCACCGCCAACTATTGGGCTGATCCGGGCAGCGGGATCAGCATGAGCCTCCAAGTGCAGATTCCCCAGTCTCAGACCAACTCCCTCGAAGACCTGCGCAACATCCCGGTCTCATCGTCCGCTCCTGGCGGCAAACCGGTCCTCCTGCGGAATGTCGCCACCCTCGCTCCCGGCACCGCCCCCGGCCAATACGAACGTTATAACTTAGTCCGCGTCGTCAGCGTCACCGCCAATCTGCACAACACCGACCTTGGCACCGCCTCGCGCCAAATCGCCGCCGCCGTGGCCGAACTCGGTGAACCGCCCGCCAAAGGCCGCGTCGACTACCGCGGCCAAGTCGGCCCGCTAGGCGAACTCACCGAGGGTTTTAAGTCCGGCCTGCTCATCGCCATCGCCGCCATCTTTCTGCTCCTCACTGCGAATTTCCAATCCGTCCGGCTCGCCCTCGTCGTCATCATCGCCGTCCCCGGAGTATTGGCCGGCGTCGTGCTCGCGCTGAAATTCACCGGAACCACGCTCAATCTTCAGTCGGCCATCGGTGCGATCATGGCCGTCGGCGTCGCCGTCGCCAACGCCATCCTCCTCGTCACCTTCGCCGAGCGCGACCGCCGCCGCACCGCCGATCCCGCCGCCTCCGCGCTCGAAGGCGCCACCTCGCGCCTCCGCCCGATTCTCATGACCAGCTTCGCGATGGGCGCCGGCATGTTGCCCCTTGCGCTCGGTCTCGGTGAAGGCGGCGATCAAGTCGCCCCGCTCGGCCGCGCCGTCCTCGGCGGCCTCGCCCTCGGCACTCTCGCCACGCTCTTCATCCTCCCGCCGGTCTTCGCCATCCTCGCTGGCCGCAACACTGAGAGTCCGTCTCTCGACCCCGACGACCCCACCAGCCCCCTCCATCAAAAATCCTAATCGTAGGGGCGCAGCTCGACTGCGCCCGTGGGCGTCCACAAGGGACGCCCCTACAAAAACCAATTTCCCATGCGCCTCCTCTCGCTCCTCCTCGCTCTCGCTATCGCCGCTCCCGCGCTCCACGCCGCCGCGCCCACCGAGGTCAAATTCACCCGCCCCACGCGGGGCGACATCGTTCGCTACGTGACCGTCCCTGGCACGCTCAAGGCCAACCAACAGGCGACGCTCTACGCCAAAGTCGGCGGATACCTCAGCAAAATTTCCGTCGATAAAGGCGACCCCGTCACCGCTGGCCAACTGCTTGCCGAGCTTGAGGTGCCGGAACTTCTCGCCGACCTCGCGCGCACCCGCGCCGAGGCCAACGTCGCCGCCGCTGAACTCACCCGCCTCGAAGCCGCTGCCGCGAAATCCCCCGACCTCATTACGCCGTTCGCCCTCGACGCCGCCCGCGGCCGCGCCGAAGTCGCCAAGGCTCACTTTTCGCGCGCCGAAACTCTGCTGGGCTTCGCCAAGGTTTCCGCGCCTTTTGCCGGCATCGTAACCGCTCGTCATGCCGACGTTGGCGCCTACATCCCCGCCGCCACCGCGAGCAGCACGCCCGCCACCGCCGCGCTCGTGACCGTCGCCGATTTCCAGACCATTCGCGCCCATGTCGCAATGCCCGAACTCGAAGCCGCCCGAGTGAAAGTCGGCCAGCCGGTGCGGGTCGGCCTCGAAGGCTCTGCCACCGTGCTCGAAGCGAAGGTCTCCCGCCTTGCCTATGCGCTCGACGACGCCACGCGCACGATGTCGGTCGAAGCCGATCTGCCCAATCCGACGCTCGCCCTCCGCCCCGGCCAATACGCTACCATCAAAGTCGGCGTCGAGAAACGCATCGATACGCTGCTCATCCCGGTCGAAGCCCTCGTTATGGAAAAGGCCAACGCATTCGCCTATCTCTCCGCCGACGGCAAAGCGAAGAAGACCGCGATCAAGCTCGGTTTCAACGACGGCGCCCGCGTCGAAATCGTCTCCGGCCTCGAAGCCAACGCCTCCGTCATTCTCGTAGGAAAACTCGTTCTCACCGACGCCCAACCCATTAACGCCATCGAACAGAAATAAAACCAATTCGGTGGAACCGCTAATCCTCGCTAATCTCCGCTAATCCAATCCCACGTGCCTTGGCTGTAGCCGATGAGGCGAAGGCTCCGCTCCGAAAAATTAGCGAAAATTAGCGGTTCAAAAACTGTCTTGGCCTTCCCTCCCATGTTCCCTTTCCGCCTCCTTGCCGCCGTCCTACTTCTCACTGCGCCCTTTCTCTCGGTCGCATTCGCCGCGCCGCAACCGATCGACCTCGCGACGACCCTCCGCCTTGCCGGCGCCGACAACCTCTCGGTCAAGATCGCTCAGGAAAAGCTCGCCGAGGCCCGCGCCGACGCCGACGTTGCCCGCGAGCGCATGTTTCCGTGGGTCAGCGCGGGTCTGGGGTTTCGCCAACACGACGGCAACAGCCAGACCGTTGAGGGTCGGATCATCGACGCCGACAAACGCTCTTTCTCGACCGGCATCGGGATCAACGCCCAGTGGGATCTCGGCGAAGTTTATTACCAGAAACTCGCCGCCCAACAACGCGCCCGCGCCGAGGAAGCCGCTGTCTCTGTGCAGCGTCAAAACATCGTCACCGACGCGGCGGTTGCTTACTACGAATTGCTCCGCGCAACGGCGAGCATCGGCATCGCCACCGAAGCGCTCGAACTTTCTTCACGTCACTACACTCAACTCGCAGCTTCGGCCGCTTCCGGTCTGAGTTTCGCCGGCGACGTGCAACGCCTTGCCGCCGCTCGCGCGCGCAGCGAAACCTCGGTCTCGCAGGCCCGCGAGTCCGCCCGGATCGCCGCCGCCCGTCTCGCTGAATTGCTCCGACTCGATCCGACGGTTGAGCTTATGCCGAATTCGGCCGAACTCGTCGCGACCACGTTGGTGCCCGCATCCGCCGACTTAGGCTCTCTTGTGGCCCGAGCCCTTGCGGCCCGGCCCGAACTTACCCAAGCCGACGCGCAACTCGCGTCCGTCCGGGAAGCCAATCATGGGGCGCGCCGCGCCCCGCTCATTCCGACGATCAATGCGCAGGCCAGTTTCGGCGGTTTGGGTGGCGATAATGGGCACCGCAGTTGGTCGCGCGGTTTTGACTCATCCAACGATTATGGTCTCGGCCTCAGCTGGCGCATTGGCCCGGGTGGTCTTTTCGACCGCAGCCGAGTCCGAAGCAGCGATGCCCGCCTTCGTCGCGGAGAACTCGAAGTCGAGCAGACGCGCGACGTCATTCGCCGCCAGGTGGTTGAGTATCACGCCCGGTGCCAGTCGTTATCGGCCCAGCTCGCCTCGCTCCGTGTTGCCCTCGACGCGGCTACCAAGACCGCTGAATTTTCACGTGAACGCCGCGGCTTGGGAGTGAGCAACGCCCTCGAAGATTTGATCGCTGAGGAAGACCTTACCCATGCTCGCCGCGACTACGTGGCGACGCTCGCGAAATCGGCTCAAGCCCAATGCGTCCTGCTCCGAGCGCTCGGTGGCGTCACGGCCAACAAGTAAGGGTAAGCTCAGCCCGCGCTCGTCTCTTGATCTGCCGTCGCAGGTGATTTTCGGTGCGGATAGTCGCCGGAAGGGGTCGTTCGTCTTTCAGCCTCCCGAGTTTACGTTTTTGTCACACGTTCGACACGGAATTGTAACAATTAGGCTCCATTGTTTGGTCTTTCCGAATGCAAAAGGCGCTCTACGCTCGAAATTCAATGTGCATCCATAGATTATCCCGCGTCTTGATCGTGGCTGGCGCGCTCCTTGCCTCCGGTTTGTTTGCCCAAGAAAGCGGTCCGCTGATCGAGGCTCTGATTCGGAAAGGTATTCTTACGAATCAAGAAGCGGAAGATCTCCGCGCCGATATGGTCCGCGAGGGCAACGTGATCCCCTCGCTCGTCTCTGGCGGCGGTAAGAACACCAACCGCCTCAGTCTCGGGATGCGGATGCAGATGCAATACGCTAACCTTGATACGGACATCAAGGGCGCTGCCTTCGGGCCAGTCGCCACCCAACACGTCCTGCTCCGCCGCATCTATCTTACGCTGAAGGCGGGCGTCGGTGGCGATTGGGGTGCCGTGATGACCTATGATTTTGCTTCTGGCGGCTACGACGATGCGATTATCGAGTGGAAACCGACTCCGGACCTTTCGTTCAACTTCGGCCTGCGCAAGGTCAACGTCGTCCATGAAGAGCGTTCCAGTAGCGGCAACCTGAAGTCCCTCGAGCGGTCCGGCATCACGCGCTACTTCGTCGAGGGCAACAACGGCCGTCGCCTCGGCGCAGCCAGCTACCGCCTCGGCGTGTTTCTCGACGGCAAGAAAGAACTAAACGCCCAAAGCACCGTCGTCTACAGCGCCGCGATTACCAACCCCGAGCGCAACGAGTCCTTCACCCTCTCCGCCGCCGGCGGCGACGGAACCAACAACAACCCCGCTTTTTGGGGGAACGTCGGTCTTCAGCAAAAGCTACCCGACCTTGGCCTCGCCGTCTTCGGCGTCAGCGCCGGTTTTTTGCCCGACCAGGGCGGCAGCAGCAGCGCCGTGCTTGGCCG
>Ga0315905_10005514_pt1 | contig 12887 bp, 3 predicted proteins | sample LakEriMetagenome_5_FD_203522 | JGI IMG/M metagenome (GOLD analysis project Ga0315905, IMG submission 203522) | Freshwater fungal communities from buoy surface, Lake Erie, Ohio, United States - Buoy 4 MA121 | ecosystem: Environmental > Aquatic > Freshwater > Lake | place: USA: Lake Erie, Ohio... | reverse complement strand
GGGCGATGCAGACATAACCCTCATCCTTACAGTAACATCCGGCGATTCCGCTCATTCACTACCGTTGAGTCCTCTCATGCTGGACCGCTACCCGATCCATTCTCCGGAATTGCTGCTCAGCCCGTCGCTTGTCGTCTTTCGCGAGCATCTGCTGCGGAACATCGACGCCATGATCGCGATGGCTGGCAGCCCCGATCGGCTCCGCCCGCACTGCAAGACCCACAAGATGGCCGCTGTCGTACGGTTACTGCTCGACCGGGGGATCAAGAAGCACAAGGCCGCCACGATTGCCGAAGCTGAGATGCTGGCTCGTTGCGGTGTGCAGGACGTCTTCATCTGTTACAGCATGATCGGCCCGAATCAGGCCCGCGTTGTGGCACTGGCGAAGGCCTTTCCGCAGACCAAGTTCATGGTCACTGCGGACGATGCGACCACGGTCAATCAGCTCGGTCGCGCCGCGACCTCGGCAGGGGTGTCAATCGGAGTGATCCTCGATATCAACCCGGGACGTGACCGGACGGGAGTTGGTCTCGACGATGCCGCTGCGGCGCTCTATCAACGGATTGCTGAGATTCCCGGCCTGACGGCGGAGGGTTTCAATGTCTACGACGGGAATCGTGGCGAAGCCGATCCCGAAGAACGTCGCAAAGCCGTCGCGGCCTTCTGGGAGCCGGTCGCTGCGTTTCGTGATCGGCTGGTGAAGCGCGGGCTGCCGGTTCCGCGGGCCGTCTGCGGAGGAACGCCGACCTTTCCGGTTTACGCACAGATGACCGACCCCGTGATCGAGCTGAGCCCCGGGACCTGCGTCTTTCACGATGTGAACTACGGCGACAAGTTCCCGGATCTGGCCCCCTTTACCCCAGCTGCGCTCGTCTTCACACGCGTCATCAGCCGACCGACCGCAAATCGAGTCACCCTCGACATGGGAACGAAGTCGATCGCGTCCGACCCGCCGATGGGACAGCGGGCGTTTCTTCCCGCGATTCCCGATGGAGTGCAGGTCCTGCACAACGAGGAGCATCTGGTCGTGGAGACGGCTGATGCTGCCCACTGGAAGATTGGCGACTGGCTGGTGGCCATCCCCAGGCACGTCTGCCCGACCTCCGCTCTGCACCGCTCAGCCATCGTGATTGAGAACGGGCAGCAGGTCGACGAGTGGGAAGTCACCGCCCGCGACCGGCGGCTGACGATCTAGGACGGATCTATTGGCCGCTACGCCGGTCCCAGCCCTTGCATCCGGCGCCAGGCACTGACCTGACCCAGGTGGAACATCATGTGGCCGCCCACATAAAACGCCTGCATCGAGCCAATAGTCGGGAACAGCTCGGTCATCCGCCCGCCCGCCGGGTTCGCCTGCTGCAGCGGTTCATCGGGAGCGACCCGCAGCGCCGCCATGGCAGCTTCGTAGTTTTTGAAGAAGGCGTCGGTCACCTCGTCCATCGGCGGATAGATTGTGCCGTCCGGATCATCCTGACACTGGGCATCTTTCGAGAAGGCGGCCACAAATGCCGGCGCGGGCTGGATCGCACTGGCATCGCCGCCGAGCTGTTCTACGACTCGCGCGGCGTACAGGCTCAAATGCCCGTAGACGAAGGCTGCGTGATTTGACTCCACGGAGTGACCACCCGGGCGGGCGAACCGCGCGAAGATCAGCGGAGTGACGCCTGTCAGCATCCGCTTGCCGTAAGTCAGGCTCAGGCTCAGCGAATCGGCGATCGTGTTTCCGAGGGAACGGCTCATGGGGCATCCAGTCTGAAGGGAACGAGGGATGCAGGATAGCAGGATCGCCACAGATCAGTAGGGTGATCCGCCGTTAGCCGTAGAGTGGCTCGACGTGTACTCGGCTTCTTCAGCAGCCCAAATGTCGCGCGGAAACACTGGGGAGTTCACGGTATGAAGAACACCAGCCCTGTCAGGAACCCCGCCTGATAGGCAGCTCCGCGTGGACTCAACGGCAAGTGATGCTTGCGGTAGCAGACCGGGCTGCCTGGGCGGTCATGCCCCAATGTATAGACAGGTTCACAGGGAGACTGGTAACCGCAGCGGTAGGGGATAATTGCGGCATTTCCCAGGAAGTGCAGTCCAGAACTGAGTGGCTGCAGGCACTCTTCCGTCCAGACGCACTCCTCATCCGTGAGGGCGTCGAACGTGCAGGAATCGAGATAGCCCATCCGCTCCAGGTTCGGCTCTTCGAACAGCAGAGGCAAATGCTTGGTCGCGGGAGCGGTCCATTCGCAATTCTGCGGCATCCACGGTCGACTGCTGAACTGAGCGTCGATCGAACCCGTCTGTCCCAGCTGGTGTGCAGCTCGGTTGTGGGGAATCTCTCCTGCGGTGCGAGAGAGACTGGCCCTCAGGCCGGTAATCGGCGTGTCGGCGCGGGTCGGCTCCGGAGCCTCTCCCGGGCTCTGTGCGGACACCGTGGAACCCACACACAGGATGAGAACCAGCTGCAGGATTGTTCGTCGGGCGGATTGGGTCATCGTTCGAAGACTCCGTCGATCGCCCTGGGTGTGGGCTATCGATTCGTGTCGGATCGATCAGCATCTCCCGATCAATAAATTGAGCAGCACCGCCAGAGTCGCTACAACCGGCCCATCCCGATGAACACACCAAGTTGCCTCAGATCGCGAAATCAGTCGAAACTGAACACAGACCGGCACGGCTGTTGCGGTAGTTATTCACTTGTCAGTGATCACAGCTCAAATCTAGTCGGAAAGGCGGACGCATCCTTAACCGAACTCACACGCTGAAAACGCTTTGCAACGAAGGCAATGCCATCCAACTGAGTTCATGTGTCATCCGAACGGGATGTTGGAATTCGGAAGCATGGCCGGTGCTGCATTCCGCGCTATGTCGTCTCTGGGCGACAGGGGGATCGCGGATGGTTCTTAAGGAAACAAAAGGATTTGAGCCATGAGCATCGCCAAATGGTTCCTGGGCTGGTTGAAGTCCCGCATGTCGGAACAGCGTACTGCCGCGCCCGACCATTCAGTTCGGCTGTTCGTTCGCCGGTTGGAGGACCGACAAGTTCTCTCTGTCAGTGCCGTCCTGGTCGGGACCGATGTGACGTTTACCGGTGACGATGGCGGGGCCAGTGCCGACTCGATCATCTTTACCCTGGATGTCGATGGCCATCTCGCCCACAACCTGGGGGGCATCAACGGCTTTCACAGCTCCATCGATCTCGATAACACACTGGCCGGTGATCAGGTTCTGACCGCTGCGGACATCACCCAGCTGACGGTCGACCTCGGTGCGGACAACGACTCAGTCAACTTTGCAAATCACTTCAACTTCGCAGCGGGTAGTCTGAGCGTTTCGGCCGAATCAATCTCAGCCACGCTGGGTTCGCTTTCGGTTCAGGGGCTGGCTCAATTTGATGCTGGCTCTGCGAACAATATCGCCCTGCTGGGAAGTAACGACTTTCAGCAGATCCAGGTCGTTTCGGCGAACAACGTCTTCTTGAACGATATCAACGACCTCGAGTTCTCGGGGGCCTCAACTGTTGCTGGCGATCTCGAGGTGACATTCGGAACCAGCGTCACAAGCTTGACTACCAACGAGGCTGGTGCCTCGCTAGCGGTCGGCCGGCTGGCCAGCTTCAGCGGAGGGTCGATCGCTCTGGGGGCAGCAGCGGGGGATACTTTCCACTTTGGTCGCTTGCATCTCGACGCGGTGGGAACTGCCTCGGTCGAGGAGGATTCCGGCACGGAGTTGTTCGGAGATGTTTTTGCCTCCGAGCTACGTTTGGCGTCAGAGGGAGACATCACAGCCCCCACGGCCAATCTTCAGGTGACCGGACTGGCGAGTTTCAGCGGCGACTCCATCTCTGTAGGGAACGCGGCAACAGTTACAGAATTTGGATCATTACATTTCGAGTCTGCTGGAGCAGTCGCGGTCGACGAAGACACGGCGACGGAGTTGGTCGGAGACAATCGGGCCTTAAGCCTGTTGATCAACTCCGCTGGGGATTTGACTGCGACTGGGTCGTTGACGGTCAGCACAACCAGTTCGTTCTCAGCAGCTGGTGATGTGATCCTGAATCACACGTTGAACGACTTTGGCGGAGCTGTCGCGGTCTCCGGGCACGCGGTCGAGCTGGTCGATGCGAATGCTTTGACTCTGGGGCAGGTCGATGCCACTGCTGCCGAGGTGACCGCGGGTGGCCAGATCACCCTGGGGACCGGAGCGGGTGAAGACCTGATCGCCACCGATTGCGTACTGTTGCATGCGAGTTCGGGAGGGGTTGCTCAGCGGGCAGGCTCGACGATTCTCACTGACCGCCTGGCACTGACCGGAGCGGGGAGATTCACGCTCGATCAGGCGAACGATGTCAATCTGCTGGCGGTCGATATCTCTGGCCCAGTCCACGTCACTGACATGAACTCCCTCGTCGTGGGGACTGCGTGCGGAGTGAGCGGACTGACGACACGGGACAACGATGCCAGTCTGAAAGTCGGTGAGGACCTGGAGCTGCAGGAGAGAGTTGACCTCGGCCAGGGGAATCTGTTCATCCATGCGGAGGGCACGGTCTCGCAGTCCGCGACGGGCGCGATCAGTGCATCCGGACTCGCCTTGCTGGTGAGCGGGACGACAACACTCAACCAGACTAATGACGTCGACACGCTTGCGACTGAAACCCAAGGCACGGTCGAGTTTCACGACATCGACGATCTCCACATCGGAGTTGTCAGTGAGACCGCGTCGCCCGCGCACATGACGATCAGCGGTGCGTCAGTCGATGACGCTGACTTCAAGGTCACCATCGAGGCTGGAAATATCACCCTCGAACAGGAGATCAGCACGGGGGCGGGAGATGTCCACCTGGCAGCTACGACCGGAAGCATCCTCGATGGTCAGGATGGACTGACCCGCATCTCAGCTCACAACCTGTCGCTGATCGCCCAGACGCAGATCGGCGACATCGTCGATTTTGCAGCTGGAACGGGCGATGCGATTGACGCGTCGCTGACGGGTGTGCTGACGCGGGCCAGCGTGACGGAAACTGGCGGGGAGATATTCCTGAACTTCCACGGAGACCTCCGTGCGGCCAGTGGATCGGTGAATGTCGGCGGAGGCAATGCCGCCTCAGCGATCCTGCGAGCCACCGGAGGCGGCATTGATGTCGGGACGGCGCTGGGAGTCTTTTCGCTCTCGTCCGGTGATAATCTGGCTCTCGAAGCCATCGAGATCGCGGGAGCTGGCGGCACGCTCGTTCTTCCCGATGCGGGTCTGGATGTCGGAGCTGGCGATCTGCGTCTGCGGGGCGATGTCGATGTACGAGATGCCGCAGACCGCAACCTGGGCCCCCTGGTGGCGGATGATCTGCACTTCACCAGCGGAGCCGGGTCGGGCGACACGACGCTGACCACCCGCATCAATACGCTGACCGCTCAGATCACCAGCAGCGGTGCCGGACTGACAGTGCTCGAAGCCGATGGTCTCGTGCTCACGGCTATCGATCTGGTTGATGGCGACTTGGCTGTGCATGCCTCTCAATCCACGGCGGGAGATATCGAGGTCATTGATGTCGCGGTCGGTGATGCGCGGATCACTCTCGACACCACAGCTCATGGAGGTGGCCAGATCGTCGATGCCGATACGCTCGACGATCCGAACAGAGCTGATCTGACAGCCACAGAGATCGACCTGCGGGCCGGAACCGGGATCGCCCACGGGGCGAAGCTGGAGATTGCCGCTGAGCGTCTGGCTGCCACGACGGTCAGCGGACAGATCAACGTTCGCGACGTGGCGGGAGACCTGACGATCGCCGCTCTGGCACGCGGCACAGCGGGGGTCAGCGTCACTGCGGGAGTGGCAGGTGATGACATCTGCATCAGCACAGTCGGAGCCCTGACCGTCGATGCAGACGTGTCCAACTCCGGAACGGGAGATCGCGAGATCTTGCTGGCAGCCGATGGTGACACCGCTGACCACGATCTGACGGTCAACGCGGATATCACCGCGACGGATGGCAACTCCACGATCACGCTGCTGGCGGGGGACTCGATCCTGTTCGCAGGCACCACGGTCACCTCAGCTGCGGGAACCGGCGCAGTCCAAGTCCGTGCGGGGCGTGTCTATCAAAACGGTGGAGTTGAATCTGCGGGGGCATCTGGCGGCGACATCGTGATGCAGGATGGTTCGATCATTCAGTCAGACAACGGCACGATCACGCTCTCGGCGCCGAACGACATCCAGCTCAGTGAAGTCAACGCGAACGCCGATGGAGAAGACGGTGACATCGCTCTACTCGCTGACGCGGACGGAAGCGGCGCGGGTCAGATCCGAGAAGCTCTTTCGGGAGAGTCACCCAATCTGATCGCCGATCACGCGACGTTATCAGCCGCAACCGGCATCGGAACAGCGGGACTCGGTGACATCAACACGGCGGTCGTGTCTCTCGACATCCACAATACCACCAGTGGTGCGATTCAGATCACCGATGTCGATGCTGTGCAGATTGAACAGCTCTCTCAGTCCGGCGGCGGCGAAGTCTTGTTACAGACCTCGAACGGTTCGATCACGGTCGACAACGACAATCGGAGCCCAGTTGCCGTCGTCATCACTGGTGGCGGGACGCTGGTGCTCGATGCCCAGGGAGCGAGATCCGACGTTGTCGTCAACGACGGGATACAGTCGATTGGCGGCGATATCACGCTGTTGGCCGATCGCAACATCGAGACCCACTCAGCTGCGGTCGCGACGACGGGCGGCGATGGAGACCTGACCCTGGTGGCTGGGCAGGATATTCGCATCCTCGATCCGGGGAATCTCAATCCGATCGATCTGCAGGTCACCGGATCCGGGACCGTCTCGCTGCGGGCAGCCAATGAGCTGGTCCTCGGGAGCCAGAATCCTGGTGACCCGAACGCCGTCCAGCACACGACCTTGAACGATGTGGTGGTGGCCTCCGGAACCGGTCGGATCACCAACACATTGCCGATCCTCTTCGACGTCCAGTCACCTCAGGTCACCGCCGAGGGTGAAGCGGTGCTGAGTGTCACGATCGGTCGACCGGGCGAGACGAATCTGGCTGTCCGCGTCTACTGGGGCGATGGCACAGTCGAGACGTTCACGGGGCTGGCAGCGGGGACCCATACCTATCGCCACTTCTATACGGCGAACCCGAATCCGCTCGATCCCGCAGCTCCGATCCTGGTCAATGTGCAGGTGGCCCACGATCCGAAGATCCTGCTAGTGGCACCCAACGTGAACAGCTCAGTGCTGTCGGTTCTCAACAGCGCCATCGATATCCCGCCGCCGGTACCAACCCCGAACATCAACGCCGATCTGGCGAAGGCGATCTACAACCCCGGCGATCCGCTGTTCCCCACGTTGCAGGGCCAGATCGTTTCGAGCCCCGGCAGCGAAACGGTACCTGGTACCGTGGTGTTTCAGGACACGACGTTCCTGGCCACCACAATCCCCGTCCCGGGAGAAGGTCTGGCGACCTTTGTCTTTGACACAACTCCGCCCGTGAAGATGCTGGACTTTCCAGAGGGGGTCAAGATCGTCGACACCCAGCCGCCCAGTACTGTCCATGTGTCCGAGGGCACAGCTGCTCAACTGGTCGCAGAGGTAGGAGAAGACACCTCCTCAGGCGAACGACAGGTGATCCTGGAAGTCATTTCTCCGACCGGCGAAGTGATCCAGCAGGCCGTGTTGCCGGAGTCCACACTCGATGATCTGCAGGCAATCATCGGCCGACTGCCAGACGGACAGTATCGGTTCCAGCTCCGTGAAGCGGGGGAAGACCGGCTGCGGCTGCTCTTGGAGTTCGAGGTCCGGCAAGGCAAGATCGCCGACGAGACCGATGCCGGGGACCGGCCGCCCTCCATGAAAAAGCCAGTCCCACCTGAGCCGATGGACCCCGAATCGAAGGAACAGGCACCCGACCCGAACGGGGCCAACTTGCGCCCCGACTCCTCGGACTTGGACGCTACTGCCGCTTCTCAGGCAACACCCCCACCCACTGCTTCGTTTACGGCCCATCGGGCATGGAAGCACGCTACCGAGATGACCTCGCGGGAAAATCTGCCTGACGATTCGGATCAGGGGGGCCAGTCACAGTACGATGATGCGGACACTGCGGTGGAGACTCTGGGAGTGGTCGTGGCTGTCGTGGGAGCGGGCTGGACGATCACTGACCAAAGTCGCTCCAAATCGATACCTCGCAAACAGCTGAGCCGTGTATCACGGCTGCTACGAAGAGTTCGAAACATAGTTCCCGGTCAAACTGCCGATTCGCGGATTCTCGATGAGAGTGCCATCTTAGTGCCAACGACGTCGCCTCTGGGAGAGTGGACATGTTGAAGTGCCCCAGCTGTCAGAAGCGCGTTCAAGGTTCGGATCTAATCTCCGGCCGCTGTTCCCATTGTGGTGCCAGCTTGGCCGGGAGTGGTGATGCTTCAATCGTCGGAATGACGGCAGAGTCGAAATCGATCGACCCGTTCACAGTGGCTCCGCCGGGGACAAACTCGGCAGCGGAGTCCGTCAAAACACTCGTCACTGAAGAGTCGATCGATCCTTCGCAGGTCACATTCTGCGAGTCGGATCAATCACCGTCTGCAACTCGCGGCACGATCGCGACAGAGCAGACTATCGTCGAAGACTCGTTCGATTCAGTGACCTCGGACTCAACAAACGCTCCAGCGGAGTCCGATGCCGTCAGCGCAATTACCTTCGTCTCGGAGGACTTTGGGACCGAGTCCCATCCGGACACCGCCGAAGTTGACGAGAGTGCCCGCCCCGATCAGACGCTTGTCGTGGCTGACCCGGACGATCCGGGCCATATGCGGACCTTCGTTGGTGACACCGAAGCTCCGGTACCAAGTGACGAGAACTCCGACCGGACGATGGTCCTTGATACCCCCGATGACGCCTTGAAAACGATTCAGGCTGTCTGGGGTGACGAACAGGATGGTGCCACGAATCCGCAGATGACACTGAAGGCGAAAGAGCCGCGACGCACAGTCAAGGGCTCTCCGTCGTCACTGGTGATCAAGACCCGGGCCCTGGTGGAATCCAAAGACTTTCGACAGTCCGACAGTCCCGAATACGAACTGCTCAACGTCCTGGGCGAAGGCGGCATGGGCGTCGTCTACGACGCGCGGCAGACCTCTATCGACCGGAACGTGGCCCTCAAGATGATCAAGGGGGACGCCGCTTCCAGCGAGAAGCAGAAAGCGAAGTTCCTCGCCGAAGTGGTGGTGACCGGGGATCTCGATCACCCGAACATCGTGCCGGTGTATGACGTCGGATCGAACAAGCAGGGGAACCTGTTCTACTCGATGAAGAAGGTTCAGGGGACACCCTGGCACAAGGCGATCGCCTCGAAGTCGCTGGCCGAGAATCTCGACATTCTGATGCGGACGGCTGATGCGATCGGCTTCGCCCACGCGCGAGGGATCGTGCATCGCGACCTCAAGCCCGAGAACATCATGCTCGGGGAGTTCGGCGAAGTCCTGGTGATGGACTGGGGCCTGGCACATCCGATTGCCGGGTTCCGCAAGGCGCGCAGCATCACAATCTCTGCGTCTATGGGCGGCACCCCAGCCTATATGGCACCCGAAATGGCGACGGGACCAATCGAGAAGATCGGCCCGGCCAGTGATATCTATCTACTGGGAGCGATCCTGTATGAGATCCTGACCGGGAAGCCGCCGCACTCTCAGAAAGATCTGATGAAGTGCCTGATGGCTGCGGCCCGCAACGAGATCGCTCCGACCGAGAAGACCGGGGAGCTGGTCGACATCGCGTTGAAGGCGATGGCCTCGGAACCTGAGGAACGATATCGCGACGTGAAGTCGTTCCAGGCCGCCATCCGCGAATATCAGTCCCACACCGAAAGTGTCACCCTCTCCAGCCGCGCGGAAGACGATCTCGCCGGAGCTGCCCAGTCCGACGACTATCAGGACTTCGCCAAGGCTCTGTTCGGCTTTCAGGAGGCGTACGAACTCTGGTCGGGAAACAAACGCGCAGCTGCGGGAATCTCGCAGGCGAAACTGGCTTATGCTGGCAGTGCCCGGCGGAAGGGCGACTTTGACCTGGGGCTCTCGCTGCTCGAACAGAAGAACTCCGAGCATGCAGCTCTGCGGCAGGAGCTGATTGCCGCTCAGAACGAACGCGTCGCTCGCCAGAAGCGGCTGGTCTTTCTGAAGCGGGCCGCCATCGGGCTCGTGGCGTCGGTTCTCGTGATCGTCAGCGTGGCTGCGGTCTGGATTCGAGCAGAGCAGAAGAAAGCCGTTGCCGAGGCGAAGCGTGCGACGCAGGAAGCCGACCGCGCGACCAAGGAGGCCGACCGCGCCACGAAAGCCGAAGGCCTGGCTGTGGCTGAGGCCCAGCGGGCTACCACAGCCGAGAAGCTGGCTCTTTCCGAAAAGAGCAAAGCGGAAGCGGCTGCCGAAGAAGAAAAGAAAGCCAAGGTCGCGGCCATTGCTGCTCAAAAGGAAGCAGTCAAGCAGCGCGAAGCGGCCGATACTCAGCGGATGATCGCCGTTGCAGAACGCAAGAAGGCCGAGGAAGCCCGCGTTCTGGAAGAGCAGGCCAAGATCGCTGCTGTCGAGTCGCAGAAGCAGACCGAGAAGGCCCGACTGGCTGCCGTCGAGGCCCAGAAGCTCGAAGCCAAAGCCCGCCTGGCGGCCGTCGAATCGGCCAAGAAGGAAGAGGTCGCCAAGCTGGCCGCAGTCGAAGCGGCCATGCAAGAAGCCAAAGCCAAAGAGGCGGCCGTCGCTGCGGAGAAGGAAGCTGTGGCCGCTCAGAAGGTGGCAGTGGCCGAGCGCGAGAAGGCGGTCGAGGCCAAGCAGAAAGAAGAGTACGAGTCGTATATCTCCAAAATCGGACTGGCAGCTTCGCAGATCGACAAGAATGCGTTTGACGCCGCCCGCGAAGTCCTGGCCAGCTGCAAGCCGGAGCTGCGGAACTGGGAGTGGGGTCGCCTGATGCACCTCTGCTCGCAGAGTGAGCGGTCGTTCGCAGCATCTGCTCCACTGGAAGCTCTGGCGATCGATGCGACCGGGCAGCGGTTTGCCACCGGGGGCTGGAACGGAACCTCGCAGGTCTGGGACCTGGGCACCGGTCAGGTTCTCGCCACACTTCCACATGGCGGCGAGTATGTGAACGCGGTAGCGTTTTCTCCGGATGGTCAATACTTGGCAACGGGCGGCAACGATCCCGCCGGGTTCATTCAGATCTGGGAGATTGCGAGTGCCCAGCAAGTTCGCGTGATCTCCGGTCACGACGACGAGGTCTTGAGCCTCGCCTACTCCAAAGACGGGAATCAGCTGCTGTCGAGTTCCTACGACAAGACAGCCCGGCTGTGGGACGTTGCCACGGGGAAAGAAGTTCGAAAGTTCGCGGGCCATACCTGGTGGGTCTGGTCCGCGATGTTCTCACCCGATGAGAGTCAGATCGTGACGGCCGGGCATGACGGGACGGCGATCGTTTGGGATGTCGCCACCGACAATCGCGCCCCGGCATTCACTGGTCACAAGGGGCCCGTCTTCTCGGCAGCGTTCTCTCCAGACGGCAAGCAAGTCGCCTCCGCCGGATTCGATCGCCGCGTATTGACGTGGAGCCCCGAGAGCCTCAAGCCGATTGAGTTCAAGAAGCTCGTCGAAGGCACAGCTCCTCCCGCGCTCCAGTTCCAGGAATTCGCCGGTCATGCCGACGCCATCCAGTCGGTCGGGTTCTCATCCGATGGACAGCTGCTGGTCAGTGCTGGCCAGGACAACTCAATTCGCGTCTGGGATGTCGACAGCGGAAAGATGGTCAAGACATTTCGCGGACATGGCGGACGGATACAGGCGACGATGTTCCTGGGCGATGGGAAACGCATTCTGTCGGCCTCGCACGATCGATCGATACGTGAGTGGAGCCTCGATGGGAATCAGGAGATCCGGACCATTCAGGGGCAGGTCCTCAGCGGTCACTCGGATGCGGTGCTGGCTGCCTCCTACTCGAAGGACCAGTCGCAGATCGTCACAGCCAGCCGCGATCGATCGGCTCGTACCTGGAATGCGGTCACCGGCCAGCCGGGGCTGACGCTGGCAGAGGGGCATAGCTACCTGGCCTCGACCGCAGTCTTCTTTCCGGGGGCCAAGCGGCTGCTCACCGCAGCTGTTGATAACACCGCCCGCATCTGGGATGTCGGAACCGGCGGGCAGGTGCTGCGTCTGGAGCACACGGGCCGCAGCGCCGCAGCTGCAATTTCGCGAGACGGACGAACGATCATCACGGGGGCGGATGACAAGTCTGCGCGACTCTGGGATGCCACTACGGGGCGCGAGCTGCGCCAGTTGACGGGGCACTCCAGCGAAGTCACTGCGGTCGCGTTCTCACCCGACGGTCAGCTCGTCGCGACAGGAGACACCAAGGGCCACGTCAAGCTGTGGAACCCGGCGACGGGGGAACTGCGAGCGAAGCTTGATGCCCACTCGCGTCGGATCGCAGCGCTGGCCTTTTCCGAGGATGGGCAAAAGCTCTTCTCGGCCAGTGGGGACAACACCGTCAGCCAGTGGGACATCGCGACTGGTCAGGAACTGCCCGGAATTCTGAAACATCCGGACGCCGTGCTGGCGATGCAACTCGTACCGGGTGGCAGTGCCCTCGTGACGAGCTGTGCGGACCATACGATCCGAGTCTGGAATACCGCCGATGCACAGGTCACCCTGGCCCTCGGCCCGTTCGCGGGAGATGCCTACTCGCTGAGCGTGACAGAGGATGGGCAGCGTCTGCTGGTCGCCAATTCGGATCAGCGATCCGTTCATCTGTGGGACCTGTTGACCGGGAAAGAGATTCAGTCCCCTCAGCCCGATGGTCAGCTCGGGCCGCTCGTGGACCTCAAGCAACATGGCGGCCTGCTCTGGGCGGCAGCTGTCGTT
>Ga0315905_10005513_pt1 | contig 12890 bp, 13 predicted proteins | sample LakEriMetagenome_5_FD_203522 | JGI IMG/M metagenome (GOLD analysis project Ga0315905, IMG submission 203522) | Freshwater fungal communities from buoy surface, Lake Erie, Ohio, United States - Buoy 4 MA121 | ecosystem: Environmental > Aquatic > Freshwater > Lake | place: USA: Lake Erie, Ohio... | reverse complement strand
GCGCGCGCGCGCGCGTGTGTGCGTGCGTGCGTGCGTGTGTGTGTGTGTGTGTGTGTGTGTGTGTGTGTGTGTGTGTGTGTGTGTGTGTGAGGTCGAAACGGCAGTCGAACAGGAGAGCTCAGAACTGAAACAAACACGGAAATCAGACCTGCCGATGGTTTTGTCGGCGAGCTTTCCCATGAGATGCGTGCCCATTCGCGCCTGCCATAGCCATACCTGCTTGTTACCATCCTCGCCACTCTCGCCAGTGGGATTTCTACAAAATGATTCATTTTAATAATGTTAATATTGAATGAATTGAAAACTTCCCATGTGATAATGCTAATGATTGGATATGTGAAAAAAATGAAGGAATTGATAAAATGATGAATGAAATAAAAAAGAAATGAAAATAAATAAATATGTATATACATAATTAGATATAAAAAAAATTCTTCGAATACATATTTATTGTAAAGAATTATAATAACGTATGTATGTATGTATGTATGTCTGCTGGCGCGCATGTCATTCATCCTGAGCACGCTCTCCGTCTCGCTCTCCGTCTCGCGTGCTTCTGTACTACCTTCACCTGTGTTGTGATTATCGGCGCCGCGGGCACAGCAGCACCCCTGCCCCACTGCTCCAGCTCAGATTTGCGTATGCAATTGATGGTTTCTCTAACTCTGTCAGCACGCGTGATCGGCGTCGCCTTGACCAGCAGCACTCGGTATCCGGCTCGGTCCAAGTACGAAAAGAGCGGACCAACCCCATCGCGCACGAACTCAACAAATCCCAGGGTGGTCTGCAGCATCACAATGTCAGCACTTTTGCTCCAAATGCTCCCCTTGATCACCACATCCTCCACATCCGCGACAACCACCCGATCGGTTGCATCCCACACATACACTCCGATCGGAATCTTGCCCTTGAGACCCCATATGCCGCCCGGCTCCTGCTCCTCGACAAGGAAGTGTGCCTCGTTACAGCCGCTCTTCAGCGGGAGCGCGCCAAGCTGGCAGACTGTGGGGCGGAGATCGCTGGCGCATGCTTCGAAGAACCCCTTGTTATCTGCGTCGACACGCATGACTAGGTCTGTGTTGTTTCCAGAGACTTGGAGCAGAAGACGAGCATTATTGCTCGCCTGCACGCAGATATCACGGCCCAGATGCACATGCCACTGCGATGTCCGCAGCGCACGCTTGTGGCGCACAATGAGCACATCGCACGCCCCGCTGTGCAGGCGAAAGCCGGTGTTGGCGACAAAGCTGGTCAGGTCGGCGAAGCTCTGCCTCGCAGATATGATGGCATGGCGAAACCCCGCCTCGCTGGGCGTGTTTGCCATCGCCCACGTGGGCTGTTTATGGCAGGGCCGCGTGGCTCTGGGCGACTTGACTGCCTCCGACATCGCTGCACGCTGTGGAAAAATACCTCTGGAATAAAGGTTTCAGTCTCCGAACACTCCTCAACACCCCACCTCTTATTATATTACTGTATCTCTACGTCGTCTTCAGTCTGACGTCCCCGTCAGAAGCTGGCACTTGCAAGATAGAGGAGGGGGAGGGGACAGTCGTGGATCGTCCTCGTGGAAGGCGAGCGTTTTCGTGGCAGAAGCTTGCGGCGGACGAGGAGGCTGCGGCTGCCCGTGCTGCCGGCGCATCACCGGCTAGCATGGTGAACTTTGACGTGAATCCGGTGAGCGAGGCGTGACCATGGCGCCCCACCCCCCACGCTCCAGCCCGCCTGCCTGCCTGGCGCGCGGCCCGATGCCAGCCGTGGCGGCGGGGGGGCGGCAGGGCGATCCCGCGCCGCACCGCCCGCTGGGCTTGGACAGGCCGCGCTGTGCTTTTGGCCGTGTCGTGTCTGCGCTGCCGCGCGCGTGTGCATCTCGCACATCTTGTCGGGCTAACGCGGGCCTCCGATGTGCCATGTCCTGCGTGCCTGCGTCTGTTGGCGCCCCCCCTGCCGCAGGCCGACCTCTCAAAGTTCGTGCGGCTATGCTTCGACTACCCGCTCACGGGCCAGGTCCAAGAAAAGGTATGGCTTCTACTGCGGCGATCTGCGCGCCTGCTGCTCGCAGTGTCCACATTGCGATACACGCTGAAAGTGTACAAGTGCAGAACACACCCTGGGCGCGCTAACTTGGACGCGCTAGTGTGTATCTACCATTGTGTCCACACTGGAGTGATTGGGGCCGTGACGGTTGATGTGGGCAGGTGATGCCCGCTCTGGAAAAGCTGGGTGGCGAGGCAGGGCTGGTGCGCAAGCTCAAGACCCACATGACAGGCACAAATTCTGGAAAGTCCCATGTATAGTGACCTTATATAGCAGACATACTAGGGCACTGAATTTTTAGAATTTACATCACAGATGGCATCGCCCCCTCTGAAGTCAAGGACCGTCAGGAGATCTTTGGCGCAAACAAGGTGGAGCCTGATCCCCCGGACACGATTTGGGAGCTGGCGTGGGACGCGCTGCAGGCGTACATTCTCAAAAAAAAAACTGTCTACAGTGTTGTTATATAGTAAGAGTACTAGCGCCCTGACTTTTGGGATTATGTGTCTAGGACCCGTGCCTCATCTTCCTCTGCTTCGCCGCCTGCGTTTCGTTCGTGGTCGGCATCATCTTTGACGAAGGCACACATTCTCACAGTGCTCTCTCCAGTGACTTTCCAATAGTAAATATACTAGGGCACTGGCTTTTGAGAATGTGAGGAGGAGGATACATGTGTACCTAACGTGTACCTAACGTACCAGGGCACAGGCTTTTGAGAATTTGTGACTGGCATGTCATGCCTCCCGTTTAAAAGTCGTACTTCCGCATATCCTGACTTCATATAGTAGATATACTAAGGCACTGACTTTTAAGAATTTGTTATAGGCATGGAGTGGCTCAAAGGCATGGCCATGCTGTAAACAAAAAAAAACAAAAAAAAAATGGCACTGACTTTTGAGAATTTGTGATAGGTATGGAGTGGCTCGAGGGCATGGCCATTCTGTCTGCGGTGTTCGTGGTCGTGGCGGTTACGTCGGTGAACAATTATGAAAAGGAAAAGCAGTTTCGGGCGCTGAGCGCCGTAAACGACGATGTGACAATCACCATCATCCGCAAGGGCGAGAAGACCCGCATCTCCACCTATGAAATTGTGGTGCGTGTGTGCGTGTACATACGCACGCCTCTCAGAGGCCTCCACCTCCTAGTAACGAAACCCTAAACCCTAAAACCTAAACCCTAAAACCTAAACCCCTCTCACATACCTGCACCTCCGTGCGCCACATTTCGTGCGCGCGTGTGTGTGTGTGTGTGTGTGTATAAACACATACACACACGTAATGTACAATATAAAACAATATGTGTGTAAATATAGGTGGGCGATTTTGTGCTTCTGAGCGCGGAAATAAATGTATATATATATGTATATTAAAATAAATGTATATGTATATATATATAGGTGGGCGACATTGTGTATATATTAAATAATTGTATACATATACAGGTGGGCGACATTTTGTATATATATATGTATATTAAAATAAAGGTATATGTATATATATAGGTGGGTGACATTGTGTATATATTAAATAATTGTATACTTATATAGGTGGGCGACATTGTGTATATATTAAATAATTGTATACATATATAGGTGGGCGATTGTGTATATATTAAATAATTGTATACTTATATAGGTGGGCGACATTGTGTATATATTAAATAATTGTATACAAATATAGGTGGGCGACATTGTGTATATATTAAATAATTGTATACAAATATAGGTGGACGACATTCGTGCTTCTGAGCGCGGAAATAAATGTAATATATATATATGTAAATTAAAATAAATGTATATGTGTACATATAAATCAAAATAAATGTATATGTGTACATATATAGGTGGGCGACATTGTGCTTCTGAGCGCGGGCGACGAAGTGTGCGCCGACGGCGTGGTTTTTGAGAAGAACGACCTCGGTATATCTGATATATAATATATAATATAATATATATTCAATATATAATAAGCGATCTTCGAGAAGAACGACCTCGGTATCTCCTATATGTATACACACACACACATACACATATTATATTATATATTGTACATTATGTGTGTGTGTGACTGGCACACACACTCGCATTGAATTATATATTGTACGCTGTGCGTGTGTGTGTGTCAATGAGTGACGCCTGGGGATTTAGTTAATTATTTTAGTTTAACGGTATCTCTGAGGCATAATATGTGTATGTACACACACATAATGTACAATATGAATTATAATGTGTGTGTGTGTGTGTGTGTGTGTGTGTGTAGGTATCTCTGAGGCATCACTCACTGGCGAGTCGGTCATTAAAAAGAAGGGCCCCTTCGTCCTGGGCGAGGGCCCGGAGAGCGCCGTCAAAGTTTCGCCTGCTCTTTTCCAGGGGACGCTGGTGCAGGAGGGTCAGGGGCGCATGCTGGTGCTTGCGGTGGGCGAGAACACATACCAGGGGCTGATGACGAAGAAGATGGAGGAGGAGGAAGATGAGAAGACAGTGCTCCAGACTAAGCTCGACGACATGACGGAGCTCATCACAAAGGCCGGCGCTGTTGCGGGCTGCTGCACCGTGGGCATCTTGCTCCTCCGTTTCGCTCTGGCCTTTATGAACCATGCATGCTGCAAGGAGTCCTTCAATCACAAGATCCACCATCTAGAGTGGCTGCGCTTCCTGGTAGTCGGCGTAACTGTGTTCGTGGTCGCGGTGCCCGAGGGGCTGCCGCTGGCCGTGGCTATCACCCTGTCCCTGTCCGTGGGCAAGATGCAGAAGGACAATTGCCTGGTGAGGCACATGAGTTCGTGCGAGACGATGGGCTCTGCCACCACCATCTGCTCCGACAAGACCGGCACCTTGACCACGGGAAAGATGACTGTCGTCAAAGTCTGGTCCGGCGGCCAGTCTGACCCCACCGTCCGTGAGACCGTGTCGCGCCTTTCAGGTATGTGTGTGTGTGTATGTGTGTGTATGTTTAGTGTGTGTGTAGTGACTTTATTAGCGCTTTTCAGCGCCGCTGCAGACGATGCTGGCGGAGGCGGTGGTGATCAACTCGTCGTTCAAGTCGGACGTGACATACAATGACGGAAAGTACGACAACACCGGTAACGATACCGAGTGCGCAATGCTCGTCCTCGCCACCAACCTCCTCGCGCAACAGGGCAACAAGGACAAGCACGCCTACAAAGTTATTCGCAAAAAGTTCCCCATGGACGACCCCTCGCGCGCAGCCATCTCCTTCTCCTCCCAGCGCAAGCGCATGAGCACGCTGGTGAAGATGCCCGAGGGGCAGCTCCGGCTGTTTTGCAAGGGGGCGTCGGAGATTGTCCTTGGCTTCTGCACCCAAGTGGTCCGCCCCGACGGCCAGCCCCAGGCCTTGACAGCGCCCATGCGGCAGGCGTTAGAGACGACGATTGGCGCGTTCGCTGACGAGGGCCTGCGCACCATTGCCGTGGCCTACCGCGACTGCGACACGGCGCCGAACATGGAGGACGGCGACTCGGCCGAACAGGATCTGATTCTCATTGCCCTTCTTGGGCTCGAAGATCCGGTGCGCCCCGAGGTGCCGGGTGCTGTGCAGATATGCAAGAACGCGGGCATTGTCGTGCGCATGGTGACGGGCGATAACCCTCGCACGGCGGTGGCAATTGCGAAAAAGTGCGGCATCCTGAATGAAAATGATCCGAGCGCCATCGTCATGACTGGCGCTGAGTTCCGTGAAAGGGTCGTGGATGAAAACGACGAGATCAACCAGGAGGAGTTCGACAAGATCTGGATCAATTTGCGAGTCCTCGCGCGCTCCTCGCCCATCGACAAGCTCACCCTCGTCACGGGCATCCAGAACAGCAAAGCCTCAACCCCCCAGGTGGTGGCGGTGACGGGCGACGGCACGAACGACGCACCAGCACTGAAGCGGGCGGATATCGGCTTCGCCATGAAGAGTGGGACACAGGTGGCGTGGAAGGCGTCTGACATTGTGATATTGGACGACAACTTCAAGTCGGTGGTCGAGGCTGTCAAGTGGGGCCGATGCGTCTATGACAATATCTGCAAGTTCCTCCAGTTCCAGCTCACGGTGATCATGTGTATGTGTGTACATGTATATATATTGCATATATGTTTGTGTGTACATGTATATATATTGCATATATGTTATATTGTTATGTGTACATGACAATATTTCCTCGAGTGCAGGTTCCTCCAGTTCCAGGTCATGGTCATTATGTGTGTGTGTGGTGTGTGGGTGTGTGTGGGTGTGTGTGTGGATGTGTGTGGATGTGTGTGTGTGTGTGTGTGTGTGTGTGTGGGTGTGTGTGTGTGTGTGTGTGTACATGTATATAGATATATACATATGTATATATAATATAAAATATATGTATATATATACATGTGCACTATATATACATGTACACACACACACACACACACACACACACACACACACACACACATGTACAGGTGAATTTGACGGCATGCGTGATAGCAGTGTTGGGAGCTTCGATCCTCACAAAGAGCCCCCTCAATGTTATCCAGCTCCTGTGGGTTAATATGATCATGGACTCCTTCGCCTCCCTCGCCCTTGCCACTGAGGTTATACTTACATGCATGCATACATACATACATGCATGCATACATACATACATACATACATGCATGCATACATACATACATACATGCATGCATGCATACATACATACATGCATGCATATTTTTCCATACGTACGCTATGATAAATTTTACATCATCACGTAGAGCTAAACAAACAAAAAGCTAAACAAAAAAAATAAATTTTACATCATCACGTAGAGCTAAACAAATCATACTCTATGATGTGCTAAAATATTCAAGCAGTACTGCTATACAATATTTATATAGTATATAAGCGACGAGTCTTTAGGCCATTTTCGAAGTGATTTTTTTTAAAAAAAAAATTATGAAAGGATTTGCATCATAAATTTGAAAAACACATTATTTAAGTGGTTTGCAAGGGGGGACCCTTGGGCGCCCTCTCTCATGAAGCAAAATTTCAACAGGACGCAAAAAAATAAAGTGATTGCTTTAAAAACAAAGACATTTTTAATAGGTGCCCTCTCTCATGAAGCAAAATTTCAACAGGATTAAATTTATGAAGTCTTTTACAGCGTGAGGACGTTATATATGGTATTGTGTCAAAAGAGACCTACACTAGTGTCAAAAGAGACCTACACTAGTGTGAAAAGAGGCCGACACTATACGAAGTCTTTTACAGCGTGAGGACGTTATATATGGTATGGGTGGGCGAATCAGGACGTAACACTAATATGAACTAAACTAAACTAACAGCATGAAACATCGCAGCATAAAACATCGGGTGGTCGAATTAGGACGTAACGCATACATGCACATACATATATATGTCTGTAATGTGTGTGTGTGTGTGTGTGTGTGTGTGTGTGTGTGTGTGTGTGTATACACTTCTATACATAGACATGTGTGTGTTTTTTTCGCCTCCCTGGCCCTTGAAACCGAGGTGTATATGCCCGTGTATATTACATTAAGCTCCCAAATATACACATATAGGACCCGAAGGATGACCTGCTGAGGCGAAAGCCGTACCCTGTCTCTGGGTTTAGTTAGTGGTAGTTATTTGAACTAAACAGAGCATGTGTGCCACATATAGGACCCGAAGGATGACCTGCTGAGGCGCAAGCCGTACCCCAGAGACCAGCAGCTGCTCTCGCCCAACATGCTGCGCTCCCTCATATGTCACGCGGCCTACCAGGTCTTCTTTGTCATCTTAATGGGTCTCTTTTGACACTTTAGGTCTCTTTTGATGCGTGGATGCATACGAACATACATACATGCTCCGCTCCCTCATATGTCACGCTACCTACCAGCTCGTGGTACTCTTCTTTGTCATCTTCATGGTGGGCGACGTCTGTCCGGGGTCGACCGGCAACGTATGCACTACGCCTGTCCTCTACACCGGCTACGGGGGCTTGCGCTCCGGACGCCCTGCCGACTTTGACAAGGAATTCCTCGGCACACATTCTCAAAAGTACTCTTCAATTGAACAGTTGAAGTCACTTTTAGACTTGAGATAGCGCTCTTCAAGGCACTTTTATCTAGCACTCTCAAAAGTACTCTGCAAGCTACTTTGACCTAAAGTGTCAAAAGAGACCTAAAGTGTCAAAAGAGACCAAAAGTACTCTGCAAGCTACTTTGACATGGCCCTCTTGAGGGCACTTGTATACACCACTCTTCAGGTCACTGTTACATAGCATTCTCAAAAGACTCTGCAAGTCACTTGTATATAGAAAATGTACTGGGGCGCTGACTTTTGAGAATTTAGCCGCGGACACTGCCGAGACGTGCATCCCGCTTTTCGACGAAAAAAATCCTTCTAGCTACGTGTGGACCCCCAATGGAGGACTCCCCCCCAAGACCGATTGCAATCACTCCCGCGTTCCCAGCCGCATCCCAAATTTCGAGGACAAGTGCTACAAGAATTCTCAAAAGTACTCCAAATACGGAATGGGAAGTTAATAGGGCACTGACTTTGTGAGAATTTTTTTTTTGCTAGGTGCTTCAAGAAGGCGAGGCGCCCCGTTGACTACTGCACGCAGCAGCACGCGGAGGAGGGGGTGCCTAACCAGCATAACTCCATCATCTTCTGTGTGTTTGTCCTCATGCAGCTTTTCAACCAGCTCAACGCGCGCAAGCTGCACGGCGAGGTGACATTACACACAAACACGCGCGCGCGCGCGCGCAAACTGCACGGCGAGGTGAGTGGCCTGGCAGTCGGCATCAACATCACATGTTCTCTAGCATCCTAAACCCTAAACCCTAAACTCTAAACCCTGGAAGGCGCCATGAACAACGTCCGTTCTGAGTGAGCGTCGTTCTCTACATTATCATCATCATAGTAATATTTCAACACAAAACATAATACACTAAGTGAATGTGCTGGAAGGCGTCATGGAAAACAAGTACTACCTAAACCCTAAACCCTAAACCCTAAACTAGGTGAATGTGCTGGAAGGCGTCATGGAAAACAAGTACTTCCTGGCGATCATGGGCGTGGAGTTCGTGATGCAGGTCTTCATGGTCCAGATGCCGGGCATCAACATGGCCATGGGCTGCGCGGGCATGAACATGTCTCAGTGGATGTTCTGCATTGCTGTGGTACGCCCTACATTCTAAACCCTCTCTAAACCCTAAACCCCATACGCGGGTGCTGTGATACGCCCTAAACCCTAAACCCGGATGTGCTGCATTGCTGTGGTACGCCCTACACCCTAAACCCTAAACCCCAAACGCGGGCATGACCATGTCTCAGTGGATCTCCTGCATTGCCGTGGTACGCCCCTTAGCCTTACCCTGAACCCTGAACCCTGAACCCTAAACCTAAAACCCTAAACCCTAAACAGGGTGCTAGCGAGCTGTTGCTGAACCCGCTTATTCTCCAAGTTCCGACAAGCTTTCTTCCCAAGTCCTTGACAGGCGGCCAACAAACCGGCGATGGTGAGTGCCAATGTGTGTGCGCGCGCCCTGTGCACCCAGAAGAACTAAACCAACTAAACACTACACTAACGTCCTAAACCCTAAACCCTAAACCCTAAACCTAGAAGAACTAAACCAACTAAGCCCTACACTAACGTGTTACTGGTGGAGCGTGCGGGACGGCTTTGTTTGTTGAAATTATTGTGTGGATGCACTTCTGTTGACTTCTGTGATTCTGCGAGTGCAAGTGTATGGTGGCTTGCCGCAGTGCTTAATCACCACTTTCGCTGAGACCATGCCTTGTCTAACACCTTGCACATCCTTTTCGTCTGCAGGAGACGGCATCCCCCTCCTTGACATGAAGGACGGCAGAAGGAGTCATCATTAGGTGTGTGTCAAAGAAGAGATGCGGCGCTCTCAATTGTTTGGCCGGCGCAACAGCGCTGCCCGTGGTTGCGATAGAAACGCGGCGCCAGGCGTTTTTGCGGCGTTGCTGCTGGGCGGCCATGCCACTTGGATCATGGAAGCTTCCCGCATGGCGGGGAGCTTGTGCCGAGGTTTGGTTTTGATGCGTTGATATCAGGATAACAGAAAGCCGGGGACCTTGCGCCGGCTGAATAACCGGATGATGATTCCGATTGTTCTCTTTATTCCTCCTCCTTTATGGAGACAGCAAGAAACCTGGGTACCGTCCGGGGTAATCACCACTTGTTTTTGTTATTACACTCAACTTGCAAGGCGACGAGAAGCTCAATCACTCACTCACGAAACGATGCCGCCGCGCGCACCTTTCTCTTGCACACAGCCTTTGTCCTTCCTGTCGTACGAACAAAGTGTCGTCCTACTAACAAAGTGTCGTCCTACGAACCAAGTGTCGTCTTTAGTCTTATCCAGGCCAAAGACGACGATTTGTTGGTAGGAGACACTTTGGAGGAGGACACTTTATTCGCAAAAGCAGCAAACGAGATGGACGCTGATGTCGGTTGGTGAGCCACCAACCCGGTGGCGTCGCGCGCGCATTCCACCTTAGTCCTCGATGCGCTTCTTGAGCAGGGTCAGTTTCTTGTTCACCTCGCACCTGATCTTCTTGATCTCGTCGTCCGAATCCACGACATGATTTTCGACCGCCATCGGCTGCTTGTCCTCTCGGAGCCCCTCAATGACCTGCAACACGCACGGCAATTAAAAGCTGCGAGGTGGCACGCCCTGTGCGATACGGAGTAACTGATTGTGTCAGGATGTCTCGCCCGCTCGCTCACTGAGCCTCGCTCGCTCTCTCAGGCTCACTCACTCTCTCAGGCTCTCTTTCTCAGGAGCGCGCGCATGCGCACCCTTTCTGAGTCTCTCTCTCTCTCTCTCTCTCTCTCTCTCTCTCTCTCTCTCTCTCTCTCTCTCTCTCTCTCTCCGGGCCTCTCCCCCTCTGCCGACGGGAAGCGTGCTCAGATTTGTAATCATGAGTACTGTACACGACTGCTGCCAGCGCCCGCATGGCATGTTCCGCTCCTCGGAGGAGGGTGCAAACCGATTATGTGCGCACTCCCCCATGCGGAAAGCGCCAGGCAGTGAGTGCAACTCCGGGCCTGCTAGCGGCCTGCTAGCCACCCCGCGAGGGCTGGGGTCACCTGATCATAGTATTTTTTGGCCTTGACGTTCAGGTTGTCCAGCGTGATGGCGTCCTTGGTGGCCGACGTCGCTTCTTGCTCCCTGCTGCGGTCGTTTCGCAAGGCGGAGAGACCGAGAATCATCTCCTGTCGCCGCCAACGTCGATCAGTCAGCGCAGGCCGCTCGCAGCGGGAGCCGCGGCGCGTGTTTGGATCAGTTTGTGCATCACCGGGCGCTCCACACAACTCCGGGCGCGGCACCAAGCTGGCTCGGGCGCTGAGGCGGAATGCGCTAGCCTGGGCAGAGAAGATGCGTGCGGGCGCGCTGCAGAGTCACGGCCACTCACAGTGACTGGGTGAACGAAGGCGTTACTTGGCGCGTTGGCGTTCATTTTTGGGCGAAGGGCGATGCGGCGGGAAGGTGATGCGGAACCTATTTTTATGACTCGGTAATTTTTTGCTGGCCAGAGAAGTCAAAACTCGGTGACTCAGGGCGCAGGATGGACCCGAAACTGCAGGCGATGATGGCGCGCCGCGCCGCAATGATGGATGACATTGACGATGACGCGTGCTACAGGGAGGACGCAAACGCGTGCAAAGCCACGGCGGCGGCGCCCACTGAGGTGCGCGGGCCCCATGGGCGCGCACTCGACCTCACCAGAGCATACAGGATGGTAGCGAGCGACATTGACAGGACTCCAGCCTCAGTGGCCGACATTGACATGGACGAGCACGAGCCCGAGCCTACATTCGGGGAGCTTCCACAGCACAGCCCGCCGGCTCAGGAGGGGCTACCCCCTCCTGCGCCCCCTCCTGAGCCGGCTGCAAGGCCCTATGGCGAGTCTTTTGGCAGTGATACGACTTTCGCCCCAAGTTGGACTCACACCTCAAAGAGCATGAGTGAACGGTTAGACTACACGGAGCATGAGGCAAAGACCACGCCGCCGCAGACAAGTGACTTGTCAGACTACACGGAGCCTGAGGCGAAGCCCACGCCGCAAGGGGAGCTCCCTGTGACGCAACCCTCGCCCACTGCGGCGCTGAATCGGCAGATGGAGCAAAAGTCTCCGAGTCAGATGCGCCCCTCGGTGCACTCAGGGGGCTGGGGATCAACCTCCGACGTGTCTTCGCCTCTTTCGCACTCCTCGCCCACCGCGGCAACAAAAGTACGTTTGTCCGGGGTGGCAGCCGAGGAAGCGTTGCTCCAGTTTACGGCCAATTCTCGCTGCATGAGTGTCACTCAGCGATTCGAGAGAATCTCGAATGTCACATCGAAAATAGACATCGTCCCAGCGGCAGAGCAAGAAGAATCGTTTTCCGCACTGGCCAGGCGCGCGGAGCGTGAGCGTGCGGGGCACGAGGCACCCATGGCCGCGGCTGTCCATAGTCGGGACACGATAACGACAAGAAAGCTGCATGACACAGATCTCGGCAAGAATCTCTCGGCCAGGGTCTGCACCGTGCAAAAAGTCAGCAAGAACACTGATGATGATTCAAAGTGCACAAAGACTTAGTGCCATGATGTCGTCGAGTATTTGCACATGCAATCAAACACGTTTGATGGTCATGGCTGGGGAGTTGCACCCCCTGAGCGAGCGAGCGAGCGAGAGAGCGAGAGAGCGAGAGAGCGAGAGAGAGAGAGATTTATTAGGATGCTTTACATACACTCACACGCTTGGCCTGACTCTGCTTTGTGCTTTGTGTGTGTGTGTGTGTGTGTATGTCTCTCTCTCTCCCTCCCTCCCTCCCTCTCTCTCTCTCTCTCTCTCTTTCTCTCTGTATGTCTGTGTGTGTCT
>Ga0315905_10005510_pt1 | contig 12892 bp, 11 predicted proteins | sample LakEriMetagenome_5_FD_203522 | JGI IMG/M metagenome (GOLD analysis project Ga0315905, IMG submission 203522) | Freshwater fungal communities from buoy surface, Lake Erie, Ohio, United States - Buoy 4 MA121 | ecosystem: Environmental > Aquatic > Freshwater > Lake | place: USA: Lake Erie, Ohio... | reverse complement strand
CTCATCGCAAGTGTGATCCCGCTCGCGATCGGCTCACTCGATGAGATTTTCGGCCTTCTCACCGTGCTCGTGAACATCTTCTCATCGCTCTCGGTCGCGGCCGTGATCGTGCTCCGACGCACGATGCCCGACGCGCCGCGCCCATTCCGCGTTCCGCTCTATCCATTTGTTCCACTGCTCTACCTCGCACTCGCAGGCTGGAGCATCGTCGCCAGCATTCAAAACGGTGGATGGACATCCATCATCGCGAGTGCGTGTACCGTTGTCGGACTGCTTCTCTTGCGCCCGGTCCTCTCGCCGCGCGATATCGCGCAAAAAGCACTATGAAATCGCCCATTTTCACCACGCTTCTCACCCTTCCGTTTCTCGCTGCGTGTGCGTCGACGAGTTCAACCACATCTGGCGTAAGTGCGGCCACCGAAGCTCGTATGCACGGCAAAATGCAGTTCGCCATTCTGATGTACGAGTCCAACGACGCGTGGCACCGCATGCCCGTTGCACAGCGCGACAACCTGCTGACGAAGTACGGCCTGTGGGTGCGTGATCTCAAGTCGAAGGGCATCCTCAAGGAAGGAAACCCGCTCGGACGCGGCGGCGTCCTCATCGATGTCGACAATCGCGGGCAACCTGACGCAGAGCCACTCAATTTGAACGCGACGAGCCTCACGGGCTACTTCGTCATCGAAGTGATAAGTGCACGCGAAGCGGAAGCGATCGCTGCATCGTGCCCAGCGCTGCTGCACGGAGAAGTCGTGCATTTGCGCCCGATTGGGCATGAGTGACGCGCGACGCGCGCTGACATAATGCTGACACAGTGCCGCCCTGCGATTACGTCTCGGGAAGAGCGCGCACGACACCAGCAACCTCGCGCGTCGATGTTTCTGCCGGCGTAATCTCCTCGGGCGCGAGTGCGATATCGCCCGCGAGCTCTGCGGTGTCACGCGCACTTGGCAAGAGTCGCGTGTTGAAACTCCCGACGGCCGCGTTGTAACTCTTCGTCGCGCTGTTGAGGCCAGAGCCAACCTTGTCTAAGTGCTCGGCGAACTTGCTGATACGGTCGAGAAGCTCTTTCGCGTTTTCGCCGATCCGACGCGCGTTTTCGTTGAGTTTCGCTTGCTGCCACTGCATCGCACACGTGCGCAGCAGCGCGAGAAGCGTCGAGGCCGTCGTGATGATCACGCCCTTCGCCAGCGCCTCTTGGTAGATCGTCGCATCTTCTTCAAGCGCCGCGATCAAACCACTTTCAAGCGGCACGAAGAGCACTGTGATTTCGACGCCACCGCCGAGCGCCTTCGCATACTCACGCGACGAAAGCGCGCGCACGTGGTTGCGCAACGCCTGCGCGTGCATTGTTCGACGCTCGTAGCGCGCTGCGTCGGAGAGTGACGCATCAAGCGAGTCGAGATACGCGTTCATCGGCACCTTTGCGTCGATCGGCACGAAGCGGCCGCCGGGGAGGCGGACCGTCATGTCTGGGCGAAGTCGGTTGCCATCGTCGCCATCCACGCTCGATTGCTCGCTGAAATCGACGTTGTCGACAAGTCCCGCGAGTTCCGCAATGTTGCGCAACGAAATCTCGCCCCACTGCCCGCGCTGGCGATTGTCACGAAGCGCGCTCGACAAGGTCTGCGCGGCGCTCGAGGCTTTCTGCTGCAACTCTGCGATTTGCCGAAGCTGTTCGCCGAGCGACTTCGCGTCGCCCTCGCGCTTCTCGCCGAGTTGCTTCACCAACTCTTCTTGCTTCGCGAGTTGCTCGCGCAACGGCGCGATTGTTGCGTCGATTGCTTTCTGCCGCGCTTCGAGTTCCTGCGACGAAAGTTGCTTCTGACCTTCGAACTGCTCTTTCGCCTGCTTGAGAAGGGTCTCCGCCGTCGACTTCAATACATCCGCGCCCGCTGCTTTGAAGACGTCGGTCAACTGCGCGCGCGACTGTTCGACATTTGCCTTGAGTTCACTGAGCGCCTTCTCGCGCTCATCGAGGACACGCTTCATCGCGACTTCACGCTCCGAAATGCGCTCGTCGGCGGCGCGGAGTTCCTCTTGCGTCTTCGCGCGAAGTTTCGATTCTTGCTCTGCGCGCGTGCGCTCACTGTCAACCTGCGCGCGCAATTCCTGTGCAGCAGCTTGCGCGGCGGAACAAAGCGCTTTCGCCGATGCTTCTGCCGTTGCCGCAGCTGCGGCTTCACTTCGTAAGCGATCACGCTCGATACGCATCGGTTCGAGTTCCGCTCGCGCGGCATCCAACGCGGCTTGCGTCGTTGCGGTTGTGGCCGCAGTACGCGCACGTCCAAGCGCCGTCGCGACTGCGTACGCCGCTCCGCCGCCCACGACAAGGCCCGTCCCGATTCCCACCAGCAGTGTCATCAGATCCATCATCGCATCGTACAAATCCGCACCACCCACGCAACAGAATCGGCGACACTGCTCCGATGCGGTACCTCGTCGATCTCACAGGCATCCTCGTGCTCGACAAAGATCTCGGGATGAGTTCGATGCGTGCGGTCGACATCGCGCGCCGACGCGCGGGCCGCGCGAAAGCGGGCCACGCAGGCACGCTTGATCCGCTCGCGACAGGCGTACTGGTGATCGCGTTCGGCCGCGCGACCAAGGCCATCGATCTCTTGATGGCGACGGAGAAGCGCTACGAAACCGACGTCGATCTCTCGGCGTTTACTTCGACCGACGATCGCGAGGGCGAACGCCGCGAAGTCGCCGTGTCCACGCCCCCAACACGCGAACAAATCGAATCGACACTCGCGCAGTTTCGCGGGCCGATCCAGCAGCGACCTCCTGCGTTTAGCGCGGTCCACGTCGCGGGAAAGCGTGCCTATCAACTCGCACGGAACGACGCGCCGCCGGAACTCCCGCCGCGCGAAGTTGTGGTGCATGAGATCGCGCTCTTGGACTACGCGTGGCCGATCGCGCGCGTGGCCATTCGCTCAGGGAAAGGCTTCTATGTGCGCAGTCTCGCGCGCGATCTCGGGGTTGCGCTCGGAACAGGCGGACACTGCGCAACACTTCGTCGCGTTGCGGTTGGGCCATTCACGGCGGCGAACGCGCGTCGATTCGACGATCTCCCCGAAAGAATCGACGAGTCGCATCTCCTTCCGCTCGAAACTGCGCTCGCGATGACAGGTGATCTCGGGTTCCGCGCGAAAGGCGCGTGAAATCGTCGAGGACGAAGCGCCTATTTACGCGAGCCATCAGCAGCGCCCGCGCTTGCCGCTTTCTCGGCTTCGAGCGCGAGTCGCCGCATGCGGCGATCTTCGACGAAACTCATCACGACGAAGAGCGACATACCTGCGAGAAGCAAGACATCGGCGATGTTGAAGACCCACGGGAAGACGTCGGAGTTCGAGTTCCCCGGCCAACGCCAGCCGTACGGCAATTGCCATTCGGGCAGCATGTGCAGGAAATCGCGCACAGCGCCGTAGAAAATCCGGTCGTAGAGGTTGCCGATGCCGCCCGCGAGAATCATGCCGATCGCAACATGCGTCGCACGCATTCGTACACGCGTGCCGCGCGCGAAGAGCAAGAGTGCGGCGATCGTTGCAAACAGCGTGAAGACGATGAAGAGTTCGCGCCGCTGCTGACCAATGCCGAAGACAGCACCGTGATTCAACACCAAGCGAAAGTCGAGCAGATCGCTTGGAACTGCAATCCAGCGTGCGTGATGCGGCACGAAGAACGACGGGTCGTTGAGCACGCGCTCGCGCTCGAGTTCGACGGGATATCCCGCGATCGTGCGAAACGCCCAGTACTTTGACCAAAGGTCTACTGCCAGTCCAACGGCAAAGACACCGATGAGCGTCGCCCACGCCGATGGCGAGCGCCATGCGGGCAACTCTCGCGGATCCGTCATCAACGTCGACGTCCCGTTCGCCAAAGCAACCCCTGCGCCGCTTCCGGGCGCGGACGATTCTGGGTGCATCGGAGCGTTACCCTCAGACATCGGTCAGCGTGCGCCGCCCGATTCCGCAATGCGCTCGGCCTCGATCGTGTACTTCGCCCAAGGCTTTGCGTCGAGACGAGCCTTCGAAATCGGCTTGCCAGTCATCTGGCAGACGCCGAAGGTCTTGTTCTCAATCCGCAGGAGCGCTGCGTCGATTTCACTGAGAATCGCGCGCTCGGTTTCCGCCATGCCGAGCGTGAAATCTTGCTCGTAGACATCAGAACCCATGTCGGCCATGTGCACGGGCATGTTGGAGAGGTTGCCGCCCGAACTGCGCAGCGCCTCATCTTCCATGCCGGAGAGCATGCCGACCAACTGACGACGCTTCGCAAGAAGCAGTGTGCGATACTCGTCGAGCTCCTTCTTCGAAAGCTTCGTCTTGATCTCCGCGATCTGCTGATCAGTCGGCGGCGGCGGCGCTTCCGCGGCTGCGCTCTTCGACTTCTTCGCGATCGTCAGACCCTTGGTCGAAATCGCGCGCACGCGACGACCGTTGATCATGATGAACTCGCCCGTGTCACCGGTGCGCGACTGGGCGACCGCGGCTGCGGCCGCCGCAACCGACTTGTGCTGCGCGAGGTCGATCGGGCCCTTCTTCGGGACGATCGGCGTGTCCGAGCCGGACTTCCCTGCGGCCGCTGCGCCCTTCGATGAAGAGGCGGCCGCCACGGGGGCTACAACCTTGCTTGGTGCCGACGCGGTGGCTGCTTGCTTTGCGGCAGGCGCTGGCTTTGTCGAGGTCGACGCGGGCTTTGCGGCGGCGGCTGGCGCTGCCTTCGCGCTTGGTGCGACCTTCGAAGCGTCGGTTGCGTTTGGGGCTTTCGCGTTTGGGGCTTTACCGTTTGGGGTTTTGCCGTTCGCAGGCGTTGCGGCGGCGGCTGGCTTGCCATTCGCGGGCTTCCCATTCGCGGGCTTCCCATTCGCGGGCTTCCCATTCGCGGGCTTTCCGTTCGCGGCCTTCCCATTCGCGGCAGGCGTCGGCTTCTCGGCGGTGGGCTTCGCGGCAGGCTTCGCTGGCGCAGAACTCGCGGGCTTCTTTCCAGACTTGCTGGCAACCTGGGGCGCCTTCGCGGATTTCGCGGCGGGAGTTGACGCACTCGCCTTCGACGCAGGCGCCGACTTCGCGTCCGACTTTACTGGAGCCTTCACGGCTGGCTTCGCGCTTGGCTTCGCTGCGGCTTTCGCGACAGGCTTTGCAGCGGAACCCGCCGTTGAAGCTTTCGCGGCGGCGGCTTTCGCCGAGCCTGCCGTCTTCGCGTCAGACTTGCCACCCGCCGCTGCCTTGGCAGCGACCTTCGCCGGTTCTTTCTTCGTCGCCAAGTAGAGTCTCTCTCTCCCCGGCGACGCCGCGCGACCAGCGCGGGGTCGGCCGAAGGGGCCGGAGCGTAGCACCGCTCAGCCCCCGCGTCAAAAGCGGAAATGGGCGCTTTTCAACGGGAAATGCGCGGCAATTGCGCCGATTCGCGGCGCCATCCGCAAAGCGTGCGCTGCGGAAACAGCGGATAGTGCGATCGACGGCGCGCCCGACGGAACGGCCTTCGCCGCGCCGCGCAGTTCACGCCGACGCGGTCGCCATCTCGTCGCGGAATGCGCCCATCTTGCGGAACTTCTCGAGCCGTTGACGCACAAGCGACTCGGGGTTGACGCGCGAAAGCTCTCGCAAGCGATCGACAATCCAATTCTGGAGGTGGTCGGCCGCCTTCCGCGGATCGCGATGTGCTCCGCCGAGCGGTTCCGGAATGACCTCATCGATGAGGCCATTCTCAAGGTTTCGGCGCGCGGTCAGCGCAAGGCACTCCGCGGCGCGGCTGTTGGTCGATTCGTTCGCCTCTTTCCAAAGGATCGCCGCGCAACCCTCGGGCGAGATGACCGAGTACCACGCATGTTCGAGCATCGCCACGCGATCCGCGACCGCGATTCCAAGGGCGCCACCAGAACCACCCTCGCCGATCACCACGGACACGATTGGAGTTCGCAGGCGACTCATCTCGAGGAGATTCAGGGCGATCGCTTGCGCTTGGCCGCGCTGCTCACTGCCGAGGCCCGGGTAGGCACCAGGCGTATCCACCAGAGTCACGATCGGGAGACCGAGTTTCTCGGCGAGCTTCATCTTGAGCAGGGCTTTGCGGTAACCCTCGGGGTGGGCACAACCGAAGTGGGCAGCGACCTTCTCGGCGACCGTCTTTCCCTTGTGGTGCCCGATGAACATGCACTTCATCGAACCGATTCGCGCGAAACCCGTGACGATCGCGGGATCGTCGCCGAATGCGCGATCGCCGTGGAGCTCGCAGAAGTCGCGGCAAATCATCGACATGTAGTCGACGGTCTGCGGCCGAAGCGGATGCCGGGCGATACGCACCGTCTGCCACGGCTTGAGGTCTTCGTAAATCTTCTGGAGCAGGCTTTCGCGGGTCGCGTTGAGTTGCGCGAGCTCGCTGGCGTAGCGGTCCGCGTCTGGGCGCTCCTCGATCGCGTCGATCTGACGCTCAATCTCAAGAACCGGATTCTCGAAGTCGAGTTGGTAAAGCGGGCTGTAGCCGGGTCGGGGCATGGGGGCGAAGTGTAACGGAAGGATTGGCGTTCCGACCGGTGCTTCTGCTTGCGCCGACAGCCACCGCCACCGCGACAACGTCCACCGCGCGGCCGCGCGCGCGCAGGGCTCGCTACCTTGCCGCCATGCAGCCCCGTCTTGTCATTGTCGGATTTGGAAACGTCGGACACGCCATCGTTCGCGGTGCGATTGAGTCGGGTATCGCGGCCCCGAGCGAGATCGGCGTGATGGACCCCGAGCCAACGCGCATCGACGAGGCGCGCGAGATGGGCATGCGCGCCGTGCAGGCCTCCACGATTCCCGAAGCGGAACTTGTGGTGCTTGCGGTGAAGCCGCAGAGTTTCGCCGCGGCGGCGAGCTCGATTGGCAAAGTCGCGGCCAACGGCCCGCTCGTTGTTTCTGTCATGGCAGGCGTACGCAGTAACGCGATTCGCGACGCGCTCGGCGGCGGCGCCCGCGTTGTGCGGACGATGCCGAACACGCCGGCTGCGGTGCGCCGCGCGATCACAGCGGTTGCGTCGGATGCGGACGTCGTCGAGCAAGACTTCCAAAGGGTCGAGCAACTCTTCGCATCTGTCGGTCGCACCGTGCGTGTACCAGAGGCGCTCTTCGACGCAGTGACGGCGGTGAGCGGATCGGGTCCCGCGTTCGTCTTCCGCTTTCTCGAAGCGTGGGCTTACGCGGCGGAAGAGATCGGTTTGCCACAAGACACCGCGCGTGCTCTCGCGCGCGAAACGCTCATCGGCGCCGCGACGCTCCTCGATACGACGCGCGAAGAACCCGAAGTCCTGCGCGCGAAAGTGACGAGTAAGGGCGGAACTACGGCGGCCGGACTCGCTCGGCTCGACGACGCCGCCTCTCGTGCGGGCGGCCTTGACGGACTCATGCTCGAGACGCTGCGCGCCGCACGCGATCGCGGCGCGGAACTTGGCCGCGGGTGAGGTGTGGTGTGTGGGCGCGGGCGCTCGAGTACGAGCGCGGAACGAAGTGAAGCGCGAGAGGATGGCGTTCCACGACTGGTGACGTGCCGTGTGGCATCACCTTTGGTGATGGCGCTACATGGAAGAGACGCAAGGCGCAACCATGTTCCATGGTCGCTTCGTGTGTGCTCGTGCGCCTCGCCACTACCTCCTGCTTCGCAGGGGGGTAGTGCCACACGAAACGAACAACGACGCCTTTACTCGATCGCTCAGGCTTCGCTGCGCTCCGCCTTCGACGAGGTCATTCGCGCCAAAGCGAGCGAGAGCGGCGGACGCGGCATCATTCACGCCAGAGCGAGCAAGTTGCGAAGCAGGTTGCGAGCGCTCAAACCGCCCATCTCGGCCCCCGAGGATTCACTCCGAGGGGCGCCGATGAAAGCGAGCGAGAGCGGGCACCTGAAGCGAAGCTTCAGCAGCCCGCCAGTCGCGAGCGCTCCTCAAAAGTCCCGTCGCCGGAACCACCACGCACCGAAGGTGAGCAGCACAACTTCAAACGCGAAACTCGTTCCGACCACCCACCACACGGGTCGCTTCGACATTTCCTCGTCGATCGCGCCGCGGAGTTTGCGTTCCGTCACAAACTGCGATCGGAAGAACCCGCGCTGACGACGCGTGTTCTCGTCCTCGGCCTCCGCATCCTCTTCATCACCGATGTTCGCGGTGACCGCGAGTGCGCGCGTCACGAGCCCCGCCGTCTCCGTCGTCTTCGGAAGCACCGTCTTCACGCCGAAGAAAATCTGGTGCGCAAGTACCCAGTTCGCGTCATCCGCACGCTGATCCTCGAGTGGCTTCCGAAGTCCTTCCTTCGCTTCTTCCGTCTTGAGCGACTCGATTTTTGCTTCGATGCCCGCGATTTCGAGTCGGCTCGCCGTGCGGCCAACGAGCGTGAACTGCTCACCCGAGTGCACGAGGAAGATGAAGATCCAGAAGAGAAGCGTCACGATCACCGATGCAATCGGCGACTTGGTCATCGCGCCAACGACTGCTTGCACCGCGAAGAGGTAACTGAAGAAGACGACCATCAGCGGCACGACCACGAAGATGCCGAGTTCCCACACGCCGCCGCGCAACCCGAGGACGAGGAACGCGAGCAACGCAAACACCGTGACTTGCAGCGCCGTGAAGAGAAGCCCCGTTGCGAACTTCGTGAAGAAGAGCCGTCCACGACCGATCGGTTTCGACAACATCGTGTCGACGCCGCCCGTGACAAGGTCGGGGAACATCGACGCGGTCGAGAGCAGCGCGAGGATCGTCGACAACCACGAGAGCCAGAATCCAACGCCGAGTGCGGAGAGGATCACTTTGTAGAGTTGGCCGTCGGGGAACGTGCGCGTATTCACGCCGGGAATACCGAGCGCGTAGCCGAAGACGCTGATTCCCTTCTCGTCGATCCCGATCGCCGCGACCGCGCCAATCACGAGGCCGTTGAGCGCAAGCGCCACCCAGAAGAGTTTGCGCGCGTTGAGTTCGCGATAGGCCGAGACGAAAATCGCCCACGTTTGCACGATGTAATCGGCGGCCGAGAGGTGTCGGCGATCAAGCGGATGTGCTGCGGATTGCGGATGTGCGCCATGCGTACTGATGTTCATCGCGCACCTCCGGCGCGCATCGCGCTGTTCACGTTCGATGCGCCCACCGCTGCCGTGCGACCGTCGACGTCACGCACCAGCCGCATGAAGAGATCTTCGAGGCTTTCGCGCGTTTCGCGAACGCCGATGATCGCATGACCTTCCGCGCGTAAGCGATCGATCAATGACTGCAGCATCGCGAGTTCGTCGGACTTAAAGTCGATCGATCCGCGTGTGCCGTCGATCGTCACAACACCGAACTCGGCACACCACGCGGGCGCGGTGCCTTCGATCGTGACACGCCACGCGCGGCTCTCATGCGTGAGTTCCGCCATCGTGCCTTGCCGCTCGACTTTTCCTTTGAGCATGATCGCCACGCGATCGCAGACGAGTTCCACTTCGCCGAGCAGATGGCTGTTGAGGAAGACCGTACGACCATCCGCGCGCATGCGCAGCAGCACATCGCGAATCTCGCGGCGGCCGACCGGATCAACGCCGTCGGTTGGCTCGTCGAGGATGACGAGTTCAGGGTCGTTCACGAGCGCTGCCGCGAGGCCCGTGCGCTGCTGCATGCCCTTCGAGTACGTACCAACGCGTCGATCGCCCCACGCGCCCATGCCGACGACATCGAGGAGTTCACCCGTGCGGCGTTTGCGATCCGCGCGGCGCATGAGGCTCATCGCTCCGAAGAACTCGACGCATTGCCGACCCGTGAGATACGCGGGGAAACGGTGGTGCTCGGGGAGATAGCCAACGCGCGCGAGCGTCGGACGATGGCCGATCGGCATGCCGAGAATCGTGCCATGCGCAGTGGTCGGGCGCACAATCGTGGTCATGATCTTGACGAGCGTCGACTTGCCCGCGCCGTTTGGGCCGAGGAGACCGAAGATTTCGCCGCGCGGGACGCGCATCGCGACCCCTTGCAGTGCGTGCACGCGGCCCGCATACATCTTGGTGACATCGACGAGGTCGATGGCGGTTGAATTGTCTGAAGCGTGGGTTCGTGCGTCCGCAACCATGGCGCGCAGTGTAGACCGCGCCTGCGTCACCAACGGGTGACCAACATGGTGAAGTCTCGCGGCTCGAACTCGTGCGGTTCAAACTCGTGCGGCTCAAACTTGTGCCGCTGACACTCGTGCGGTTCAAACTCGTGCGGGCGCACTCGCGTGCTCGCGGCTATCGTCGCCAACTTGGAATCCGCGACGAACTCGACCCCGCCCGAGACGCAGACCACTTCGTGGGGTGCGCTCGACCGACTGCGCGCCCCGTCCGGCGCGAATGTGTTCGCGTTCGCGGTGCTCTTCGCGATCTCCGTCGCGTTTCTCTTCGTCGCCTACTGCCTCTCGCGCGCGCTCTTCGGCGGCTTCGGCGGCGGGTTCGGCACGATCACCGCATGCGTTGCGTCGACTGCCGCCGCGTCGATCTTCTTGTGGTGGCTCGTGCCATTTGCCGACTTCGCCGAGATCTTCTGGCTGCACCTTCCCGCCGATCGCCGCGCGCGAGAAGGCCGCTGCCCGTACTGCGGCTATCCGCACGAATCGCGGGCGACGTGCACCGAGTGCGGCGAGCCTACCGCGCCGCTGCCCGCATGGGCCTTGTCGGCGCGACCGGTGAAGCGGCTCGCGTGGATCTTGGTTCCGGCGCTCTTCGTCGGAAGCGCTGCGGGTGAAGCGTGGTGCCAACTCGACGAGTCTCGGTTCGTCGACGAGAGCGCGTCGGCGCGGGCGCGGCGCGACGCGTACACGCGGAATCGCGCGTTTCCGACGACGTTTGCGAAACTCTCGGTCGATCGCGATGGGCGCTTCGACAGCGCGCCGTGGACCGAACTCGGCCGCGAACGCGATTGGCGGCCCACGGATGGCTCACGCCTCGAGCGCGGACTCGGCTGGAAGGCGCGGGCGGAGAGCGAGTGACCCCGCGTCGCAAACGGTGCACGGCACGTGCCGTCCTGTGCCACGCACTGGACGGCACGTGCCGTTCACGTTTTATGCATCTTGTAACACGCCGACGAAGCGAGTCTTACGTCGCGATCTGTATGGTGCCAGGCACGTGCCATGCAGTGCCAGGCACTGAGTGGCACGTGCCGTGCACCGTTACTTCTTGGCCGGCATCGGGTACTGCGCCACATACTCAGGCTTCAGGAAGAAGTAGTACATCTTGCCCGTCGAGTATTGCCCGCCTGCGAGCAGTTCTGCCGCCGCGCCAGCGCCCATGTAGAGGTCCGCGCGACCGGCCGCGCGAATCGCGCCACCCGTGTCTTGGTCGAGCATGAAGTTCTTGTACTCGACCATGTTGCCCTTGTAGGTGTTCGCCATCGTGTCGACCATCACCACGCCGCCGCGCGGGAAGATCGACTTGTCGGTCGCGATCGACGCATCCTCATTCACGCGCACACCGAGCGACCCCGCCGGCCACGTACCCGGCGCGTACTCTTGGAAGAACACGTACGAATTGTTGCGGTTGATCAGCTTCTGCACCTCTTCTGGATGCTGCTTCCCGTAGCGGCGGATCGCCGCGAGCGACAGTTCGCTCTTCTTGAGAATGCCTGCTTCCATAAAGCTCATGCCAAGTCCGACGTATTCGCCGTCGGTCTTGCCCGCGTAGCCGACGTACATCACGCTTTGGTCGGGCATGATCAACTTCGCACTGCCGTTGACCTGCACGATGTACGCATCGAGCGCGCTCTCGAGCCACACGAGTTCGGTGCCCTTGAACATCCCACTCGCCTCGATCTCGGCGCGGGTCGGCCACGGCTGCGTCGAGCCATCAGGCATACGGCGGCCGAGCGGCTGACCGGTCTTCGAATCGGTGAGGAGTTCCGCGGGGCGTCGATAGAGCGGATACTTGAAGCGATCGCTCGGCGAGCGATCGGCGTTGAAGGTCGGCGAGAAGTAGCCCGTGAAACGCACGTCGCGCTTCTGGTTGTAGCCAACCGACTGCCACACGTCGAACATCTCGTTGAACTTCGTGGTGAATTCCTCGGCGCTCGTCGAGTTCTTGAGGATTTCGCGGAACGCAACCACGCTCGCAGCGGCCTGCTCAAACGTGCAGACCTCTTCGTTCGTGCCTTGGTTGCGGAACGGGAACCACGACTGCGCGGACGGCTTGCCGAACCACGTCAGGCTCTCGTTGACCGACCGCTCGAGGTAGAAACTCTTGCGGCCGAACGCCGCGCCGACGTCGGGCTTCGGGTCGTTTGGCCCGAGTTTGACGAGCGCGGGTCCGTCGGTCGGCCGATCGGCGTCCTCAGGGACTTCCTGCTGCGTGCGACAGCCGCCGAGGAAGATCGTGGCGGACAGTGCGACGACCATTGCCGCTGCGACAGGCGAGACGGAACGGACGGGAATGAGACGGAATGCGCCGCGAGATGCGCCGCGGAACGAGAAGCAGTCCAACATGGTGCATGGATATCGGAAGAAGAGGCGCAATTTCCGCAGACTTCGTTGGCGGACCAAACCGCCCCGCCGCTCAGGCCACCGATCGAGCAAACACCTGCGAAAACCAACCGCCTAGACCCCCAAGACAGACCCACGCGATCTCTCGATCGCTCGATCGCTCGATCGTTCTCTCGAAGTCGCGCATCGCCGCGTTTGGCCCGCGGGTATACTCGCCATTCGGAGACCTCCATGACGACTGCTTTCCCGACCGTCCTCTCGTTCATCGGCAACTTCGGCATGATGGAATGGGCGGTCATCCTGATCATCGCCCTCCTCCTCTTCGGCCGCCGCCTCCCCGAGGTCGGCAAGTCGCTCGGCCAAGGCATCAAGGAGTTCAAGAAGGGTCTGAAGGAAACCGGCGATGAAGTCCAGAAGTCGGACGACTCGTCCTCCTCGGCGCGCCG
>Ga0315905_10005509_pt1 | contig 12893 bp, 8 predicted proteins | sample LakEriMetagenome_5_FD_203522 | JGI IMG/M metagenome (GOLD analysis project Ga0315905, IMG submission 203522) | Freshwater fungal communities from buoy surface, Lake Erie, Ohio, United States - Buoy 4 MA121 | ecosystem: Environmental > Aquatic > Freshwater > Lake | place: USA: Lake Erie, Ohio... | reverse complement strand
CAGAAGGTGTGATTGTGATAGTATTTCCAGAGATGGTAGCATCAAAGGAAACACTGGCACCGCTTGCGTCTGTTTCTTTTAGTGTAAACATCGTGTCGATGTTGTTGTTGTCGCAACTTGCTCCCGCGCTAAGGCGAATTTTTTCGCTAAACAACAATTGTATCTTGCTGTCTATTAGTACGGTAGTATCGTTGTTGGCGATCGAAACGACATAAGTTGGCTGGGTGGTGTCTTTTGCGCCAGCAAATTTGATGTCAGATGTTCCATCGGTAGCCGATGTGCTTGTAGAGGTATGGGTTCTTTTTGAAGCGAATTTGCCTGAAACTGTGCTGAATGTGCCTGAGGCAACGATGTAATTTGCACCTGGATCGGCCACAAGGGTTGATGTAGATGATAATTTGCCACCGGCAAAAAGGTCGTTATTTGGCAATTGGTAACCTGCGGCACCCGCTGAATTAATGGCGGTTCCAAAAGCACTACCATAAAATAGGGCATCGATAGGAGCGGTAGTAGAGTCGATTTTTGACAGTCCAAGATCAAAAACAGCGACACCATCTGCAGAAGTTCCGCCATTTCCAAATACGCCAGAAGCGTTAAATTGGCCAATGCTACCATCGCCACCTGTGGTCATGTTGTTGATGGTCCTTAATTTGGTTCCATTGATTTTCATACAAGATCCGCCTACATAGACGATATCGCCTTGTTTCACAGTACCTGAAGTGATTTCAAAGGCATAGGTAATGGCTTTGCCTTCTTTCCAACCTCTAACCGTAGCAGTTCCGTTATTACAAACGATTACCGAGTAGGGGGTGTTGGCGAAGTTGATAGATTTCGTAGCTACGAGTTCAACAAATTCTTTGCATGAATCTGTGCCAGCGGGATTAACAAAGATCTCGGATATTACTAGAGATTGGCTTTTTGCCGTTTGGGTTGAAGCGGGTCCGGCCAAGAAAAATAAGGCGACGATACCCAACAGTTTGAATAGATTTTTCATAGTTTGTCAACTACGAAACTATCCACCCTTTGTGATGTTAATGTAAATTTTAATTTATGATTGCGTGAACCAATCATTACTTTTTAAGCAGACACACGTATTTGAGTGTGAGTGTTCTAGCTGTGCTGGTGCAAAGTGGTTGTTGGTCCCTTTTTTATTGTGAAGACTTTTGGTTCATTAATTCTGCAAGATTACAAGTGAATGCGAAAGATTCTCTGTCCTCTGAATAACCCGCAATTGCTTTGAAATTGTAGGATTTGATTTTAGTGTATGAAAGGTTCCAATAATTTAGGTGTTTTATTATTTGAATGGACTTTAGTATTTTTGAATATTATGCGTGTTGGAAATTTTAAATTGCTTTGCATTAATGGTTTAATTGCATTGTTTTTTGTCTTGTTTTTTACGACTTGTAAAAAAGAAACAGTTGAGAATAAAGATGAATACTATGTGAAGTATATCATTGATGGTAAGAGTTCTAGTCAGCAATCCAAAACAGATGGACTTAAAGTAACGCTAACCAATGAAAATAGTGTTTCGGTAGATTACATTAGATCAAATCGTGGTGCGATTGAATTCATTGTGGGCCCTGTGAAAAAAGGATTTAATGCTAAATTATTGGGGACGAATGTTTGCTGTGTTAACTGCTGTTATATTAAGCCTAGTCTTCAGATTTTTCTCAGTGAGAACAATGGACCTTTTGTGTTGAAAAAAGAAGAATCCGTAACACAGTACATAGATAAAGTCCAAATTGATTACACCGTTCAGTAAATGTATGACGCTGCTTTGGTATCACCCCATAATCTCAGGACAAAAAGCGCAAAATAGTTTGACTGATTGCGTGAACAAATCATTAATTTTTAATCAGACACACGTATTTCAGTGTGAGCGTGCCACCCAAATAACGGGTTATGCAAAAAAACGGGCAAGACCGGGCGCATTGCCTTAGTCCAACTGGCTCAAATATGTCTTAAACAAGGGGTGGAAGCTTCTGAACGAAGATGTTTAGTTGATTAAGGTTTTATCGATTTTACTCAATGGATTGAGTCGTAACCGTCTTAATAATGAATTGCGGTAATCCGTAAAACTATCTTGTCCGACTTGCGATAATCCGTAATGTCTTTTCTGAATGGGTGGTATGTTCGAATGATGAAAATGAAAATTACAATGCTTTTCATCGTATTGTTTAGCACGGGGTTGATTTATGCTCAAAATTTCAAAGGGCATGTGTCTGGAACCTATGGATCAGTTAACGAGAAAATACGACTTCAATTTGAATTGCCAATAGATTCACAGGTAAGTTATGGCATCAATATGAATTATTATTTTAAAGCTTGGAAAGGTCCTGTTGTTGAGCCATTTATTAGGCTTTATCGTAAGAAAGACGGAAATTCGGAGGGATTTTATGGGCAGGCAAAACTGATATATGGCAATCTCTCGCCTTTAGATTCTACTTTTTTAGGTGGTGCAATAGTAAACGAAAGATGGTCAACTTATGGTGTCGGTTTAGGCTGTGGAAACAAATTTTTATTCGCAAAACACTTCACCATAGAGTATTTAGTTGGGGCTAGAATTCTTTCACCTCCACCAAGAGGGGATGACTTTTATCGTTTTGACCAAATAGGATGGTATTTAACCACCGGCTTGCCGATTGACTTTCAATTGAAAGTCGGTTATCAGTTCTAAAGAAATATTAAAAACGAGCTCGTAAAGTATAAATTACATTTTTCCTTTATCGAATTAGCTTAATTGTTTCACTCCAGTAAAACAGGGCTTCGCCCTTTGCTGAACAAAACGCTGACGACAAACACTATTCGTCGCTGTAAACTGACTCATTTCCGTCGGAACTAATCATCTCCAAAAATACCCAATGTTACTATTGTTTAACTCCTTAGTCCGCATCATTAATTTGTCTCTATTGAGGGGGTCAATTTCAGTCCGACGGAGAGGGGTTGGTTTGTCCGATTATTCCAATTTATCCGTAAATATCTGAATGCAGATACGTTTTGATGGGTTAAGATCTAAATGATTTATAATAAATGATGATAGATTCGTTTGGGTATTGGTACGGACAGGAATCGAACTATTGAAATACGGTGAAACACCATGAATTGCATTAAAGGAATTACGGGGTAAGTGCCTTTAATAAATCTTCCATGTCGTAATAATGAAAATTATGTTGTTTATCGTTCATCATAAAAATAGTTCCCCGAGAATTCATAAATAAAGGCAATTCAGCAAAATCAATACCATCTGTTTCTGTTGCCGTTACCTTAATTTTACCCAAATATTCCCGTGTTTTTCGGTCAAATAAATTAAGCGATTGCCTTTGTTGATCGGAAACCCAAATTAATCCATTTTTATAATTTTCGATGGGAGGACTTAGTGCGATTCCCTCGATATCTCTTTTAAATTTTCCCAGTCCAATAGTGCCCTTATCATTGGAATCTAGTAGGGTAGAAACATATCTAAGGCTATAATTTTCATCGCTGTATAAAATTCGGTTATAAAGGGTATCTACTGCTAAAGATTCAATTTCTTTGATTCCACTGAATTCTCCGATTAGTCGTACCAATTTAATTTTAGGCATATTAGATTTTGGGTAGGGGAAATACGCATAATGAGCGATATAACCGATTTTAGGTCCATTTTTTCTACTCACATAAATGTTGATACTATCGATTCGATCCCGTTTATCAATTGCAATACCCATTGGGGATTTAAAATCTATATTTTCCGTGGTATCGAAGTCAAAGAGTTTAAAAGAATCGATTTTATTGAACTGGTAATGGTTAAACGATGCAACAATCAAATTTTGTGTAGTTCTTTCTGTTATAAATATATAGCTCGGGATGTTAGACGACTTTGATTGCCAAATATCTACATTGTTAGGTTTTTTTAATAATATTGGCTTTATGGAATCGATTAGTTTTCCATTCAAATTAAATGCATATAATCCACCATTTTCATTTTTATCATTGATAAATACAATGCTTGATGGCTTGTCTGTTTTGTTTACCCATATAGCAACATCATCTGGATCATTCGGTAGAGATTCTGTTTTAATTATGGGTTTTACAGTGGCACAACTACAGATGGTAATAGCTGTGATAAAATATAGAATTGAATTTTTCATTATTTAAGAGTTACCATTGGTGTCTGATACCGAACCGGAACCACCAGCTGTAGTATTCTTTCTGTTTTAGTAAGTCAGGAGATCCAAGATACATAGTTAAAGGGGTATTGGTAAGGTTATTCGCCTGAAGAAACATATTCCAGCCTTGTTTAAAACGGTAGTCTGCTGTTAGATCGATTCGGGTTGCAGCTCCGTAATAGGTATCAAATGTGTTTTCTTGTCCGAGTTCATTAAGAAAATCGTCGTGATAATTTAAAATTGCTTGGATAAAAAGTTTTTTAGAATCATAGAACAAACCTAAGTTAACAGAATGTTTAGCTTGGCCGGGTAGTGTAAGTTTTTCCTGATTGTTGTTTGTGTAAACAAATCCATTACCACTGCTACCGTAAATAAACACTTCATCTAATTTTTCCACGGTTACCCTTTCGTTAATAAAGGCTTCAGAGGCAGTGTATGTATAGTTTGAATAAATACCTAAGTTTCGCCATATACCCGGTAGGAAATGGAATTTATTATTGTACGTGATTTCAGCACCATAAACATGAGCAAAAAGTCCGTTCTGTGCCATGGTAACTTCTTTTAGTCCGGCTGTGCTGAAGTTGGAGTCGAGATGCACGAATCGTTTATACAGAAAAACGAATTGATCGATATATTTGTAAAAAATGCCACCTTGTAATAATCCTTTTTGTGGCATATAATGTTCAAAAAGTAAATCGAAATTTAGCGCATCAGGGAATCTCAGATTCGGATTTCCAAATTTAATTTCATCACCGAGTCCACCTTCTTGTTCCTTTTTATAAGGTAATATATCTTCAAAATTGGGTCTTGAATAGGTTTTTGTAAAGGCAAAACGTAAGTTGGTTTGTTGGTTCAAAGTATATTTCAAATGCATCATGGGTAGCAATTTGAAGTAATTCCTCGATGAATTCAGTTTTTCTAAGGTATCAAAGAATCGTCCTTTATAGGTTTTGAAGAAATAACCATTATAATCTACGTCAGTAAATTCTGATCTTAAACCTAGTTGAACAGACCAATTTCTTTTTTGGTGTTTGAACATAAGGTAACCTGCATAGATATCTTCTGTGGCAGAATAGTCGCTAGAATACAATTCATCTTTGGTATCTGATTCGTTGAGTTTGAAGTTTTGGTAATAGAATTTGAAAAATTCACTCGATTTTTCTACGGATGGTGAATTTCCCATATCATAACCGCGATTCAATAAGTTGGTTACAGTTAAATCATCCCCCACGGTAGCCAAACTCAGTTTGGGACCAATTTGTGTGTAAATCTGTCTTGTGCCAGGGGCAAATTGACTCCAATAAACATCATATGAGTAGCCATTTACATCGCGACTTTTGGTTTTATGTCGCCATTTTGCCCCAGTTTTGAAGTAAGTTTCTTCATTACGTTTCTCGTTTTTATTCAAATAGTGAGTTACATTGAACTTTATTACTCGATTATTTGAAGTTGTTACCGAATTACTGGTCTGAAGTCCGTCGAATTTATAAAGTTGATAATCCAAACTATAACTAGAATCTCTGGAGGAGGCAAATTTGAATTTGGGCCAATTAGGTTCTGAACGATCTATAGAAAATGAAAGGTTAGGACTGGTAAAGCCGATTTCAAATTGATTGGGTACATCTTCTGTAGCGTGAGATAGAGCTATGCCGTAATCGATTTTCCATCTTTCCCAATTATGTTTTCCATCTAAATTGATGGTGTTAATTTCTTGAGTTTTGGTTCGATTTCTGAGATCCCGCAATAGAGTTGCTTCCCTTGTTTTGGTTGGATTAATAATAGTGCCACCACCAAATTCATAAACCAATCGGTGGCGTTGTTCATCATCGGTAAAAGAGTTGAACATGGCGCGAATTGAAATTTCCGAATTTTCACGAATATAATAGGTATAGGATGCATTTAAGCCGGTTCGATCTCTCTGAATTTCGTAGTATCGTAATTCGATATCATTATATACAGGTTGAAAAACGTTATCTTGTTGGGTAGGACGTTTGGTATAGTTAAACTCCATATTGTGGGATCCTTGGATATTTTGGTAGCGATTGGCGCCAAATACAAATCCGTGATTTCCTATTCTTTGGGAGAAAGAGAACATTCCCATAAAGTTATTACGGTTATTTCTGATGTTATTATATCCACCGTTTACCGCAATGGAAATTTTCGGCGTGGTTTCTTTGGCTGTTTTGGTAACGACATTTACTGTTCCTCCAATTCCATCTCCATCCATATCCGCGGTGAGTGCTTTGGTAACTTCAATTCTTTCAATCTGATCGGCTGCTATAACATCTAAGCCAACGAAGCGGACATCGCCTTCTGGCGAAGGAATTTGTTCCCCATTAATACTAAAATTCGTCAATTGAGGGGGTGTGCCTCTAAGTTGTACGAATCTGCCTTCTCCATGGTCTCGTTGAAGTGTAATTCCAGAAATTCTTTGAATGGCTTCTGCAGCGTTTATATCTGGAAACAGTTTAATTTGTTGACTTGAGATTACATTCAGAATATTATCGGCATTCTTCATGTATTCCAGGGCTTTTTGTTGTTCTTCAAATCGTCCTAAAATAGTAACTGATTTCATCCTTCCCGTATCATTTTGCGCATTTAGTTTGATGGGAAAGTATAAAATAGAGATTGTCATTAATAAAGAAGTGACCAGATTTTGGCCTCTTTTCACCATTTTGGTGGTAATCATTTTGGTAAATTTATTGGATAATGATTTTTTGTGAGGATGTAAATCCATTTTTAGTTGCTTCCACAGTGTAGAAACCTGCTGGTAAATGATGTACATCAAATGAAGTGTTGGAAGAAGCAAATTCCGATACAACTACGCCCGTGTAATTGTAAATCTTTACGGTTGTGTTTTCATCCATTTGACGGGTAATTGAAAAAGAAGCATCCATTGGATTGGGATAAACGTGGAATCCAACTTCTTTATGGCCTTCCGTTTTATTTTTAGCTGCGGTATAATAAACCACCAATTTAGGCACGCGCTCAGGATGGTTTTTGCCATCGCCACCGTCTTCGGGGTCTTCTTCATTCTCAAATGACATTACATCTCTCGCGTTATCTTTAGCAGAAGCTCCTTGGTCCTTACCTGAAATCATGATGGCTAGGGAATTACCACTTTTCCAACCTTGACGGTCTACAATTTCTTGAATTACAGCGGTAATATCTGGAGTTCTAAATTTCTTCCATATTGGCCAAAATTCGGTTACTTCCCATTTGTAACTGGCTTGAGTCTTTGGACGTGTCAAAAACAACTCTTCCATGCTAAAGGTTTTTGCATCATCGGAAGCCTCTCCAAAAATGGTATTCATGGCTGTATCTTTTTCCTCTTCATGCGAAAAAAATATGATGTAGGCAGAATCAATTTTAGCTCCTTTCGGGATAGTAACCCCTGTAAAACGGAATCCTGTTGCCACAATGTTAAAGTCATCGCCTTCCCAACCCATGTCTAAATCATCGTCAAACAATTTATCCATTACATTATTTTGCTGTTCCGCATCGTCAGAGGATTCATCTACTCCGTCAGTCGTACCTGTTTTCTTAATTTGTACTTCAAATTTAGTCGATTGGGCTTGGGCAGCTGAATATAAACCAATTAGTGCCAAGATTAGTATAGGTCTTTTCATGCCACAAGTTTTCGATTTGAATGTTTCAATAAAATCAATTGCGTGTTATTATTTATTTCTGTATTGTTATTTTATAGTAATTTAATTGTTTTCGGCTAGGTTGAATTGTATTTAATAAAAAAGCCCCAAATTATTGGGGCTTTTTTATTAAATGTTAATTACCTAAAAAAAACTCGTTGTGGTTATGTTGAAAAACCACCTCAAGAGGTTAGTATTTCACAATTTTTACGGTCTGCTTCTCGTTTCCTTTGGTTACAACAACATAATAAACACCCTGACTGAAGTCGGATAAGTTTACCTGTTGTTCTTGATTGGATTGACAATTGAGGTTAACCAATACTTTGCCTGTATAATCCAATACAGAAACCTGGGCATCTGATGCTATTTTAATATTGAATATTCCAGATGTTGGGTTTGGATTTATAGTAATTCCAGCTTTTTCAATCAATTGGTCAGTCTTTGACGTCTGAATGATTACGGATGCAACCTTTTCAGGGCTTTGACAAAATTCATTTTGGTTTTCGATGACCTTAACTGATCCATCTGTAGTTGCCCATTTTACAGAGATAGATTTTGTTCCATTCCCAGATAGCAAATTACCATTGGTCACTGTCCATTTGTAAGGATTCACAGTTGGATTGCTAATCATATAATTTTGCGTTGAGTTAGGTAATACACTTGTTGGACCGGAAATTACGGGGGTAACCAAAGTCTGTGGTTTGAACATTTCTTTTCTTGCAACTACCAATGCGTGGCTTTTGTTAAAGAATACAGAATTACCTGCTACATCTTTTTGTTGTAAGCTAAGGGCATTAGGTTCTTGAATTGAAATGAACATGTATTTGTAGTCAGGAGTGAAAGTCATTCCTGTTGGTTCAGAACCAATGGGTGAAATCATGAATAGTTCTACTTTTGGATTGGCTGGTGTATGGTCAGGACGCAACATCCAAACGTGGTTCCTACCTCCATCTTGTAATACCCACAAATTACCTTTATCATCGAAAGTTAGGTTATCTGCACCGGTACCCCAAGGTTCAGAAACCAGTCCATCACCATAATTTACCACGTAAGACTCTCCACCAGCAAATGTGCTAAAATCAGATACAGTTGTGCCATTGTCTTTAAATTTATAAACCCTACCTACACCTTTTGCAGTAAAAAATAACTCACCGCTAGTTGGGCTAACCTCAATATCCTCAACACCATTGAATTTGGTGCCACCCAAACTTGCGGCCGCTATTTTTACATCATTACGTTCGCTTTTGGTTGTGTTCGGTACTTGCACCCAAGTGCCCTTTGTAGTTGTTGGGTCTCCGCTTGCATTTAGAGGAGCTTCAAGTACAAGAACATATAATTTACCAGAAGACAAATCTGTTTTCTTATCAGCCACAAATTTATAAACGTTACCATCCGATGCATCTTCACCTTGATAAACTGTGACGCTGTCTTGTAGGAATGCAACATTTTCGTGACTCATTCTTCCCATAGCCCATAACTTTTCCGGTACACCATTACCGTATTGTTTTACTTTACGTGTCACTGGGTCGATTTCAATATTCCATCCAATATCGATGTACCCATCCAAATTCACATCTCCTGAAGTCGGGCGATTTTCTTCACAAGTAACCACCGTTCCCCATGGTGAAATGCCTCCAGAACAGTTACTTCTAGTACTTACCAATGCGCCTGAAAAATCCACAGGATTGATAGAGTCAACTTGCCACAAACCGGTTTTACAATTGTATTGTGTATTTAATATTGAAACTCCGCCTAAGGAAAGTTCATGGTTTATTGCTACATAGCCTTTCTTCGAGTTTCCTTTGTCAGCTACATACGCTGTGAAATCAAAATTACTTGGAACTGTTCCTGAACCCGAATATGCATCGCCTGTTTTTAATATTGCTTGAAATCTATGTGAAGTCGGTATTGTTAAAGTATCGACTTGTAAAGTTGGTACTACCGACGTATAACAAGCAATGTGATCAGTTGAGTTATTACAACCCATGGAGGTGGGATTGGGCTTGAATTTAGCATTATTCAAAGTCAGATCAAACAGAGCGTCTGTGGCAAGACTATCGCTTTGGTGAAGTTCCACTGCGATAATATTTTTACCACTCGTTAAAACACTTTTAGGTAGTCTATAATACCAGTAAACTCTATCTAAAGGTGACTCAACCGACTTGGTCGCTTTTGATTTGTATGTTATTGACCCTGTGCCTAAGTTCTTGCGTACAACTTCTTTTTCATTGACATAAACTACCGCTCCATCATCACACATTAATTGTAACTCTATAGTGTCGGTAACCAAAGACAAATCGACAACATTGAACGCTTTTCTGAAATAATGCGTGATGGTCTTATTGTTAGCAGCGCCGGATAAGATAGTGGTAGAGGTGCTGGTGGGATGCCCATAACCAAGAGGTGATGACCCAAAATTCCATAAACTATCCTTCAGGTATACCTTGTCTTTCCAAGTAGTAGATAAATCAAAACCACTGTCTTGGTATAACCACTCCGATTTTGTTGCGATAGGATAGTCGGTTGTTTTTGGTTTTGGTATAACAGTTGTTGAACCCGAGAAATACTCTAAAAAAAGCAAGGGAGCTTTCGGAGCATCACCATCATAAGACTCTACTTCTCTAGTTCCTGATCCAACAATGCTTACAGCGAAACTGTTGCCTGATTTCCAACCTGGACGGCTTGTTATTTTATTGATTAACGCAGCGATATTCGGGGTCCTTTGGTCTGCGGTAGCAGAACCTACGGTGCTCCAAGTAGCGCCTCCTACGGTCCAACGAATTGAATCTGTAGTATATGACCTTGTCGAAATGTTGAACGTCTTGGTTGCATCATAAGCCAATGCAGAGTCGGTATCTTCAGCTTTGATTGTTAATACACAAGGGTCGGTATTTTTTGAAATGGCATCAACTGCAAATTGTATGTATGCATTTTTTACTTTAGCGCCTTGAGGAATATTGATTTTGTTAAACTTTATACCAACCATTTGAGGGTCATTTCCTTTGTCCTCACCACCTAGCTCTAAGTCACTGCTTCCTGCGTCCAAAGAACCCACTGTATTTGCTTGAGTTTGACCAGCTTTAGCGGGTAGACGTTCTTCTTGGTCGTCTTCAGCGGCGGCAACCCGAATATTCAATGACTTCACGGGTAAATATTCTAGTACCAATAAAGGCGCTTTCGGGGCATCCCCATCAAATGATTCAACTTCTCGTGTACCCGTACCTTGCATAAATAAACACAAAGGATTTCCTGTTTTCCATCCTTGACGATCAATGATACTCTGAATTATCTTGGAAATATCGGACGTACGCTGATCTTGTGTGGCTGCGCCAATTGTTCCCCAACTACTGCCTGTAACTGACCATGTAGCCGAGTCCATCGTTTTGTTTCGCGCACTTATATTTTTACTAATACTTGAAACAAAAGTAGAAGCACTATCAGTGTTTTCTCCGTGAATAACTATCTTACACGGATCATTGTTTTTAGAAATTGCATCTACGGTAAATTGGATATATGCTTTTGTTACTAAAGACCCTTTGGGGATATTGATACCAGTAAATCGCATACCCACCATTTGAGGGTCATTTCCAGCTGCCTCTGTACCAAACTCCAAATCACTGCTCCCAGCATCTAAACCTCCCACAGTCTTTGATTGGGTTTGTCCACTCTTGGCAGCAATCCATTCCTCCATATCATCATCAGCCAAAGAAATTCTCTTCATAATGGTTTGAGGAGCAACAAAATTGATGACCAACAATGGGGCACCCGGTGCATCACCATCGTATGATTCAACCTCGCGTGTACCTGAACCATAGAGGAATAGCGCAATAGAGTTGTTCGATTTCCAACCGTTGCGATTTATAATATTCTGAATCAATCTGGAAATATCGGTTGTTCGCTGTTCTGGGGTAGCTGCACCAACAGTTTTCCATGAATTTCCAGATACTGACCATGTGATGGAATCCAATAATTTGGATCTTTTCGTCAAGTCAAAATTGTTCGATGAGAATGTCTCTGCGCTATCTGTATCTTGAACTTTAATGTGTACAATACATGGATCATTATTTTTGTTTATCGCATCGACCTTGAATTGAATGTAGGCGCCGGTGATTAACGAACCCTTGGGTATGTTGATGTTATTGAATCTCAATCCAACCATTTGGGGGTCATTTCCAGAACTCTCTGTACCAAATTCCAAATCGGAACTGCCCACATCCATACCTCCAACAGTTTTGGACTGAGTTTGACTACCTGATGCCTTCAGGAATTCTTCATAATCGTCATTGGCGGAATTAATTCTGACGGAGATTGTTGATTGAGCGAGGAGCGACTGCAGTGAAATGCAGATCGTCAACAAAGCAAATATTTTTTTCATGACTCGCAAATTTTTGCTGAGTGCATTAACTTGCTAGTATCAAAATATTTTTTAATTATTAAGAAGACCAAATGTATGTGGTCACGATAGGAATCGAACTTGTTTTGATCGTGTTTAGGGTCAATTTCAGTCCGACGAAGAGGGGTTGGTTGTCCGATTATTCCATTAATGCGACGGAACCAGTATCTAAGGTGCGGTGTATTTTTTAACGCGGTCTTTATTTTTTTTAAACACATCAAAATGTTGCTTTTTGCCAACATTGAATGATATTAAGTGTATTTGTGGTGGAATATGCCGACATTTTATTTAAATTCTAATGTTGGTATTAGTTGACCTTATATTAATAATAAACTGAATGATGGAAAAAAGTATCCAAAAAACCTAAAAGTGATTGGTAATGATTACAGCAGCATATTTTAACATTTTGGAACAAGTAAAATATCCGTATTTATCCGTAAATATCTGAATGAGGATACGTTTAGCGCGGGGTGATGGTGCAGCTGGCAAAAAGCAGTGCTACTCGAAAGAGAAAAAGTACGATTATTCTCATAAGAATGACAGTATTGAGGTTCAAGTGCAAAAAACGCTGACGACAAACCCCTTTCATCGCTACAAAATGACTACCAATCCGTTAGTACTAATCATCTTCAAAAATACCCAATCTTACGATTGTTTAATTCCTTGGTTAGCATCATTGATTTACATCTACCGAGGGGTCGATTTGTT
>Ga0315905_10005508_pt1 | contig 12894 bp, 3 predicted proteins | sample LakEriMetagenome_5_FD_203522 | JGI IMG/M metagenome (GOLD analysis project Ga0315905, IMG submission 203522) | Freshwater fungal communities from buoy surface, Lake Erie, Ohio, United States - Buoy 4 MA121 | ecosystem: Environmental > Aquatic > Freshwater > Lake | place: USA: Lake Erie, Ohio... | reverse complement strand
ATGCATTTCCCGGTGCCGGTGGTGGTACTGCCGCAGAAGGTGCAGGTGCCGGTGGAACTTCTCCTCCCGCAGGTGGTGGTGGCGTTAACGCCCCTAACCCCGCTGTTGGGTCTTCAGGAACCTCTGCCTCTTGTTCCATAATATACTTGTTGATATTATGATATCTTGCAATTTCTTGTATTAATTTCTTGTCTAAACCCATTTTGATTATCCGTTTAATAATTGTTTAATTCCTCCTGCAGTTTCAACTCTAACTTTTCTATTAATAGTTGTTTGGTGTCCGGCTCTTTCAATAAGACCATCTCTTTCTCTGATTGTATAACAATCCCCTGTGTCTAAATCACAAACTTGTTGTGTTCCGTCACCGTTATCTGTTTGAGAAACTCTAGTCGATTTCCCAAGATAGTTATCTAATGCTGATTTTATGTTCATAAAATTGTTTTTATTATAAATATATCGTTATGTTATAAAGTGAATGGAGGACTAGTAACTGCCTCTTTTATCGCATTATTAGCAAAAGGTCCATCTGGGTAGTATTCTATTATTAATCTAAAAATACCTAAACCATTTACAGTACAATTACTTGTAAATTTTGTATCTACACCACTAATACAAGATGACGGTACTGGAAAGACATCACCATTTTTTACGAATATTTTGGAAACATACCATTGGTCATTAAATGGTTTATTACCAGTATTAAATTTAAATGTAATATAACCACCTGCAGGTTTTTTAATATTAAAAAATTGGGGTCCTTCACCTTGTATATTAGGACTTTCCCCAACCAATGTTATTGATAATTGTGATGGAGATGCCGGTTGTGAATTAGGAGTAAGAGTAGATTGTTTAAAATAAAAATTAACACATCTAAGAGCTTTATTAGGGTATTTAACTTTATCAACGGCACTTGAAGTTACACAAAATTCAATTGTGACAACTTGACCATTTCTAATCGGATTTTGAGCAAATTGACTAATTGGGGTATTAATTAACATATCCGCAATTTGGTTGTATGTAATTGTAAAAATATTATTATTTACATAATTTGTAATATCCGTATTTACCGTTCTATTCAAAGTTGTTTTGACTTTATTATTTTCTAATACCTCATCAAATATTGAAATAGTCATTTCAACTTTAGTGTCAAGTACCCACACCCCAACTTGTGGGTTAACTGAAATTGTTACTTTCTCAGTAACTTTACCACTTATTAAATCTTGACTTGTTGATATTAATGGTTCCGGTCCATATAATTGTTGATTAGCATTTGGTGCATCTGCTTTAGGAGCATTTACAGTTTGATTTTGAGGATTTTGATATCCTCCCGGTGATGCTGTTGCAGATGCTGGTAATGCAGGGTCATAAGTATATTGGTCAATTGTTGTAAATGTACCAAAATCAGTAGTGACTACAATAAACCCTTTCTTAACCACATTATCAGGTAAGAATTTAGGTGTAATAATTCTCATCGTTGAATCATTAAACACCGTTATACCCGTCATTCCAACCTCAACTCCGTTAACTTTAACAGATTTAACACCATTAAAGTTTCTACCATTAAGTTGTACAATCGTTCCTGTATTACCTGATAATGGAGAGAACGATGATATAACCGGTGGTGGACAAGATTGACCAGGTAATGGTGGAATCGGTGAAGGTGTTGGTGTAACACCCGGACTACTACCTTTATTATCGGTTTCATTAATTTGATTTAATAAATCCGCAACAATTTCTTTAGTTGCAACCTCAACCCCTTTTGACAATGCAGACGTTAAGGCCTTTTCCATTGTACTTTTTAAAGTTTTATACTCATCGATGTGTGTATCGTAATAAGTTGGTTCAACATTCTTTTGAGGGTAATAACAAACATAATATTTTACTAAACCATCATCTAAAACTCTGTCAATATTATTAATCAACCTATCTCTCATAAAAGTAATATATGTATCGAGTGTTGAAAAACTTGCCAACGGTAATGAAATATTAGTCGATGGATTTGTTTGAACATTAACACAAGAATATGTTTTTAAGAATGATGTTGATGTTGCTCCGTAGTTAATGTCTAATGAAACTGATGCCCAATTATTATTCCACCCATTAAATTTACCCGCGTTACTATTACTAATTTTTTCAAATGAACGAGCATAAGAGATACAATAAATAATAGTTTGAAGTACCGGTAGATTTGGTATTAACCTCTTAAGTGCCGACGCAAATTCTGCCTCAGTAATACTAGTTTTGGTCGCATCAACCACATTATATCCTGCGTTAAGATATACCGGAAGAACTTTATCACTACAAGTATTTGAAGCCGCTTTAGTTGAATTAGCGTTTTGTTGAATATTATTACTCTTACTTGAATCTGTTGATGCCGATAAAACATTAATAACATCTTTCTTAATTTTAAGAATCGATTCTAATTTAGTTAATAAATTCTGATTAATACTTTGAATGAAATTATCTATTGCCGGTAAATCATACACCCCTTGTCTAATCCCTTGAAATGATGTTTGAAATTGACCCGGTTGAATACTATGTTCAACTTGTTGTATCATATATGGTCCATTAAACATTGGAACGTGTCTTAAATTAAAATACATGGTTGGTTGTAATAACGCATTTCCTAAACAAACAACACTACATTTATAACTTCTCTGTTTGTATAGATTATATAAACTTGCATTTTGGGTTGTAACATTTTTTCCGGATGCTTGGTCAACCATATTAATTTGGGCGTTTATTGATTCTGATGTTGCAGTCCCATTATCTTGAGAAACACTAAAAGAATAAAATATACTCTGATTACGAGTTCCAATATCAACATTAAATCCAACACATTTGTTAGATAAAGCCCAATCTTTTTTACCCTGTTGATTTTCAATTAATGGATTTTCAGACGCTCTTCTCATTTCAAAACCATCATCTCTAAATCTAAAATTACCTTTTGGTAAATCTAAATATTGAGATGGTTTACCTACATAAAAACAAACCATTTTTGAACTAGATTTTCTATAGTCGACATCCAAAAATGTCCCCCACATACTGTTAGCAAATTCCAATGAACCCTCTGATTTATTTGGAATAACTGTTCCATCAACATCTTGAACATTATAAAAATTAATATAAGCAGGTAAATTCATTACTGTGAAATTATTACTAATTAATAATCCACTAATGAAGGTGTAAACACTCATAGTTTGGTTTAACGAATAATCACCATCTTTACCACCAACTCCAAACATCCCTTGTATATCAAAGATGTTTAATATGATAGTATCACCAATATTTCTTGATGCCCTATCTAAAAATAACATATCCTCAAATAATGTTTTTGTTTTAAAGTCACCACCCGCAATCCACTTATCATTAAGAGCTTTGAATACTTCGTAATTTTCAACTTTACTTTGTTCCCCATCAATAGCACTCCTATTTACCCTTTCAGGTAATTGTTGTTGGTTTGGTAGTTGTCTACGGACACCATCTAAAACTAAATTTAAGAAATTGTCTTGCAATACACTTTCATTGTTCAAGTACTGATTAATCTGATTTTGAAATTGAGCAACCGTAATTGTTGGGTTTTTCAATTTTTGAGTTGCGTACATCTTAATTATTGGTGTCAATAGAACAACATTATCCGTTGTAAATTCAATATTATTATTCACAAAGAAATCGGTTATGTATGAACCGGTACTACTATACTCAACATTTCTTATCGTTGAAAATCCAACTTCAGTTTCAAGTGCTATCCACGCGTTAGGATTCAACCCTTTTGATTGAGAAACCGTTAACGTACCTCCATTTGTTGGAAGAGTATTTTGAATGTAAGGTCTAAATTTAACAGGGTCAACAACTTTTTGAGTGTTATTATGAGATAAATAAGAATTAAAAAGTCTTCTTCTGTAATCAGATGGATTACCATATCTAAATAAAACATCATAATTCATAAAATCTTTAATACCACCTTGGAATGTATTATATTGATTAGTAATTGTATTATTAAAATATTCGTCTTCCGTCGCGCTTGCAGATTTTGCAGGAACTGACATTAACCCTCTAAATAATGATTGAAAATTTTTAAAATTATTATTATCATCAACGGTTGAAGTATAAAAAGAAGTTGTTTCTTTTATTGTTGAAATATCAGTAATTGGTTTACAGAAATTTAAAAACTCTTGTTCAAATGAGTCTAAAATTTTCTTCTCAAATACTGAAAATATTTCTTCAATTTTAGTATACTTATCCTCATTTAATAATGACATAGGAGATTGTTCCTCACCATTATTAATAAAGTTTAAATATGAGTCAGGCTGAGGGTATTTAATCTGATTGTTATCAAAATAACCATAATTTGGTGCAGACCATAAAGTTCTAACCGAACCATTGTATATATTTGGATTAAATGTAAAATCAACCACAGCGTTATTAGTTGTTGTCAAATTTTCAACACAAGCAATTTGAGTTTGGTTATAAAAAGTACCAAAAGAAGGTACAACAAAATATTCAACACCTTTAGTATTATTAGTAGGGTTACAATCTATTCCAGTACCAAAATCTTTATTTTCTAACAACACTGAATATGTAAATAAATTTAACGTTTTACTACTTCGAGACGCAGTAATATTTGAGTTTTCAAAATTATAAATTTTCATCCCATTATTAACACTACTTTGAATTTCTTCATTAGTATACTTGTCGTATAACTCAAAACCCTTGTAAAAAACATTAAAGTCATTTACAACTTTAGGATAAAACCCAATTTGCATTTTAACATTAGTTGAATCCTCCTGTTGTAATGTAATAGTTGTTGGTGTGTTATTTATTTTAAAATCATATGTTTGAGTAACTGAACTTAAAATAGGACTATAATTGGTAGTATAATCAAAATTCTTCCAAGCGCTATCTAAAATGTCGGTATTCGATTCTTTATATTTTTTATAACGATGCCAAACAGAACCGTATTTTAAAATCCAAGCGTATGGTAATTTGTGAATAGCTCCAAACTTATTAAAACATGACGCTATATAATCTAAGTCAGTTGTAATATCATTTGACAATGATTTATATCTTTCTCTTAGTGATGCTAATGGTAATGAATTCAAAAACAAATAAGCCGATTGAACAAACGGATATGGGTCACTTGTTCTAATATTTTGTACACCATTTTGAATTGAATTAACAAAATAAGGCGTGTTCAATATTGAAGTTGTAGTTCTAAATGGTAACGCATTTGTTGGGGTTGTGTAATCACAATAACCTTCAGTCGCCACAAAAGTTTTTGGTGTTCGAAACTCATAAAAACCATTTAATCCCAATAATGCAAACACAGTAGGATTTTGATTCTGATAAAAAGAAAAATTCGTCACAGGTCTATTTGTAGTAAAATCATATACGTCTGTGAAATTTGCAATAACTTTTCTTGGTTCAAAAACTTTTAAAGTTTGTTTTGTATTAAAAACTTCATTTCCAACCGATTTATTACTTGAACTTAAATTGTTCAGACACCAAGTAGGGTCCGTATAAGGTAATGTATCAATAATCAATGGCTCGTTAGACGCATTCAATAATAAAGATTGTAACGCATCTGATTTAGTACTTGATTGTGGTAGTTTACCAATATCATTAACATTTAAAATACTATAAGAATTTTCTGTTAAATTTTTAATGTATGGTGTAACAAAAAAATCTCTAATATAATCTTGATAAGACCTACCGGTTCCTGAATTTGAAATATTTTTTAAAAACTCCGGATAATTTGATGCTTTTAAATCGTAATTTTTTAATTTTAAACTTAAATACGGAGAACTCACACCAATCCCTTTAACAATATTATTAACCTCCGCCTCAGAGTTTAATTTAATTAATGAATCAATTTGATTTTGATTAGCTCTAATTAAATTTGAGTAATGTGATGTTAAAAATTGTCTTTCCCATATTTCATAAAAGAATTTAACTTCTTCTTTGTTAACATAAGGTAATCCTTCTGATGGAAATTCAATCGCATTAATATTAATCCTATCAGTATCTCTTTGATTATCTAATGGTGGTGGTGCTGATGGTTGACTAAATTTTTGAGTTAAACCAATCATATATTCTTCCACAAATTCAACCTCGGGCCATTTGTCATATAAATAACCTTGAGTTAAGTCAACAACTGATGGGTCCGCAATGTATTTTAATTGAAATCTACCTTTAGTGTCTTCAGGTGTTTCAACAAAAAATAACGGCCATGGATAAACAGGTATCTCAGAATTACTTAAACCTTGATTTGATTGTTGTGCGGCTGTTGTAATAACCACTTTTTGTACTGTCTCCGAACTTGGAGCGGATGACGGATTATCTAATATTGCCTGTTTTCTAACAGGGTCATATTTTACATTCCACGCATTTGTATGAACGTCATCCATTAAACGAATAAACGCCTCAGCTGACGCCATTACAACCGCAATCATATTTCTAACTGTTGGTTTAAATCCAAGACCTGTATCAGTATCTTCAATTTTTCTTAACAATTCTGCTGAGATTGATGCCTCATATTCTGACAATTTTTTATTCGCCTGTGCCTCAATTAACGATATTTGATTATCAAACCTTCCATTACCTTCAAATATGAAAAATTTCGTATTAACTATATCAACTGATGTCTTACCATTGGTTTCTGTTTTTGCAGCCGCAGGTATTTTTGTAAGATAAATTAGTTCTTTAACTTTTTGTTCATCCTCAATAGTTGGTAATACTTTACCTGTTTGTAACCTAACAGTTTCTTTCCAATTAATAGATTCGTCTGTTGGTGGGTCTATCTCAATAGTTTTTAATAATATTGGATTAACAATTGGAGACTCCCCATCTTTACCTAAAGTAGCGTTTTCAGACAAAGCATTATTGAATTTTTTTATATAAGATTCTAACAATGTTATCGCATAGTCCTTATCCTCTCGGCTAAGTTCTTTAAATACATATATTTTTTCATTCCCATTGGTCACAATAGGTTTTGGGTTTAAGTATTTATTAAACCATGAGAGGTTTGAACCTCTAACAGCGTCAAAGTATTGCTTTAGAACTTCTTTATAACTTCTAATATTAGTAAGAGGAGCAACTTTTGCCCGAGGAAAAGACGCCATTATATTGTTCTCAAACGTTTGTAGTTTGGTCATTAATTGAAATAAAGTTAATTCCGGTAAATTAGCAGGAATTAATCCTTTAGATTTATATTCACTATAAACCTCAACAATTTTCTGATAACCTTTTTCAGAAACAATTTGAGTAACAACCTCATCTTGACTTAAAGCATTATTTTGAGAAGCTTTACCCTCAACGTTAGATTGGGATTCCGCTTGTATGTTAGATTCTTGAGTACCCCCCGGAGTTGTAGATATGTCAAATCTTTGACCATACATATGTGGTACAGCAAGTAAATGTCCCATAGATATTTCATTTAGAACATTAAATTTATAACCTTTAAACTTTAAACTAACTTGGTAATTTCCACTAAACGAGTTAAATCGAGCATTAAAAGTTTCTAGATTTAACTGATATCTAATGGCCTGACCATAATATCCTTTAAGCGTTAAATAAAATTGTGGATATGGTAAGTTAAAAAACGCTGAGTATGGTGAATTATTACCCAATTGAAATAACGCTTTTCCTTGAACGTCTTCCAATTCCATTGTAACTGAAGGAACAAATGATGAATTAGTGGTAACATTAATCTGTGTAATACCCAATAATCCATTGTCAAAAACATCTTTTAAATTTGCGGGAGAACTAATAATATAAGGTGTGTCACCATTTTTTGGGTCAACAGCCTTTTCCATCATTTGATTAGCCGCTTTAAATTGGGTTGAATTTTCACCTGTTAACTCATCGTAGTAACCCACACCTAAAAACGAATCTTTGGTTGGTTTTAAAAAATTCATTTTGGCAACTGAAATAGTTCTAATCCTATCTTCAGGACTACCCCCTACGGCAAGTTTAGTTCTTGGAAGAACTTCCGCTTCCAAATTTGCATACATAACCAAACTCTCATGGTCAACCAATCTTTCTTGAATTTTACCTTGAGAATCTATTGTTTTATTTGGGTCAACTACAATGATATTGTTGTAATCAAACTCAACTAAAATATCTCCGCTGTTGTCTGCTTGTAAGTTACCTGCCATAATAATAAAAATGATTTTCTAACGCTGCCTTATAATCCTGTAAAGATGGTAGTAAAGGAAATGGAATTATCAAGATAGCCCCGTCATATATATTATTTTCCAACCCACCAAATTGAGGGTTAGCTTGTAAAATTAACCAACTAAAATATGGTGAATTGTAATACTCTTGTGAAACTTTATCCAACCTACTTTTAGCCACTTTATAGATATAAGCTTTGTCGGTTGTTTTTTGAGGTAATTGCACATATGGAACTACGGTTTGTTCACCATTAATTAAAAATTCACTGTATCTATTCCAATATTGAAAAGCCATTAATTAAGTTTTACTTTTGAAATATAAGCTAATGAATTAACACCATCTTCACTATTCCATTTGTTTATGTCAGTATTTCTATTTGTTGTATCCGCCAATGATGAAATCATAGTTTGTTGAGATTTCTTTTTGTTATCTGTAGCATTACTTAATGTTGTATAAAAAAACTCTCTAGATTTTTTATCAAAAGGAGTATATATCATGAAATTTTTTAATGGTGTTTTCTCAATATTATCAATGAATGATTTTGTAATATTTGTTTCATTTAAGAATAATGGTTTTGTTTTAACCAACCAATATTCATCAAATTTTTTCTCAACATCATCAAATCCGGTTCCAATAATACTAGCATTACCAATTATATTACCAATCATCGCAGTTTTAAATGTTTCATATTTTTTAGAATCAAGAATGTCATCTGAAATAATCATATAAACTCGTTTGAAAATATCATTTTGGAAGTCATTATTTTTACTAAAAGGATTAAACACTTTTTCAACTGTAGGTGCGTCACTACCCGTTTTACCTTTAGTGTCAGTTCCATAAACTAAAATACCAGTATATTTTTGTCCTTCATAAGTAAAATCATAACTACTAGAAATAACTTTATTAAATTCAGTAATACCCGATTTAACAGTATTAATATCATTAACTAATTCAATTAATGTGTTCGCAACACCATTTGATGTAATATTAACATTTGTTGTACCACTTGTGTTATAAACCCTAACAGGGCCTGATTTAGCTTGATATCCATCAGTACCCATATCAGTCATTCCTTGAAAAATAATAGTATTAGCCCTACCTAATGTTTGAATATAAGTTTGTTCAATATTCGTAATATCCTGAGTAATTTTACTAATTGCATTTTGAAATGAACCTCTTTTGTTTTTAATTAAATTAGTGTAATTATCCTTAAGTTGTCGAATCACCTTAGTTGAAAACCCAAATGAAGGAGATGACATCCATTGTATAAGTCCTTCATCACCATCTGAAATATTCTTCTGTAATGACGCAAAAATTTCATTAAATCTTTTTTCAACATTACTTGGTTTTCCAAATAATACGGTTGGATTCTCAGATACTCGTATAGAACCTTGGGTATACGACCTTTCTAACATCCATTGTTGACGAACAGCGTTGTTATATTGATTAACGGATTCTTTAGTCTTATTAACAACTGTTTGGAAATAAGTTTGAGTTTCTTTGACAACTTTAACCATGAAATCAGAATAACTCAAAGTACCTTTTTCCTCAGTTGCAGTAACCTCATTTGTTAAAATTGTTCCAATAGCACTATTATTATTTTGACCATTTTCAACCTCAGCTTGATTCAATGTCGGTGGTGATGGTGGTGGCGCCATCGCCAAAAATTCTTTATCTAACGATTTTAAGAATTCCTCATTTGATGTAACATCCGCCCTATCATCCCAAATCTCGGTATTAGCATAATAATTAAACGTTAACGCATTTTGTAACTTATCAATTGATTCTTTTAATCCACTACCACCAACAAAATTAAATCCTAATGACACATTTGCAATCATAGGTTGAATACCAATACCTTCAGGATTAATATCAAGTGATTCATATTGTAATGACAATGAAGTTGGAATTATTTTAGTATTATAAAAATCTCCAACACGTAATACCAATACCGGAGGTGCTCCAAAAGAGGTGTTAGTCGCATTATTATATTGTAATTGAGGGCTACCATTTATCTCTTTAATTGTTGGAATAGTGTCTCCCGGTCTTAAACATTGTTGTAAGAATGTTAGACGAGAGTTTAGACCTTCCGGAGTCGTTGAATGAAATGCCGGTTGAAAGAATTTTAATTTATCCCTTAAATTATCATAAACCATAGGTGTTTCAGCCTTTATTGTTTCAAAATAATCACATTCTGACAATAACGCTCTTAAAACTCTTTTAGTAATATTATCCCTAGGTTTGTACTCTTGACTAACAACTTCTTCTTTAACCGTTTTTAGTACTTTATTCTCTTCAAGGACTGTAGTAAATTGCGGTGGTGGTGTAGTTGTTGGGTTATTTAAAGTTGATTTAATTGAGCTAATATAGGCTCTTCTACATGCCATCGCTCCATAAGTATAAACTTCTTTCGCACCTACTTTAATGTCACCTCCTACAACGCTAGAGTCTTGGTCAGTACAATTTACACTTTGTTTACTAACAAAAGGTAAGGTATATGGTGCCTGTCTTGATTTTGAAGCCAAAGGTAATGTAGTGGTTTGTTCACCTAAACTTCTACCTTGATTTACTATTAATCGTTTACCAAACTCCTTTTTTGTATTTTCATTTTCTTGGAAAAATTTAATAGTCGATTCAATCCTTCTTGTCGCTAATTCAGTATTATACGACGGACTCGCAGGTGCGGAACAACTTGCGTCAATTGTTATTGTCACAATACCCTGAGTATTAGCACTTAATTGTTTACCAATATCAATAGCTAATTGTTTCATTACCTCATAATTAGGTGTTACAACCGTATCAAAAACCTCAGTAGTTTGTGCCGCGTTTGGTTTTCCAGCATAAGTACCTTTATTACCAATATATAAATCGTATTGAGATGGATAAGCACTTACATTATTTTTTTGAGGATAATCATTTTCAAAATAAAACCCTAAATCTTTATATTTTCCAAATAAATCCTCACTACTTGCTTGAGATACGTTTGTGTCTGCACCTGTAGGAGAATTATTACCTGTCTGAATTGTTTTTTTAATATATTCAGTTTGTTCTTTTGTTGTTTCTTTTGAAGTAATTGCTTGTTGTAACAAATATAAATCATTAGGATTAACCGTATAATATTTTTTTGCTAATTCATATAAATCATATTTTCTACATCCGGCAAAGAATGAATCTAAAATACTATCAATTCTTACTTTATTTGTTTCATTAGCCAAAACTTTATTAACAACAACATTTAAAGATGACGGATGGTCAACAACTATTTTCCAAGTTAAAGTACCAGTACGAGAAGTGTTTTTATAAGTGTAAATTGGTTCCGGTCTTCCAAGAAATTCAGATGTATTCCAATTTGCAGATACTTGTTCACTAAATGTTAAACCATATGGTGGAAACCACATAACTCTACCCCCATTAGGGCCTCTTTCACAAACAGGTAAATCAGAGACAGCAAAACCAGGAGTACTTGATGTTCTCCACGCCAAATTTTCTAATGAAAACATATACTTTTTAGCATATGCGTCATTTTGAGTTCCAATCAAATTAGTCGAATCTTGTCCACCTTCTTGTTTGTTTGGAGCAATATTTAAATTGTAGGTGTTATCAAATACTGAATCTGAAAATCTACGACCCGATGTTGTAATACCATCTACTTTTTGTAAATCATTGTATTGTAAGTATGGTACGTCTTTTGCAAAAATACGACAATACTCTGTTCCAACTTCTTGTCCCACAGCACCAACATATCGATATACTCTTGAACCTTTAGTAATTTCTTTATATCCATCATGGAAAACTTTACTAACTTGGTCAATTGCGTTTCCTACGTGTTGTAATCTTCGACCTCCTTGAGGTTGGCTATTAATGATTCTCTGAGTATCATCTAGGATAGAACCTCCTTTAAAAGTCCTGTTTGTCGATTCAGTTGTATTATATGACGATGGTTTAAAATCTTCATCTTGATTTGTTATAACCCCACCTAACCCAACTTTTTTTCCGGCATTATCTTTATACTTTGGAGAAACCCAAGTAAAACCACCTTCAATACCACCACCGTTTGAATAAGTAGGTCCATTAGCACCTAATCTAACTTCTTTACTTGGTCCTTCATAAAGTTGTGCCAACTCTTGAGGCCCATATACCGGTGATTGTTGTTCTTTTCCAAATTGGTCAACAGGTAAATCTCCACCTGGCGAAAACACCCTTGAAGGTTCGGACGTAATAGAACCAACATAATAGTTACTATTATCTGTAAGAGTTCCGGTTATAGCACCTAATAATCTATCAAATACACCTCTAACAAAATTTGGTTTGTATTTGTTGTAATCAATGTTTTTAAATAAACGAGACTTTTGACCAGCCCCTGTATTATTATAAAAAATTTGTGAACCTGTTTGTGTTCCCCCTAATAGTTGATTAAAGAAATTTCCAACACCTGTACCAGCAATTGCATTAGTTACTTGTTGAATAGTTGTTGGTTGTCCCGGATTAATGGTTGGGTCAAAATAAGAACCAGGTATTAAAGAAACCGGTAAAATACTTCCACCTAACCTTAGAGCAAAATCAGCGGCAGCGGTTATTGGATTTGCGGGAACAGTAATTTGCCAATTTGGTTCTAATATCGGAACTTGTCCCGAAATGATATTTAATAAATCAGTACCACTTGTTACATTTAAAATGTTGGCTTGTCCTATTGTCTCTAATCTAATTCTAGTCGCAATT
>Ga0315905_10005507_pt1 | contig 12895 bp, 11 predicted proteins | sample LakEriMetagenome_5_FD_203522 | JGI IMG/M metagenome (GOLD analysis project Ga0315905, IMG submission 203522) | Freshwater fungal communities from buoy surface, Lake Erie, Ohio, United States - Buoy 4 MA121 | ecosystem: Environmental > Aquatic > Freshwater > Lake | place: USA: Lake Erie, Ohio... | reverse complement strand
AAAGCACCTAAATGAGTAGTAGTAATCAAAGTTTGAAATCGGTCTTGAATAGCATCAAGTAATTGACCTTGACGAGATGGATCTAATTCAGCTAAAACATCATCTAATAATAACAAAGGTGGTTCATTAATCACTTCTTCAATTAATTGTAATTCGGCTAATTTCAAAGCTAAAACCAATGTTCTTTGTTGACCTTGAGAACCATATTTTCGCGCTGGAGTTTGATTAATAATTAATTCTATTTCATCACGGTGCGGTCCAACTAAAGTTATGCCTCGATGTAATTCAGGAATCGCTCTTTGTTGTAGTTTAGCAAAAAAAGCAGCTTGTAATTCATGGGGAGAATTTTTTTCTAAAGGAACATTAGCAGCATATTTAATTTCTAGATTTTCTGATGCTCCACTAATACTATTATGCCATGCAGAAGCTAGAGGAGACAATCTTTGAATGGCTCTATCTCGTCTTAAAATTACTCTTGTCCCAGCGGTAACTAATTGTGCATTCCAGATAGCTAATTCTGATTGTAGAGACTTTTCTTGTGTGTTGATATAGCGTTTTAAGAAAGCATTACGTTGGCGTAAAGTTTGGTTATATTGATGTAAAATATGGGCATAAACTGGTTCTAATTGAATTAATAATGTATCCAACCAATGACGACGACTATCGGGACTACCTCGTACTAATTCTAAATCTAAACTAGAAAATTCTACTGCATTGAGAACACCTAAAAAGTTCATTTGTTTGGGAATTATTTCCCCATTAATAGCGACAGTGCGACGGCCTTGACGACGGAGAGTGAGGGTTAAATCACTATTGCTATGAATCCTTTGTAAATTAGCACTAATTTGGGCTGTAGATTCACCTTCTTTAATTAAATCATGATCTCGTGCCATGCGGTGCGATCGCAATGTTGCTAATAGTTCTACAGCTTCCAATAAATTTGATTTTCCTTGAGCATTATTACCCACCAAAATAGTTTTAGCAGCGGTAAATTCAACTTTTTGATCTTGATAATTACGAAATTGTTTCAGATGTAAAGTTTTTAAATACATATATATAACATATATAGGACTCCTATTTGATTTTTGATAGCTTGCGTCGCGTAGCTATACAAGACTCAGTAGGTATCAATTCTGTCTTTCTTCCTGTGTTCCCTCTAACCTGTAACCTGTAACCTGTAACCTGTAACCTGTAACCTATTCCCTGTAACCTATTCCCTATTCCCTATTCCCTTGTCATAACGACAATTTTTAACGCCAACCTACTTAAGGTACTGTCACCAAATCTAATTGGTACTTTTGAGAATCGCTGTCAATGCGTATAAATTCATTTTCCGGGTTATAGGTTTCAAATTTTCTCACATTGTCCTCTTTGTTGATAGCATTTTCTAAATAAGCTGAGGCTAATGTTGAAGTTACATAAATATTTCCATGTTGTTTGAATGCTTGTATTAGTTCAGATTCCTCTGGATAATCTTTGACTAAATGTTCCGCTAGAAATCCTTTTAAAATTATTCCTCTCAAGCCGGTTTTGTTGTATCCTGCCTTGGCGATCATCAATGATATATTATCAGAATTAAGATCAGGTAAATTATCGTAATCTTCAAAAAATGGGCAAAAAACTTTCATCAGATTTTTGACAGGATTTTTAACTTTTCCGTAATTAGGATCTTGTTGTTTTCTACGTTTTGATTCACCCATGATATCTATTTCCTACTATTTCCTAATTAATGTGAGAATTGTACACAAAATACGGGTATTTATGATTATTGTTCCTGTAAAGGATACAAAATTAAGGGATAAACAGGAATGAAAAAAACACAAAGATAATGAAATTAAATCTTGGTAATTTTCAAATCCTGTAAATCCTGATCTGGCTATTTTATCAGACAATTTACTTATTAAACATTTTTTTGTCCCCTAAAGCGGAAAAATAATTTCTCACCTTCAATCCAGACAAACATTAAAGCACTAAATGCAATACAAATTCCTAGTTCTTGTAAACTGAGTGCATGAGTACCAAAGAAACTTCGCAGGGGGGGAACATAAATTAACATCAATTGCAAAATTGTCGTCACAATGACTGACCCCAATACAAAGATATTAGAGAAAGGATTCATTTCAATGGTAAGTCTATTATTAGAACGAATGGCGATCGCATGACCCATTTGTGCTAGACATAATGAAGTAAATACCATTGTTTTCCAAGTATCTTCATGTCCCTGATATCCAGGTGCGTGAGAATGTTGATAAGCCCACTGCATGAGAATAATGGTAATAATGGCGAAAACAATCCCAATGCGAATCATGTAAGCACCCAAACCCCTCGCAAAAATACTTTCACGGGGACTAAAGGGGGGACGCTGCATCACATCAGGTTCAGGAGGTTCTACAGCCAATGCTAAAGCTGGTAAACCGTCTGTAACCAAATTCATCCAGAGAATTTGCAAAGGACTCAAGGGAACACCACCCAAACCTAACAAGGGTGCGGCCGCAATGGTGAGAACTTCACCAATATTACTACCAAGAATATACTTAATAAACCTGCGAATATTAGTATAAACAACTCTACCTTCCTTAGTGGCAGCGACTATGGTGGCAAAATTGTCATCTAGCAGGATCATGTCGCTGGCTTCCTTGCTCACATCTGTACCTGTGATGCCCATGGCAATGCCTATATCGGCTTGTTTGAGGGCGGGAGCATCATTCACGCCATCGCCCGTCATAGCCACAAATCGCCCACGACGTTGCAATGCTTGAACAATTCTTAATTTGTGTTCTGGGGAGACCCTGGCGTAAATACTCACTAGGTCTACCTGTGCTTCTAATTCCTGGTCACTTAGTAGTTGCAATTCCTTACCAGTAAGAACTCTATCACCTTTTTGGGCGATTCCTAAATCAATAGCGATCGCCTGGGCGGTTAATTGATGGTCGCCAGTGATCATTACCGGACGAATACCAGCGTGGCGACATTCTTCGACAGCAGCCCGCACTTCTGGCCGGGGCGCGTCTAACATTCCCACCAGTCCCAACCAAACTAAATCTACCTCAGAAGTGTCTTCTGAACCATCAGCAGGAACTTCCCTCAGGGGTTTATAAGCAAAACCTAAGACCCGCAAACCTTGACCCGCCATTTGGTCATTAGCTGCTAGAATTTGGCTGCGTTGTTCGGCGTTGATAAGAACCGCCCTATCACCTAAATGGATTTTTGTACACCTTTCCAGAGTTAATTCTGGTGAACCCTTGGTGAACATGAGATATTTTTCCGATTCGACAAAACCAGTAATAGCAGGGTCAATGGCTGTTAAGGAAGATTCGCCAGTAGCCACAGCTTCTATTTGACAAATCACACTCATGCGTTTCCGTTCAGAGGAAAAGGGAAATTCTGCCACACGAGGTAATTTACTATACCATTGGTCTTGCTCAATTCCTGCTTTTCCCGCCAAAGTAACTAAAGCCCCTTCCGTGGGGTCGCCTAAAATCGCCCATTGTCCTTGTTGTTGTTGCAAAACAGCATCATTACAAACAGCACAGGGAACAAGCAGTGCGGAAATTTCTGGAAATTCATCTAAACTGGCTTTTTTACCATGTAACTGAAAATCACCAATGGGGGTGTAACCGTCGCCAGTGACGCGAAAGGTAGAATTATTGGTGTACACCGACTGTACCACCATTTTATTTTGAGTCAGAGTTCCGGTTTTATCAGAACAAATAGTAGTTACAGAACCGAGTGTTTCTACTGCTGGGAGTTTGCGAATTAAAGCATTATGTTTGACCATGCGCTGAGTTCCCAAAGCCAGAGTAACGGTAATTACAGCCGGTAAACCTTCGGGAACTACCGCCACAGCCATACTTAAAGAAACTTCCACTAAATCTTGTAAATTTTTCCAGCCTCTTCCTTGAGTTAGATCATGGATAAGTCCACCACCAACTACTATGGCTACAAGAATTAAAGAACCGCTGACCAGGACATTACCCAGTTGGGTCATGCGTTGCTGTAGGGGTGTAGGTTCACCGTCCACAGATTGTAACATGGTGGCGATTTTACCTAATTCCGTAGTCATTCCCGTGTTAGTTACCAACACCTTAGCGCGGCCTTGGACAACTTCCGTACCTTGAAAAACTGAATTGAGGCGATCGCCTAAAGGTGCATCTTCTGGTAATGTGATTATAGCTTGCTTATTAACAGCCTCAGCTTCACCAGTTAAAGCAGACTCACGCACTTGTAAATTAGATTGTTCTATTAAGCGACCATCAGCGGCTATTTGCACTCCCGCTTCTAGTAGCATGATATCCCCTGGGACTAGATCCTTGGCTGCTATATCCCCCAGTTTACCATCACGCAGGACTCGCACCGAGGGAGAAGATAGTTTTTTCAAGGCTGCTAGAGCTTTTTCAGCCCGGCTTTCTTGGACATAGCCCAAAATACCGTTCAGGATAACGATGGCCATAATGGCAATTGTATCCTTAAATGGCACTTCGCCGGCTTTTAATGCCCCCCTAGACAAAGCCATCAAATCCAAAAAACCAGAAATGAAGGCAACTGCAATCAACATCAATAACATGATATTGGTAAACTGATCGAGGAGAATTTGCCAAGGGCTACGACCTCCATTTTCTTCTAGTTCATTTGTTCCATATTTTTGACGACGCTGTTCAACTTCTTGGGACGTTAAGCCGTTGTTTGCGTCACTATCTAGCATTTCTAGGGCTTTATCAACTGCCAAACCATGCCAGTGTTTGGTAGCTTCAGGTAAAGAATGAGCAGACATTGTGTAAGTTACAGGAAATGGTTGCAAAATTCGATCATAATTTAGTGATGTCAGAAAATGTGGAATTGGGTAATGGGTAATTGGGTAATGGGTAATTGGGTAATTGGGTAATGGGTAATTAGGAAAGATTCTCCCTTCCTCTTCGCTATTCCCCAGGACTTACGCGCAGGTTAGGAAATAATGAAATACGTATCTAAGCAAACGAAAGCAGCACCAACGCAAAGCGTCCCTAGTAGGAGGGAAGATCACGAATAAGGGAGGCTTTGGGAGATATTTTGCGTAAGTCCTATTCCCTAAATAACAACTGACGTTAAAAAGTAATAATTTATGACTACTATGCTCAATAACACGAGTTTCCCGCTACCCAGTTTGACAGTGAACCAAAATTTTGAACAGCAAAGAATTATCAGGCCAATTACTGCTGCTACCCTGCACGGGATTGCTTTTGCCGAAAATAGACTCATTGCTATTGATACAATTAAAGGTCATTTATTAGAAATTGACCCCCTCAGCGATAACAGCAAAATTATCAATCCCCACCAAGTCCGTGAATTTAAGGAAGTTACCGGATTGGCTATGTCCCAAGGTTATCTTTGGGTAACTCGTGGTAATAGTGTCTACTCTTGCAAATTCCCCTCTTTAGGTTTAGAACATTTTGTGACTTTACCCTATACCGCTGACGGCGTTGCTGTTTGGGAATCTACCGTTTATGTCAGTTGTCAAAGACTTGGCTATATTTTAATTTTTGACCGTGATACCCGCAGGGAAATCACTAAATTTTACGCCCCTGGTGTCGGCATAGAAAATTTAGCCGTGACAAAAGAAACTCTGTGGATATGCGATCGCACGGAACAAACTGTTTACTCTATGGATAGGGCAACCGGGGAAGTCCGTTTCAGTGTTCTTACTCCTTTTGATTCCCCAACGGGTATCGCTGTTTATGGACAGGATGAGACAGGTAAAGATCGTCTTTATGTGGCATACTCCAGTGAAGAACCTTACATCCGGGATAATCCTAATGCTGATCCCTGTTATGAGTTAACATACCGCGATCGCACATTCATTCATCCTCTACAATATCATTACCAGGAGGATAAACGCTACGCCCTTTCTAATGGTTATCTCATAGAAATGTCCTATCTTGAGGAAATTTCCCCCCTTGATGAGGTTTATTTAACTGATATAGAATGGCGTATTGCCCTACCCTCAGAAACGGAACGGCAAAAAGTTAAGCAAGTTGAAGCGATTGGCTTACCCTTCACAGAAGAAATCATTGACGGACAAAGGGTAGCCGTTTTTAAATTTGACACCCTCACTCCCGGAGAACGCCATATATTTGGCTGGAAAGCACTTGTGGAAGTATGGAGTATTAAATATCGCATTACTCCCAGAGACGTGGAAAAGTTACCAGAACTGTCACCAGAATTAAAAACTCGCTATCTGGTAGATGATGATGATTTAGCAATGGATACGGATATTGTTATCCGTGCGGCCAAGACAGCTATCGGTTCAGAAACTAACTTGTTACGGAAAATGTACAGTATCCGCAACTACGTCTATGATCAATTATCCTATGGTATTAAACCCCATATTGATTCGCCAGATGTGGTTTTAGAGCGTGGTGTTGGTTCCTGTGGAGAATATGTGGGTGTATTACTGGCACTTTGTCGCTTGAATGGTATTCCTTGTCGCACTGTTGGTAGATACAAATGTCCAGTTTATGCTGAACATCAGGGAGTTCCCCTCCAACCCGATTTTAATCATGTTTGGTTAGAATTTTATATTCCCGGTATGGGTTGGTTGCCCATGGAATCTAATCCTGATGATCTCGAAGAAGGTGGACCCTATCCTACACGCTTTTTCATGGGTTTATGCTGGTATCATGTCGAAATTGGTAAAGGTATATCCTTTGAAACTTTAAGCCAGAATGGAGTCCGCTTGACTAAAGAAGATATTTCGCTGGGTGATTTAGCTATTAACCATATTCGGTTTACAATCCTGAAAGAATTACCGCCCTTTTAAGGTTATTTATCCTTTCTTCCAGTCTCCAGACTGGGAGTCCACCGGGAGATTCTCAGCTATCATGCTCATGCTCTGGCTGGGAATGCAAATCCAGGAAAATAGAGCAGGTAAGCTGTACTGCATTTAATTTGTATAATTATAGCGGGCAGGATGTCCACACCACAAGATTTGGCCATATTAGGATTGTACAATTTAGCTGCGTAACGGTTGACATTAGGACTGTTAAGTGAGAGAAATTACTTTGGGGATACTTGCAGCTTAGTGGCTGTTCCACAGCTTTGCGGCATATTTCCTGATAGTAAATAGTAATAATGATGCACGGGAGAGAGTGGTAATATGAGCAACCCTAGCAATTCCGGTAAGATAAAATTTGGTACTGATGGATGGCGCGGAATTATTGCTGATGATTTTACGTTTCCAAATGTGCGGAAAGTAACCAGGGCAATAGCTGGTTATTTGGAAACTGCTTATACTAAGGACAAACCAGTTTTAATCGCCTACGATACCAGGTTTTTAGCTGACGAGTTCGCCCAAACATCTGCCGCAGTTTTAGCAGATTTGGGTTGGAATGTACAAATTACTGACCGGGATTGTCCCACCCCAGTAATTGCCTACAATGCCCGTATTCTCAATTCCGCAGGGGCTTTGATGTTCACTGCTAGTCATAATCCTGCACCTTATTGTGGGATTAAATATATACCCGATTACGCGGGTCCTGCAACTCCAGAAATTACTGATACTATTGTCGCCAATATAGAAACGGCATCCGATGAATTACCTGGAAGTAACCCATCTGGTACAATTTCTACTTTTGATCCCAAACCCGATTATTTGCATTTTATCTACACCTTGTTGGATGTGGAAAAAATTAAAAGTGCAAATTTAAAGGTCAAATATGATGCCCTTTATTCTACCTCCCGTGGTTATTTGGATGAAGTTTTGCAACACTGTGGTTGTCAATTAGAAAGTTTCCACACCTGGCGAGATGTGCTTTTTGGGGGTGGTATGCCTGAACCCAAAGGGGAACAGTTAGTTGAGTTGGTGGCCGCTGTCAAGGCTGATCATGCGGATTTGGGCTTGGCTACCGATGGTGATAGCGATCGCTTTGGTATTGTTGATGAACAAGGTAATGTCCTCACTCCCAATACAGTGTTGTTAGTCCTAGCACGACATTTGATTAAAAACAAGGGTAAAAGCGGTGCGATCGTTCGGACTGTGGCAACTACGCACTTATTAGATAATTTTGCGGCTAAGTATGGGCTGGAAATTTATGAAACTGCGGTGGGTTTTAAATACATTGGTGAGAAAATGCGGGAAACCGCCGTTTTGATTGGTGGGGAAGAATCCGGTGGTTTAAGTATCATTGGCCATATTCCTGAAAAAGATGGGGTTTTAGCAGATATGCTAGTGGCTGAAGCGATCGCTTATGAAGGTAAGCCTTTAAGTCAGTTGGTACAGGAAGCTATAGCCGAAGCGGATGGTCCTTTGTATAACAATCGCTTGGATTTACACCTCACAGAAGCTCATAAAATCGCTGTGATTAATAGTTACACTCAAAATCCCCCCTCAGAAGTGGCAGGAATTAAGGTCAAAGAGGTGGGAAGGAAAGATGGTATCAAACTCTATTTAGAAGAGGGTAGCTGGGTGTTGCTGCGTCCTTCTGGTACAGAACCTTTGGTGAGGGTGTACATGGAAACTAACTCACCAGAAAAACTTAGTCAGATTGCTAAATTCATGGAAGATGAAATTGCTAAGTTAGGTAATTAGCAGGGAACAGGGAACAGGGAACAGGGAACAGGGAAAATGATGTAGAGATGTTTTAGATAACGTCTCTACATTTGTAAGAAATTTATATTTTTAGGGAGCAGGGAACAGGGAACAGGGAACAGGGAACAGGTAACAGGGAACAGGGAACAGGGAAAATGATGTAGAGATGTTTTAGATAACGTCTCTACATTTGTAAGAAATTTATATTTTTAGGGAGCAGGGAACAGGGAACAGGGAACAGGGAACAGGGAACAGGGAACAGGGAACAGGGAACAGGGAACAGGGAACAGGGAAAATGATGTAGAGATGTTTTAGATAACGTCTCTACATTTGTAAGAAATTTATATTTTTTAAGTTATGATATTCAAAATATTGGCGAATTTTTTAATATTACTAATTATAGCTGTTTGGGTAGTAGCGATCGCTCTCATTTCTGTCCAAAATGCTACTCCTGTATCTTTAAAGTTTTTGGTTTTTCAATCAATACAAATTCCCTTTGGGTTAATGTTAGCTTTTAGTGTGGCGGTCGGCTTGTTAGCTACAGCCGTTTTACAGCCTCTTTGGGAGTTGGGAGAATCTCAATCTGGAATAGATGAAGATGCCGAGTTTTTTGTTGATGATGAGGATTTTTAAAAGTTTCTCAATAAATAAGTAGGGCTTGCTGAATAAGTTGTCTGTGAGGGCTGGGAACAGGGAACAGTTTTAACTGTCTGGATATCCTCTTGCCTGTCGGCAGACACGGCAATTTTCCAAATCCGACAAAGAAAAATGCACCTAGATAAATATTACTAAAAAATAGGGTATCTATTCTTTAGTGCTAAGATATTAGTAAAGTAAACAACTAACTAATTTAAAGTTATGGTTACTCAACCTCTAACGCTAAGTACATCAGAGGTCATCTACCCAGACAGTGATGGACAACCAATGGCTAATAATACAGAACAGTTTCGTTGGATATTAGTTATTCAACAAAATTTAGATTGGTTATTTGCAGATAACCCTGATGTTTTTGTGGCTGGTGATTTATTTTGGTATCCCATTGAAGGGAAAAATTATATAGTCAATGCACCAGACGTTATGGTTGTATTTGGACGACCAAAAAGTAAACGCGGTTCTTATTTACAATGGCAAGAAAATAATATTGCCCCCCAGGTAGTTTTTGAAATTCTTTCTCCTAGCAATTCCCAAACCGAAATGGAGAGGAAATTGATATTTTATGAAAGACATGGAGTAGAAGAATATTATATTTACAATCCTCAAAACAATCAGTTGAGAGGATGGTTAAAAACGGAAGACGGTTTAGATGTCATTTCGGAAATAGAAAATTGGGTTAGTCCCAGGTTAGGAATTAAGTTTGATTTATCAGCGGAAGAATTACAAATTTATCGTCCTGATGGTCATAAATTTTCTTCATATCTGGAAATTTGCCAACTTCTAGAACAGGAAAAACAACGTGCTGAACAAGCAGAAACAGCTTTAGCCGTAGAAAGGAGAAAAACCCAACTTTTAGCTGAAAAATTAAAGGCTTTAGGTGTGAATCCTGATGAACTAGAGTAATACTAAAAAACAAAAATAGTCGGTTAAAACCGACTATTACTTTTAGTTATTCTGGATAGCGTTTTGATGTATGCAGTATTCGCAGAACTTCTACAGATTCTTCCTTAACTCGGTAAATCAGAATATAGGGTGAATTAGAAATTATCAATTCTTTTGTACATTCAACTCTGCCATTTTTACCCATAAAGGGATATTTTTGTAATTGATTAGCAGCATTTTGAATCTTGATTATTAATCCCTGTGCTGCGGTAGGATTATCTTGAAAAACGTAGTTACGCGCTTGTTCTAAGTTACGCAGCGCCCATTTTAACCATTTAACCTGCATTTGTTAGCCTTGCAAATGTCCCTTTTACTTCTTCATCACTGGCAAAATCTCCAGCATCCGCTTCAGCAATACCTTTTTGGATTTCTTCGATTTGCCATTGATACATCTCTAAATAAGCGTTGACTGCTTCATTGAGAATATAACTTCTGTCTCGGTTTATGCCTTTTGCTAATGCGTCTATAGCCGCTTTTTTGCTGCTGTCTATTCTAAATGTAATATTTTCTTTACTCATGGGTTTGTGATCATCATTCGTATTGCATGATATTATATAATATAATAATGTTAGATATTTACTAAAAACCTTTGGCTTACGATAATATTTGCCGATACCTCACGGATACTTACCCGTTATCTTTTGTGCAATGGTTAATTGCAGAAGATATAGATGAAATTGAGGTGCTACCTACCGAGTTACCTATTAACCCCATTCGTGCTGATGCGTTGTTTCGACTACCGAAATTAAACCGCATTTTGCATTTGGAAATTCAAACTACACCAAAATCTGATACTCCCCTACCTGTGAGAATGTTAGATTATTGGTTGAGGATTTATCGTAAATATTTGTGTCCTATACAACAGGTGGTAATTTTTCTCAAAGAAACAAATTCACCTGATGTTTTTGTTGATAGATTGATAGTGGGAAATACACGACATCAATATCAAGTAATTAGAGTATGGGAAGAAGACAGCAAAACACTTTTAAAGTCTCCTGCTTTATTACCTTTGGCAGTTTTAGCCAAGACAGATGAACCAAATAAGTTACTTCAGCAAGTTGCTTTAGAAATAGATAAAATAGAAGAACAAGCACAACAAAATACTATAGCAGCTTGTGTGGAATTATTGGCTGGTTTAAAGTTTGAGAAACAGTTGATTAAACAATATTTTCGGGAGGAAACTATGGAAGAATCTGTGATTTATCAAGAGATTATTAACCGGGGTAAATTACAGCTTATTTTCCGTCAGTTGAAACGTCGTATTGGGGAGGTTTCGGCAAAGTTGGAGTCACAAATTAAAGAGTTATCTGGTGAAAAGTTAGATGAGCTTTCGGAAGCTATTTTGGATTTTTCACAGCCTGATGATTTGGTAAATTGGATGGCGAATCAAAGTTAAAATATTTTCTCACGCAAAGAGGAAAAGATATTTTTTATGAGTCGGTTTTAACCGACTTTTGCTTTTAGACAGGGAATTTATTCCCTGGCTGTCTTATATTTACAGGACTTACGCAAAATATCTCTCAAATCCTCATTTCTCCGTGACCTCTGTACCTCTGTGGTTCGTTATTCCATGAATCTTGCGTAAGTCCTAATCTAGTACAATAAATAATGATTAACGGTAAAAGATATGACTAATTTACTTCAACAAGCGATCGCACAAATAAAGCAACTTCCTGAAACTGAACAAGATATAATTGCTAGACTCATCCTCAAAGCACTAGAAAATAATTTAGTTGAGGAAAGTTTATATATTATTGATGACAGTGATACTTGGACAGAAGAAGATCAAATTGATATCACATCTTTCTCTTTACAATATACGGCTTCGATATTTCCAGAAAGTGAGGAAATAGCAAAGTGACATTTAATTCTGGTGATGTGGTAACGGTGGATTTTCCGGGTGTGACAGGTATTAAACGCCGTCCGGCTGTGGTTTTATCATCTGCAATTTATCATGCAAATCGTCCTGATGTAATCATTGGATTAATTACTACTCAAATAACAGCATTAGGTGTTACTGACTATATACTTCAAGATTGGTCAGACGCAGGTTTACGGGTTGCATCTATTTTTCGCAGTTATATTGTTACTCTTCCACCTTCAGCCAATTTGATTTTAATTGGTCATTTGTCAGATCGTGATTGGCTGGGTGTTTGTAATTGTGTGAAAATATCTTTGGCTGAGTTTGATGGGTAATCATAGTTAATATTTTCTCACGCAGAGGCGCAGAGGCGCAGAGAGGAAGAGAGAGTTTTTATGAGTCGGTTTTAACCGACTTTTGCTTTTAGACTCTTAATTTATTCCCTGGATATCAGAAATGTTTAATTTTGTTACGCTATCTTGTGCTATTTATACAAGATTATTGTATACTAAAAGCATAACTATTGAGTAAATCAGGCTACATTAAAAATGCAAGCATCAGAAACTAAGCTCAGAGAGATTATTCAAGGTGATAAACAATATATTGTACCTTTATTTCAACGTCCGTACAGTTGGAAAAAATCTCAGTGGGAAGCATTATGGAATGATATTTTAGAATTATGTAATACGGAAAATCCTCGTCCTCATTTTATGGGTTCTATTGTGACTATACCAGTTTCTGGATTGCCAGAAGGAGTCAGCAAATATTTATTAATTGATGGACAACAAAGATTAACTACTATTTTTATTCTGTTTTCGGCTTTGCGAGATCAAGTGAAAGATACTAATAAGCAATTAGCAGAAGAATTACATAATAAA
>Ga0315905_10005506_pt1 | contig 12895 bp, 6 predicted proteins | sample LakEriMetagenome_5_FD_203522 | JGI IMG/M metagenome (GOLD analysis project Ga0315905, IMG submission 203522) | Freshwater fungal communities from buoy surface, Lake Erie, Ohio, United States - Buoy 4 MA121 | ecosystem: Environmental > Aquatic > Freshwater > Lake | place: USA: Lake Erie, Ohio... | reverse complement strand
GTTTTCAAAATTTGCCAACTAAAATTTCGGTGGAAGTTAACTTCTTTAAAGTAGTACATGTAACTAAGTTCGTGCATTTCGAGCAAGTAGGGCCAACCAACGGCGACACGGCAGCAGGGGTGCCGACCAGGCGGGGGGAACGACCGCATGTTGCTGCGTGGAACCCGGGCTGGTGATTCGCACTGAGCATTCGTTGTAAATGTACACGCTGAGGGGAGGTGCACCGCCGAAGAGCTTTCACGTATCGCCACCTGACAAAGACAGCAACAACTTAAGACGTGGTACCAGCGCGCCAGACGCCGGAGGCTCTGCCCCCATATTTCCCAGCATCAATCGTCGCACTGGACTTTCACCACTGCCGAGCTTGCTAGAATGGCAACGGAAAGATGTAGCACATTTCCAGCGCTCGTCCACTGCGAGCGCCAAGCGCCTTGCGTCCAAAGACGAGCGGTTAGCTGCCTTGGACTTGGGCAATCTTGAAAGAAGTGCGAGTTTGCACGCAAAGGAACCTGCCAGCCCCTCGCTATTCGAACCCCCAGCCAATTTTTCGGGGTCACCCATCCTGCTGTCGCAGTCCTCGAGGCTTGGGGGGCGAACTAGCCCTGGTGGAAGAAACAGTCCCCCCGGCCTAGGACACCGATCCTCCGCGGTGTATGGTGATGCAGGGAGATCCACGGTCTTCCAAGCAGAGCCGCTGAGAAAAAGGAAGGTCGAACCATCTGCGCCTGGCTCGATATTGACCCCTTTTCGAACAGCCTCGAGCGGCAAGGATGAGCGTTCCCTCACTCCGCCGATCCTACGGAAAATAAATCCTGGGCTGGCTAGTGGTTTATGGCAGGGCGGCGCTTCGTCTCGCCTGAGGTCTGCTGCAAATGCTGAGGAGTTGTTGGCACAACAAGCTGATGACATGATCCACCCGCGATTAAGAGTGCTCAAGAAGTCGTGGAACAATTGGGAGCTCTTTCAGGAATATGCAAGCGGGTTGGACGATCCTCAGCAAAGCATACAAATCAAAAGCCTCAGCGCAAGGAAGGACTCTCTTGACTTCCAAGAATTTATGGAACTGCTCCGCTCCCTCCAGCTGCTGTGTTCGCGTGATACAATTATCTTCAACCCGCACACACAGGTGACGACAACAAGAGTGCACGAGATTTTTCTCCAAGTCAACCTGAGAGAGTGGCTGCAATATGTCGGTTCGTCGGGCTTGGATGGAGAAGCCAACGTGGACCAATGCGACTTCAAAGAATACCAGATTATCATGCTATGCATTGCTGTCGAACTCGGGGTACCGCTTGGGGAGCTTGTTTCAGAGGACGAGGCACTGCCAGAAGGCGACGATCGCGATCGGCTGTTTCATACGGTAAAAATCATTGTGGAAAAGGCCCGCATGAAAGGTGTCGAGAATAAGCCTGGGATGGCCAGTTTCATGGCGCGCCGGCAGAAGCAAAGTGGTGTCCAAGAAGCTTTTAAGAACATAATGGCAGCCCGGCAGTCATGTGTACGCGAAGAATTCGACCAGGCACGTGCACAAGCTCAATATGCCACTGGTGTCCTTCTTCAGAGTCTGCGTCCAGATCTCTTGTGCGAAATTCGGCTGGTGGAAGAGCAGATTGTACGCGATGAGAATAACGTCATCGCACGGAAGAAGAAAGCACAAGCTAGAGTAGAGAATGAGCTCGAGAACGCAAAGATGTTGTGCAAGGAGCTCAAGGTGCAAGAAGCAAAAGCACAAATCAGCAAAGCTGTCCAAATGTCGGAGCAGGCGCGACTACCCATGAAGGGCCACCTCCGAGCGTGTCTCCGGAATGCCGAAGACAGTTTGGAGCAAGCATTGGCGGCCATTGAGGGTGACAAAAAACTTGCCGAGGGCTGGAAGCATGTGCAGAGGGATGAACTGGTACAGGCTCATTCGGCGCTGAAGGAAGCAAAAGACTTCTACGTGGGTAACGAGATGCGGGAGGCTGCTCTCAACAGCCTTCATGAGGCGCTTCAGAAAAAAGAAGACAATAAGAAGGACACAAGATCTCGTGGCCGAACGATCATAGAAAAGGCCACGGCTGAAATCGAGAAGAAGAACTTCGACCAGGCCGAGGAGCTGGTCGAGATGGCACGCTCAGTGTTCATGGAGTGGAGCATTCCCGTCGGCCGGAACCAGAGTCTTACCGAGCAAATAACGAATTTGTTCAAAAACGCATGGAAACACGAGCAGCTCTACATGTCTTTTTGTGCTTTTGATATGGACAACCTTAGTGGTGCTGGGGCGCGTGCAATGGACATGGACTACAATGAGCTCTTGCATTTGTTGCGGTCGTTCGGCATTCTCTCAGAGCGCAGCAAAACGGAGGAAGAGGATGCAACGGACGGGGGGAACCAAAAAAAAGTACCGAAGTCCCGAGCACTCGTCTTGGACATGAGACAGCAGTTGATCGACCAGTGTACCACACCGGAAATCCGTAAAAGTGAACATACGAAAATTGCGAAGGCAGACATTTACACCGAGTTTCGCGCCGTCAACAAAATGAGCATGGCGAACCTGGCTTCAGGCAATTTAGATGCAGACGATGACATGAGCTCCCTTGACTGGGGCGAGTATCAGATTCTGATGATGCGAATTGCGAGGATTCTTGACGTGCCAGTGACAGACATTGGTTGTTCTCCCCTCTTTTCGAAAGACGTTGATAAAGTGGAAGCTTTACGTCAAACCCTGCATCAGGCAAAAAAAGAATACATGAATGGAATTATTGCCACTGGAGAGTCTCACCTCACTGCTTCTCGAAATGCCTCTCACGACAAGCAATTTGAGGATGCTATCGAGGAGGTACGAAAAGCTGAGGCTGAATTTAAGAGAGTCTGGGACGAGAAAACGCAAAAATACCTTTTGACTTGCTGCACAAGACAACTTGAGACCATCGAGAAGGAGCGTGTTCGGGAACATCATCGGCAGGCAGATCAAAAGATGCAAGGTGAAGAGGCGCTCCAGAACGCTTGCAACCTCCTGGACGAGTTCGACAGAACTGGTGCACTGTTTGACGATCACAAATTCGCAATCGTCGAACAGGATGCAAATGCTGCACAGAAGTTCTTCAAGAGTGCCATTTCTTACTCGAGTGAGCTGAAGGCTAAAATTCTCGATGTTTTGAGCAGATGCGCTGAAAGCCGCGAGGACATTTTGCGGCTGCGGCAAGGGGTGTCACAGGCCAATGAAAACATCGAACAAGCACGTATACTGATAGACGATTTGACGCAGCAACAGGGGAGTATGGCTCGTACGATGTCAACAGGAACGCTCAACAGAAGCACGTCACAAACATCAATCTCGCGCCAGGCAACGCCTGCACACCAGCACCGATCGCCTTTTCAAACCCCCTTGCAACTGTTGGTGGATGCAAAGGAGCTATTCACAAGAGCCAAAGTCACATCGGAATTCAAATACTTGATAAATGCTAGTCAATGGCTGATGTCCATTGCTGTCGAACGGAAAGGCAAACAGATTCAAGAAGGACTATCAATTGTAGACTCCAGCAAAGCACTGCTCCAGGAAGCAATGGTAGCACAAAACTCAAATGCAGAACTTGTATCCACCTGTTACAATGACGCTCGCAAAAAGTTGGCGCTTGCCAAGTCTGCTTTCCGCAGGGCTGGTTTTTCCGATCTGGTGTTGGAATACGAGAAAAAAGACCCTGCACTTTTTCAAGACAAGACCATGATTCCATCGGGCTCGGATCTAGACATTGTATCGACGCCACAACCACCTCCCTCAAAAGCTCCTTCGGTTGATGGATTGCAAATTTGTGATGATCTGGAAGATGAGATCGATAATCTAGAACAAGCTTGGAAAACAAGGCACGACCAAGAAGTAAGTCATTTATACATCCTAGGAAAACTCCTGTGTTCAACTGTTTGCGTCAATCGGTTCATATCCTGAACGTGCACCACTGTAAATGGGAACTTTTCTGTTTACGAGGACTAAGAATGAACAACTTTGGCAGATTGTGGAAGCGTTCAAGTGTATTGAAATGTGCAAAGATGCCATTGAAAAGAAGGCTTTCAACAGAGCGAATGAGTGTTATAAGCGAGCGAGCGATCTCTTCAAGCGCACCCGCGCTGACATTTTGGAGGCAACACGCAAGAATCTTAACCAGGTGCGCGAATAGATGTAACTGGTTGCTTGCATCGTTGGTGTTCAGGAAAGCCTGTGACTGCATGGAATTCCGGTAGTACCGTACTACAATGCTGTTTGTTGAAGAAAGCATGACTAGGTGCATGTGGCAGGCGGAAATCAAGGATCGAACCCTGAGCAAACAGATCAAAGGTGAAGCAAAAACCAAGACGGAAAAGGCGAGTGAAGCTAGGAGACAATCAAATTTTGAGCTTGCGGTGGTATTATCTGAGGAGGCTCTTGAAATGTGCCACAGATGCGAGGACCAAGACCTTTTAGCAGCCGCAGAGACCGTTAAACAGTCGGCTGTGAACATGGCCAAGGAAACGTACACGGCGGCCGTGGAAAAGCTGAAGGCCATTTTAGCAGATGCTCGAATGGACATCGACAAGCAGAGCTTTGAAGAGGCAAAGACTGGAATCAACAGTGGTTTCGAGATCCTGCGCGCTGACAATTTGCTGCTGGCATCCATCCGGGCGTTGCAGCACGTTGACCCGTTCCAAGAATATCCGACGATGGAGGATGAGCTAACAGCCTTAAACGACGAGGCAGTCACAAAAGAGCGCACCTTCAAAGCGCACAAAGAGTTTGGCCTGAAACAGGGTCTCGTCCAAATGAGGCGTTTCGAAAATATAGTGTCAGTCTCGATGCATACGTTGCAACGACACACAAACAAACGTGTGGTGAAGGGTCTTCACGCTGAGGTGCTTGATGTCCTTCGTCTTGTTCAACACGATGATGGCACATTTGGCAGAGTGGAAGACTTGAAGAGCAAAGTCGAAAGCATATTGAAAACGCAGAGCAATACTGATCAAGGCGTGTTGAAGCAAGCTGCTCAGTTGCAGCACCAAGCAGAAACCCAACTGAAATATGCGAAATTTTTGGAAGCAAAACGCCTGACGATGGCCTCGCAGTGGCACTTGATTCAGGCCGAGGCGCAGGAGAATGAATTTGCCAAGGGAGAAAATATGCTCGCGACCGTCAAGACGGATGCGATTCAGGCCCTGAAAGCAAAAAGCAAGGAGTTCATCCGACTGAGTGAGAAGGCGCTCGACGCTTTTGAGCAAAGCACAGGATTTGATACTGCGAATTTGCAAAAGGCTATTGAAGTCGCCAAGGACTGTCGAAATTGTCTCGGACAAATAGTGAATGATCAGCTTTTGTGTGCTGTGTTCTACCCTGGCACGAACAATCATGTCAAGTGGTTGTCGTGGGGCGAGAGCACAGCACAGGAAATCTCCAAATTCTGTGAGTTTCTGCAGGCACTAGCTTTTGTGCGCGTTGTTTCACCACCAAGACTGACAAGTTTTGACATCCTGACTGCATATGAGTGCCCCACGCACATGTACCCGATCGTTCCTGTCGCCCAGTGTTACGGAGATGGTGAATTGATGCGAGAACTGCCCAAGGATGGGGCCAATCTGCAATCAAGAACTGGAGAAGATAGAATGGGCACCTTAATTAGCTCATCCGAAGCCTTGGATATTTTGGAGGGCAAACTGGAGTCTCCAACTATCAAAACCATTGAGGTTTTTGAAATTGACTGGTCGTTGATAGCCAAAACTGTCCAAGAGCGCCTAAAATCTGAATTGGGAAAAATTGCGGAGCTGAAGGAGAGGGAGGAGGAGGAGGAGGAGGAGGAGGAGGAGGAGAAAGATTTTTTGTTGAAAGCGATGGCGGAAGACGCACATGGTCAAATAGAGAAGTATCAAGACGATGAATTTTATCGGGAGAGTGACAATGCCCACGACGAATCCCTCGAATGCTCTCAGGATGCTGGAATCGCTGAGACAGCATCCCCCGGAAATGCATCCACGCTTCAAGCCTCAGTGGAGGAATCAAATACGGTGGGCTGCACACCAGTGTGCTCTCAACCGTCAACAGCACCGGAAGCCCCTGTCGCTACATCTAAGAAACCACCTTCACCAGCTGGAGAGACCAATTCGGATGAGAAAATTGGAGAATCACCCTCTCCATCTGCGTCTTCCTCTCTCGCGCCCGCTGTTGATGCATCGCCTACTGCAAAAACAATCGACATGGTTGACGCCCTTGAAAGGGGTGACTTTGAAGCAGCGCGGGCTTTGGTTGACAATGGAGCGGATGTCAATGCAACGCAAAGTAACGGAGAAAATGTCCTATTGAAATTTTTGGAGGCGAAAGATTGCTCGATCGAAACGATGCGATTCCTGCTCGAGCACGGGGCGAACGTGCGTGACGTGAATGTGGAATCTAGACAGGTTCTGCATCTTGCGGCAATGCATGATCGCGGTGACATTGTTGAGGAAATCGCAGCTTCTGCTGAATCGAGCTGCCAAAATCGGGATGCAGTCTCGGTCAAGGGTCTGTTGCAAGTCATGCTGGACGCAAAAGACAAACACGGCAAAACTCCCATTGACCTTGCGCTGGATTCAAGATGCACCAACGCCTTGGGTAATTTAGTTTCTCTGGGTGCCAATACATTAGCCTTGGGAAGCGATGGTCTAAATTGCATTCACCGGGCCATCAAGCAAGATCATCGTGAGGCTATTCCAATTCTTCTCGACTCCACCAAAAATCTTGAAAGCAAGACCGCGACAGGCATGACTTCGCTGATGCTCGCCTGCGAGAAAGGGAATCTGCAATTGGTTGAGCTTCTCTGTAGTCGAGGCTCCAAGGTCAATGCAAAGGATGAGGATGGCCGCACGCCTCTTCACATATCCGCCCACGCTGGCAACCCAGAAGTGATGCGCACTCTTCTTGACAGAGGGGCAGAATGTGAAAGTTCGGACGTTTTTGGTTGCTCGCCGGCATATTACTGCATTGTACAAGGACATACGTCTTGCCTGCATCTACTGATTGAAAATTCTTCGCCGTTAAATCAGACTGTGAATGGCCACAGTCTGCTTTACATTGCATCATACTTGGGAAGGATAGACATGGTTAAGCTTATGGTGGACTCTGGTTGCCCTCTGTTTGCAGGTTGCACATCTGGCTTTGCTCCCTTGCATGCCGCAACATGCATGGGCCACAACCGCATTATTGAGACTTTGAGCAAGGCGCACGCTGCCGATGCAGATTCGCAGAGCGAATATGCTCAAGTGCACCGAATTGCGCAGTGCTTGGCTGTGATTAAAGCAAACACCACTGCTCTGAGGACTCTCCAAGACCATTTACCCAAACAGGACCCCTTTTCAACACTGCGTCATGTTGTTACGTGGGACGCTGGAAAGTTATCTGCGCTTCTAGGCCGCGTCGATCTCTTCCAACTGCTGCAGGGGGATGCGTCCGCTGCCAACTCTCGACCTACGACTGCAGGGACATCGGGTGCAGCATCAGCGCGTTTGTCAACAAGTCATAGCGCTGATATTCAAACTCGACCTTCTACTGCAGAAACAGTAGGATTATCTTTGCATTTGTCAACAAGTCACGGAGCCGATTTTCAAAGTGAAGTTGGTGGTTCATGCAGTAAAGAACTATTCCCGGTACCACATTATCGAGAGGACGCAGACACGGACAACATTGTCTCAAATATTCTCAGAATGCTCATGTCAGACGAATCGAGCGTCCTTGATATTGTCAGTATGTGCTTAGAAGAGCAGGTCGAAATAGTCGCAGATGGCGCTGTGGGTAGTAGGCCCCAGTCTGGTATTTCTAGGGTGGGAAGCATTGAGTACAATACCCTCATGAAGAATCTGGTTGGCAACAAGTCCAAGTCAGAGAACAGGGACAGAATGCTCAATGATGTCAACGCAACTGATGTTGCACACTGCCAGATAGAGGAGCGCATGATATATGCTTGCTACCCAATGCCATCTTTGCCAAATCCTGAAATTCGACAACCACTGCCTAACTATGGCTCGACGCAGTTGGATCTGCCGGATGAGGTCGAATCTCGCCTACTGGCGCAAGACAATCAACTGCGAAAAATGATAAGTGACGCCCAGGATCACGCGCTCGAGCAGTGCCGTGTCACAGCTGCCACAATGCGATTACTACTTAAAAGGGCCAAGCTTGCGTCTATTGCAGGGTCAGCAGAAGAGGCAATGGGTTGTTTGAGCGAATCTTCGTCATTCTACGGACACTGCTCCGTGTGTCTGCACCTCAAGAATCTGGAAGCCAACTCCTCACGTATCTGCAAGGTGTGCGAGTTGAGGAAGCAGCTGTACGATGACACGCGCCAAACAATCCTAAATAAGTTGTTCTCTTTCAATATGGAATGTGCAGAAAAGCACATCTTGCTTAAGCAAGCAGCGAATGCTGATAGGGCTCTCAAGCTGGCCAGAAAGTGGCTTGATGACATCCTGGGGGACAAGACCCCAACAAGTGCAGAGGACAAGGAGAAGCAGTCTCGGTTGGTCAAGCTTGAGGACCATTACATTCATTCGCAAGTAATAGAACAAGTCGAAGACCTCTTGCGAAATGTTTGTGCTCAAGATGCATCTCGACGAAGCAAAATGGCCATCAAGAGATACAGCGAGGATCTCACAAGGTTGATCGCAAACGTGTTTGATCTACTGAAGGCATTTGCAAACAATCAATGCAATCCTGCCGACATTAGCGGCAGGATAGAAGATTTAAATGGTATACGAGCTTCCTTCGTGCGTTGCGGTGATCTTGTGTCAATGGATGATTACGTCGGGCTTGAACGTATTCAGCTCGTAATTGCAGGAATCAACAATATTTCACAGGCATGGACTCGGGTGAAAGATGGATTGAGCAAGGCCGAAAGTCGTGATGGGTTCTCACTGCTCTTAGCTCATAAATGTGCATTGGAGTGCCAGAGTCTTTGCGCAGCCTCCCGCAGTGATCTGAACAGGCTCAAATTTCAGCTCACAGAGCAAGCGAAAGAACCTGCCCATGACAGCGATGGTCTGGTCTTACACAAATCACTTCAACTGTCAGATACTGTATTGATGCAGGAGTCGAAAAATCTTGGAGCACGATACTTAAGCGTAGCGGCAAAGGTCTTAGATCAATTGGACGAGCAATTTGAATTCTTGTTCAAGCGTGTGAATGAGCAACAGACCTCGTTTCTAGAACATAAGATGGAGGAGGCTTTGTCTGATCTGATAAGTGAGCTAGAGGTAGAAGGACAAAACGAACAAAGAATGCTGATAGAATCGAAGTTGCACATCCTAGAAGAGCAGGCCCGACAGCAATATAAGGCATCACGGTACGCTGTGTGTCTTGAGTCCATTGGAGAATGGAGCAGAACCTCTGAAATTGGTGGCGTTTCTCGTTCAAAAATTGAAAATGCCTTTCATGTGCTCCAACTCCGGGATGAGGTCACCTACCTTAGACAAAAGCAGATGCATGCAGAAGCCAAACTCCAAGAAGCCAAGAGCATTCTGCAGTCTGATGCTGAGCAGGCCAGGCAAATGCTGGTGGTGGCTCAGGCCAAATTCAAAGAGGTTAACGAGGGGCGTCCTGAAATTTTAACACAGATAGCAGATATCTCGCACGCCATTGTCACCGTTTTTGTCGAGATCATAGTACAAGACAACCTTGTCAATGCTGCGATTAGCTTCAGCGAAAATGAACGATTTAGGATTGCAAAACTTGAGCTGCAATCGTCGCTCTATGTAGCACAAGGGCATTTGCAAAAGAATGATCTTTATCACTGCATCGAATTTGCGGACAAAGCCTTGCTTACCTTTAGTTCCCAAATAGCTGAGCTTTCAGCAAGCTGCATCGACATGTCGGTCTCGGAGCAACTGGCTCAAGTGCGTGATGAGGCAAAAGATCTGCTTGTGAAGGATGATGCTGCCGCGCTCGCAGAAGAACAGCTGTCATTTGCACAGTCCATTTACAACGGGGCTAATTATGACGATGCACGTCTGCAATTGTCGGTGGCACGTAAAATCGGTGAGAGAGCTGGACACAGGCTCAAAGATCATGTCCGGGAATCCCTTGATGCCTTCGCGCGAGCAGTGGATACAGATGAGATCGGTTCAGTATGGAAGTGGGTTGTTACCAAGGTAGAAGAAGTCAATGACGCCGAAATTTCTTCCGAAATCACGGCGTTGGTTAACAATGCTGTGGCAAATGTTGCAGGCGTTTTGTCAGAGCTGTGCGGAGATGAGACAATACCCACCCCGGATCAACTAGATGCCTTGGTAAATAGTCTAAATGCGACAGTCGACCGCGCAAAAGCACGTGTATCCCGTCTCTCACGTCCTTCTCCGAATAATGGCCTATGGGCTGCTGCAGTGGCACTGTCGCAAGAGTGCAGGCATTTGAGCAATTGTGCCCAAGCACGGCACTGCTTAGATGATTACCTCGTATCCATTCAGGACTATCACAACCGAATCACTAAGAAACTTCCACTGCAACGCTTGCGCATTGCCAAGAATTGGTGGCAGGCTGCATCAGACAGTTCTTTAGCTGTTGGGCCAAGTGGGTTGTATGTGATGCATGAAAACTCCGGAATTCGCATGGAGGTGCTGCGCACCCTGCTACGACGGTGCGAAGATGAGACTGAGAAGTCTATCGAAAGCGCCAAACAGCGCATCGTCGAGTGCGTGGAAAAGCAGGCAGCAGCGGTGCAGCAAGTGCTTGCTGGGGACTTTGTGGCTGGCGAGCAGCTTTTGTTGCAGGTGGTCGCATTGGATATGACCCTGAACCGTGCTTTCTGGAAGCGCAACAAGCAAATTGAAGACGTCGCGCGCACAAGCCGGAGATGCGCGGAACTTAAGGCTTTGGCGGAGCAACAACACGAAACGACGTTGCAGCTCATGAAGGAAGAGGTTACTCTAATTTATTTTCCCCCTCATGTGCACACACCCACTAACTTTGCAACTCGTCCATGCCGAGCGGTTGCTTCGCTGATCACCCATGGTGTGCTTAGCGTGCAAAAGGTGACGAAAATTTGGCTTCTGTACTTTGTTGATGCAGTTCTTCGACACTGCTCGTGATGTTGCGGCCAAGTGTCTAGACACCAAACGGCTGCTTGAAAGCGTAATTGTTGAGAATCATCGGCTCATGGCCGAGCTGCAGGCTGCTCCTGGTCAGTCGGCATGCTTCACTTTAATGCCTGAAACACGAATCTCTCACGTGCACATTGTAACCGTGTATTGTGAGTTGTCATTGCGAAATTTTATGGTGACTTATTTCAGTTACTTGTGCTCACTCTTGGAATGTTTGTCAGCTGTTTACGTTGGGTTTGACTTACCCTCGGACGAAGACGATGTGACCTCTCCAGAGATTGACAATCAAGAAGATGCCATGGACGGAGCTAACAGCGAGGTTACTGATAGCATGAAAGAGGGACATGACGAGGTTGAAACACTTGGATGATGTCTTGATGACAATAAACAAAATATATCAACTCTCAAACACAGTGTGGGATATGAATCATGAGACGTGGCTCGGGGCCACGAACAGGTGGATGGCTGATCCACCTTCTCGAGCCGCCCCGCCAAAATACTCATTTTCACATATCACAGTACGGTAGTAGTGTATGCATTGCTGGCGAAGCGCCGGCTCAGGGGTTTTGGTATGATAGCTAGCTTGAACAATATCATCGTGAGACTTGACAAATCGCGCAACTGGACGCTTGCGTGCAATCATGCTCCCTGCGCAATATTCCGAGGGCGATCATGGATGGTTGTCTCAGGGCTTGATGTAGCGCGCACTAGCACGCGCCTGGGCGAGGAGGATTTTGCGGTGCCGCAACTCGCGATTAGCTCTATAGTTTCAACTCTGGAGGAGAATGTGCAAGAGTTACGAGTTTTGTTGACAAATCACCTCTGTCTTGCTGTGCGGTCAGTGATCAACCATGAATTTATGAAGTAAAAAGGCGCTCTAACGAGCGCCACCCTTTATTTTTACTTCATGAGCTTCACAAACCCGTGCTCCCCCTTGACCGCCATCGTTATTGTACATATCGTTTATATAATGAAACCAACCTTAAACCCCTGCTTTCTTGGGTTTAGGGTTCAGGGTTCAGGGTTCGAAAGACGAATTCAAATGAATTGAAAGACCAATAGCCCCGGTGTCTCTCTTCCTTTCCTGTTACTGGCCCACCCTGACCGCGCTCATTTTGTTGCTGCTCTGCGCGTTCAGTTGCACGCAATAGGGAGACTATGACGGGCGAGTCCTCGCCGCTTTTCTCGTCCTTGCGCGCAGGGCAGCTGTCGTCCGAGTCCTCGTCGAAGGTCTCTCGTCCCGAGGCCGGGTCCTGCACCGCGGCCTGTTTGGGCTGAGGGGTGGCCTTCTTGGCGGTGGGTAATGTCGAAAAAGCATCGTCGTCGCTCCTCTCGTCATTGTTTGCTTCTGTGTGTGTAAAAAAAAAAATCTATTATTATTATTATTATTATTATTATTTGATTTGTGCTCCTCTCCGTGCTGGCCGAGCTTCTCTCTCTCTCTCTCTCTCTCTCTCTCTCTGTACAGAAACACATTAACAACACGTTGGGAACACACTAGTAACACATTAGCCACACATTAGCAACACATTAACAACTCATTAGTTACACATTGTCAATATATAGATGTCGACCGTCGTCGTCGCCAATTCAAAAAACCCTGAACCCTAAACCCTGAACCCTAAATCCAAGAAAGTAGGCTAAACCCTGAACCCTAAACCCTAAAATCTAAACCCCAAAAAGCAGGTTAAAACAGGAGGGGCAGCGCCTGGAGGCGCTGCAGGTAGAAGACCTGGAGACCCTAATCCCAAAAAAGCAGGCAACCCCTGAACCCTAAACCCTAGACCACTAACCCCAAGAAAGCAGGGGTTTAAGGTTGGTTTCATTAATA
>Ga0315905_10005504_pt1 | contig 12897 bp, 5 predicted proteins | sample LakEriMetagenome_5_FD_203522 | JGI IMG/M metagenome (GOLD analysis project Ga0315905, IMG submission 203522) | Freshwater fungal communities from buoy surface, Lake Erie, Ohio, United States - Buoy 4 MA121 | ecosystem: Environmental > Aquatic > Freshwater > Lake | place: USA: Lake Erie, Ohio... | reverse complement strand
CAGGAGCAAGGCGACGCCTGGATCCCGTCAGTGCACGTGCAAGACATCCTGAATGACACGGTAGATGGGCGGATTGTGGAGCGGCTCAAGTTGACTGGAGTCATCAAGATCCGCGCTACCATGCACCCCGAGCAGGCGCGCCGACTAAATGCTGAGATGCAACAAGAGCTCCGGTACTGTCTCGGGGTTGATCCGTCGAATCTTGCCTCCTATGACCACATCTACGATCCCGCAGACCCCAAGGCATTCACGCTGGGAGGGGTCCAAGAGATGTATTACACGGGCGCTCAATTCAAGGCCAGAGAGCACCTGCCGCTGCTAAAAGTGCGCGCGTGGCTGAACAAGGTATGGGATTACAAGGACGCCGTCACAGAAGAGCCGCTCTTCCTGCCTGACGCGGAGCTCTGCTATGTGGACCGCTGGAGGCATCGGGTGCCTGGCTTCTCGGCCCAGACTGGCATGAAGGAGCACATCGACAACGGCGCCATGAGTCGCTGGGCCGATGCCGCGTGGCAGTCTGTCTATGCCCCTATCTTGCACGGCAAGTTGCACGAGTATGACGCGTGGAAGGTGGGCGAACGCGTGAGCACCAAGGGGAGTTCCACTGCCTTCCGCTCTTTCCAAGGCTGGCTGGCCCTCTCCTCCCAGGGGGCAGGCGACGGGACGCTCGAGGTGATTCCTCTGGTTGCCGAGGCAATGGCCTATGTCCTCCTCCGTCCTTTGTGTCACGACGTGCCCGTGCACCAGTTCTGTGGCGTGAATGACACTGGAGGCGGCGACACCCTCGAAATCACGAGCCGTTGGCACTCGCTCCTGCTGCGCGCCAAGACGTCCATAGGGCACGTGGATGCTGGGGACACTGTGTGGTGGCACCCTGATCTCATCCATGGAGTAGAGCCGCATCATGCGGGGAAGGAGGCCAGCAATGTGCTCTACATCCCTGCCACCCCCATGTGCATGCAGAACGCAAAGTACGTAGCGGCGCAACGGCAGGCCTTCCTCAAGGGTCATGCGCCACCTGGGTTTCCCAACCTACAGCTTGAAAAGCGTGCTAATCGTCATACGCTTCCCGAAAATCTATCCCTGGCGGGCAGACGCGCCATGGGGTTGGAACCATATCCAGAGTCTGTCATTTTCGGCAACCTGTGGGATTGCGTGCGGACAAACCGTGACACAGGCGAGGGAACGGGGGCGCTTCAAGTCTCGGACATGGAAAATCTAAACCCGTGCACTGCCGGAATGAAACCAGGCGGTGACAACCGTCACGGGTATAGTGAGGCTGAATTGGAAGCTCGCAGGCGCTTATTCGAGCAGTGCCAGGCTATGATTTTCGAGGACGGTGAGCCCAATCTTCTGCGCTAAACACTTCGCCCGATTGATTTCCAGCAACAAATCTGTCGTTCTGCCGCAGGAAGTTGCCACAGGAGTATGGGCAGCGACTTTGGGGCTATCCTGCACCCGCAATAGCAAAGTGCTGCTATGCAAGTAAGCTTTACTTAATAAAAAAACTGTCTCTTGCAAGTATGCTCTACAAAAAACTCAGGGAAAACAGGCGCACCCCGTGTTAAAGTACCGGGTTCCTCTACGGGTCGTGAGTGGGTGACTCGTCAACACATGCCTGGGCTCGTCTCTCGTCTCACAGGTAGGTGCGGGCGGTAGGTGCGGGCGGTAGGTGCGGGCGGTAGGTGCGGGCGGTAGGTATAGTCCCTCACTTGAACTCCTGCGCACGATCCTCACAATGCCAAGTATCAGTCGCGCCTTGACCACGAGCACAGAGCAAGAAGCACGACCTAAAGATGAGGAACAAGCCAAAGATGAGGAACAAGCCAAAGATGAGGAACAAGCCAAAAGCATCACCTCCTCGAGCTCCAGCAAGACAGTCTTGGTGTTAAGTGTACCGTCACTTGCGAGGTCTTTTGGACGCAAGTTGTCGGCAACGTTGTAGGCCGTTCGCGTGTCGTTGCCCTGAGCCATCAGCAGCTTGCGACCGCCCCCACTGTGGAAACAGAAGTAAATGTCAGAGGTAAATGGCGTGAGAGGTAAGGAGACGAGACATGGCGACCAGAACATGGGTTTGCTACAGTGTGACAGGCGCGAGGGACATGCACCTGTGGACCATTTGGACGCAGAGGTCAATCATACCCCTTTCGGCAGCAAGATGGAGGGCAGTGCGCCCATTTGTCATTCTGGCCATGATCATGTCCAAGCCACCCTTCTTAATCAAAGCGCGGCAGACAGACTCCATGGGGGGACCGCCGGCAGCGGCCATGTGAAGGGCTGTACGTCCTTCGGAATCTTGAATGTCGATGACGCTGGGGACCGTGTCGATGACGTGATGACAAAGTTGCGACAGACAACCGCTGGCAGCGATGTGCAACACAGAGCGCTTATCCTTATCAATCAGGACCACAAGCTCGCTCCCGCCCACGTGCACCATTTGTATGCACAGGCGTTCCATGTTTTCGCCTCGGCGCCACGCAGCGCGATGGAGAGCAGTCATGCCGTAGCGGTCGCGCATCATCAACAACGCCTTCCCTCCAACGTCAATCATTTGGCCAGCAGCCTTTTCGAGGCCGCTGACAACAGCCCAGGAAAGAGCACTCCAACCATCGCGCGACGCCAACAAGACAAGCTCCTGACCGCCCACGGTGATCAATGCGCAGCACACATCCTCGTGCCCCGCGCCTGCAGCCCAGTGTAGGCATGTGCGGCCATCAGCGCCTTGCATGCTCAACAGCTCCTTACCGCCCACTGCAGCCAGCCTCTGCACAACCGAAAGTAGGCCCTTGGCTGATGCCCAGTGGAGGGCAGTGCGACCGTCCAACGAACGCAGCTTTGTCACTCGCTCGAGCATCTCGTGCTCAACCTCATGTTCTTCGCAATTTTCTAGTTGGACCTTAACCTTGATTTTAGCTCCTTGAAGGCGATCGAGGATGCGGAGGCAGGCATCTTCTAATGACGAGCCCGCACAGTATGTAAGGGCGGTGCACTTGGACTCGTCCTCTTGCGCTAAGCTTTGGGTGGGCAGCTCCTGTATGAGGCGGAGGCACAAGTCTTGCATCTGCTCATGCCGTAGTTGATTATGCTCGTCCGTGGAATCTGAAGGCTTCGAAGGGGCCCACCAAAGCATTTGAGCTACGTCGTGGAGACAGGTCCTGCCATGGGAGCTTACCATCTTGGCTACCTCAACACCGCCTATTTCCAGCATTTTTTTGCAGAGCTGTGGGAGGCCTTTTTCGGCAGCGAAGTGGAGTGCTGTGCGCCCGTCTACGGTGCATTTCCGCAGGAGCTCGAGCCCGCCCTGAGAAAGCAAGCTAAGCGCAAGGGATTGCATTCCTTTCTCAGCAGCACAGTGGAGGCAAGTCTTGCCATCCTTGTCTTGCCGGGCGACTAAGTCGGGGCCGCCTGCCGCAGCCAGTAGCTCTGTCGCATTCAGCTCTTGGCTGCTCAAAATGGCTACGTGCAGGGACGTTTGACCACGCAGGTTGGTTTTTGTGATTTTTGCCCCCGCTGCCAAAAGCAAATTCATCGACGCTGGGTGCTTGGCTCCAGCGGCGCACAAGAGGGCCGTTTGGCACGACCTGTCTTCTTGCTCCAGATTGGCCCCCGCCACTAGGAGCAAGTAGACAGCATCCTCTTCACCGTTTTCGGCAGCGCGGATCAGAGGGGTCTGGCCCTTACCGACATCCTCCTCCAAAGATTCTTTGATCATGTTTTTGCGGCGCGCCTCTTCGATGGCCTCACGCTGCCGGCAATCAAAGCAGAAATTGTGCGATGTCCTGTGCGCTTTCTGCGGCTGCCTGCAATGCAAACATACATCTGCCTCTTCCTCACTCTCGGTGTAGACGGGGAGATAGCAAAAGCGAAAGCTGCTGAAATGCATGTGTTCCGACTTGGTGCAAAACTCGCACTTGCTTTCGTCCCGTGCAGACGGCCGGAACATAAAGGCAGAACCATCCGCCTCCACACATGTACGACGCAAGTAATCGCGCTTTTCCCGACGCTGACGCTCCGTGCGCAGCGTGGCCCATAAAACCTCGCGGCCATTCAAGACTGTTATCTGTTGGCACCTTTTGCCGATGGTCACCACCAGGTGCTCGGCCATGTCGTGCGATACATCATTTTGAGAAATATCCAGATCAGTTAGAGTGGTCATGGTGAGAAGCATCTGCATCAATGGCGATGCCTCTGGCTCGCTGCTGTTGTAATCACGGATGCTATTGCCTCTCAAGTTAAGGGTGTGCAGTGTTGTTATCAAGCCCAGCGACTCAACAACGATTTGCATCCCTTTCTCCGTCATGTTGTTGCGGGCCAGATCGAGCTTGACGAGCTCCGTGTACTGGACGCCTTTCATCACCATCTTCACCGAGCCACCGGTGGCCTCGAGCTTGCTTTGGAGAGTGAGGCAGATGATCTCAACCCCGCCTGCTCCAAGCCGGTTGTTGTCCAAGATGAGAGACTCAGGCACACCAATGTTTTCAATCTTGAGGGCGTCGGCCAGGATCCGCGCACCCTCTTCGCCTATCCCGTTGTTGCTCAGATCGAGAAAGCGGATTCGTCCAAAGAGTGCGCAAATACACGTTGGCCCCCCCTTGGGAGGGTCGCATTCTTGACAGCTCGTCGGAAGTTGAAGCCGCGCACTCGCCAGCACCGCCGCCACTTTCCCGGGTGACAACCCACCCAGGAGAAGGTGATCAAGTTCCACCATCTTGCGCGTCATCTTAGTTTTGCTGAGATGCTGATCACTCTTCAAGGAAGCGAATCCTAAAGGTGTCTCCTTTGCATCGCCTGCCCACTTGAGAAGCAGGGAAACGCGAAAGAAGACGCTTCTGTGCATCGAGACAACACGTGCCTTCTCCTCAACCCCTTCGACGATCAGGGTCTTGTAGAGCAGGTCGTCATTGAAGTCGTCGGCCGTGTGAGTGTCGTGTCGGGCCTGAAGTTGTACATAACCCCTCCCGAGGTTTGTGCCGGTCTGCTCGATGATTCTTTGGGACACGGACCCGTGCGTTAGGCTGGCATCCTGAGACAGCACGTCCAGAACCCGTTGCGCCTCCGAAATTAGATTCCCCAACATATTCTTGTGCAAAAGCTTGCGACGCATGACAATCTCGTCGATGGTCGAGCTCTTCAGATTCACATTGATGCGGAGTGGGATCACCATACATCCCTCCTCGTACCACTTGGGACCAACGACCTCAAGGTTCGAGAGCGGCGGCATGAGAATCTCTTCTTCCCCAGCATATTGCGACAATATGTTGAGAGAAGCCCCCATGTCGATCTGCCCGATGGAAATTTGAAAGATAGTGGGTGTCTTGTTTCCCGAGTACTGGACTGCGATGGCGCGCTTGGTGGTCGTCGACATGAAGGCCCTTTCCACTCCTCCCATGCATCCCAACTCATCCGGTTTGTGGAACGCTGTCGGAAGCAGCATCCCGCCAAGACCCCTATAAACACAGCGCCCCTCGGGAATGGGCTCGACACGTCCGAGCTTGCGGATGCCGCTGACAATGGCGTGAAGGGTCGTGACATAGCGGTTCCCCTTGAGCCCGTCCACCACCGCTTTCGGAAATCCCCGTAGAATGCAGTTGTATTTGACAAACATGGGCCCAGTATACAGTCGTAAACCAATGAGCTCCTCTTTCGAGAGGCGGGCCTCGATGATTTTGTCCTTAGCCATAAGCTCTGCTACCGTCTGCCGAGTGCGCCCGTGCGAGTTTTCAGGGGTAGCCTCTCCGAAATAGTCCTTGTTTGGGTCGGGGTTGACCACATACTCCCACTCGATTGAGGGTTTGGTTGTGATGCCGTAGTTCCAGGCAGTGAAATCGTCATCGGAATCAGCGCGCTCGCAGTGGTCTATGCGCATGCCCTCGAAAACGCGTGGGTTGGGCAGCCCGATGATGGACTCGAGGCCATCATGGAATTCGTCCAACTTGCCGTACACCATAGTGATCTGTCCACCTCCAGCGTCGCCCGAGAATTTACCGTTGCTCTGCATGGCCTTGCTTGAAGCCCTGCGCTCGTCAAACAAGTCTCTGAGCGCCTTGACGCCTGCAAGAAGCTTCTCGACAATCTTCTCAGACGCGTCAGCCACAATCTGCCGCACCTGCTCCTCCTGCAGTCCTCGCACGTGGGCAAGTTTGTCTTGGCTCGAGAGGTCGTCGTCGGCCTCGGGCAAGTACTCGTATGCATCGATGATCGGGATGAAACTCTGGTACAGGTGAAGCTGCGTGAGCCAGGCGCCAGTCTCGGTACCGCCACTAGAACTGGGCGTTTGATCCACGATATTTTTGAATTGCTCGAGGTCGACCTGCATGTCCTTTGTCTTACTCAAGCCGAGCAAGCCCTTGAGCTCGACGAGGTCGTCATCGTTCAGAACGGTCCCCATTTTCTTCATCCCTTCCATCAGCTCCTCCTGGTCCAGCAGCCCCGAGCCATCAGCGTCAAGCATCTTGAAAACGTCTTCTACGCGTTGGCCACTTTCCAGAATGCCCTGCAGACCCGCAGCAGCCGAGCCGCCGAGGTCAGACTTCTTGTAGGACCTGCCGCGCGTCTTGTTGCTGCTTTCGGCAATCTTGAGCTGCGCGTCGAGCCTCCTGGCCCTGGCGGCGCTCAGCGGGTCCGAGGTGCAAGATTTGGACAAATTGAAGTCTCCTCCAAAGAGCAAGCCGGTCGTGGCACCATGGGCGCCCGCCTTGCCTGCAGGACCATACCTGGACACCGCGTCCCTGACCTGGGCTTTGGCGGGGCTTGCGCCTGTGGGCTGACCCCCGCCTCTCACCGCCCCATTCCCGCCGGCCGTGGCCGTGGGCGGCGGGTCGTGGCCGGCCTTGCCTTCGACGGACTCCTCCCCGCCCTCGCCCATTGCAGCGATGTTCAACGAAGATTTGGAGATACACTATTATAGATAAGGGCGTAAGCGCACCACGAGATTTACCTGCGCGTCCACCATGGATGAAGGGGGGCTGACAGAGGAGGAGAAGAAGGCGGCTCGGCTGGAGAAGGCGCGGGCGCTCCGAGAGAAGATGGCGGCCTTGTCTGCGTCGTCGGAGCAGCAGCAGGAGGAGAAAGACAAGGAGGAGTGGCTGAAGAATCTGGATCAGGCCGCCACGGCGGGCGGAGACGCTGCAGGCGGGGACAAGGCGACCAACGGGGGCAAGGAGAAGGCGGCCAGCGGGGACAAGGACAAGGTGTCCAACGGCAAGGACAAGGCGGCCACTGGGGGGGGCGACCGGGGCAAAGGCGACGGGGGCAAGAAGCGCGACCGCGACCGCGACGACCGGAAGCGCGACGACAAGAAGGAGCGCGAAGAAAAGAAGGAACGCAGGCGCTCACGCTCGCGCTCGCGCTCGCCGCGCAGCGGCAAGCGCCGCAGCCGGTCGCGTGACCGCAAGGACAAGGACCGGCGGCGGAGCAGGTCGCGGGACAGGGACCGCCGGAAGAGTCGCAGCCGGTCGCGTGATCGCAAGGACAAGGACCGGCGGCGGAGCAGATCGCGGGACAGGGACAAGCGCGACGAGAAGAAGGCCAAGATGGACGGCGACAAAAAATCGACGCCTGCCCAGATTGCCGAGGCAGACGAAGTGGAGGAACAGGTGTGTCGTGTTTCTGTGGAGAGGCGAGAGGTGCAAGGACAACCTGCGGCCTGCCCCAGATTGGTGCCCCCAACCGACAGACAGAGATAGGCAGACAGGCAGACAGGCAGCCAGGCAGCCAGACAGGCAGATCAGGACAGAGAGAGAGAAAGCGAGAGAGAGACCGAGAGAGAAGGGAGGGAGCGAAGGACATCGAGGGAGATGGAGAGGGAGAGAGAGACCGAGAGCTGGCGCGCATGGGCACGACATGCCAGCTGTGCCTCGGGTTTCTTTCCCTCTCACAGGCTGCCTACTGGGCGAAACAAGTGACGGAGATGCTGGCGTCGACTATCCCTTACACCTGCGTGTGCCCCTGCCTCGTGCACAAACCCCATGGTGCGAGCAGATGCGCCTGCGCCGCGAACGCGTGGCCAAGTGGCGGGCAGAGAAAACCTCTACTGGCGGTGCTGAGGTTGCATCGCCGGCAGCGAAAGCAGGTGCGGGGGCAGGTGGGGATGTGATGGAGGAAGAGGAAAAAGAGGAAAAGGTTGCCAAGGCCTTGGACGCTGCCAAGGCCGAGGAGAACTACTTTGATAAGGAGTCGGACGATGAGGACAAGGAGAATGACGACAAGGACAAGGACAAGGCCAGGGACAAGGACAAGGACCCGGACCCGGACCCGCAGCCCGCCAAGGCCGCAGACGCTATGGAGGAGGACGATGATGTGGACCCGTTGGATGCGTACATGAAAGGGGTCACGAAAGAGGTCACGCAGCTCGAGGAGGAGGACAAGAAGCTGAGCACCAAAGTGGCTGACTTGGACTCGATCATGAACCTGTCCAAGAGCGATGACAAGAAGGGCACGGGCAAGAGCAAGTCGATGCAGGGGCTTGGCATGCGCATTGAAGTGGACGACTCCATCCCTGACCTCGATGAAGAAGAGAGGAAAAAGGAGGAGGAGTTTGACATCAAGCAGTGGCTGGAGCAAAAGAACCAGTGCAAAAACCTGCGGCCGGTGGACCACAAGGCTGTGAGCTACATGCCCTTCCGTAAGAACTTCTATATAGAAGTGCCGGAGATCGCCAAGATGACGGACGAGCAAGTCAAATCGTACCGGTCGTCGCTGGATGGGATCAAAGTGCGGGGGAAGCGTTGCCCTAATCCCATCAACTCGTGGTTCCAATGCGGCCTGAGCGACCGCACCTTGGCCGTCATCAAGAAAATGGGCTGGAAAAAACCGTCGGCTATTCAGTGGGTGGCTTGCATCTTGCGCGCGCAGCTTGCATCTTGCGCGCGCTTCTTCTTGCTGCCGTTGTCGTCCTGCCGTGTTCTTGTCCTGTGCCACTGCGTGCCCCTGCGTGAGCGCATCTGAGCCTGGTCGGAGGCGGCGCATCTAACGCACTCGGTGGCTGATGGGGCGGCAGGTGCCAGGCATTGCCGGTCATCATGTCCGGCAGGGACTGCATAGGCGTAGCAAAGACGGGCTCAGGCAAGACGGCCTCGTACCTGCTGCCGTGCTTTCGCCATTGTGCCGACCAGCCTCCAATGGAGCAGGGCGACGGGCCGATAGCACTCGTTTTTACACCCGCTCGGGAGTTGTGCGTTCAGGTGTTCCAGCAGGCCAAACATTTCTTTAAGCACGCCGGCGTATCAGGCTGCGCCGTCTACGGCGGCGCTCCCGTGGCCGACCAGATTGCCGAGCTGAAAAAGGGGCCGCAGATCGTCATCTGTACTCCCGGGCGTATGATCGACATGCTGTGCGCCAACGCAGGCAAAGTGACGAACCTGAAACGTGTCACATATCTGACCATAGACGAGGCCGACCGCATGTTCGACCTCGGGTTTGAGCCCCAGATCACCAAGGTGCTGGAGAACACTCGCCCGGACCGGCAGACGGTTTTCTTCTCCGCCACCTTTCCCAAGCAGATGGAGGCCCTCGCCCGAAAGCACCTGCGCCACCCCATCGAGATGGTGGTGGGCGGCAGAAGCGTCGTGAGCAACACCATCGAGCACTTTGTCGAGCTGCGCGAGCCCCATGAACGTTTCTTCCGCCTCCTCGAACTCCTGGTACGCCGGCCAAGCATGCGCACAGAAGGTTGTTGGCGTGATGCGCACAGGAGGGTGTTGGCGTCTGGCATCTTTGCCTTGCAGTCGCGCCCCATCCCGTTGTTCTTGCAGCTCGTCTTGTCGCGGGCGATGAGTGTGCTCTGCCTGACGCCTCATCATGAGTGTGCTCCATCACGAGCGTGCTCTGCTTCACGTCTCACGTCTCACGTCTCACGCCAACGCCCGCGCGCCGGGCCTGTGGCCTCCCCTCACCTTGGCAGGGCGAATGGGTGGAGCAGGGGCAGATCCTGATCTTCGTGGAGCGACAAGACTCGTGCGACGAGCTGTTGACCATGTTAATCAAGCAAGGGCACTCGTGCCTGACCCTGCATGGCGGCATGGACCAGGCCGACCGCGACTCCACGCTGGCCGATTTCAAGAACAAGGTGTGCAACAACATGATTGCCACGTCGCTTGCCGCCCGCGGCCTCGACGTGCCCGGCCTCAATCTGGTGGTCAACTACGACGCGCCCTCGCACTATGAAGACTACGTCCACCGCGTCGGTCGCACAGGGCGGGCAGGAAACAAGGGGACTGCATACACCTTCGTGTCCCCCTCACAGCGCGACGTGATCCCCGACATGGTGCGCGCCCTGACGTCGTCTGGGAAGCCAGTGCCCAAGGACCTCCGCGCCATTGCTAACAACATCAAGGAGGAGAAGAAGAAGGGCAACAAGGTGGCCAAGGGCTCAGGCTTTGGGGGCAAGGGCTTCAAGTTCGATGAGGAAGAACAGAAAAAGCTCAAGGATGCTGCGGCGCGCAACCGCAAAATGCTGCTCATCGCCAACGGAGAGGAAGAAGCGTCAGAGGAGGAGGAAGACACTAAGGCCGACGACGAGGACTTCGACGAGCAGGCCAACAACCTCAACACCCAGCACGCCCAAAAGGTGGCCGACTGGACGGCAAAGAACGTCGAGGCGGAGAGCAACAAGGTGCACACCACCCCCTTAGTGCCTACTGCCCTGACTTTGCCCTCTCGCTGCTGCGCACGTGTGCCTCCCTTTGATCTTTCTCTGACACTTTGATCTTTGAGAAGCGTCCCTGACGCTGTGATGGACCGTTGATGTCTCTCACGCGCCCATGGACCGTTGTTGTCTCTCACGCGCCTGGCCCTCGTGCGCATGCCAACACACGACACCCAGGCGTTCAACGACCTTGTAAAAAAGGCCACGGGCGGCCTGCTCCTGCAACACATCGTGCCGAAGAAGGCCGACGGCTCAAACCTATACGGCATGATCGCAGGCGTTCCTGCCCCCTCGACCCCTGCGCCTGGCGCCCCTGGATTGGCAGGCGGGATGGTTGCGTCGGCAGGCGCGCTGGTTACGTCGGATGTTGCTGCTCGTGCCAAGGCTGCCGCCGCCGCCCTCGGTCTGTTGCATCTCTTACCATGTGCATGCTCCAACTGATGCTGCAACTCATGCTGCAACTCACTGCAAGCGAGGGGGATGCGAGCGCGCGACGTCAAGCGGGTGTTGACCCTGGGTGAGAGCTGCGCCACGTGGCAGCAGTCTTCCAGCTTCTTTTCACTGACAGCATGTATGCATGGTGTGGGGCATTAATCATGTGTATGCATGCTGCGCGGGGCACCGCAGGCCTAGCACCAAGAGCACCGGTGATGCCCACTATGGTGGGCGGAGGGGCCCTGGCCTTGACTACAAACCCTTCGGCGTTGGCGGCGATGGAGGCAGCAAAGAAGGCTGCAGCTGGCCTGGGCTTGGCCGGGGCGAACACGGGGGTGCCCGCGGAGCCGGACCACTTTCAGGAGGAGCTCGAAATCAACGATTATCCTCAGCACGCCAGGTGGAAGGCTACCCACCGCGACAGGTTCTTGTTCCTCCCCTCCTGTTGCTTCTTGGTTGGTTCTTGTTCCTCCCCTCGTCCGCGTGCCCCCTGTGCTTGTGTGTTCGATAGCCTGTGCTTGTGTGTTCGGTAGTGTGCATGCATGTATGCATGTGTATACAAGCATGCGTGTGTCATGCATGTATGCGAGCAAACGAAAAGGAGGGAAAGGCGCGAAGAAGTGCTGACACACTCCTGTCGCTGACACACTCCTGTTGCTCACACTCTCTTGTCTGGGCGCGCGCGCGCGTGCGTCTTGGGGTGTGGTTTGGGTGTGCTGGACAGCATTGCGCCAATCGTCGAGTTTTGCGATGTCAGTGTCACAAACAAGGGCATCTACGTCAAGCCTGGCCTCCAGCCCCCGGCGGGCGAGCGCAAGCTGTATCTGCTTATTGAGGGTGACGCTGAACGCAAAGTCAAGATGGCCGCGTCTCAGGTCCCACGCCTCCCACCCCCCCAAACCCTGGCCAAAGACAAAGTTGAAAGTGCATGTAAATGTAAAAGTGTGAGGAGACTCTTGGCTGTGTTAGTTTGGGGTGCCAAGCCTCACGCGTGCCTGTGCTTCTCGCCTGTTGCCTCGTGTGCAGTTCAAGAAGTTGCTGCAGGAGGCCACTATGGAGTCCACCGAAAACACCCGCCCTCTATTCGCCAAGTACACTGTGTGAGGCAGCTGCTGCCATTAGGATGAGAGCAGCTTGAGGCCCATACTCCCATTCCACAGCCCTGCACCGGTGCTGTCTTGGCGACAGCCGAGAGACCGTGGCCCGGGTCGCTGACTGGGGCGCCCAATAAGGTTAGGGTTAGATCGGCACAGCCAGCGTCAAGAGTAAGGGCGGAGGGTGGTAGACAGGGAATCCCCAGGCTTGACCCCGGGACCCTGTTGAACCAGTGTCGATTACATAAAACAAAGAAACACACACTATTGGAGACCGTACTGGGTATATGGAGCACCCCTAGCAACCCTGTACTTTCCTTTGGATGGGGGGACTCAGGCGACAAATCCGTGTCAGCGGAGGCAGCATATTTCCGAGTCCGCTACCTCTGGCAGGCACTGCCGTTAGAGGCTCCCTGGCCTGGGCAAGCCCAAGCTTCGAGACACCGATTAAGATGCTGATCGGATGGCTCCTTAAAGTCCCCCAGATTTTAAGAGCCTAAAATCCCCCGGATTTAAGTTCAGAGCTGAAATCCACCTGCGACTGGTAAGTATTTCACGGCGTGTTCAGTACCCAACGTGGGTACCTGAAAAATTCTCTTTTCGGAAAAAGACCCGTACTGGAAACAAGGTGTTGTGTAGAGTTCAATTTGAGACATTTCAGTACGATTTGGTTCTGTTGTAAATTATAGTGTGTAATACTTACCAGTCGCAGGTGGAAATCAC
>Ga0315905_10005503_pt1 | contig 12897 bp, 10 predicted proteins | sample LakEriMetagenome_5_FD_203522 | JGI IMG/M metagenome (GOLD analysis project Ga0315905, IMG submission 203522) | Freshwater fungal communities from buoy surface, Lake Erie, Ohio, United States - Buoy 4 MA121 | ecosystem: Environmental > Aquatic > Freshwater > Lake | place: USA: Lake Erie, Ohio... | reverse complement strand
ATTTGGTGAACATGCTCAAAAACACTGAACCTATGGATTTAGGTCCAGTTGATTTGTGGGCCATGTCACAAAAGGTAGAGATGCCCCTTTATCAGATGGCATCATTCGGTGGTAAAAACACCATTCTCGTTGACACTCCACGCGGAGAGTACAAGTGGCAGACTCCAATTGTACAAGATCTTCCTTACGTGGTTGAAAACGTAGAAACAGGAAGCGTAGGAGCTGACGGCACTACCTTCAAAATCAAGTTGAACAAGCGCACCTTTGGTCATGGTGATATCATCACTTATGACAAGTACAAAGGTTTGGAGATGTACATCGTTGCTGATGACATTCTTCCTGCTGGCGACGGATTCATCTACACAGTTCAGTTGGTGAACAACAACAACACAGCAACTTTGGATACTGCAAAGTATTTGAAGCCTGGTACTAAGTTCTTCCGCAAAGGTTCTGCACGTGGTGAGTACGGTGAGAAGTTCTCTGACATCGGAGAATTGAACGCTGGTTTCCGCGAGTACTACAACTTCGTAGGTGGAGCTGAAGCTCACGTTCACTACTCTGTATCTTCTCGTGCTGAGATGATGATGAAAGGTGGAATGAATGCAGACGGTACAGTTCCTGTAACTGAGATCTGGCGTTCATTTGACGCTAACATCGCTAACGATCCAGCGTTGACAAACATCGACGCAATGGTATCTAAGCTTGGTAAAGACTACATCAAGAAGGCGTATGACAATGGTTCTTTGACCAGAACATTCGTTACCAAGATGGAGTCAGCTCACTTGAGCAAGATTGCCAACGACATTGAAACTTACCTGATGTGGGGTAAGGGCGGTAGAATCAAGCAAGACGGACCAGATGACATTCGTTTGTCAGTAGGTTTGTGGGATCAATTGGACAACTCGTTCAAGAGAATCTACAACAAGAATGGTTTCTCTTTGGAGTTGTTCCGCTCTGAGATCTTCAACTTCTACAATGGTAAGGTTGACTTCAAAGGTCCAGATCCTTCTCGTCAGATCATCGTTCAAACTGGTATGGCCGGTATGCGTATGGTTAACGAGGCTATCAAGAAAGAGGCCTTTAACATCGCAGGTGCGTCTAACACACAGAACAACGCATTGTTCACAGACATGTCTAAGAACGGTATCGGTGCTATCTCTGGTAACAACGCTATGGACCTGAACTTCGGGTTTGCGTTCACCAGCTACACTATCCCATTCTTGGCGAATGTGAAGTTTGTGTTGAACCCTGCTTTTGACAACGTTCACACTAACGACATTGAAAACCCAATCATTGATGGTTTCCCATTGTCTTCTTACAACTTTATCGTGTTCGACATCACTGACAACACCAACGACAACATCTACTTGTTGAAGTTGAAGTGGGACAGCGAGTTGAAGTGGTTCTATCAAAACGGTACTATGGACTACATGGGTCGCTCTCAAGGGTTTGCCTCTGTAGGTAACTTCAATGGTTACCGTGTATTCATGACTCAGATGATGCCTTCTATCTGGGTTAAGGACCCGACCAAAGTTCTCAAAATCGTGATGCGCAACCCCATCACTGGAGGTTCATTCTAAGAACCCTGAAGGTAATACTGCAAACCAGGAGGGCATTAAAATCCTCCTGGTATTTGCAGGCTAACGAAGACCACCTCCTCCTGTGCATGAGTAATGTACAGACCACCCAGCCTGGACCGCAAGGTTCCAGGTACTCCTGAGAAGCAACAACCGTGACGTGGTTCAGGAGCTCAAGGCGAAAGCCCCACCAATGTTGCAGAAGAACACCAAACCAACTATAAAAACCTTATGGAAGTTACTTTGATTGAGAAACACAACTCATTAAAGACGGGTGCCCAAGTGAGCATCCGACCTTTTGTAGACACCACTGCTGATAACATGGGTCTACAGCGTTACAACATGGCACTGTTTGAAAACTGTTTTCATGAAGAGCCGCTGATTTGCTTATCAGCAAACGGCATCAGCCGTTACATTACCGGCCTGAATGAATTTGCACCAGAGCTCAAAGACTTAGATGATGATGAGCGCGAAGCACAAATCAACCAGATCCGCATCACCGTGGCGCAGCTGGAAAAAGAACTGGCAGCCAATGTGATTGACCCAAAAGACCCTGAGTTTTGGAACAAAGTCAAAGTATTAAAACCTGACAACTCAGCTTTTTGGGAGAAGATTGTCATTCGCATGGGTAATGAGCCTGTGTTCTTGGACCCTGCCAAGGATCCATATGACTTGATCAAACTGAAAGCAATTGAAGCTGGTGGATTTTCACTTATTGCACGCAATCTTGACGATGCGCGCAGGAGCCAGGGAGCAAAATTTTACCTGGATAAGTTTGAAGAGACCGCTTCTGTCAGAACAGAGGTGAAGAAACTTCGCAACAAAGCATTGTCAGAGTTGCAGAAATTGTTTGACAAGAACCAGAACAAGTTGTTCTATGTGTGTAAGATTGTTGATCCCAACTCCACACAGTACCGTAAGACTACTCCAATGGACATCATGTATGATAACATGGATAAGTACATCAACGGTGAATCTGTGGATAAGGACAAGAAGAAGACAGCACAGCGCTTCCTGGATACTGCGTCACTGGATATGGAAACATTGAAGCTGCGCGCGATTGTAAAGGACGCCAACTTGTACAAGTTAATTGCTACACGCGGTGACGGATTTATCTATCACATGAAGAGTGCGACCATGATTGGTAAGAACCCTTCAGACGTGGTAGAGTACCTGAAGAATCCTTTAAACGAGGAGATTCTGGCAGACCTCACCAAGAACGTAGAGAAAATGTGGAACGCATAACATACACCATCCTCAAGGTTTTGGTCCAGGGTAAAACCCGGGCCTTGCCTTCTGGATAAACCCAATATGAATAACATACAGCTACAGATCAAGATCAAGGAGCGCCTGAACAAACTGGCCTCCATGGACTATGACAACATTGAGTGCTGGCAGATCGCGGAAGCGTTCAACAAGGCACAGATTAGTTTTGTCAGACGCCAGGTGCATGGGGTGAACCAGACCAAAGAAGGGGATGAGTCCACCAAGGTGCTGATTGATGACCTGCAGTGTTTGTTGACAGAGCAGCCCCTGACTGGAACACAGGACACCGTGTATTTTCAGAGCAGTGACTTGCCGGCCAACTACCTGTTTTACAAGGGAGTAACAGCCAATGCTGATACGGATTGCTGCCCGGACAGACGTTTGATCATTTACCTGGCACCTGTTGCAGATGTATCCAATCTGTTGATGGATCCTCTGAGAAATCCCAGTGCGGAGTGGGGTGAAACCTTCTGTACACTGAGTGACAATAAAGTGCGCATCTACCACAATGGTAAGTTCAATGTTGTTCAACCAAAGCTGACCTACTACCGCAACCCGATAAGTGTAGAATTCAATGGTTGCGTAAACCTGGCAACAGGTCAAGTAAGTACGGTGGATGTACAGTGTGAGTTCAAGGATGACGTAGCAGAACTGATCGTAGATGAAGCTGCTTCCATCCTGGCTGGCGATATGGAAAGCGTATTACAGTACCAAAGAACCCAGGCATCATCAATTCAAAATAACTAATGGAGTCAGTTCAGTATAAACTAAAGCGCAAAGCAGAGTACTCTACAGGTGGAGGATCTCTGGATTCTATGACCGCAGCTTGTGTATCTGAGCTGATGAATGCGACTACGTCGTTTCACAAGCTTCACCTGCGCGTACAAGGCATGGGTTCTTTTGCTTCACACAAAGCGTTGAACGAATTGTATGATGCATTGCCAGGTCATGCAGATAGTGTGGCAGAACAATTTCAAGGAGCTTCTGAGCAGCTATTAAGCTATCAAGAAACTGCTCCCAGAATTTTGAACAATGTACAAGATGCATTATCTTATTTAAGAGACATGACAGCAATGATCAACGGACTACAAGCTATCATGCCCTACAGCGAGATCACTAATCAGCTGGACGAGGTCAAAAGCACCATCAACTCCATCAAGTACAAGCTCCTGTTCCTACAATGATTTTTTTTAACCCTTAATTCTTATAAACTATGGCTTATTTCCCACATGCGTTTCAGAAGCTCTTAGTAGCGACTAACGCGACTCCATTCAGAGATGGAGATGACACAGGTGCAGTAGCAGGTGCTATTGCTACCACAGCCCTTTTGGCTGGACAAATTGGTATTATCAACGCTAAGACTAACAAGGTGTTAGATCTTAACGCTGCACCAAGTTACGCAAATCTTCCCTTGGTCTATTTGGCTCAAGGAAGCTTTCACACCAATGATAAGATTGGTCCTTTTCACGGAGGTTACACTGAGACTGTTAAATCTAAGGGTATCAACCCTAAGTATGTAAGCGGTTTCTACTATGCTGCTCCAAAGGCGCCAGTTCAAAACATCATTGTTGTTAAACCTGCTGCAAACTGCGAGGCAATTGCATGTGACACTACTTACCGTTTACGTGTAGACGTTAAAGGTTCTCCTGCGCTTCGTTTCTTAACGCACAACGCGTACTTGACTGTTGACGCATACACTGGATGTTGCGACACATCAAACTCAAACGTTGACCCATTGATCGTATTGCTTCAGTGGAAAGAGCAATTGGCTGCAAGTCCTATCATGTCTCAGTTCGTATCTCCTAAGGTATGGAACAGCGCTGCATCAACAACTGGTTCAGCTACTGCTGCTACCAACTTGACTGTAGCGTCTGGAACCGGTGTTGCTGCTGGTCAAAAAGTTGTAGGAGCTGGTATCCCAAACAACACCTTTGTTAAATCTACATACACTTCTGGAACAACTGTTCCTTTGGCAGATGCTGCTGGAGCAGACGTAACTGTAACAGTTGCTGCTGCTACTCCAGTGAAGTTCTACTCTGAAGTAACTACTGCGTTCAGCGCATACACTCCAGATGGTACACCAGACACCAACGACGCGTTCTTGGAATTGACTGCTGCTTATGCAGACACTACATTTGGTAACTGCTCATTCCAACCAACTGATTTCTACGAGTTGCAACCTCTTCAATTGGTGGCTGCCGTAGTAGATGACATGGATCAGCCTTGTGCTACCAAGTGTTTTGGAGCAAGTTCGACATTGAACAGCACTGTAACATCAACTATGAGCACTGTATTCGTTACAAATGCTACCACTGGTGGTATTTTTGAAACACAAGCTACTGCTCAAGGAAATGGATTTGGTGAGACTATCGTTCGCGAGTTGATCTTGTCTAACCGCTACCAGCAAGAGCCATGGAACAACGACCCACGTTTACGTGAGGTGTTGGATGACACTGTGTTCAGTGCTGGTATCTCTCGTAGCTCTCGCTATGGTGCATACTACATCTTGCACAGTGTTCCTCGCAAGAGCAACCCATCTGGCACTATGGATGCTGACCAATACTTGGTTAAGATCGTAGTAACCGGAGCAAACACAACTTTCTCAAACTTTGTGAATGCATGGCTTGCAGCTGGCGGAAGTGAAGTGTCTTTGCAGACTGTATAATCTGACTTAACCCTAACCCTATGAAAAGGAGGTCGAGGAAACTCGCCTCCTTTTTTGTTTTGTAGAGGTATTTTTTGTAAATTCTTATTGTAGAGATTACTCTGCACCCTCAAACCCTATGGCAGCACTCAAACACCATTTAGCTTTAGATGTTCCAGACACTGCGTGTGAGAACATCCTGCGTATCTGTGACGCTTCTGTTTACGCGCAAGGTCTTGCCGTGGATTGCGAGCGCCTAGATATCTACCTACCCGGTTTTACCGTACCTGTGTACATCACAGAGGGTCTTGCGCCCGCGTTCTGTGTAAACCTCACAGCATCTGACCTGGGATTGATCTCTGTGAACAATCCTGCCATCACTGAGTTACCAGACGGTCTCTACACCATTAAGTACTCTGTATCCCCTAATGACAAGGTATATGTTGAGTATTACCACCTGCGCATCACTGCCACGTTAAACACCTACTACAAGGAAATCTGTAAGGTGCAGCTGGCTATGTGCGAACCCACTCCTGAGCAGCATGAAAAGATGCATGACCTCAGGTATATTAAGATGTTCCTGGACGCTGCCAAGGCCAAGGCTGAATATTGCCACTCGCCAAAAGACGCTGCGAACATGCTTGCCTATGCACAGAAGCTTTTGAAGAAGTATCAAAGCGGATGTTGCACAACCTGCAATTGCTAACCAACCAACAAGTATATGGCAAAGTGTAATAACTGTAATGCAAATTTAGGCTGCAGCTGCCAACAGCGTACAGCCAGTGACGGTAGAGCGGTATGTTCCAACTGCATCACGCAGTATGAGAACCTGCTGAAATTTACCCAAAGCAATATCAACACCAACAACAACTCCAACGGGTGAACACACTAGAACACATCAATGAGCTTTTTGCAGATTCTCTTTTTCAGGAAATGCAGAAGAAACGATTTGGTCTGAAGACTTGCCGCGCCAAAGTGGATGCGGCACTGGCTGATGACCTGCGTTCTATTTACATGCGCAACCTGGAGCGTAAAGAATGCGGATGCACCGTTGAGTATCAAAGCTGTTCCCAAGTTCAAGTTGAAGAAAGAATCAATACCCTATGAAGCCAGTAAAATCCAATATAGCAGAGAGCTCTGAGGCGTGTACGCCCATCTCTTCCAATTGCGTCATCTGGCAGGGACCAGACGTTCCATGTCTAAGCCTGTGTTCAGGAGACTCTGTAACCGACGTAGTATACAAGTTGGCTACTATGGTCTGTGAGATCACGGAAAATGCGTTTGACTACACTGACATTGATATTCAATGTTTACTGCAAGAAAGTGACACACCTCCTGCAAACCGCGAGCAGTTCTATCAACTGATTGTTGACAAACTTTGCGAGGTCTTGCAGGCTGACGAGACACCTGGCGGACCTGACACGCTTTACAATTTACCTGACTGTCTTCAATACGTTGACGGAGATGGCAACACGATTATAGAGGTTACATTGGTAGAATATGTCGATATCATTGCCAATGCTGTATGTGATATTTACATTACCATTGACAGTATACAGACAGAGCTTAGCTCACTGGATGCACGTGTCACAGCACTGGAAGGATTAACACCAAGCGTTGGCAGTCCTTTGATCAACATCACTACACAGTGTGCCAGTGGTCCAACTCCTGGTGCAATTTTACCTATACAACAGGCTTTTTTCAATTTAGAAACAAAGTTTTGTGGATTGCACGCAGTACTGGGCACCGTTGCCCAGTTGAATGCTACCATTCAAACGGAGTGTACAGACCTGGATACAGCGCCCACATTGATGGATGACCAGGTGCTGATGGAAGACATTCCTGGATGGGTGGTTAGTCCTTCTACACTGGCAGAAAACATTAACAACATTTGGCTGACGATCTGCGACATGCGTGCAAAAGTCATTGACTGCTGCGGTGCAGTAGTACAGGCTTGTGCGCCTATTTCTGTAACCAATGTGGCAGTGGGAAGTATTACCAATACGGGCGCAACAGTCAGCTGGACACCGCCTAACTATGCACCCGGTGAAGCACCTATTGAATACCTGGTTGAAGTATACAATTGGGTAAGTGGTGCGCAGGGATCGCTTGCTCTTCCTGAGCAATACGTAGTGTTTGGTACGAACTCTATTGCGTTGAATACATCGACGCTGCAAGAAGACAAAGACTATTTAATAAAAGTGACAGCTATTTACTCTTGTGGTTCCGCTGCACCAATTCAAGTGGTCAGTCAAGTCAGAATACCATTAGCTTCATTGTGTTTGTTCATATTTGACCAAGCAGCAGGAAGCATTGGCGCAACTTGTGGAATACAACCATATACTAAAACGAACAAATTCATTTATGCTCGCTTGCAAGACAGCAACAGTAATCCTGTTGTCAACACCGGTACTGCTATTACTGTGAATGTGACCATGAATATCACAGGCGGATGTAGTGGTCCTGCCACTGAGAACATCCAACTGGTTATCGCCAATGGACAGTCTACTGCTGTAGATTCTTACTTTAGTTCTGAAAAGGTATCCTGCTCCGGCACATGTACAGATATAACACGTTCAATCGGATGTATTGAAAGCATCAGCGGAACTACAGTGACACTGTGTGCTGCAGGACCTGACCTGTGTGCAGCCCCATAAATTATAAAAAACATTATTTAAGAAGATATGTACCCTGAAAACCCTTCAACTTGCGGATGCCCTGAGGAGCCAACAACTCCTCCGGTGGGCGTACCTGCACCTCCCGTCTGTGTAGACGGTGAGCAGTGTCCTGAAGTCATGAATACCAGTTGCGTTCGCTATGACGGACCAGACATTCCTGGTGTTGCTGATACAGGCGATAACATGACCGATGTACTACAAGGTTTGTCCAACAACGGAAACGTTGGTGGTGCTAACAACTTTACGTTGATGCCTGCACTGGATGGTAGTATAAGCATTAATGGAGGTCTTGACCCCGTTGTTGTAGATACGCCTGGACAGATTATAGAAATCAGCGCTATTGGTGCGCAAGGACCTGCAGGCCCTCCCGGACAATCTGTAACAGTAGAAGGGTATACGGAAACTTATACAACAATGTTGACGGATTTTCCTGCGCCAGACCCTTTGACAGTGGTCATGTTGACCGATGTTGATAGCGGTGTCAATGGAACAATCTACGTATATGATCCTACAAGCTCCTCTACTGATGTAAATGGCTGGGTAAATCTTGGTCAACTTGCAGGTCCTCCGGGTACCAGTGGAACGCAAGGTCCTCAGGGCCCTGCCGGTAACTTGATACTTTCAGGAAGTTTTGCACCTAACAGCTCTATTGGAAATAATGGTGACTACTATATCAGAACTGATAATAACACCCTTATTGGACCTAAAGTAGCAGGTGCTTGGCCACCAACAGGTGTTAGTCTGGTAGGTCCTGCCGGAGCAAGTGGTGCAAATGGTGCGGCTGGGGCGCAAGGTCCTGCGGGTCCCGCCGGTCCTACGGGTCCACAAGGCCCCGCTGGTGCAACCGGACCTGCTGGTGCTGCTGGTGCTGCCGGTCCTGCTGGACCTGCTGGACCTGTTGGAGCTACAGGACCTGCTGGTGCTACCGGCTCACAAGGTCCCGCTGGTTCGAATGGAGCTAACAGCTCAACAGGCGTTCCTGGATTTAGAGATCTAGGTACTACTACTGTTGCCTATACACTGCGAGCAGACGGCCCGGTTGGTTCAGTGCAATTTGGTGGTAATGCAAATCCCACGCCATCAAGCACTGATGCGGGGTGTGTAGTATTGGCAGAAGCTTCTTCACCTGTAACAATCACTGTCCCTATTCTCATTGATGCCAACTTTCCTCCAGGTCATCAGGTGACTATCATGCAAAAAGGTACAGGGCAGGTTCGTATTGTAGGTGTTTCAACTGGTACACCTGCCACGACCGTAACCATTGAAAGTGCCAACAGCATGCAATATTTAAGAACAAAATACAGTGCAGCCACACTGGTAAAAAGAGATAACAACTTGTGGTACATGTTCGGTGACCTTACAAACGTAGTAGTATAATAACACATGATATCATTAGGAACACATCAAGCCTCCACATGGGGATATAGCACTCGCCCTCTTACACCAGCATTTGAGGGTGCATCAGGTAGCACAGCATTCGTAGGATTGTTTACAAAACCTACGTTGGCACCTAATGGGAATATGTATGCTATTTTAGGTGCAGCAGGATTGAACATATCGGGTGTTTCAGAACAGTTTGTGATCTTGAAGATTGTACCTGGAACTACCAATACTGCTACCACCAATTATGCGGCACCTACTTATTCTTACTTAGTTGCAGACAATGGTTTTGCGGCAAACGGTAACGGATTTGCCAAGCCTTCATGGGGAGCAATTGTAGGAATTCCTCAAAATGATAATGCACTGTTCAGGTTTAATACAGGCATCCTGGCATCCAATGGGTTGATATATTTTCCGCCTGTACAGTGCGGAAGTAATAATAACTATTGGGTAATTTTTGATCCTACAACTGACTTGTGGAAAGTTACAAATGCGCTGCGCAACACCGCCGTCATAGGCGACCTGACAAATCTATACGTGGGAGGTGCGGTATTGGGTACAGACAATAAGATATATGTATATTCGATGTATGGTGGGGGTTTTAGAATCACAACTAGTACCAATGCATCAAATGATACAGTGGAAAACAGTTATTATACTGTCGGGATTGCGTCTACTGCAACACCAACTGGAAATGACACAGCGCCTCTGTCATGGAGAGATGAGGCAGGTGCAGTGTATACAGATGTAGCAAGTCTTAACGGCACTGTCAAAGCGTATGATAATGCTTCTACAGCAAATAATTCAAACTCCGCACGAATATTCACAACCGTTTCAGATGCCATAGTACATCCTACGGGAAGAATATATCTCATGCCAGGGCTAGGGCGGGGTCGTATTTTCTACATTAATCAAAGCGCTTATGGTACAATTGGAGAACTAGTGTCTGCACCAGGTCTTTCAACAGCAAGTATTGCAGGGTATGGTCAAAAAAGCATTGGGATACAAAGTGCTGTTTTAGAAAAGCCTCGCGATGCAAATCATGGCATTAATACATTAAAAATTTTTCTTATACCAGCGGTTCAATATGTGGCTAATGCGAATGTGTGTAATGACATTTTAGTTATCAATCCGCAATCCCAAACTATGTCTGCATTGTCCATGCAGTATATCAATCGTCCTACTGTTAATCCCTCCGGATTTAGCGTACTTGGCAAGCTGATTAATTTACCTAATGGGATGTCTTTAACCTACAATAGGATTACAACTTCAGCTAGTGATAGGCATGGTGGAATGATACTAAGCGGATTTGATGTGCCAGCTTCAGACACGGATGGTCTCAGAACGATTCCTATACCTAATAAAGGAATCATGCAGGATCAAGATGTTTCTTATTTGGCCGTGACTAACCCTAGTCAAACGGGTGTAGGTGGGGGCACAAACGGATCATGGCCCCATAACGGCAAGTTCATAGGGATGTTTAATCCATCCTTTTCTTTAGACTGGTTTTTTTATGAAATTGTCAGTGTTAAAGGATACCACCCAGGTGTGACCAACTTCAACTTCTCTTCAAGAGATCGTTTGTTCTACTCAATACCGTCCAATTTGAACAACCTGGGTTCATCTGTATACAACTGCCAGTTTAATAAACCTAAGTAATAACATGAATCAGGTTTGTTGGTTTTCCTGACGAATGGGAGTGCCCCTGGGTAACCGGGGGTTCTTTTTTGCACAAACATTTGTAAACCAATGAGTTTTGTATATACATTTGTAAATAAGTTCAATATCCTCTAAGGCCCTATGACCATTATTTCAGCTGTTTATCACAGTCTGAAGCGCAAAAAATCAGCAGAAGCTGAAGCCGCCAGACTCGGTGTCCCTACGTCTCATTACCTCAAGATCAAAGACAAAGTTATGGAAGTGGTGGCCCGCGTGGGTGGCACCATTGACAACGTGGTCATTGAACTAGTGGAAAAAGAATTGAGCAAGAAAGGCTACCACAAGACCACTGACGAAATCTTATCTGCACTGGACACAGTGGAGACGCCTGAAGAAATAGGCAAACGCGTAAGCATCCATGAAGACCTTGAGTCTGGCACCAGCAAGATCACCGGTATTGCCAGTGCAGAACCCAAGACCGCAGAAGAGATCATCCGCATACTGCAGATCGATACCAGCAAGTGGAAACTCTCGCAGTACTGGAACAAGGAAAAAAGCGACCGCTGGGAGATCTCAGCACTGGTCAGCAAGAAACCGGAAGCAGAGCAAATACAAAGCTCATTCCTGGAACTGCTGGAAACCTACGACCTTCCAGCCATCCCTGCCCCCGAATCCTACTTCCTCAACGCCACGGCACAGGAAAAGGTTTGCGGGGTTTTTTCTTTACAGGACCTGCACTTTGGTAAGACAGGTAATGAAGACATGGCAGAAGTCATGAACAGTGCCGTGAAGTACCTGATTGACAAAGCCCACAAGAATTACTTTTTGGAAAAAGTTGTGCTGGTGATTGGTCCAGATACGTTGAATATGGATACCTTTGGGGGAACCACCACTAAGGGCACACCGGTTGAAAATTCAGAGCATGCCACAGATGCATACTTAAAAGCATTTGATGCGATATGCCAAGCCGTGACAACATTGTCACACTTTGCACAAAACGTGGAAGTGGTGTTTGTACCAGGTAACCATGACCGCTTAAGTTCTTTTCACTTGTTGCATGCTGTCAAACAAGTCTTCAGGGAATGGGGGACAGTCACTTTCAACATTGATTATGCTGAGCGTAAAGTGCTCAAGTATGGGGATAACATGCTGTGTTTTGAACACGGGGATGTATCTGCTAAGAACAACCCACTGGTATTTGCTGTAGAGTTTCCTGAACAATGGGGCACGTGCCAGCATCGTATGTTGTACACAGGTCATTATCATGGGCGTAAAACCAAGGAGTTTGTCACAGAGAACGAGGAGCATGGTTTTGTTACCCGCATCATTCCTGCCTTGACCAGTTCAGACTACTACCATTATCACAACAAATATGTAGGTAATAAACGCAGCGCCATCCTCCACCTGCACGACCAGGACAAAGGATTGATCAGCGAGTTTGTGTACACTGTGTGATTTTATAGAGGTCAGAACTACAATATCTACTCATTTTTTTGTAAATTCTTAGTGTAGGGAATATGAAAGCAGCCAAGAAACCAGACTTGCACGCACCCAGGTTTAGGAAAACAGCAACTGGTATGATGAACGCTTCGTTCATAGAGCAGCTAAGGGAAAAAGTCCCAGGCTGCAACGTGCTGAACGACAAGGAGATCAAGGATGTGATATCCACCTTCAATGGCATTCTGTGGAAAAC
>Ga0315905_10005501_pt1 | contig 12902 bp, 20 predicted proteins | sample LakEriMetagenome_5_FD_203522 | JGI IMG/M metagenome (GOLD analysis project Ga0315905, IMG submission 203522) | Freshwater fungal communities from buoy surface, Lake Erie, Ohio, United States - Buoy 4 MA121 | ecosystem: Environmental > Aquatic > Freshwater > Lake | place: USA: Lake Erie, Ohio... | reverse complement strand
ACACCCCCGCCGCAACCACCGCCCCCCCCCCCCCCCCCCGGCCCCGGGGCGCCGCGCCCCCCCCCCCCCCCCCCCCCCTCCGCCACCTCACGTCACCCTGTTCCTTCTCCGTGCTCCTTTTGAGATCACTTTGTGCTCTTGCTTGTGCGACAATCGGTTGCTCTGTACTGACACTTAGAGCTCTTGCTTGTGTAATACTGTCTCCGGCTGCCTCCACTATCTCCCTCCCGCCTCCCACACCATCATCTCCACCGCCCTCACCAGTCACGGTGGCTGCGGCCGCCTCACCTGATGTGTGTCAAATATATGCTAAACATAGTAAATTATACATTACATTATTGTTATTATTCTTTTTCTGATTATTATCATCATCATTGTTGTTGCTGCTGCTGATTCGAGTCGGCGGCGGCGGGCTCACCAGCGTGGATGTCCCGCAACGTTGATGCGTCCTCCATGGAAAATAAGCGTACTCTCTCGCGCTTCAATTCGCTTTTCTTCCTCCAGTCCGAGCCTACCCCATCCTCACAGGCGCCTTCTCTCTCTCTCTGTTGGAGTAACGCGACACACCGAGGGGACAGCTGGTCGCTATAGGGTTGTCGCATGATGACGCTGCTGGCGCCGGCCTGAATGAAACGAGGACTGCTTCCTGGTGAACTGTTTTCGGCCGTAGCATTGAGGCCCTCCTGCGTCTCATTCGCTCCTTGCCCCCCGCGCAGTTGTCCTCCTCTCCACCACCCCGCCAGGCGTCTCATGCCCGAAACCGCACCTCCCGTGCACCCGCGCGTTTGCCTTTTATTCCCCGTCTTCCCACAAAAAGGGAGCCTCAAGGACGCGGCCGCAGGCAGCAACAGCACCCCAAGGAACGCGGTTAGGAGGACCAGCGGGGCCGCTGAGCGCGCCCGCGGGGCCGAATCCCCAAGAAAGGACATCATTTCTGTTTAACCTGGGACAGAATCCCTTGAAAAGGCCTTCTTGCCGCGATATCGCAGAGAGTCCCTCGAGGGACGCCCCGTTTGCGCCATTTTTCACAACCGCCCCGAGTTCGTGGCGGTTGATTAGTGCGGGTCTTGGCTCTTGGTGGAATGAGATGCGCGCTTCTCGCCGTACTCCTGGGATTATGTGTTGCAGGATCAGGTCGTATCGCGATCCCATGGGCCTGCCTGGCCTCTGCTGCGCCGCCCCAACGTTCGGCTCTGATGCAGCTGCAGCTTTAGGGATTAGGTTTAGGGTTTGGGCTTTAGGGTTTAGGCTGTCACTCCTCTGACCGCAGGGTTTTTGAGCAGGCCTCGGCGCAACTATCCAGCGTTTGCAAAACGTGCAAAAAGATACGTATGGTGATTCGGAGTTGGAGGACCTCGGCGGACCACGTCCCGACGGCTGGCAGCCGCTCTGGGATCCATCACAAATCCCTTCCCACCCCCCCAAGTGGACGGAATTTCGGCAGTCGCAACTAAACCCCGATGGCGGCGAGGTAGTAGTGCTTCTACACACGCTTGTGTGCGTTGCGGGGGCGGCATCAGACTGCAAGCTCTGCACTAGCTCTACACATGCGCACGTGTGGGTGTGCCCACACCCCCCATTGATTCCTGTCTTGGGCGGGGCTCCGTTCTTGACTCCGAACCCTCGCCCTATGCACGTTGCTGTCGCCACCGCGAGCAGTGCGCGGATGGGAGCTGGACGATCGGCGGGTCCTGGCAGGACCGGACTCCAGCCGAACGCGACGCCCTGGGCGTCAACCTTAACGACGGTCACAGACTGCAAAGTCTGCCATCCAGATATGTGTTTAAACAGAATTAGAACACGGGGAAGAGAATAGAAAAAAATATTAAAAGTTTGCTATTATTGTTTGATGTAAGAGTTTATTTTCTTTTGCGTCCGCTGTGCGCGATCAGGCTCCACGTGGAGTCATCTGCGAGGTGCTTGCGCAGAAGCGTGGGCTGTAATATGCTCTGTGCCCTGGTGCAGATTTGGCAAAGATGTGGACCCACCATGCTTCGAGAGGGTGCGTGTGGTACAACATGGGTGCCCAAAAGTGGCAGTCCGCTGCTGGAGATGTCTACTATGGTGTGTATGAAAAAATAATTTAAAAAAATTGAGCGTGTGCGCAGCGCCATCTGCACATACACCATACTAAGGAAGAAAAAAAGTGGCATTCCGCTGCTGCAGACGTCTCCTATGGTGTGTGTGTGTCGATGGTGTGTCGATGACGCTGCGCACACTCTCAATTTTTTTTTCATACACACCTATCGTGTGTGTCGATGGCGCACGCGCTCAAGTTTGTTTTTCTTTTCCTTATCGCGTTGCGCACACATGCGATTTTTTTTCCTCCAGGCGACACTGACAAAGAGGGTAAGCCGCATGGACAGGGGTTTTTTATCCATCGCGACAAGCCTGTCAAAGGGGTAAACTTTCTGAAAAGTACCTCCATTAGTGGCTTTGAATAGTAAATGTACTAGGGCACTGAGTTTTCAGAATTTTTTTATCCCTCGCGACAAGCCTGTCAAAGGGGTAAACACTCTGGGGGAAAAATTAGCCTCTATTTAGTGGCTTTGAATAGTAAACGTACTAGGACACTGAGTTTTCAGAATTTTTTTTTTCCGTGTCAGGTGAACTGGGGCCACTGGCACCGGGGAGACGAGATGTACGAGGGGACGTGGAAACACGGGCTCAAGCATGGTCTTGGGAGGTACATCGATGCTGACGGCAATAAGTTTTTCGGCAGGTGGGACAAGGACTCAATTTTTTTTTTTGGAAACACGGGCTCAAAGCATGGGCTTGGGAGGTACATCGATGCTGACGGCAATAAGTTTTTCGGCAGGTGGGACAAGGACTTCTGTTATTTCTACCAGCCGGAAGAAGCGATACCAAACAACGTCAACGTTTTCATTCCTAAGATCACCGAGTTCCGATAGTACTTGAAGAGACATGCCTCTATAGTAGGTCTCTTTTGCCTCTATAGTAGGTCTCTTTTGCCTCTATAGATCACCGAGTTCCGATAGTACTTGAAGAGACATTCTGCTGACTTGAAGAGATCTACTTGAAGCCGAGGCCAAGGAGGAGGAGGAGGAGCAGGAGCAGGAGTAGGAGAGGAGGAGAGGAGGAGTAGGAAGGTTTATTCAAAGGCAATGCGATGTAGGCCAGTGTGTGTGTGTGTGTGTGTGTGACAGAGAGAGGAGTTTTTTTGATAATCTAGGAGGAAGATGAGGAGAAGGAGGCGGAGGAGGAAAATTACATCATAAATGACTGACGAAGGGGAACCTCCCAGGATTTTTTTGGGGTCTTCTTATGTTTATGACGTGTTTTCGAAGTAAATAAAGAACAAACGCGCTGATATATTACTACCGCTTTACTAGCTTTACTAATGTGCGTGCAGAGCATGCAGAATACGGCAGGAATTAGGGTGGCTGCGAGAGAGCCCCCCCCTGGACACACCCCAGGCGACCCTGTTGTGAGTCTCGGTTCTTGTGTGGCTCACTAGTCGCGCGCCGTCTCCTGCCTTGCGGAGGCCGCCTATCGTGTTGTCCGACATTAGCAACACATTAGCAACACATTAGCAACACATTAGCAACACATTAGCAACACATTAGCAACACATGAACAATCTTGCCTATCAAAAACTCTCAAAAGTCAGCGCCCTAGTATATTTACTACATTAAAGTCACTACATAGAGGACTTTGGAGAATTTATGCCGATGGATTCAGGGGTGGCCACTTCTAATGGAAGACAAGAGCCTGACCTTCCGCGCCACGCAAAGTCGTGCCCCGTGCCAGTAGAATGGGCGAAGAGGCGGGGATAGGAGGGAGCGAAGTAAGAGTCGCCAACCTTGAATCATGAAAGTGTTGTAAGAGCGGAAAGAGTCTCGTGTCAGAAGAGAAATAAAGAGACCTTGTATAGAAGGAAAGAGACCTACTAGAAGCAAAAGAGTCGCCAACCTTAATGAACGTGTCGTAAGAAAGGTCCCGCATACCTCGTATGGGGGCCCCCACTCCCGGCATCGTGCGACGTGCCTCCTTTGCCATACACGCCAAATCCTCACGCGTCACCGCCACCTTGCCTTGCCGTAACTTGGCGACAAGAGCCTCGTTCAAGTATTCGCGCCCTCTCTTGGGCCTATTTGGGCCTATATCTTCCCACTTGACTCCCGGGGTGAGGTGCGAGGAGTGGCATGCTGCAGCAAGATGGTGACGACAATAGTTGTGGAGCGTCTGTGTCGCCTCGGCATCTATCTCTTTGTAGGGCCGGATCAGGGCATTCAGTTGGACAGGGCCCATTTTGAGGAGCTCATCAACGGAGTGGGATGCAAAGACTTTTGCACCGTGACACCCACACCCAAATTCTCAAAAGTCAGTAGGTCCTACCTTAGTATATTTACTATGTGAAATCACTATAGAGAAAATTTGAGAGAGTCTATGCCTTTTGCGCCGTGGCTACCCCAGCCCATGTCTTCAACCCAATTTTGCAATTCAGAAGTGTCAAAATGCGGGTGCGCAGACCGGGCGCAGGCTCCGCGACTGAAAGTCATGCCGCTGTAGTAATCCTCGGTGCTGCCGTCGTCCCACCGGACCCTGCACGCAGGCTGCGTCCCACCGCCTGGGCCAGTCACGACCTTCAGCACCGTGCCCACCCCCTGCCCAGTGAGTGCCCTTTCAGCCTCTTTCCTCTCAGCACCAGCGCGCGCGCGCTCCTGCATGCGACGCACTGCTCCCGCATCACGCGCTCCGCACCCGGTCCATCAGTCCGCGGATCATCCGCACGCGCAGGCCCGCAGCGGGCCGTTGGTCGCCGCTTCCCCACCCCAGCACAGCCGCGTAAGGAGGACGGGACCGCATTGGCCGTTACAGTGTAAAAGCGAGGTTCCAAACTTCATGAACTGCCCGGAAAACCAATTTTCTGTTTTCATACAGGGTACAGATGAAATTTATGTTTTCATATTGAAATTTACCCTACTGAACTCAGAGTTTGCCTACGTACCAGTTCATTGCAAAACGTGCGTGTAAAGGGCTTTGGAAGTAGGTAAAGGGAAAGGAGGGAGGCCGTGAGGCCGACCCGCGCTGGAGGATGGCCGCCGCGCACCGGAGGCCGACCCTGATCTTGGACAACTATGACAGCTACACGCACAACCTCTATCAGGTCTCCCGCGCTCATCCACGGGGCATTGGCCCTTGCAGCGCGCGTATGCGAGACTGCGAAATCTGGTACATGCGCGTGGCGTCGCCAAGCAGAGTGGCACTGCTCGATCTTTGTGGCAGGAACGTGCGAGAAGGAGAGGCCCGGGGCCATGAGCTCTGCGGGTCTTTGCATGCGCGAAGCTCTGCGGGTATTTGCATGCGCGGCGATGTCGTGAACCCGCGACCGGTGGTTGCGCACGTTCGGGGAGTGTGATGCAGTGGACGATGGCAGCAGAGCCTATGAAGCAGTCCGGCATCCGGGTGCGGGGAACTGGGATTAAAAGGGTGGGGCGGTGGGGGGGGATGGGGTTTTGAGTTGAATTGAGTTTTAGTGTGTACACCAGTTATGCTGGTCGGTGTCGGGGGTGCAGCCGATCCTGATTCGCAACGACGACAAAGAACGCTTCCAGGCGCTGCTGAGCCGAGCAGCATTCGACAACATCATCATCTCGCCGGGACCCGGCAGTCCGGACCGGCCACAGGTATCTGCCATGACACTAAAATAAACTAAATTCAAACGCATGAGGCGCCATGATACTAAGCTAAACTAAATTCAAACGCATGAGGCGCATGCCGCCATGTTGCTTTGTTTTCCTTCTTTGTTTGTGCGTGTTTGTAATTATATTATATGGCACTTCAAAACCTAAACCCTGAACCCTAATGGCCAACAACCACGCGCAGGACTTCGGCATCTGCAGCGCGATTTTGAAAAACCCACCCGCGCCAGTACTTGGAGTGTGTCTTGGTTGCCAGGGCATCGGTTGGATGTACGGGCTCGACGGTATGTGTGTGTATGAATATGTACATCCGCATACACATAAACACGCACACACACACACACACACACACACACGCGCGCGCGCGCGCGCGCGCAATATTTATTCAGTTTGCAAGGCGCCGGGCGGGGCGGTGCACGGACGCACGAGTGCAGTGTTCCACAACGAGGTCGAGCGCGGCGGGGGGGGGCTGTTTGCGGGCATTCCGAGCGGCTTCCACGTTGTTCGCTACCATTCGCTCGCCCTCGTGCCGCGCCATTCCGGCGACGCTTTCCCGCAGGAGCTGGAGAGGACGGCGTGGACGCAGGATGGAGTGATCATGGGGCTGCAGCATCGAAAGCTGCCTCTGTGGGGCGTGCAATTCCATCCTGAGTCCATCTGCACTCAGTACGGTGCGGAGCTGCTGGGCAACTTTCTTGCGCTGGCTGATGCGTACAACACATCGCTCGAGGGCACTCTGGAAGCCACCCACTCCAACGCCTCCACGCCGCCCTCGGCACAGTCGCTCGCTCTCGAGAGCACGCAGGGCTGGGTGCGCGCGGAGGAGCCGCTGCTGCTGCGTGCAGGCAGCGCGGGGAGCTCCAGCGCAAACAGCTGCGGCAGCGCTTGCGGCCTGCCGTCAATGCACGGCGGCGGCTGCGAATCCTGCCCCCCCGTGCGCGGGCACTCCAAATTGATGCTCCTGCACCGCGTGCTGGAGACGAGACTGGAAGCGGAAACGTTCTACATGTCGAACCTGGCCCACGACGCGCGCTCCTTCTGGCTCGACTCGTCGCGGCGCGAGCACGCCGTGGCACGCTTTTCATACATGGGCGGAAGTCGTGGGCCCTTGAGCTATCAGGTGCGCTACCTCCATAAATCAATTATATTAATTATATTAATTATAGCAAAGTAGTGGATAATGAAAGAGAAGTATTTATGCGCAAGACTAATAGACTGATCAAACATGTACACAACGTAGGTGCGCTACGACCTGCCCAACCGCACCCTCGAGACCACCTATCCATCCGGGCGCAAGGAACTCCTCCACAAGTGCGACGTGCTTGAGTTTCTCGAGGGCCAGCTAACTGGACTGGAGCTGAGCGCTGGCGGGGCCGAGCTGCCCTTTGACTTTCGGGGTGGGTTCGTGGGTTACCTCGGGTACGAGCTCAAGGAGTTGTGTGAGGATGGACTTGGTCTGCGCAACAGGCACGTGTCCGAGGAGCCCGACGCCGTGATGCTGTTTGCCGACCGCTTTCTTGTGTGGGACCACCAGGAGGGCAACGTATATGTGGTGGCGCTGGTGAGCCATGATACTGCGGCAGAGGCAGCGGCGCGGGAGTGGCTTGCGTGCACAGAGGAGGAAGTGCGGCGTTTGTCGTCGCTGACGCTGAGGGAGAAACTTGCTGCGAGACATGAGGGCATGCGGGAGCCGTCGAGACACCAAGTCACGAGACACCAAGTCATGCGCGTGCTGTCGTTGCCAGCCAATGCGCGCCGTAGCGCCGCGGTAGTGCCGGGCGTTGCTGCGTCGACGGAGGGCGTCGGCACGCCCGCGGGTGGCGATGAAGGTGTCCTCGTACAGCAGCACGTGGGGGCGGCGATAGCAGAGGATGCAGAGGAGCAGCAGCCGGTTGCAGGCCTCGATATGCTGCAAGGGTTAGAGGAAGAGGCAGGTAACGAGCCGCCCACGGTGGATGCCGACGACAGTGGGGAGCAAGAGCCCTCGCAAATGCCCGACGGGCCCGGCGCCCTCTCGTTCCCAACGATCAGCCCCACAGCGCCAAGCCTATCATCAGGCCCGGGGTCGGTGCCGCGCGGGGCCATGCCCCACTCTGACTGGGAGGGTGGCAAGGACAAGGACTCTGTGGCGGCAGCGGGCGTGCCGAGTAGCCGGGAGTCGGGGTTCGTGTACAAGGATTCGGAGCGGCAGTACGAGGATAAGGTGCGCAACTGTCTGGATTACATTGTGGAGGGCGAGTCATACGAGCTCTGTTTGACCACGCGCCTCCGATCACGGCGCAGCATGCGCGTCGACCCACTACAATTCTACCAGCGTCTGCGCACCGTAAATCCGGCACCGTACTCGGCGCTGCTGCGGTGCGGTGAGGGCCTTACCGTGTGCTCGTCGTCGCCCGAGCGCTTCTTGCGCATCAGCGCCGAGGGCGTGTGCGACAGTAAGCCCATCAAAGGCACTCGCCGGCGCGGCGCTTGCCCGGAGGAGGACGCCGAGATCTGCAGGGAGCTGCGCAGATGCGAGAAGGACCTAGCCGAGAATCTGATGATTGTGGATCTGGTTCGCAACGACCTGGGCCGCGTGTGCACTGAGGCTTCTGTCTGCTGTCCCAAGATTTTTGACGTTGAGACCTATGCCACGGTGCGTGCACACTTTGCACCCCTGTCGCCTCGGCGTTGCGTGCTGCGTGTGTGCCACGAGAGAGAGATGGAGGAAGAGAGAGATGGTGGAGAAAGATAGAGCGAGCGTGACAGGGATGGAGAGCGAGGGCGACAGGGAAGGCGATTGACTTTGGCCCCTCTGTCGCTCTGCGAGTGTGTGCGGGTGTGTACTGAAGCGATGCGTGGGCGCATGGATGCAGGTGCACCAGCTGGTGTCGACAATCCAAGGGCAGTTGCGACCAGAGCTCACAAGAGTGGACGTGCTGCGCGCCACCTTCCCCATGGGGTCCATGACGGGAGCGCCAAAGAGACGATCACTGGCGCTGCTTGATGAGCTCGAGAGCGATGCACGGGGCATCTACTCCGGCGCAATCGGGTTCCTCTCCCTCGATGGTGCAGTGCACTTGTCTGTGGCCATCCGCACCGCGGTCGTCACTGGTGCGTGTGTGCGTGTGCGTGTGCGTGTGCGTGCGCGCTCGCTGTGGTCGGGGCCGAATCGGGGGCATGGTAAGACCGGGGTCATATGCGGAGCAGGTGTAGTGTGGTGGTAAATGCTGACGTGAGGTGCTGTTGGTGACGTGGGTTGTTGGTGGATGCAGACGATGGAGTCAAGGTCGGGGCAGGCGGCGCCGTCACCGTGCTTTCAGACCCGCATGAAGAATGGGAGGAAATGCAGCTCAAGGCTTCGGCGCTCGTGAATTGTGCCCAGGCAGTCTGCTTGTCCAAGCAGACTGCAGACATGGCTGCGGGAGCTCCACTTGCCTAGTAGCTCATCGCATTTTCTACTGGCACAAGGCTGTGGCTCCCCTCCTTCTCCTTTTGGTGCTGAAGTCCAGACTTATTGACTTTTCAAGCTTGTAAAAATTAAGAGCATTCGCACTGTCTTTGATCGCAGGCAGGGCTGCAGGGAGTGGGAAATGATGTGGATGTCGAACATTAGCGCCGTGCTCGTTCTTGCAACATACGCTCGTCAAAAAAATCAGCAGATTGCTGTCCGGAAGAATCCCGGCATGAAACTTGCCTCCCGGCATAAAAACTTGCCACGTGTGAAAGCTGAAAGCTCTGAGGGCTATGTGTGAAAGCTCTCGTGTGAAAGCTCTCATTGCAATGTGTCGAAGCTCTTTCACAGATAGCTCTCATTGCTATGTGTCAATGGTAAGCTCTCATTGCAATGTGTAAAAGCTCTCATTGCCATGTGCGAAAGCTCTTTCACAGATATTTTTGCTCAAAGTGCGCGATTCAAAGACCTCCGGGACTCTGAGGAGGAGCGCGGCGAGCCACAGAGGTTCAAGTTCCTCTGCCATCGGCGAGACCGCCACACGCACACACAGAGCTTAGCTGTCAACCAATTCTCAGCAGACACAACTGACGTCAGGCTTGTCAGCGTCATCTCGAAGACTCGGACTCACACTGCCAAACATAGTGCTCCTGCGCGCATCACGCAGCTTCTTCTCGGTACTCGTGTGCAGGTCATCAAGCTCATCTTTGAGCCTATCGCACTGCGCCACGGCAGAATCTCGTTCTCCTCGAGCAGCCTAAACCGACTCCTCAATGTCGCGTACGTACGTCTCCAGCGATTCTATCTCCACTTTGGCCTGCTCATGCGCTTCAGCCATTGTGCGATGCGCTTCTTCAAGGTCCCTCTTGACTTCATCACGCTCTCTTTTCAGATCCCCGATGACTGCATCTTTGACCTGCAACTCATAAGCGTGCTGCAATCCCGCCATTGCAATGCCGAGGCAAAGTCTCTTGGTCGAGTTCACCAAACCCCTCGAAGATGTTGCTCATAGCAGCATGCGGTATTTCATTATCTGCATTCAGCGGAACTGTCTTTGTGAAGGTGTCAAGAATTGACGCTCCTTGCGTAATGATTTCGAACATCTCATTGTTTTCCATCTCGTTCGTCATCCTCAGCTTGTTCTCCTTCACTGAGTTCTGCAAGTTGCTCTTCTACAACAGCCGAAAAGTCTAGCTCTCCGGTTCCCGCAGCACCTCCTTCTGCCACGGCAGCTGTGCCAACCGGTTCAAGCGCGCGGCATTCTACAACGGCCTGAAGCTCAAAGTAGGACTGGCGGCTGCCAAAGCAGCAGCGTTGAGGGTCAACCTCAATGTCCAGACTGTGACATAGTAGCACCCCCAATGCACGCTCCCTCTCACACTCCCCTTCTGCTCCCCCTCCTTCTTTCACACAATCTCCCTACCCCCCGCGTTCACTAGTGCGTGATGAGCAGACTCATCCACACAGGCCTCGGCTTGTCGTGTCGTCTCTCATAGCACATGTCCTCCACTCTCCTCCCCCCCCCACGCGAACAGCTTTGTAATAGGTCCTTAGTAATAAAACAAACAAACGACACAGTATTTGACAATTCGATTCCCTTCCGCAAAAATGACCTAATACGGATTACGTATTTCAGAATACCGGGCGTGCCGGGCCTGAGGCAGAGGGTGTCTCAGTCTCGGTGCCGCCTCCCCGGTCACCGGGGCGGCCGCAGACGAGTATAACCTGAATGTTGTTGACTGTAACGTGTCTGTCACTGTCGCACGCTGGTCTTCCATCTCAGTCAGTGGGGGTCTGGGGGGTACCCCCAGCTTTGGTACTTTAGTAGATTTTAGTTCGCGGTAACGTTGACATCTACAGGGCCCAGAAAGCGATTCAGGGAGATGACTGCAGCCCACGTCGGAGGTCATGGCCAAGGTTTCCCCTGCTCTCTCCTATCCGGGGCTCTTTCGAGTCACGGGGTCTCTGCTGTCGCTCGTATTTCGGACCGAGGACGTGTGGCAGAGGTGTAACCAATTCATCGAAACAGTTGAGTTCTTAATCAGGGTTTCCCCTTCTCACTCATACAATGCAGACAGGGTAGGACTCGGATGGATGGGTGGGTGGCTTTGAGGAAATGTGTACGCTGCATGCAGTGGTTATGTTGTGTTTTTGGTGTCAGCACCGGACTAAAGTTCTTGGCTTGTTGTACTTGGGGATCTTGGAGGTTCGTGGATGGGAATGGTGAAAATAGATTCGGTTCGGAGGAACCGGATCGGCCGCTGGTGCCGCTGACGAGCACAGACCACGACGTGCCGTACCCCGCTGGCTGCCGGCGACCTGGCAACCCGACCCGCGGCCCCAAACCGACATTGGGCAGCCGCGCTGGCGAATTTTGCACAGTTAGGTACCCTGGGGGTTCGGAATTTTGGGTCTACGGTATTCTGGCTAGCTGGATATTTGGACCTGGTTCAGCACACTTGGATCTCCGTCTCTCGCTATGTGGTTGTTCGCTGCGGGTCGTATGGTTCTTCGGTTTTTCCTCGGGTCGCATGGCACGCTGGTAGCTGTTTCAGCGCCGCTTTTGATGCCTCTATGCGACTCGGGACATTCCAATGAATGTTCCCTTTACGTTCTGTAATAAACAACCGAAACATGGGGATCTTGTGGATGTAGCTAGGTGGGGAATCGTTCCATGCGTATCCAAGATTGATACGTTGGGACTTTCCCACAGTTTATTGAAAGAGAAATTTAACCAGTGACTATGTCCCAGCTTTGTGAGTTTTAGTTCGTGATAGCTAACGTAATCATCTACAGAGCCCAGAAAGCGAAACAGGGAGATGAATGCTGCCCACGGTGGAGGTCACGGCCGAGGTCTCCGCTCGCTCCTATCCGGAACTCTCCAGCCGCCGGAGGCAAACGTGAAAGATAATGGTTTTCCGTGGCCTCCCCCAGCCCTGCTGGGAATTTTTTTAAGATCACCGGGCCGAGTCCTTTGAATTCAGGAAAGCGCAGGATATTGAATGTGTGTGTTTTATTACTGCAGGACCTATTACAAAGCTGTTCGCGTGGGGTGCTATGAGAGACGACGAGCCGAGGCCTGTGTGGAGGAGTCTGCTGTGTGTGTGTGTGTGAGGGGGACAGTGAAGGACATGTGCTATGAGGTTCTCATCACGCACTAGTGTGGGTCTGATAGAGGGGGCGTCAACTGACATATATATATCGCATCTGTTCGGACAGGGTACGGCTGTTTTGATCGGTCGGCAACAAAGTGCCTGATGATTTGTCTCAGGCGAGACGCCGGCCCTGACGGCATTCAGAGCGGCAGCTCGGCGCGTGAATGATGCAGCCCGGCGCGAGGCATCTTGCGGGCAATGTCTCCGGCAGGAGCGTGTCGTGAGTTCGTGGCACAGGACATTGACAGAGTTTGTGCTGGTGGAGCAGGGTGTGTTTTTGGGTTCTTTTTGGATGTGTGTGTGTTTATTACTGCAGGACCTATGATAAAGCTGTGTGCGGGGGGGGAGGGGGACAGTGAAGGACATGTGCTATGAGGTGCGACGAGCCGAGGCTTGCGTGGACTAGTCTGCCCATCACGCACTAGTGAACGCGAGGGAGAGGGATATTGTGTGAAAGGAGGGTGTCGAGAAGGAGAGAAGTGTGTGAGGAGGAGTGTGAACCCAATCCCAAACCCAGACCCAAACCCAACCCAAGTTCTGCAGATGTCGCTGAAAGAGGCGTAGCCTCGATAGGTGTGCGCTCATCGGGAAACCTGTGTGTGGAGGAGTATGTGTAGGGGGAGGCGGGCGCGAAGTCTCCTACACCTA
>Ga0315905_10005500_pt1 | contig 12902 bp, 14 predicted proteins | sample LakEriMetagenome_5_FD_203522 | JGI IMG/M metagenome (GOLD analysis project Ga0315905, IMG submission 203522) | Freshwater fungal communities from buoy surface, Lake Erie, Ohio, United States - Buoy 4 MA121 | ecosystem: Environmental > Aquatic > Freshwater > Lake | place: USA: Lake Erie, Ohio... | reverse complement strand
GCGCCGGTCTTTTGTGGGTTTAACACGGCCGCAATTGCGGCACGTGACGGGTTGGCGATGGGCCCTTTCGGTAGGCCAGCCATCGCGTAGGTATTATAATCGTTCACATCCCGGATCTCGGACTTGCGAATGCGCCGGCCAAGCGACTTGCCCTTGGTGATGGGATAAATGATCGTCGGGTCGGCCTGCAGCCGCATGCCCGTGCGTAAGCGATTGGAGTAGACGCCAGAAACGATACGCAATTCCGATTTAAGCGCCGTTTCCTTCTCGACAATGGACGCGAGAGTCAGCGCCTCTAAGGGCGTTTTGACCATCGCGTTCGAACTGCGTTCTGGCCATAACTCGGCGATCGTTTTCGTCATGGCATCCTGCATGCGTTTGAGGACAGCTGCCCGTGATTCGTTTTTGTCAAAGGCATAGCTATCCGGCAAAACTGAGCCCTCGGCTGGCACGGAAATACTGCCGGTAAGCTGGTCATTGGCCATCAAGCGTTCGTATACCATGATAGACGGCATGCCCTCGGGAATGGTGACCATGCGTTGGACGGTTTTCCCATCTGTCAGGATGGCCAATATGTCGGCGTTGGATGCCTCCGCTGGTATAACAAACTCGCCCGCTTTGATGGTGTTAGACGCGCCAAAAATCTTTGCCCGGCTGACAAATGCATCAGCAGATTTAATCGCACTGCTTTTTTCAAGCTGACGCGCCGCTGACATCATGCTTGAACCTGGCTTAATGATTACAGTTTCTGCGCGTTCGAGTGGCCCAGATGCAGTCCATCCGTGGATGAAGTTACCAGCGATAATTGCAAGCAGCAGCACCGCGGCAACGACAACCCATTTGGCCAAGCGGAGTTTTGCGTTCTTCACAGACCGTTTCGTCACCATGGGGCTTTCTCATTCAAGTTGTTGGTTCCCGCAAATGCGGGAGTGACAAGCTGCAAGATAGGCGATGGTGCTATCACCACGTTCGTTTATTCAGCCAATTTCATAATGAGACTGGCGTTCGTCCCACCAAAGCCGAAGCTGTTGTTCAAAACAGCCTTAACTTCGCGTTTCTTGGCGACATGCGGAACAAGGTCAACGCCTTCTGTGCCTTCGTCTGGATTATCGAGATTGAGCGTTGGCGGCACAATTTGGTCACGCAGCGCAAGGATGCAGAAAATGCTCTCGACCGCACCAGCGCCGCCCAACAAATGGCCAATGGCGGACTTGGTCGAGCTCATCGACACATTTGCTATAGCATCACCAAATAAACGCTTTACCGCACCCAGCTCAATCGTATCGGCCATGGTCGATGTGCCATGCGCGTTGATATAATCGATATCGGTGGGTGTCATGCCTGCCTTTTTCAGCGCCATCTGCATGGATCGAAACGCGCCATCACCCTCGGGATGCGGGGCGGTGACATGATAGGCATCGCCAGATAAGCCATAACCCACCACTTCGGCATAGATTTTCGCGCCGCGCGCCTTGGCGTGTTCATATTCTTCCAAAACAACAACGCCAGCGCCTTCGCCCATTACGAAACCATCGCGGTCCTTGTCATAAGGGCGGCTGGCGGCTTCTGGACGGTCATTATAGCTCATGTTCAAAGCGCGAGCTTGGGCAAAGCCAGCGATACCCAAAGGATTTACAGTGCTTTCTGCACCACCGGCCACCATGATGTCGGCGTCATCGTCGCGGATCATACGCGCGGCATCACCAATCGAGTGCGCACCGGTGGAGCAAGCGGTAACGACGGCATGGTTCGGACCTTTGAGGCCATATTTGATGCTGACTTGACCCGAGATGAGGTTTATCAAGCGGCCATGCACGAAATGCGGACTGACGCGGCCGGGACCTTTTTCTGCGAGCAATAACGCTTCGCTTTCAATACCGGGCAGTCCACCGATCCCTGAGCCAATCGAACAACCTGCGCGCAGTTTTTGCTCTTCGGTCAATTCGGTAAGGCCAGCATCTTCCAATGCTTGGCCTGCGGCATCAATGCCGTAAATGATAAAGGGGTCAACCTGACGCTGCACCTTATGGTCCACGCGCTTGTCTGGGTCAAAGCCCCAAGGGTGGTCCTTGCCCTTCACTTCGCACGCGATGAGACATTTTTGGTCGCTGGCGTCGAAATGCGTAATCATGCCAGCGCCAGACTTTCCGGCAATTAGGTTGGACCAAGTGGTTTCAACATCTGCACCCAAGGGCGTAACCAGACCTAATCCAGTGACCACGACACGACGCATTGCGTTATCTCCAAAATCTAATCTTTACGGCCCTTTAGTGCGAACAGGGGCCAAAAAGCAAACGGCTTTCCGACTGAAGCGCACGTAACGCTGGTCGAAAAGCCGTTTGAAATTTAATCTAGTCGCGCATCATCGCGCGTTGCGGCTTAGCCGTTGCTATTGATGAAATCGATCGCGTCCTTGACGGTAGCAATCTTTTCAGCAGCATCGTCAGGGATTTCAACGTTGAATTCTTCTTCAAACGCCATAACCAGTTCAACGATATCAAGGCTGTCTGCGCCCAGATCATCGATGAAGCTTGCAGCTTCGTTCACCTTATCGGCTTCAACGCCCAGATGTTCTACTACAATCTTTTTGACCCGTTCTGCGGTATCGCTCATTTTTATGCCCCTTATTGGTTGGGAGGATGAATTTCAGCTATCGCCCTAATGTGCAGATTAGCTGCTGGCAAGTGGCAAGCGACGCTTGTGCATCAAAGCATCGCCATCCCGCCATTTACATGGATTGTTTGGCCCGTAACATAACCGGCTTCCCGTGAGGCGAGATAGGCTACAGCGGCACCAATGTCAGCGCCTTCGCCCATGCGGCCCATCGGAATACGTGCATTCAACGCCTCTTTTTGCGCATCAGGCAGGTTTTCAGTCATAGCCGTGGCGATGAAGCCCGGTGCGACGCAATTGGCGGTGACATTGCGGCTAGCGAGTTCCTGCGCAATCGCTTTGGTCATCGCCGTCAGGCCGCCTTTGGACGCGGCATAATTGGCCTGACCTGGGTTGCCCGTGGTGCCGACAACACTGGTGATTGTAATGATGCGGCCAAAGCGCGCCTTCATCATGGGTTTAGTCGCGGCGCGCATCAGGCGAAATGTGGCTTCAAGATTAATGCGGATGACATCATCCCATTCCTCATCCTTCATACGCATCGTCAAATTGTCGCGGGTGACGCCGGCGTTGTTTACAAGAATGTCGATCTGACCCAACTTTTCAAGCGCAGCAGGGACCAACGCCTCAACGCTGTCTTTGTCGCCGAGATTGCAGGGAACCGCAACATGGTCGCCGCTTAAAGATGCCCGGAATGCTTCCAGCTTTTCCACATTGGAGCCGGACACTGCAAGGCGCGCCCCTTGGGCCGCCAACGCGTGACAAATGGCACTGCCAATCCCGCCCGACGCGCCTGTGACGAGCGCCGTCATACCGGTTAGATCAAACATATCATTCTCCCTTAAATTCGGGTGCGCGCTTTTCCAGGAACGCGGTGATGGCTTCGTCATTGTCCGCCGTGGCATGCGCCAAGCTTTGCATTGCGGCAGACATTTCGAGGATGTTTTTTAGGTCGGCGGTCTGCCCTTCGCGCAATAGCCGCTTCGTCATGCGGACGGCATGCGGCGGGTTTGCGGCGATTTTTTCGGCAACGGTGCGCGCGGCAGGCATGAGGTCGGCATCATCCACAACCTGTGTAACCAGCCCGATACGCAAGGCTTCGGCCGCGTCGATAGTCTCGCCCGTCAGGGCCAGCTCGGTTGCTTTTGAAAAACCCACGATCCGCGGCAACAGCCATGCCCCGCCATCGCCCGGCGTAATGCCCAAGCGCACGAAGCTTTCGGCAAATTTGGCCGAAGACGCTGCAATCCGAATATCGCACATTGTGGTAAGGTCAAGCCCGGCACCAATGGCCGCGCCGTTGACCGCCGCGATTACCGGAACCTCAAGAGCCTGAAACATTAACGGAAGCCGTTGGATACCATATTTGTAATTGCGCCGAGTTTCTGCAGGCAATCCGGCCCGTAAACCACCGCTATCCGGGCGCATTTGTTTCAGGTCGCCGCCGGAGGAAAATACGGTTCCCGCGCCTGTCAGGATGACGCAGCGCACCGACACATCCTGATCCGCCGTCATAAACGCGTCGCATATTTGTTCGACGACAGATACATCCGATATCGGGTTCCGCTTTTCGGGCATATTCAGCGTGATGGTCAGTATGCCGCCATCGCGCGACTGGAGAATTTGGTCGGTCATTAGATATCCTTCAACAAGGCTTCGATGTCATCCATGCTGATGACAGATGATGTTGTAATGTCTTCACCTGCGCTGCGTTTTACCATCGGTGACAGCACCTTTCCGCCAAACTCCGTGAAATGGGTGACGCCGGCCTCCGCCATGGCAATCGCCGACTCGCGCCAGCGCACACGGCCAGTCACCTGCTCCACTAATTGGACCGATATGGTCGCTGGGTCGGACACGGGCGCTGCCGTCACATTGGCGAACAAGGGGACCAATGGTGCGTGGATGGTCGTCGTAGCTAGCGCGCTTGCCATGTCATCGGCGGCGGGTTGCATCAATGGGCAGTGAAAAGGTGCGGATACGGGCAGCAATATACCCCGTTTGATATCATGGTCCTTCGCCAGCAAAATTGCGCGGTCAATCGCACCTTTATGGCCCGAAATAACGACCTGTGACGGGTCATTATCGTTGGCGACTGTGCAGGTTTCCCCCTCTGCAGCCGCGGCGGCCAAGCTTTCCGCTTTTTCTATATCCGCGCCAAGCAAAGCAGCCATTGCGCCCACGCCAACGGGCACGGCGGCCTGCATGGCGCGTCCACGCAGCTTGAGGAGCGCAGCCGTTACCGACAAAGGTAAGGCACCAGCAGCGCAAAGCGCCGTATATTCACCCAAAGAATGGCCAGCGACGAAATTGCATTTCTCCGACAGGCGAACGCCGCCTTCCTTTTCCAACACGCGCAAGGTGGCAATCGCGTTGGCCATGATCGCTGGTTGCGCATTTTCGGTGAGCGTGAGTTCGCTCTCCGGACCCTCGCACATCAGACGAAACAAATGCTGGCCAAGTGCCTCGTCAACTTCCTCAAACACTGCGCGCGCAATGGGGCTGGCTTCGGCGAGCATTTTGCCCATGCCAATGGCTTGGCTGCCTTGCCCAGGAAATATAAATGCGCGCATGGTTACTCCTGTAGGTCGGTGATTGTGCAAAATCGCCTATGGTGCAGTGTTGAATGTTGCAAGCCCGAACGGCACAATCCGGTTATCGGCGTCATGGCCAATATCCGCGTGGCCCAGATAGTTGATACCTGTTCTTGCGCACCAGCGCCGGGCGATTTCTTCGGCATCTTCGCCAAAGGGGCGATCATTTTCGGGCACATCGCTGACGCGGCCAAGCCGTAATCCGGCGAGCCCTACGGTTTGCAAATGGCTGGTAACATGGAAAAAGGCGCGGTCATAACCATAGAGATATTCGCTGACTTCCTCCAATATCAACACATGGTCTTTCAGATCAGGCATCAACGGTGTGCCAACCATCATCGCCAAGGTCATCAGATTGAACGCAGCATATTTTGTGCCGGCCTGCAGTTGCGGTTCAAGCGATGGCGGCGACGCATGTAGCATCCAGTCGAGCGCGCGCAGGACGGCGGCTTCACCGCCGTCACGCCGAATATCGGCTGGCATCGGGCCGTGGCAGACACGACCAATTTGGGCGCCATAAAGTGCGCCCAGCAGATTTCCAGCGTCGCTATAGCCCATGTAGATTTTACTGCCCGCCGATGACTTCAGCGCCGCGACAGCGTCTTGTGCAATCCGGCAAGCCCCATAGCCGCCGCGCACGAACCAGACCGCTTCAAATTCTGAGTCATTGGCAAGGCCGACAAAAGCCTCCAGCCGCTCGACATCGGATCCCGCGAAATGACCCGCTTCGGCAAAGCACTGATCATGAAAGACGAGTTCAGCCGTCGGGTGGGTGTTGGCGACAAGCGCAGAAACCCGCGCCGCGTCCTCGCGGGTGAACGGGGTAGACGGCGCGCAAATTCCGATCCGCATATTTCACTCTTCCCCTCATTTGTCACCCCAGCCTAAGCTGGTGCGATATGTTTTTGGAACAGAGCGTTCAGCGTTCCATTGCAAAAATTCGCACTAACGCATAACCGCCAAACATGCACAAAAACAAATCCTATTTCTTCTGCGGCATCGGTGGTTCTGGCATGTTGCCCTTGGCCAATATCGTCCGTGATGCAGGCGCAAGCGTTGCGGGTTCCGACCGCGCATTGGACCAAGGCCGACTGGGGCCGAAATTCGAATGGCTGCAAAGCCTTGGTATCAAATTGTTCCCACAGGACGGCAGTGGCCTTATCAGCGGCGACCAAATCCTGATCGCGTCCGCCGCGATTGAGGACAGCGTGCCGGACGTAGCAAAGGCCAACGCGCTTGGCTGCACCCGCATGACGCGCGCCGAACTCCTTGCTGACCTATTCAACGCCGCCCCGCGCAGCGTAGCTGTCGGAGGAACCAGCGGCAAATCGACCGTCACGGGCATGATCGGCTGGATATTGACCGATGCTGGACGTGACCCGACAATTATGAATGGCGCGGTAATGAAAAATTTCGTTGCCGATGACGCGCCCTTTGCCAGCGCGCGCGTGGGGCAGGGAGACGTTTTCGTTTCGGAGGTGGACGAAAGCGATGGCTCCATCGCCCTGTTCACACCCGAAGTTGCAGTGCTCAACAATGTCAGCCTTGATCATAAAAGCTTAGAAGAATTGCGGCAGTTGTTTGGCGATTTTGCGCGCAAGGCGAAAGCCTGTGTCTGGAACGCCGATGATGCTGAGACTGCGGCCCTGATCGCGCCCATGGCATTGCCGGGCGCGATCAGCTTCGGCTTCTGCGCTGACGCACATTTCCGCGCAACGGACATCACCGACCTGCCATTGGGTAGCCGCTTCACCTTGCATGCGATGGGCGACGCTTATCCTGTCGCCTTGATAGTCCCGGGCCGACACAATATTGCCAATACGCTTGCCGCTATTGCCGCAAGCGTCGCGCTTGGCATGTCGGTTGCGCAAGCTGTACGCAGCGTCGAACGCTTTAATGGTCTCGCCCGTCGTTTCGACATTGTCGGTACCGCCAATGACATTATTGTCATCGACGATTTCGGTCACAACCCGGACAAGATTGCCGCAACTTTGGCGACGTTGAAGGCGTTTCCCGGTCGCATTATCGCCTTCTTCCAACCCCATGGCTATGGCCCCATCCGCGTCATGGGCGCTGAACTGGCGGGCGTGTTTGCGGAGTTGCTGGGTGCGGATGACCATCTCATCCTCTGCGACCCCGTCTATTTCGGCGGCACCGTGGACAAAAGCATTGGCAGCCAAAGCATCACCGATGCAGTAGCCAAAGTCGGCCGCAACGCCGACCATATCCCGACTCGCGAAGACTGCGGCAACCGTATTGTGGAGTTAGCGCAGCCAGGCGACCGCATCGTGATCATGGGTGCAAGGGATGATACGTTGAGTGCGTTTGCCAAAGAGTTGTTAGCACACTTTGCCGCAACAAACTGAGCGTCTGCAACGCTAAACGAGTGACTCTGCGTCCCGGACCATAGCTTTCAGATGCTGAATTAACAGATCGCCGACAGTGTTAGGCGTATTCGAAATTAAAGATTGTCCTAAATGTTGTGTTGGAACAGGGTAAATCACACCTCGGTTCCGGACGGGAAGCAGGGTCATTTCACGACCACGACTCTCTAACTTTTTGGGATCGGCATTTGTTACCGGAAACATGACACCGCCAGGTCCCTCGCGCACTCCAAAAAACTCTCCCGGTTGTAAGCCAGTCATCGACACCGACCATTCTTGCCGTTGGACAACATTATCCACCGAATGTTCCGAGGAGTTCCGGGCTTGATGAGCATATTGCAAAAGCTCATCGTCTTTGCGCTGTTTCTTCTGCTTGGCGAACCAGCTTTGGCTTCTGCCGGTAAGTTTAACACCTTTCTCCAGCTTTGTATAAATCGCACCTGCTGCTGTCAGCAACTGATGCCATGCTGCCTCCATCTGAATCACTGACGATGCGCTTTGCATTTTTGTGTAAGCTTCTTCTGCTGTCGCGAGACGCTCCCTTGCTTGTTGCAATGCACGTTTTTCCATTAAATCGCTTTACGATAATTTTTGCGGTTTGCAAATTTGGAACATGGCCCATTTTGCTTGCATTCCACACCAATCCCCCCTAAGCACGCCTCTTCTCTCAGGTCCGCCTGATTGAAATTGAAGAAGGCCGGAGGGGCGTATGCATGGTGCTGCGTCAGCGATCGGTAGGAACAAGGAAACGCCCATGCCGCTGTACGAGCATGTATTTTTGGCGCGTCAGGACCTTTCACAGGCCCAGGTTGATGCGCTGGCAGAAACTGCCACCAAGATTGTAGAAGACAATAAGGGCAAGGTCGTAAAGACCGAAACCTGGGGTCTTCGTACATTGACCTACAAAATTCAAAAGAACCGCAAAGCGCATTTCGTAATGCTCGACATTGATGCTTCCGGCGACACTATCGCCGAGCTTGAGCGTCAGACACGCATGAACGAAGATGTGATCCGTTACATGACCGTCCGCGTGGACGCGCATGAAAAGGGACCATCGGTCATGATGCGCAAGAGCGACCGTCCAGAGCGCAGCGAACGCGCTGAGCGTGGCGGTTTTGGTGGTGGCGACCGTGATCGTGGTGCACCTCGTCCAGACCGCGCGTATCGCGCAGAGCAGGAGGCTTAAACATGGCACGTCCGTTTTTCCGTCGCCGCAAATCTTGCCCATTCCAGGGTAAAGATGCGCCGCAAATCGATTATAAAGATGTACGCCTGCTTCAGGGTTACATTTCAGAGCGTGGCAAGATTGTGCCATCGCGTATCACCGCAGTTTCGGCAAAGAAGCAGCGTGAGCTGGGCCAAGCTATCAAGCGCGCCCGTCACATCGGTCTTCTACCGTACATCGTGAAGTAAGGAGCCGAAACATGGATATCATACTTCTCGAACGCGTTGAAAAGCTGGGTGGAATTGGTGACGTTGTCACCGTGAAGGACGGCTATGCACGTAACTTCTTGCTGCCAAACAAAAAAGCGCTCCGTGCAAACGAAGCTAACCGCAAGGTTTTCGAAGCTAACCGCGCGAAAATTGAAAGCGATAACGCAAATCGTCGTGATGAAGCCCAAAAGGCTTCGGGCAGCGTTGAAGGCAAGCAGATCGTCTTGATCCGCGCAGCTTCGCAAACTGGCCAACTATATGGTTCGGTCTCGGTCAAGGATATCGTTGACGGCCTGGTCGCCCAGGGCGCAAAGGTTTCCAAGAGCATGATCGTGCTTGAGCGCCCCATAAAGACGCTTGGCGTATTTGGCGTTAAGGTTGTTCTGCACCCCGAAGTGACCGTTAATGTTGAGGTCAATGTCGCCCGTTCGGACGATGAAGCCGAGTTGCAGAAGGACGGTATCAACGTTCTCGAGCAGATGTTCGAAGACGAACAGGCCGAGATCGCTGCGGAAGCCATTGAAGCACAGGTTGAAGCCGAAGTGGCCGCCGACGCAGCCGATGCTGCTGAAGCTGCTGCCAACGCAAAGCGCCGCGAAGAGCAAGCTGCCGCCAAGGCTGCTGCAGAAGCCGCTGGCCTTTCAGCTGAGGCAAGCGACGAAGCATAAAGCTCTCGATTGCTGCATACAAAAAGCCGCCTTGTTGCAAAACAGGGCGGCTTTTTTGTGCTCCTAAGGCACGTCATTCTGAAACAAGTTTACGATAACGATAAGAAAAATAACGCGTGGGTTGTGGCGTCCGTGGATTAATCATCCTAAATCCACCATATGACCTCGCCTATCATCATAACCGCCGACATGGGCAAGGCGGACCAAGCATGGGCCAATGGTCTACGCCGCGCGTATTTCCCCGCAGAGCGCAACCGCGTCGATGCGCATATCACAATGTTCCACCATTTGCCGCCAAGCCATTTGCCAGAGATAAAATCGCGATTGGCGGCGTTGGTTCAGAACTATCCGGCGCCAGCAGCTGATCTCAGCGATGTGATGTTGCTCGGTAAAGCAGTGGCGTTCCGCGTGGACAGTCCGGAATTGCTTAGTCTGCGCGACGAACTGGCCGATGCGTTTCGCGGGCTATTGATTCCGCAGGATCAAGCCACGCCCAAATTGCACATAACCATCCAGAATAAGGTCGAACCGCCCGTTGCCAAGGCGCTCCATGCGCATCTTTTGGAGTCGTTTCGACCCCGTCCGCTCGCCATTACCGGCCTATCCGGGCATTATTATCGCGATGGGCCATGGGAGCCTATCGGAAGATGGTCTTTTCGCGGCTGACAATGCTTGACCCGTTATCACCCCACGCTTATAGCGCCGCGTGCTTTCCCGCAAATGCAGGGATTCATGCTTGGATGGCGAAGTAGCTCAGCTGGTTAGAGCGGTGGAATCATAATCCATAGGTCGGGGGTTCAAGTCCCTCCTTCGCTACCATCTCTCATGTGTGCCTTGGGGTTCAAGTCCCAACAGCTCGCGATTTGTTCATTTTCATCGAAGCAGTGCGCCGACTTCAAGCAAAGTCGCGCTTTGAGCGGTTGCCGCATTTTGCTGCTTGGGCTACACTAAACATATGAAAGATTGCACCCAATGCATTGTACGTAACCGTGCAATTTGCGCCGGGCTGGAAACCGACGAGCTTGAGCTTCTGGGTCGGCTGGGTCGAAGGCAAAAGGTTTCCAAGGGCCAAACTATATTTTGGGAGGGTGATGACGTTGTTGTCGTCGCCAATGTCATCGAGGGCATACTCAAGGTTTCGATGAGCTTGGCCGATGGCCGGGAGCAGATTGTCGGGATTGTTTTTTCGTCAGATTTTATTGGCCGGCCCTTTGGCCATCACAGCCCGTATAGCGTGACCGCGCTGACCGATGCCGATTTGTGCATATTTTCGCGGTCGACCTTTGACAGTTTTGCACAGCAGCATCCCGAGCTGGAGCATAAGTTGTTGCGCCGGACGCTGGATGAACTTGATCGCGCGCATGCATGGATGCTGCTGCTTGGCAAGAAAACTGCGACGGAGCGGATTGCAACTTTGTTGCTCGAAATGTCCGTTCGTCTTGGCGAGACGGGCTGCTCAGTTGACGAAGGTGTATTGGACGCATTTGAATTGCCGCTTGATCGTCAACAAATCGGTGACGTATTGGGCCTGACGATTGAAACCGTAAGTCGCCAGTTTTCTAAGTTAAAAGCCGATGGCGTTATCCATCTACCAGACCGCCGGACGGTTTGCATACGCGACCGCGCGCGGCTTCAGGATCTTTCGGCTGCTGCGTGAACGACAGGTAAAAACCTGTTCGCGGTCGCTTAGCTTGAAATAGCGTCCGCCGGGCCGCCGATAAGGACAAAATGCCGGTCGCAATAGCCGCAGTCGACATAGCCTTTTTCATCAATTTGTAGCCAAACTCGCGGGTGGCCCAATGCGGCAGGAATATCTCCACTGCCGTCGCAAGCGACACGCGGTTCGCGGACTCGGATTGTCTCGGGGGCATTGTTGTTCATGAGCGTCGCTTAGCAAAGGCACAACGTGGCTGCAACGGCTGAGAAATAGTGAACTGCTGATAATCGCACCGTTATGAATTACCAGCGGATGGGTTCCATTTGATTGCACTGACCCCAAGGCTTCGCTATCGCTCCGATATGTCTGAACAAGCAATATCGATCCAAAACCTCTCGAAAAAATATGCCGGCGGGAAACAAGCGCTCAGCGATGTCAGTTTTGACGTTGCGCAAGGGTCGATTTTTGGCCTGCTCGGCCCCAATGGTGCTGGCAAATCGACGTTGATTAACATCTTGGCCGGGCTGGTGATGAAGACATCGGGCAGCGCATCCATTTGGGGTTTCGACATTGATGCCCACCCGCGCAATGCAAAGGCGTCTATCGGTATTGTACCGCAAGAAATTATGTTCGACCCCTTCTTTACACCGAAAGAAGCGCTGGAGTTGCAAGCGGGCCTATATGGGGTGCCCAAGTCGAAACGGCGGACGATGGAATTGTTGAAAGCCGTCCGTTTAGAGGACAAGGCCGACGCCTATGCGCGGACCTTGTCAGGCGGCATGAAGCGCCGCTTGTTGGTGGCCAAAGCCATGGTGCACACGCCGCCGGTCATCGTGCTCGATGAACCCACAGCTGGCGTCGATATCGAACTGCGTCAGCAGTTATGGGATTATGTGCAGGAATTGAACCGCCAAGGCGTGACGGTTGTGCTCACCACCCATTATCTCGAAGAAGCCGAGCAGTTGTGCGACCGGATTGCGATTATCAACCATGGGCAGTTGATCGCCAACAAGCCGACGCGCGAACTGGTCGGCATGGCGCGTGAAAAGGCAGTAGTCTTAACGCTGGACCGCGATGTAGCCAGCGCGCCAACGCATGAGGCCTTTGAAAAGGCGGAGATGGTTGGCGACCGTATGGTAGAGATTACTTACAACAAAGACCGCATGAACGCAGGCGAAGTGCTTTCCGTCATCCAAGGCCTAGGGTTGGGCATCGTTGATGTAACTACGAAGGAGGCCGATCTTGAAGACGTCTTCCTGCGCTTGACAAGCACCGCTTGATGGAAGCGGATGTTCTAATAATTGGGTCCGGTGCGGCCGGGTTGACGGCGGCGCTGCAATTGGCGGCGACGCGTAAAGTAGTGGTGCTAGCCAAGGGTTCTATCTCCGACGGCGCAACAGCATGGGCGCAGGGCGGGATTGCGGCCGTGCTTGAACCCGGTGACAATTTTGCGAGCCATATCGAAGATACGATGATCGCCGGTGCGGGATTGAATAACCGCGCCACCGTTGAATTTGTCGTAGAAAATGCGCCGATCGCGATTGAACGGCTG
>Ga0315905_10005499_pt1 | contig 12903 bp, 5 predicted proteins | sample LakEriMetagenome_5_FD_203522 | JGI IMG/M metagenome (GOLD analysis project Ga0315905, IMG submission 203522) | Freshwater fungal communities from buoy surface, Lake Erie, Ohio, United States - Buoy 4 MA121 | ecosystem: Environmental > Aquatic > Freshwater > Lake | place: USA: Lake Erie, Ohio... | reverse complement strand
ATGTCGTCGTGCGTGGCGTTCTGATGGCGCTTGAACTTCTGCGGCGTGATGTGACCACCAAGATGGTCGTCGCGTCCGGTGGCGAGGTGACAGGTGCCGAGCACTTTTTCATCCTGGATGTCCGCGCCGGACACCGGCAGCACCTGCGTGCCGAATCCAAGCTCGCCCAGCACGCCGGTCATCGGATCGTCGGCGAGTTTGGCGTTGTGTTCGTCGATGGTGCTTTGTTCGCCTGCGATGAGCTCCGCTTTGATGATGCAGCCGCCGGTGACGGTGAGTTTGCCGAGCGTGCCGTCTTCGTATTTGAGCGGGAAAGTGCCTTCCGCGCCGGTGGGCACGAAATAGACCTCCCCCGCAGGCAGATTCGCGATGTCCGGTGTGTCGCCTTGGCAAAGACCGTGGCTCTTCTGCGCTTCCTGCTGGTTCAATTCGAGGCGCACGGTCATGTCGGGTCCGTTTTCGACGGTGAAGTCGATCTCCACCCAATCCGCACGCGTCATGGCACGGCGCAGCTTCTCAGCGTCCACACTGACGTCGTCATAATCGACGGCGAGTCCCGAATTGAGGATCACATCATTCACGCCATGCAGCGTGGCGCCTCGGAAGCCATACTGTTTCGCGAAGGCCGTCAGCGGCGCAGTGGCGCTGAAGGTGGAGATGCAGAGAATGATGTCGTAGTTTGGATAGATGTCGCCTTCGAGACTCAGCTCTTTGCCGCTCATATCGACACAGAGATCCGGCAGATCGAGATTGCTGCCCGTCGTCTGCGTGTAGGCATACATTTCGCCACCTGTGAGCGCCAGCTCGTCTGCCACGCCGTTCTTGAGGCCGAGATGAAAGTTCTCGTAGGCCTGACATTGCACGGCCCGCGCCGGGTTTTTCAAGAAGGCATGATCTTTCGCTTCGGCGAGATCTGGCAGGTCGATGAGGATGCAGATCTTGCGCCCCAAAGTGGGTTTGAAAACGGTGCCGAGAAGGCGGGACAGGTCGAACTTGGGAAACTGGCGACCCTTGGCGGTGGACTGAACGGTTGGCATGGGAGCGGCGATCATAAACATGTGGAAGAGTCAGGCAATTACGGCCTGCATAATCATGCCGGACGCCACAAACCATCACCCCGCGCTAAATTGATCCCACAGGAGTTTCATCACCATCGCGAAGACCACGGTGATGAAAATGACACGAATGAACGGTGCGCCATGCCGGATCGCCATCGAAGCACCCAGCCGCCCGCCGATGAGTTGCCCGGCGATCATCGCAAACGCGATGGGATAATGCACACGGTCTGAAATCACAAAGACCAGCAGCGAGGCCATGTTGCTGGTGAGGTTGACCACCTTTGTGAAAGCGGTGGCGCGCGTGAGTTCAAGCCCGAGCAGCGAGATGCAGGCCATCGTCCAAAACGTGCCGGCCCCAGGGCCAAAGAAGCCATCATAAAAACCCAACACGCCTCCCACGAGACAAGCGAAGGCCACGAGGCTCCATCTCGCCTTCGCTGCTGTCTTCCCCAGCCCCGGACTGAGCAGCACATACACCGCGATGCCCAGCAACATCCACGGCACAATCTTCTTCAGCACCTCGTTACTCACTTGCGTCACCGTCCAAGTGCCGAGGCAGGCAAAGACAAACGTCACGAGCACCGTGAGCCGCACCTGCGGCCAGGAAACGAGTCCCGCCTTCGCATACCGCCTTACGGCCATCAGCGTGCCCCAGGTGGACTGCATCTTGTTCGTGCCCAGCGCCATCTGCGGCGTCAATCCGGCCCACAGCAGCGCAGGCACAGAAATCAATCCTCCGCCGCCCGCAATGGCGTCGATGAATCCGGCGCTCAAACCGGCGAAGAACAGCAAGACCATGATCTCCCAGGACATGCGATGCCTTACTCGACGAAATGATGGGGCACAATCTTGGAGCAAACGGTCGGCCGCTGCCCACAGTGCACGGCGATGGAGACAATCCCTGTGATGCGCCTCTGTCGCGTCAGCGTTTTTAGCGTCGGCCAAATCCGACACTCCGATTGGCGCAGCTTTGGCAGTGCTTTCCGCGGCCCGGTGTTTCGGTCACTGGCACGAAAAACCCACTTTGAGGCTGTGAGTTCGGAAGATTCGAGTGCCAGTCGAATCTTCAAGGGAACGGCAGACGTAAGCGGTGACATGGCAGTTCACACCTTGCAGACGAAGCAGATCATCCGCGCGAGCATGGCGGAAGCCTGGGCATTTTTCTCGAACCCGCGCAATCTGGCAAAGATCACACCCCCGGAGCTGGGCTTTGAAGTGCTGACGCCGGATCTGCTGCCGCAGATTCAAGCAGGGATGATGATTGCGTATCGCGTGCGTCCCTTGCTGGGGATTCCGATGACGTGGCTTTCAGAAATCACGCTCGTGGAGGAGGGCGTGCGGTTCATTGATGAGCAGCGCGTGGGGCCTTATGCGGTGTGGCATCACGAACATGCATTTCATGATCTGGGAGATGGCCGCATCGAGATGCACGACCGGGCGACCTATGTGCTGCCTTTTTCGCCGCTGGGAGATCTGGCGCATGGAATTTTGGTGAAGCCACAGCTCGCGAAGATTTTTGCGTTTCGCGAGGAGGCCGTGCGGAAGCTGTTTCCGTGCTGATGCCGCAGGCCAGCACAGCACTCAAGCTTGTCCTGGCAGAGTTGAACCGACCGAAGCGACCGTCAAGTCAGTGGCGAGGAGGAACTTTTGTGGGCAGGTGGTTCAAAGATCAGCGGTCGTTTTTTTGTGAATCTTGACGCTCTCCACAAGCAGGCTAGCCCAAGAAATCTTCCGCCACGATTTCCTCCTCGCCCTCATCGGCATGGATGCCCTGCGAGATCACACGCTGGGTCACTTCGTCGAGATAGGCCTGCAACACGTCACTGAGCTCGATGAATTCAGGCCACAGGGTTTCTTCCACAAAACTGCGCGGCACTTTGACCATGACAGTATTCCGCCGCTGACGGGCACGGCGATAAGGTTTGAGCGAATAACGCCTGAGCAGCGCGATGAAGAGCTTGCGCGACCAGCCATCGACGAGGGTGAACTTATACTCAATGGGGTGGTCCACCTTCGCGGCCTCACCGAGGCGGCGTTTGATGCGGGCGATGGCCTCGGCGGCGGCTTCTTTTTCACCATGCGTCGTGGCGCCAGCGTAGAGGCGCTCGATTTTGCGCAGCTTGTCGAAAAGGTCTTGTTCACGCATGGGGTTCTTTCCCAAACGCAGTGATGCTGTCAACGCGGGCCTGAATCATGATGCGCGCCGAATCCCGCGTGTGGCGAGGATGTTGCGCACGAGGCGTAGCATGTCGGCTGGCTCGTAAGGCTTTGGCAGCACGGCGGCAAAGCCGTAGGAGCCCGGTTTGGCCATGACGGGATCGTCCGAGTAACCGCTGGAGACGATGGCAAAGACCTCGGGATCGAGGGCGCGGAGTTTTTCCATGGCACGGATGCCGCCCATGCCGTTCGGGATGCTGAGATCAAGGATGACGAGGTCGAAGGCGCGCCCCTGGCTCATGCCTTCCTGATAAAGACGCACGGTGTCGCTGCCCTCGGCGCTTTCAGTGACATCGAAGCCGTTGCTGGTGAGGTTACGGACGATGAGAGCACGCACGAGCGGATCGTCTTCAAGCACGAGGATGCGGGGCGCGGCGGCCTCGACTTCCGGCGGAGTGTCGAAGACCTTGCTGAGTCCAAAGCCATCTGCTGCGTCGGCGTCTGAGTCGAGCGGGAGGTAAAAGCGCACGGTGGTGCCGCGTCCTGGCTCCGAACGCACCGTGAGCGATCCCCCATGGGCTTTGGCGATGGATTCGCAGACGGTGAGGCCGAGTCCGGTGGCGTTATCGGCCTTCCGGGTGCTGAAATACGGCTCAAAAATGTGCGGCAGGTGGTCAGGTGCGATGCCCTCGCCTTTGTCCTCGACCTCAATGGCCAAGCCGGAAGGCTGGAAGTTCGTGTCCGTGACCATCTCCCCGGGAAACATCTCGGCATGATCGGGCGCGAAGCAGCGGATGATGATCTCACCGCCGTTGGGCTGCGCCTGCTCGGCATTGCGGATGAGATTGCTCAGCAGGCGGCGGACCTGGGCGCCATCAATGGCGATCTGCGGCAAACCGGGCTGCACCTCGATGCGGTACTCGATGCGGAACTCGTTGCGGTTGGCGCGGGTGTGGTGCGTGAAGAAGGTGTCGATCAGATCGCCGAGATGGATCAGTGTTTTGATCGGCGCTCCTCCACGGGCAAAGGTGAGGAGCTGCTGCACGAGGTTCTGTGCCTGGAGCGTGGCCTGCTTGGCTGTGTGCAGCTCTGGCAGCGTGATGGCATTGCGCAGGCGCATCTCGGCAAGCGAGATGTTTCCGAGCAGAACGGTGAGCAGGTTGTTGAAATCATGCGCGAATCCACGCGCCAGCAGGCCGAGGGATTCGAGACGGTCGATGCGGTTGCGGCGCTCAGCTTCCTCACGGCGCGCGGTGACATCCTGCACGAGCAGTAGCATGCCTTCACCGAAAGGATAGCCGCGCACTTCGAGCCAGATCTGCTTCTCATCGAGGAACAGCTCACGGTTCACCGTCTCCCGGTGGAGCATGGAGCGAGCCAGCGCCTCGTAGTGCGCATCACGCGTGGCGGCGGGCACTAGGTCCCATAAAGACAGGCCCAGCATGTCCTGAAGATTGCGGTCAAACAGCCGCAGGGCGCTGGCGTTTGCGTAAGTCACACGCCAGCGGGAATCGAGGGCAAAGAGCGGATCAGAGATGCTTTCCACCACATCGACGAGCGGTGCGGAACTGCGTTGGGACGCGGCTACAGGAGCGGGCGTGGCAGAGGCGGCACGGAAGAGAATGATCAGACCGGTGAGCTGGCCCTGCTCATCGCGCAGCGGGGCCGTGCGGTCCTGGATCGCTAGGCGCTCTCCGCCCCATGTGGTGAGAAAGACCGTGCGCTCGGCAGCCTGCGGGCTGGTTTCCGCGGGCAAGACCTCTGCCGGTTCACCGCTGGCCTGGTAAATGCGAAAAACCTCGTTCAACGAGTGTCCGACCACCTCTTCCGAGGACCAACCGGTGGCGCGAGAGGCCGCAGGATTCATGAAAATGACGCCGCCAGCCAGATCCGCAGCGATCACGCCATCCGCCAGGCTTTGAAAAGCGTCCAGGTAACTGTGCTCACGCCGCTGTCTCTGCCGCTCCTCGAAGTGACGCTGCGCGGCTACCTCGACGGCGAGGCGCAGCTCATCCTGATTGAAAGGCTTTAAAAGATAGCCCTGTGGATGCGTCCGGCGCGCGCGTGCCACAGTATCCAGATCCGCGCAGGCCGTCACATAAACGATCGCCACCTTGCTGCGTCGTTGCAGCTCACAAGCGGTGTCGATGCCGTCCAACTGGCCGGAAAGATGGACATCCAGCAGCACAAGGTCAGGCCGCAGGTCGGCGAACCTCTCCAGGGCCTCCTCCCCGGAGGCACAGATGCCGACGACGTGATGACCCAACATGCCGAGAGACGCAGCCATGTCGCAGCCCACGAGGCCTTCGTTTTCGACGATCAAGATGCGAATGGGGTCGGAACTGGTCATTTCCCGGATGATTTGACTATTCTAGCCGAGATAAATTATAAACGCCATAGGAAATACAGCTCTTTTCTCTGACTCCTCAACTTTGCCGCTTCAAACCGGCAATCCGCTCCAGAGCTCTCGAACCGTAAAAAAACGCAATGCCCGGGCCTCTCCATCGTTTCAGGATGGCATGATGCGCCAGCTCCTCATCCTATCGGCATTGCTCATGGCCCCGCTTCGCTCACTGCTTCGAAGCAGCACACGCTTCGCGGTGCTGGCTGTAACGCTTGGCTCGGCTCTCCATTCGTCATTTTCGGCTCCACCGAACGTCGTCGTCATCCTCGCAGACGACCTCGGCTACGGCGATCTCGGCTGCTACGGCCATCCGAAGTTCAAAACGCCGCGCATTGATCAAATGGCGGCCGAGGGCGTGAAGATGATGCATTTCAACACGCCCGCTCCTTTCTGCGCTCCCACGCGGGCCTCGCTCATGACCGGGCGTTATCCCTTCCGCTGCGGCATGACGCAGAATCCCGCGCCTGATGGCGGTGCGGAGGCGGATGCGCTTCGTTTGCCTGCCTCCGAGGTCACCCTCGCGCAGGTGATGAAGTCCGCCGGTTATGCCACCGGCATGGTCGGCAAATGGCATCTCGGCCACCAAGCCGGCACGTTACCCACCGATCGTGGTTTCGACGAATACTACGGCATTCCTTACTCGAACGACATGCGCCCCGTGCACGTCCTCGAAGGCACCGAAGTGGCCGAATATCCCGTCGTGCAGGCCACGCTGACCACCCGCTACGCGAAACGCGCCGCTGACTTCATCCAGCGCAACGCGAAGAAGCCCTTCTTCCTCTACTTCGCCGAGGCGATGCCGCACAAACCGCTTGCCGCCGCCGAGAAAAACTACCAGAAGAGCGGCGCAGGGCTTTACGGTGATGCCTTGCTCGATCTCGACGACAGCGTGGGCGCGGTGCTCGATGCGTTGAAGCAGAACGGCGTCGATGGAAACACGCTCATCCTTTTCAGCAGCGACAACGGCGCGTGGTTCGGCGGCAGTTGCGGTGGTCTGCGCGGCATGAAAGGCACGAGTTGGGAAGGCGGCTACCGCGTGCCGATGATCGCCCGCTGGCCAGGCAAGATCCCCGCCGGTCGGGCGAGCCGTGAGTTGGCTGTGATGATGGATCTCTTTGCCACCGTGCTCGCCGCCACCGGCGCCAAGATGCCCGATGAGCGCGTGCTCGATGGTCGTGATCTCATGCCGGTGCTTGCAGGTGATGCCAAATCACCCCACGAGTTCGTTTTCGGTCATCAAGGCCCCAAACTCGTCACCATTCGCGATGCTCGCTGGAAGCTTCATCTGCTTCCCGCCCGCGAAATGAATCTCAAACCCGGTGCAGATGGCCAATGGCTCGATCCACGCCTTCCTGACGGCGTGACCATTCTCGCCCCCTTCGAGCAATACAACCTCGACGCTCCCCCTGGACTCAAAACCGGTGTCAAAGGTGCCAAAGGTCTGCTTTTTGATCTTCAGACCGATCCCGGCGAGCAGGTCGATGTGGCTTCCAAGCACCCCGACGAGCTCAAACGCCTCCAAGCCGCTTTCGACGCGATGAATCAGGACGTTCCCGCCGTCGAGGAGGTGAAGAGAGCGCCATACAAGAAGTAGGCCGCACGCAAAAGGAAAACGCCCCAGAATCTCCGAGGCGACCATTCAAGAATCGCTCAGAAGCACAACTCACGAGCGGCGGCGGCGCATCACCAGGCCGAGGAGGCCGAGAAGGAGCAGCAGCGCACGGGAAGGCTCGGGCACCACGACGATCATGCCGTTGCTTGCAAAGAGGTCGGTGTTGAAGGCCAGTCCGGCGTTCAAGGTGATGGCACTGAAGTCAAAAGCAGGCGTGCCGGTGATGTTGCCCGCAAAAGCCCAGTCCATGAGATCGAACACATCCCCATAGGAGGGGCTGTAGCCACCGAGCAGCGAGACGGTGCCGTTGATCACAGGAGCGGAGCCGAGGCTGCTGACGAGCGTGAAACCATGCAGCGTGGTGTTTTGGGTCTCCCAGCCGGAAGGCACGGAGCCGACGAGTCCGAGCAGGTTGTTGTTGGCATTCATCTGGGCACGCACAGTGGCCGCCCCGTTGGCGGTGGCACCCGTGATCTCGTTGGAGAGAGTTCCTGAGGAATTGATGGTCAGCGCACCGGTGACGGTGAAGAGGCCAGGGCTGGTGCCCGTCGCCAGTTTACCGCCGCTGTTGATGACAAGGTCACCACCTGTGCCGCCCGCGCCGCCCAAAGTGCCGGCATTGACAGTGACGGTTCCCGTGTGGCCCGTCTGCACAGCCGTGAAGATGAGCGTGCCATCTCCTTCTTTGGTGAGATTCGCGCTACCCAAAATCGTGCTGCTGATGGTGGCGGTGGTGCCAGCGTTGGTCTCGATGGAACTGTTTGAAGAAACGGTGATGCCACGATTGCTGTCGTCGAGGCTGAGATTGGCGGTCGTTTGCAGCGTGCCGCCCGCGAGGTTGAGCTGATCGCCGGTGCTTGTGCCGGGGTTCGCACCAAGACGGGCTTCGCCGTCGATGGAGAGCTTCCCTGCGCTGACCGTGGTCTTGCCTGTGTAGGTGTTGGTTCCGCTGAGGATCGTGGTGCCTGCACCGGCCTGAATGACGGCCCCGGCACCCGAGATGTTGTTGGCGACGGTGTAGCTGTTGCTGCGGTTGATGGTGAGCGTGCCACTGTTGCTGATGTTCCCACCACCCAGAGTGCCTGTGGTGGAGCCCGTGCCGATGGTGCCACCACCGACCTGGAGGGTGCCTGCGCTGATGGTGGTGCCGCCGGTGTAGGCGTTGGTGCCTTCCAGGATGAGGGTGCCGGCGGTGGATTTGGTCAAACCGGCTCCATTGTTGAGCTGAGCGAGGTTTTGCAATCTGCCGGACTGCGCGTTGAAGGTGACGATACCCGCTCCGGCACCGGTCCCACCTGCTCCTCCGATGTTGCCGTTGGTCATGTCCAGGGTGCCGCCATTGAGGGTCACGGTGTTGTTTTCAGTGCCGAGGGCAGCGTCGGTGTATTGGATGTTGCCGCCGACGGTGAGGGAGCCCGTGCCGGTGATGCTGATGCTAGAGGTAGCTGCATTCTCTGCGTCCAAGGTGGCCTGTCCCATGGTGAGGTTGGTGGAACCGGCCAGGGTGAGCGATCCAGCGCTGATATTCAGCGTTGAAATGGCCGTGTTCACCGTGGTCGCGGCGTTGAGAGCCGAGTTTTGGGCTCCCATGGTGAAGGTGGTGTTCACGGTGGTGGTGCCGCCGGTGATGTTGATCGTGGCGTCGGTGTTACTGCCCGTGGCAAAGCCGGCAGCGACTGTGTTGACGCCCATCGTCAGCGTGGTGATGGTGTTCGCGCCGCCGGTGATGTTCAGGATGGCAGTGGCATCTCCGGTGGAACTACCCGCTGTCAGCGCGACGCTGTTGGTCGCCATGGTCACGGTGCCAATCGTGGAGGAGGTCCCGCCGATGGTGACGGTGCCCGACACGTTTCCAGTGGTCAGTGTGGTCCCCGTTCGGGCGGCGATGTTCACCGTTGTGGCGTCAAGGGTTCCGGTGTCAAAGGCGAAGACACCGGTTCCCGACGCTGTGGTTCCCGCGCTACGACCACCGACAGCCAAGGTGCCGAGCAGCAAGTCAACGGTGTGAACGCCGGCGTCACCACTGATGAAATCCACGGTGCCAAAAAGGCTGGCTCCGGTGGAAGCGCTTCCATTCTGAACATTCATCGCGGCGCGGCCCACGCCGTCGAGAGCGCGGATCTTAAGGGTTCCGGTTCCGGCATTGAAGTCGAGCGTGCCCGTCGCGCGCCCGGCTGAACCCCCGATGGTGATGGTGGTGGCGTTGAACTCATTGGTGCCGCTGCCCAGTTTGATGGCCTGCGTGACGGTTGCATCCTGCGAATCGGAGGTGATGGTGGTGGCGATGACGGTGCTGGTGTCCGCCAGGATGAGTGTCGAGCCTGCTACTGCGTTGCCCCCCGTGCCGCCAGTGCCGACCCGGAAGGTGCCAGCGCCGAGATTGGCGTAGAAGGTGGCCAACCCGCTCAGATCAAGGGTGCCCGCGTTGCTGATGTTGGCGGTGCCACCGTTGCCCAACTGAAAGTTCAAGTTGGTCGGCGCTCCAACGTCGCCGATCTTGAAGGTGCCGCTAGCGCCCGTGAGACTCAAGTTGGTCGTCGTATTGCCGGCTGAGTTGTAACCGATGGTGACCGCACCATCCACCCGGAGACTTTCACCGGTGCCAAGGCTGATGGTGTTGGCGGTGGCGTTGCTGGTCTGTACGAGCATGGTGCCGCCGAACTGGGCGCTAGCCCCAGTGAGGTCCAAGGAGTAGGCGGCCGTGCTGCCCGCGGCGGCTCCCAAGGTGAGGTTGTTCGTGCCAGCGGTGAGGACCTGGTCGGTGGTGAAAATGAGAGCGCCCTGATCAAGGACGGTGGCACCGCCGTAGGTGTTGAGGCCGCCGAGGGAGAGCGTTCCGGCACCCAGCTTCGTCACTCCGAAGGTGCTGGCCCCGTCGTCGATCACCCCATTGACCGTCAGGGTGTTGGCGGTGGTGGTGATCTGGGTGGTAGCACCCAGGGTGACCGCTCCGGTGCCCATGTTCATGCTGTGGGTGCCGGTGAAGGTGTAGCCGCTGTTCCACACCTGAGCCACATTCGAGCCGAAGGTCAGGCTGCTGCCGGAGGTGTTGTTCAGGATGCCTCCGTTGATGGTGAAGGTGCCGGAGCCGAGAGCGTTGGCCTGCCCAAGGTTGAGATTGGTGCTGCCGGCCATGGTGACACCGCCTGCCGCGCCGGAGTTGTCCCCGTTGAGGTTCAGAGTGCCCGTAGTGACGCTGGTCAGGCCACCGTAGGTGTTGTTGCCGGACAGGGTGAGCGTTCCCGCACCTGCCTTGGTGAGGCCAAAGGTGGAGGCCCCATCGCCGATGGCACCGCCGACGGTGAGAGTCTGCGCGGAGACGGTGGCGATGACGTTGTCGGCCAAGGTGACAGTGCCGGTGCCGAGATTCAGTTGGTTCGTGCCGGTGAAGGTGAAGTTCCCGTCCCAGTTCTGCACGTTGTTGCCTGCGTTGGCGATGGCACTGGCTCCGGTGTTAAGGGTGGTGCCGGCCCCGATGGTGAAGGTGCCGGTGCCGAGGGCGTTGTTGTTGGCGATCACGAGGGTGCCCGTGGCTAAGTTGAGGCCGCCTGCGCCGCTGTTGCTTCCGCTCAAGGTAAGGTCACCTGCGCCGGTTTTGGTTACACTGCCGGTGAAGGTGATGCCGCCGGATACGGTGAGAGAGGAGGGAGAGGTGCCGTCCACTTCCCAAGTTTGGTTGGACTGGGCCACGACGGGCGCGGAGATGGTGACAGCACCGCCGGAAGCGGCCACGGAGATGCCGTTGTTGGAGCTGGCGGGATTGAGGGTCAGGATGCCGCTGGCACCTCCGGAGGCGATGGTCACAGCGGTGGTCACCGGTGTGGTCGGTGCGCTGATAAAACGCAGACTGTCCGCTGTCACCCCGACGTTGTTGAGGCTGGTCGCGACCAACCCCGCTGGGGCATTGGCGTTGGTCGCACTGAAGACGAGCGTATCGGCGGCGACAGGAAGCGTGCCCAATTCGGTCGCGCCGGAGGCATTGGAGGCCCAGTTGGTGTTGCCCGGTCCGCTGTTGGTGTTCCAGTTGCCGTCCTGGTCGCCAGTCCAATAGACGAGGTTTAGGTTGCTGGTGGTGAGACGGAGCGTCTGGTTGGCGTTGGTGGTGCTGAAGTTGTAGTTCAGGCCGGAAGGGGCGAGTCCGAGGATGTAGTCCGTAGCGGTGAGCGTGCCGGCAGTGACGTTGATGAGGTCGTAGGTGCCCACCGCGAGGCCGCCGAGGTTGTTGAAGTTCAGTGAGACGGTAGGGGTGACGGCGGCGGTGCCGGTGAGGTTCAGGATGTCATTCACCGTCGGTGCATTGAGGTCAAAGCCGAGGGAGCTGCCGTTGGCGAGGGTGAGGCCGGAGATGGACATCGTCGTGGTGGCTCCATCGTAGAGGTTCAAAGTGGCTCCAGTGGCCACATTGATGGCTCCGAGGCCGCTGGCGGTGAAGCCGGCGTTCAGGACGCCTGCGCTGACGGTGACGTTGCCACCATTGAGATTGGTGGAGCCCGTGACGGAGACGGTGCCGAGGCCTGTTTTGGTCAAGTTGGCCGCCGCGGAGGTGGTGATGCCGCCGAGCAGATTGAGGGTGCCACCGGCGTCCGCCGCGTTCAGGGTGCCGCCGCTGCTACCGATCGTCATGACTTGATTCGCTGCCAGATTGATGCTCGTGGAGCCGGTGTAGTTGAAGGTGGCACCGTTCAACGTCATGGTGTTGGTGGCGGAGGCATTGCCCAGATTGCCCACGCCAGAGAAGGCCAGGGTGCCGCCCGTGATGCTGGTGACGCCGCTGTAGGTGTTTGCTCCGGAAAGAGTCACCGTGCCTGCGGTGGTTTTGTTCAGGCCCACACTGCCAGCAAGGATGGCACTGGCGGTGCCGCTTTGCAGGTCGTAGTTGGCAGTGGAGGTCAGGACGCCCGTGGTGCCGGTGATGGCACCGCTTTGGAGGGAAACAGTGGCGACCGTGTCGTTGAAGGTGGCGACGTTCAACGTGCCGCCGGCGATGGTGACGTTACCCGTGTCAGCGAGGGCATCGGTGATCCCGAGAGCAAGGGTGCCCACATTGATGGTGGTGCCGCCGGTGTAGGAATTGACCGCAGAGAGGGTGAGGGTGCCCGCGCCCACTTTGGTGAAACCGCCGCTGGAGTTGGCCACCAGGGTGCCCACAGCGACGCTGGCACCCGTGCCCCCGCCACCGGTCAAGGTCACGGTGGGGGCTACCGTGTATTGGCCGGGGCTGGTGATGACGATGCCGGTGACGGCACCGCCGCTGATCAAGGCATAGCCGGAAGCAGGTGAGCCGCCAGCGGCAAGCGTGCCGCCGGTGAACTGGACGGCCGGCGCACCGATGTAACCACTGCCGCCGGTGACACTTAGGCTAGTCTGGGCGACGCCGTCGCCAGTGGCTGCCGCGAGGGACTGGTTGATGCCAACGGCAAAACCATTGGTGTCCACCGTGAGGCCACCGGTGAAGTCCTGGGTGGCGTCTCCCGTGGCGGCGGTGTTGTCGATGGCACCGAAGAGGCTCCTGACGACGGTCTGGCCGGTGACGGTGCCGGGCAGGGCGGCGTTGAGGGCGTTCGCGGCTTTGAGGGTGCCGCCCGCAAAGGCGAAGTAAACGTTTTGGTTGGTGCTGGTGCCGACGTTCTGGCTCATGTTGGCGCCAATAGTGAGGGTGCCTTGAGCGAGGT
>Ga0315905_10005498_pt1 | contig 12903 bp, 13 predicted proteins | sample LakEriMetagenome_5_FD_203522 | JGI IMG/M metagenome (GOLD analysis project Ga0315905, IMG submission 203522) | Freshwater fungal communities from buoy surface, Lake Erie, Ohio, United States - Buoy 4 MA121 | ecosystem: Environmental > Aquatic > Freshwater > Lake | place: USA: Lake Erie, Ohio... | reverse complement strand
GATGACGCTACTTTTCGCTTGCACTTGGTGACTTGGTGACTTGGTGACTGGGATAGCGTGGTAACGGTGTCATCCACAGGGACCAAAGACCTGCTTCAAGGAGATGACAACGGCCACGTCGGGCGTCCTTGCGAGGTTTCCCTGGCTCCTCCCTGTCCGGAACTCTTTTGCGAGTTACGGGGCCTCTGCCGTCACTCGTACTTCGGACCGAGGACGTGTAGCAGAAGCGAAAAACCAAGGTCATCGAAGTAAGCGGGGTCTCAATCTGGGTTTCCAAAGAAACCCTTCTCCCCCTGCACGGCGCACTGTTGGCGTTGTTGCGGGCATATCTTCCGCCCCGGGCAGCCAAGATGTGGCGGGATGCGTGTCACGAATTTGTGTTCCCGCAAGGATTCAGCCAGGGCTGGACAGAGCTTGTTCTGCTTTTTGACTTGCAATGCGTTATCGCCGAGCTTACATCGACAGAAACGCACTTTGTCAAGAGGCTTGATCCGACCACATGGGGCAAGTTTAGGGCTCTACAACTATGGCATATTAATCGACACGCTTTTTACTGATGTTCAAGGAGTCGCTTAAAGTGCCGCTTTTTACAGATGGTTTTCACTTAAGCGATTTGTTGTGTCAGTCCTACCCCCCCACACATTCAGTATTCATGAAAAACACGTCCGGAATGGCGGTCGAAATGGAGTGTTTTCGGCCATTGGCCCATTGGCCCTTCGCATCGGCGCACGATGGATTCGGAAAGAGAAACTCTGTTCGCCCCGAGAGCGTCCACGTCACGATCAGTCGGTCTGACAGTCTGTGCAGTGACGCTGGCACCTCGTCGGTGAGTGACCGTGCTGTTGGTCCTGGGACGAAAAGCCGACACATGGCGGGAACACAAGAGCGTGACGGGACGCCCACCCGGGGACGATGCGGCTGCTCTCCACTGTGGTTCCCGCTCCGATGTGGAGCTCTTCTTTGCCGAGTCCAGCCCCGGTGGGCAGCCCGTCACACATCTGTGTTCCTGCCATGCTGTATCCCTTCGTCCCGAGCTGCGCTGTGTTCTCAGGACAGCCCGAGCGTGTGGCTCGGCGCACGCACTCCACGCCCTGCAGCTCATCCCCTCCATCCCCCATGGGGGCGACGGGCACTCTCCACTCCTGTTCCCGCTCCGCTGTGCTTTCCACTGCCGTTCCCGCTCCGTTGTGGAGCTCTTTTTTGCCGAGTCCATCCCCGGTTTGTGAGATGGGGTCAGGAGGCACGCACAGATGCGCAGTGCGGCTGGGGTGGAGGTCGCCCCAGGGTGGCATGGCACCATCGAAATGGAGCCATGATGTGAAAGCTGACGTAGGGGTAACTGGAGGGGTGACAAATTCGTACCTCCAGGTTAGCCAAGCCCTCGGCGCAGCACGTCAAGAGCACGCAGCCATGTCGAAAAGGCAAGGCAAGAACGCGTGGGCAACTCAGGCGCTCAAACAGATAGCAGAGCAAAGAGAAAGCGAGATGCCGGGGATGCTGGTGGCGAAACAAAAGGCCACACAGGACGCGAGGGACACGAAGGCAGATCGAGCTGCCCAGCACAAGGAGTCCCAGCTGCTGCGGGAGGCAAAAGAAGTGCGTAGTGTCCAGGAAAGCTTCCAGAGGCTGTCCCTGGATCCACAATTGAGTGCTACAGCACAAAAGTGGAGCTCCGACAGAGCACTACTGGAGAAGATCAGGGCCTGTGCATACCTGAAGGGCGTCAAGTGCAAGCACAGCGACGCTCAAGGTGCCGTTTTCATGATAACTGCAGCACTGGTCGCGGGCAAAGAGCTGCGATCGGCGGCAATCAGGACATTGGAGACCAAAACAAGCCCGCCATATGTCCTGTTGTTGGAGCCAGTGGCGAATGTTGAAGTTCAACCTACAGCCCTGGCGCGTGAGCTCGCACTCGGGTATCCTGGAACCAAGCTGGTGCCTGGGAGCAGTAGGAAAATGGGAGCAGACTGAAAGCTGCCGGAGGCACCAGCACCAAGGAACTGTAGAAACCAAGTACTGCCTTTCCCTCAGGTGCCCACCGACCGTCGGAACTTGAGAGTGTGTTGTTTATTGATACTCAATTCAGTAACCTCTACACCGCAGTGGATACGCCAGCCGAAGCCGCGTGTCTTACCAGTCGCAGGCGGTGTGTGTGTGTTCCGTTTATTTTCAACAATAAACCCCAGCCAACCGGCCGTGACTGCTCGGTGACTTTAAAGAGAATTGGTTTCTTTTGTTTTCCCATTAAACACTCAACACACACAAGGCCGACTGCCCCCCATGCAATCCATTCAACCGAGTCTTGCCCCCAACCACTTCTGGTCACTGTCACCTACGAATCTTCATTACCATTGACTCCCAGGCCCCCCAACCCATTTCGTGGTTATGTACGTGGGTATGGGTTTGTTATATGTGTGTAATGGGTGATAGGGGGTCCATGCTAATTCATCGATGAGGAGGAACAGTAAGCTCGATGGGTCATCATAAAGATGCTTGTGAGTTGGGTTTGAGTCATAATCTTGGTCATAGAGGGATTTCAACCTCCAAGGACTTTCAAATCCTTGACACTGGACTTGTCTTGTGCGTGGAGTGACTTCAACCTCCGAGGACTTCCGAACCTCTTCACGCTTGGCTCGGTTTGTGCTTGCGTACCTTAGGACACTGTCTCCACAGGACCGGAACACACACCGCGACTGCCCTTCTCCTGCGCACCCGCACGCCCTCAGATATGGTCGCTCTAGACAGGCGAACTACAGACACTGTCTCCGGATTAGGACCGGACCGCGTGAAGATCGCTCGCACCGACTGCACGTCGCCGAGTGAAGCGCGACTGAGTTCACTGAGTTTACACTGTACACGTCCACACCCCTGAACAGTCCTCAATGCAGCACACCACCTTCATACACGCCTTCCGGACGTACTGGCACGTCTTACGTATCAGAGACTCCTGGTGAACACTTACACCACCTCTGATCTGTGCAGACCGAGGTTGCGTACGCACCATCTGCACGACCCTTGGAGCCCTCTTGCCATCACCCGCAGTGGTGCCAGCGTCGACCTACGACAAAGTACAAGGACCTCCCCGGTTTTGGACGCGGCCGTAGTGACATGTCTGACCGCGAGGACGACGCTCCGGCTGCTCGTGGTGCTCTCTGCAGCTGCGCACGCCGTACTGCTGACCGTCATGATGACGACCGTCATCGCCCCTGGCGCAAATCCGACTTTCCCTCTGACGATGCCGTGTTTGAACACTGCCGCATCAAGTTGCATGGGAGGTCGTTTGGACGAGACTGGGTGTGCATGTGATAGGGACGGCAACCACGGAGACAGCAGCGAGGCTGGCGAATAGGCGCTGCGAGTTGGGGCGCGGGAGCCTAATACAATGTGTACCCAGGTCTGTCAGGAATGGTGCGCATCTCCAGACGTTTCGCCACGTCGTGGACAAAGTCTGCAGGGACAACCCCCCTAGAATGATCTGTCTGCTTTGACGAGCCGCCAGTGTGCGTGCGCTGGCGTATGCGCGTGGACATGTACGGGTATGTGTGTGCGGGTGCGCGTGCATAGATTTTGACCTCCACACGAGACCATCATAGGTTCGGAAGGTCTAGTAAAAAAGGCTGAGGAGGTCCCGAGTGTGAGCCTGAGTCTTTGTACTTTGTACTTTGAGTCTGATAACTCTGTCACTTACAGAGGAGTGTCCAAACAGAGTCCCTGAGTGTCCAAACAGAGAGACTCTGTTTGGACACTCTGGGAAAAAAAACAGCGTTCTCCCAAAACAAAAAGCGTCCCTGGGCCTAAACCCGGGGGTTCATGTTTTTGAAGGTAGTTTTTGTCATCAAAACTCTGAAAACACTCTGTTTCGAATTTTACATTTTTTTCATTGCGTCTGACATGTTATCTCTCTCTGCGGCTATAGTAGGTCTCTTTTGCCTCTATAGTAGATCTCTTTTGCCTCTATAGTAGGTCTCTTTTGCCCACAATAGGTCTCCTTTGACACTTTGCATACCTCAGGCACGGCACAGGCGCACGCGCATGGGGTCAATGGGGAGGGGAGGCATTCAAGTGTGCTGCTGCCACCCGCAGGGCCCTGCTGTAGCCTGATCATGCGTGTTGCAGGCAGCTGCTAGGGCAGGCAGAGGCCTGGTGCAGCTGTTCCAGGCCGATGGTAAGGCAGTTCCAGGCTACATCTGCCCCTGCCACGTTTGCCCGGACCCAACCAACACGCACTGGCATCAGGTCTTCCTTGCAATGACAGCCAATTACAAGGCTGCAGGCCGTCGTTTGTCTTCGCTGCAGCCCAAACGCAGGTGTCCACGTCAAGACACACTGTTCTCTGCCTTTGTCTCCTTCCTATGCTGTGCACAGGAATCTGTGTGTGGGCCCTCAGTCATGGTTTGGACGTGAATGTGACCAGCAGGTTTGTGCAGACGTTACTCACTGTGTCATTTTGACGTCTATGTTGGGAGGAAAATGCCCTTCGTTTCAGAATGTCGTTTTTGACACAGCTGTCTGTGGGACCCATATAGTACATAGGTCACAAGCAGCAGACTATAACATGGCTCATATGACAGTAGGGAGACCACAAGGACGCCCCGACGCACCAGCCTCCGATGACTATGACTCAATCCTAGTGATAGATTCCAGTAGTCCAACCGACCATGTAGATTGTGGGAAGAAGAGACTGCTAAATTATCGAGCTAGAAAAAAGCGGAATAAGAATACCCCAAATTCAGATAGGACAACACCTTGAAATTACTTATTCGTTTTATCAAACAAAGTTGAGACGGACTAAGGTACAAACATCTTGTACTGGTGCTCGAATCATCAACCGTGTCTGGTAACATAGTTACAAAAACAATACACAACACAATCCCGGCAGGCAGCATACACTTACACCCACTCATCCATCCGAGTCCTGCCCCGTCTGCATTGTAGGTGTGAGAAGGGGAAACCCTAATTAAGAACTCAGGTGTTTCGATGAATTGGTTACACCTCTGACACACGTCCTCGGTCCGAAACACGATCGACAGCAGAGTCCCCTGGACTCGAAAGAGTTCAGGATAAACCTTGTCCATGACCTCCGCCGTGGGCTGCATTCATCTCCCTGAATCTCTTGATGGGCCCTGTGGATGATTACGTTACAGTAATCTAAAATCTATCAAAGTATCAAAGCCACGGGATTGTGCTGGGGAGGATGCATGGCACCTGTGGCAATGGCAAGCACAACTAGATTGGCCGCCTTACCCACGCTGTGACCATTGTCTGATTTGAATCATGCAGAAATACTGTATCCCTTGGTTCAAGTCACCATCGCAGCAGAAGCAATGAGCTCGACTTCATGTCCCAGCCATCGCATGGACCAGATGTACAAATAAGAATCATTACTGGGATGCAACAACTGATGAGAAAAACGTCCGAAGAACTACGTTTTGAAGATGCTGCCTGTCTCCTAGATGCTATCCAGCAACTTGAGAACCAGAACAAAGATTCTGGTGTTAGTACACAGCCTGACAATTTTGCCCATGCACCAGCACCAGCATCTCTTCGGGCAAACGCTGGTCTTCCCCAAGTGGATCTCGATTTCCTGGATCCTGGTGAATATAATGGTGTCTCAACATTTGGATCTGAGACAGTTACAATGGATTTCAATGCAATGTCAACCAACTCTGGGGCAACTGTCATCGGTAGGTGGGGATCACTAGAAGCATTCATACCTCAGGTACCAGGCTCTGTCGACCACGGGCATCCTAATGCAAGTGAGCTGCATATGACAATATACACCCAGACAAAACCATTGAGTCTGGTATCTCATATTCTCGCAAACTATGTCCAGATTCATCTTGTGACACTGATAGAAAGGCCAGTGTTCAAGCGCTGAAAACATTTACAAGTAACAAGACTGCTGATATCAGAGTCCAACTGCAGGCACACTTTGACAAGTTTGAGCCCACACACCCTGGAATACGCAGAGTTCAAGGTTTACGTGGGGGCAAAGTTAGATGGGTGTTCGATTGTAAGCCCAAGGATCATTCCACAGCAGAAGGAGGGGTTTCAATTTCAGCAGAACTAGGTTCCACCCATTTGTGAGGCCTAGACATTGTCTACCATCGTCAGGGAGGCACGATTACCGCGGCGGTTCGGACCACAAAAATGTTTCCAGAACGTACTGTTTGGACAGGTCTCTTTTGGAAACGATTTGGGGTCTCTTTTGGATCGATTGCAGCGGCGGTTCGGACCTCGGATCTCTTTGGGATCGATTACCGCGGCGGTTCGCACCACAAATTATGTGGTCTGAAAATTGTAATTTTTCAGTTTAGGCTAAGTAACACCAGTAGTAAAGTGGAGCTTCGAGAATATTCTGCATTAAAAAACCTGTTGGAGCCCCGAAATCGAAGCTCCAACTAGGTTCGGAACCTTCAAGGATTTGAGAAATCCCTGTGGATGGTTCCTGCCACGTATGCGTACGGTAAAATCCCTGTTCCTGCAACCGTTCGCCGATCAAAATAAACCACGAACAACCACGAACGGGTTCGAAGTTTTATTGTTTTTTTTTTCTGTCCGGGCTTTATTAGTCCAGGCCCGGGATTTATCCCAGGCCACAACGGGGGGTCTAGGGCGGCGCCCGCGCACGGACTCCGCACACCACGCTACGGTCTGTTTCCCCTCACACACTTAGCGGAGCAGCAGCCTACATGGCGAAGAAGCCGGAACCGGACAATAGAGCCTCGGTATTAGCCGCCTGGGCAGCGAGGGATTCTGGATTACGTGGTGGTGGTCCAGAACCCAGGTAAGCCGCCCTTTTGGCGCACTCTGATTGGCCCCTGAAAGACTTGACCCTGGTACCTTAAAACACTTGACACACACACGACCTGGGTGAAACTGCTAAAGTTCGGTTAGAAAATGCGGCACCGACTACACAGCGCCACATTTCCACTTTTTTTTGAACTCTCGCCTACGTCACACGTGCATCTGACGATTCTACATTAATTGCTCCTGACCTAGACTATTTACAATCAGCGTGTACTGATGCTGCTGACTTGAGCTTACAATACTAGAATAATACGAATCACCCCTCTCCCAATTTGTCCGCGTACAAATTGATTCTCCTTCACGTCCCTGTCTGTCACGATGAGCTGCTGACACCACGGACAAGAGTCACGCTGAAAAGTTCCGAGGTTTCCTTGCTCCGAAACGAGCACTCCACCATGGAATTCGTCGTACCCAGCACCTGCAGCATACACGCCGAAAATCGCAACGTAAGACCAAACCCTCTCCCTCTGGCTCTCCCTCTTGCTTACTCTCTTCCTCGCTCTTGCTCTCTCCCTCGCTCTCGCTCGCTCTCGCTCTCGCTCGCTCTCGCTCGCTCCCTAGCTCTCGCTCTCTCTCTCGCTCGCTCGCTATCTTCCTCCCTCGCTCTCTCTCCACCTCACCTTCTCGGCCAACTGGGAAAGGCTTTTGCCGCTAACGAGCTCACCATCAACAGCCACGATTGCATCGCCAACCGACAAACGCTTGCAAGCCGCAGCAGGCGAATTTGGCAAGATGCGTTTCACTTCCAGAGTGTCAGGCACCGTTTCGGAGCGCTGGAAGTATGCTCCAATCCCGACTCTGGTGTTGGATGCCTGGGACAGCCGAACAGAGTTACACATTAAAAAGCAATTGCACGTTCGCGTGCGTTCTGTGTGCGCGTGCGCGTGTGTACTCTGAGTGCTGAGAACACAGCTCGTACGCTTTGTATTCAAGGGCAGTGGTGGGACGTTTGGCAACTCACCCACACAGACGATCGAGTGGAGCGGCCGCTGCGCATGCTTGACACCGATCTATTATCCTCCGCCTCTGATAAGCTGGAGTAAAGCGAACCAGAAGCGCCGCCTGACGTCGCAGAAGACATCGGCGAGTTCTTGGTACCAGGATTTGCTCCTCCATCTAACCTGCTTCCACTCTCTGCTTCTTGCTGCATCTTGGCGCCCTCTTGAGCACTTGCGCTGCCAGAGCGCGCTTCGTCGGGAACATCTGCAGCACACACCGCACTATCGAGCACACGACACGCTGGAGGTTGCACCTGGGACTGGAACACCTGTTGCTGATCATGCGCTTGCGGTGGCGTTTTAAGAGCAGAGAGCTCACTTGAGGTTTGCAGTTCCACACAAGTATTCGGATGTGCAGGTTCAGCGGGCATTGCGTTTCCGGCATTGCTGGTCTGCGCAATCTCTGTTTTGAGTTGCAGGGCTTTCCTCAGGCCTTCAATTTCAGCTTTGTACTTGCTGGAGTCTCGCTCGTGTTCCTGCCGCATTTGCGCGCACTGCATAGCCCTCGAGAGTCAGCGCCGTGTTCCCGCACAAATTCTGTTCACATGTTTCATGTTCCGGCCTGGAGAAAGCTCTCACCTCATGTTGGTGCTGGGACTTTTCCGACACCAGCCGTGACAGAAGGAGAGCAACTTGATCCTCGTGCTGTTGCTCAAGCGCTTTTGTCTCAGCTTCCAAGGTCTTCAGCAGCTCCTCTCTCATTTTCTCGTGCTCTTTCAGCTCCTCCTGACAAGAATCATGACATGGCATCGAGATTTTAAGCGACATCTTGCGCCAGAATTAAAGCATGTCACGACATGCAAAGAAACACACCGACACACAGAGACAGACACACACAGATACAAGACACAGACAGACAAACACAGACGCACACAGCACACACAGACACACAAACACACACACACACACACATGGTATGGTGTTGCTGGTTTGGCGGATCCTCAGTAAATTATATCAACAATCCGCAACATATACCTCATGCACATTGGAACATTTGTCTGTGCGTTCTGTGCGCTCGTCAACAACGTCTTGTCTTTGCTTCTGTGCAAGTTTTCCAAATCTAACATCCTGCACAAGCGCCCGCCACTGTCGGAAAGGTGTCTCAACCACTACCGTCTTCATCAACTTGTAAGCCATCACCTCAAGCTTCTCCTCCATCTTCCTTCGAATCCTGGAATTTTCGTCTTCCACTGTGTTCAGAACCTCAGAAATCTTAGTGAGTTCAGCGGCATGCTCCTCCGTGAGTTTGACGCAGGTACTCAAGAGTGCCATATTCTTTTGCTGCAAAACTTTGTTCTCAGCTTTCACCCTCTTTTTGGCCTCGAGCCTGGATTTTGCATGGCTTTCCGCGCGATCCACGACAGACGATGCTTCGTAGCATGCAGTGAGAGCGAGCTTCTTCATCTCCTCGCTTTCTTTCTTTGCCTGCGCCAAGTCATTCACCAATTTCTCGCGATCTGCAACCCAAGTTTTGGCGATTTTGCCCAGCTCCTCCAGCACGGTCGCCAGCTCATCATCTGACATTGAGTTCTCCACCACTTGAACCCGTTTGAGCACAGATTCGAGAGAATGAAAGACCAGCAGTTGGGCTTCGTCTTCAAGCTTGAGCTTTGCAATCTGCGAGGCCAGCCTGCGTGGCGAGTTGACGATACCCTGCACTTGGTCAGCTGAGGTCTCCAGGGAGCCTTTCACAGCGCTCATCGCCTGCAGCAGTTCCAACGTTTCCATTTCCGAGGTTGACGATGATTTTGTTTCCACAATCATCTCTGAGGCCGACATTTGCGATATTCTCGATGCCAATTCCAGCACGCCCATCGGTTCCTGCGAGATTAGACGTTTATCATCGCTATGTCACCATGTTAAACATGAAAATGAGCGTTATTACTTCTTAACGCGAACTCTGGGAAACAAGAATGCGCCCCAGGAGTTAGCTTTGAAGGCATCGCACCAAGCGTTGTTCAAAGACGTCTACTGAATTTGAGCATTATGAAAACTTACAGTTGCTGGATATGCCTGACGGTTCGGACTCCTAGCACGATGCAAGAACTGATAAGGAATGATCGCATCCGAGGCCGGATCCTCAGGAATGACAGCATCTGAGGCACCACACAGCTGGGATTTATCTTTCACGATCGGCTCTGGAGAGACCGACCTGGAGGGGCACAAACTGGAGAGATGAAGGAGATCTGTTCGGCGGATTACGAAGCTCAGTATACCTCATCGAAAATAAAATGCTGTATAGAATAAACTGGAGCTAGTAGGGGAAGGGACCTCACCTTCATAGCGAGGAGTGGCTACAGTGGCAAGGGAAGAGCAACATTCAATAAGGCTTTTTGAGGGCGAAGCGCCGGTCTGTGTCTGCCTGTTCTCGCGTATGGGTGTCGCGCCATCTTCAAGCATTGCCGACAGAGAGCCTGCTGCACATGCGCTCGGGGGCGAAGCATTTTCCCAAAGTGCTTCGCGCTGGGAGCCTGACGTCTCCTTCCTTGTATGAGGACTGGCGATTTCCGTCCCGTTTTTCAGCACCAGAGTACGAGTTGGATCGATCTCTTCACGCTCGCTGTTGACAGACGACAAACATTCATGGGCATTAAGATCGGAGAGCCTCTTAGTGACGTCCGCCAACAAGCATTCATCATGGAAGTAGCATCCATTTTGAAATGTGCGCAACTGATCGGTGAGCACCGGTTGGTCGCAAACACCACAAAGACCACGATCGATCACGTCGTCAGAAAAGCGCACGGTTGGAATGGGGGTGCCTTCACACTCACGCGCAGTCGTTGGCACACTCATGACGCGTTTAGATTTGAGCACTGACTCCAAGATACGGACTGAACCATCACCAGCTTGCACGCCTCCAGTCACTTTCGTTAGAGCTATAGGAGACCCATTAGAGATGTTACTCGCCAAAAGACACTCCTCGTGGTAGTAGCTGCCATTTTCAAACTTCCGCGCCTGATTGGTATAGACGCCCATCTTGCAAACTCCACACTCTCCACGACGCACAACCGCCCCGGGGGCCTCCTCCACTGCCTTGGCGAGCTTGATGCTGGAAACTGCCGTTGTTTCTGATGAAGCTTCCACTGTGTTTGAAAAACAGGCCTCATGGTAGTATGAACCCTTCTCGAATGTGCGAGGCTGATTGGAGAACACGCCCTTTTGACACACGCCACATGTTCCGCGCATCACAACATTGGGATCGCTGTTGATTGAAGAAGTCGTGGAATCCAGCTGCTGTATGCATAATGCGGTTTCTTTTGTGACGGAGTTTTTGATTTTGTTGTTCACTGCGATGCACTCTTCGTGATAGTAAGCGCCTTTGAAAAACTGTCTGAAGTCGTCGGAGTACACTGCCTCGTTACACAGAGGACACTCTCCTTTTTTCACCGGAGTGGACGAAGGCTTTTGTACTGCGCCTGGGCTTTTGCTTAATTCGCTGTTTATTGTCGTGTTGAGTGCATTGCTGTCATGGCAAACAAAATTATGAGGAGTCTGGTGTGATGAGCGGAGAACAGGGCGGGGGTCATTTTATGCAAGAGAGCGGTGACAGGAACCACCATACACGCAAACAGGAAATTGAGAAATCACACCACATCCAGCCCCTCTCCCCTCCGTTTGCACACGGAAGCTGAGAGGTTACCTGGCCGAGGATGTACGAGAAGCATCCGGCGTGCTGCGAGAAGCCCCACTGCCGCCCGAAGCTGCTCTGCAAAGCGTACCAGATCATGTGAGCAGACAGACCTGGAGCTGCGAATCTTGCCGCAACCGCCCGGTTTCCATCATGCATCGTGCGGGCATGCCGGACGCAACTCTGACGTACAATCGCACCTTTTGGCTGGCGACTTGGCTGGGCAGTGGACGAGAGAGGAAGCAGGAGAACCTGTCATGCCGTCGCCACCCGCTTCTTTTGCCCTTATCCTCCTTTCCTCCTTTGGTGTTTTCCGTTGAGTGCCGCCCGTCAGGAAGTTGAAGTAGTCTGGCAGGGCAAACATTTTCCCTTTCTCTGCCGGGGCCGCGTTCTGGCCTTTGCGCGGCATTGCACCTGGCTCGCCACACAAGTGCGCTGCCGCCAAACTTAAGCCATTTCCCCCGAAATGCCGGTGGATCGATATTCGCAGAGATTTTCGCTTCGCGGCTGCGCCAGCCGTCAGCACTTGCGCCCCAACCTCCAGGGACCCTCCTGGTTGCTGACAGTTTTTGAGTAATACATTTGCCCGTTTTTGTACCACGCGTCCTTTTGTATTCTTGAAAAGCCTCGATGTCAGATACAGGTATCAAACAAGCATAAAACTTGAAACTGCCGTTGTCTAAGTTTCTCCAGTACCGTGTCTCCAATAACTTTTGGCAGTGGCAAACAATTATTCCCGGGGTTAACTGCCACGGGAATTAATTCAGTTGACATTAAGAAGGGTTTCTTTGGAAACTTCGATGACATTGGTTTTCGCTTCCGCCACATGTCCTCGGCCCGAAGTACGAGTGACGGCAGAGGCCCCGTAACTCACAAGAGTTCCGGAAAGGGAAGAGCAGGGGAAACCTGGCAAGGACGCCCGACGTGGCCGTTGTCATCTCCTTGAATAACTCTCTGGGTCCTGTGGATGACACCGTTACTGCGCAAAAATGCAGCACTAAGCACTAAGCACTATACACTGCCAGTGGAAATAATTGATAGGTTACACTTTAAACTTTAGGTCTTCGCGGGCTCCGGACGCGCTTCGGGCGCCCGGAGAAACATCAGGTCTTCGCGGATTCCGGACGCACTCTCAGGGTTGTGAGACTCGAGTCACCGTTGTCATGGTCTTTGGCTGAGGGGGAGGGGGCGCCTTTTCATATTCATCGTCATCAGCTCCCTCTCCTCCCTCCAACACATCTCCCTCTTCCACCTCCACTGCCTCCTCGCTCCCCTCGGTCTCCTTGTCTCCCTGCCCCTCCTCCCCCCCCTCCTCCCCAGGGTTCTTCTCCTCTTCCCCCCTCCTCCTCCTCCTCCTCCTCCTCCTCCTCCTATGATCCCCTGTTTTGTCCCAGAGGTGCATGATGATCGACCTTTTATTGTTCTTACACAAACAAAATTTAGCTTAAGAAGTATACCAGTTTGGAG
>Ga0315905_10005497_pt1 | contig 12905 bp, 7 predicted proteins | sample LakEriMetagenome_5_FD_203522 | JGI IMG/M metagenome (GOLD analysis project Ga0315905, IMG submission 203522) | Freshwater fungal communities from buoy surface, Lake Erie, Ohio, United States - Buoy 4 MA121 | ecosystem: Environmental > Aquatic > Freshwater > Lake | place: USA: Lake Erie, Ohio... | reverse complement strand
GTTGTACCACTGCCATCGGAGCGGTGAACCACCACAATCTGCTTATCAGGCAGTTTGGCATCGGGATTATCCGCCACCAGTTTCGGGTCATTCCACTTGGTGATTTTACCCAAGAAAATGTCCCCCATCACCGCTTGGGAAATTTTGAGACCCTCCACACCGGGAAGATTGTAGCCCAATACGATACTCCCTGCGGTCATGGGCAACATCAAAACCCCGCCCTCAACCTTGGCAATTTCTTCATCTTTCATCGCCACGTCACTAGCCCCAAAGTCCACTGTACGGGCGGTGAACTGCTCAACCCCAGCCCCACTACCCACGGACTGGTAGTTAACCTCTAAATTAGGTACTTCTTGGTTGAGGGCCACGAACCAACCTTGATAAAGGGGAGCCGGAAATGAGGCCCCCGCGCCGGTCAAGGAAACGGGGCTACTAATAGCGTCTTTGGCTTTGGTATCCGAGGTTTCAGTACCACCGGATTGGGGAGTTTCACCACCGCCGCCTTGTTGAGTTGTTGTGTCACCACCGCCCCCACAGGCAGCCAGGCTAACGGTTAATGCCAGAGCAGACGCGACAGGCACCAGTTGTTTGGACAACTTTTTAATTTGATTGAAAGTAGTCATGGATGTTTTCTCGACGCGAAATATCAATCTGGCTAAACAGTTGCTAATGTTACATTCATTAAGCCAGCTTATGGTAAAGAGAAGGTTAAGAGCAGGATAATTCCCTAACATTTTCCTGCCACTGAAACCTTAAACAAAGGTTAATGGTTCGGGGAGATACCGGCAAAATTACAATGGTTTGAATCGGATCTCTCTACGCTTTCCCCCAAACCAGAATTGCGCCCGTTGTCCTTACTTAAATCCTAACAGCCCAATTCTTGATCAAAAAATCTGGAAACATTAAGGGGGTCTAAATTACCTAATTCATCAATAATATTTGATGTAATACTGTGAAAACAGAGCTACAGTCGAAAGGGATGCCGACTCTAAGACAACGATCAGTTTGAATAGATTCACCCCAGTTTTCCTGCTTGGTCGCAAAATTCTCCCCTAGGCGATCGCCTAGAGCGTTCTATCCCTGGCTAGTGGTCTATGATTCCCCAACACCTCACCCTCACCAACTTCCTCAGTTATCACCATGTCAGTCTCGATTTTCGGGGCTTACACACCGCTTGTATTTGTGGTTCCAATGGGGCGGGCAAATCTTCTCTGCTAGAAGCCATTACCTGGGTGATTTGGGGCAAATGTCGTGCTGACAGTGAAGATGACATTCTCCACCATGGTACAGAACATGGGCGGGTAGATTTTCAATTTATTAGCAATGATCAAGTTTACAAAATTATTCGCAGTCGGCAGCGGGGTAAAAGCAGCACCATAGAATTTCAAATTAAAAGTGGTGATAGTTTTCGCACCCTTTCCGCCAAAGGTTTACGAGCAACTCAAGATGCCATTATTGCTGCCATCAAATTGGATTATGATACCTTTACTAATTCAGCCTATTTACGTCAAGGTCGCGCTGATGAATTCATGCTCCGCCGTCCCAATGAACGCAAACAAATTTTGGCCGATTTACTCAAATTAGACCAGTATGAAATTCTCGCCAATCGAGCCAAAGATATTGCCAAAGAAGCCAAAGGAAAGGCTGATGTGCTGGATGAACGAATACAATCCCTCAAACAAGATGTTGATCAACGCCCAGAAATTCAAAAGAATCAAACTCGCTTGACCAGCGAAATTACCCAAATTCAGATTGAACAAAAACAAGAAGAATGGCAACTCCAGCAATTACAGGTCAGCCAAAACCAACGACGGACTTGGCAAACTCAGGTGGACTGGCAACGGAATCAATGTCAATCATTAACCCTAGAAATTGATCGCTTACGCACTCAAATTACGGAAACTGAGCAACAACAGGCCACGATACAAGATATTCTAAACCAAGAAACCCAAATTAATCAGGGATTTTTAAATTATCAAACTCTACAACAACAGGAGCAATATTTATCTGTTAGCCTCAAACAATATCAGGCTTTACAACAACAATTGCAAGCTTTAAAGCAACAATTAATTCAAACGGAAAATGAATTACAACGACAAGCTGAACAACGGGTCTTGAAATTAGAGTATTTAGATGATCAAATTGCAGAATTGCAGCCCATTTTACAACAGGAAATAGAAATTAAAACAAGTTTGACTAAACTGCAAACCACTAAAGAAAATTTAAAAGCCCTAGATCACCTACAGCATCACGTTTCCCCTTTATTAAAACGGCAGTATGAAATCCGAAGTGAGTTAGAAAAAGTCGCTGCCCATCGCCAAGCTCAACTAGAGCAAAAACAAGAAATTGTCCAACAATTACAACAACAAATTGCAGCCATTCCTGCCTTGAGACAAACTTTTCAAGCCTTGGATCAAGAAATTTCTCAATTAAAAAATAAGCAAATTTACCTCAAAAGAGTGGAAGAAAAAGGTCAAGAAAGACGGCATTTTAAAGAACGATTACAAGAAAATCAACGCCTGTTTGAAAAACAGTTAGCAGAAGCAGAACAAAAATTAGCCTTTTTGGATACTCCAGAAGCAGCCTGTCCCCTTTGTGAACAAGGTTTAGTGGGGCATCATCGGGATCAAGTGGTGACGAAAAGTCAAAATCAATGTCAAGAATTTCGGGATCACCTGTGGATTATTAAAGAGCAACTAACTTTAACTGAACAGGAATTACAGATTTTACGCACCGAATACCAAGAAATTCATCAGCAATTAAGCAATTTTGATCGCCTACAGCAAAAATCGGGTCAACTAGAAGCTGAGCTAGAACAAAGTGGAGAAACCCATGAAAAACTAAGGCAATTGGAGGCGGAAATTGAGCAATTAAAGATGAGTTTAGAGCAACAAACCTTTGCCCAGGAATTACAAACAGAATTAACGATTTTAACCACTGAATTAGCACAATGTCATTACGATGAACAGACCCATGCTTTAGCGAGGGCGGAAGTGGATCAACTCCGTAAAATTGAAATTCGCTATGCCAAACTGAAGGAAGCCCAAACAAAGTTAGAGTGTTTAAATGGCGATCGCCCTGAACTCCAACAACAAATTGAGGATTTACAAGCCCAATTAACGACCTTTGCCCAAACCTCTCCTTTGAGTCAACACATTCAACAGGTTAAAAGCCAAATTGACAACCTGGGTTATGACGGCGATCGCCACCAGTCTTTATTAACGGAATTACGAAACCAACAGGTTTGGCAATTACGCCATCAGGAATTACAACAGGTAAAAAGCCAATTACCGACCCTCATCAACCGCCAACAAAATTATCAAGAATTAATCGGCGATCGCCAGCAAGCATTGACAGAAAGACAAACGGAATTAGCTCAATTAGAAGACCAAGTTTCCCATTATGCTGACCATGAAAGCCAAATTCAACAGTTAGAAAATAGCTTACAACAACGGCGACAAAAATTAGATCAATTATTAGCTCAAAAAGGCGGCTTTGAACAACTATTAATTCAACTCGATAATTTACAAGCAGAATATGAAGAAACCCGACAACAATTTCAAGCGACGAAAAAGCAGTTTCGAGTCCATGAAGAACTGGGTAAAGCTTTCGGTAAAAATGGTATTCAAGCCATGATGATTGAGAATATTTTGCCCCAACTAGAAGCGGAGACGAATTATATTTTGGCGCGCCTAACAGGGAATCAGCACCACATTCAATTTGTGACCCAACGGGAGGGCAAAAGTAGCACGAAACGTAAACCCAAAATGATTGATACGTTAGATATTTTGATTGCCGATGCCCAGGGTACTCGACCCTATGAAACTTACTCTGGCGGGGAAGCTTTTCGGATTAATTTTTCGATTCGTTTAGCCTTGGCAAAATTGCTCGCCCAACGGTCTGGCACTGCCTTACAACTGTTAATTATTGATGAAGGGTTTGGCACTCAAGATGCAGATGGTTGCGATCGCCTGGTGGCAGCGATTACGGCGATCGCCTCGGATTTTGCCTGTATTTTAACCGTAACCCATATGCCCCAATTTAAGGAAGCCTTTCAACAGCGGATTGAGGTATATAAAACTAACGACGGATCGCAACTTTCTATTATTAGTTAAAACTAATCCTTTTTACTTGGCTTCCATCCAATTTTTACCTTGATGAACATCCACCACTAAAGGTAATGATAACTTAACTGCCGATTCCATGGTTTGTTGAATTAATGGCTCTAATTCGTCCCATTCTTCCGGCGGCATTTCAAAAATTAATTCATCGTGAACTTGCAATAACATGCGACATTGATAAGGTTTTAACAACGGCGCTAACTTAACCATCGCTACTTTAATAATATCGGCACTAGAACCTTGAATGGGGGCATTGGCCGCTGAGCGTAACAGTTGGGCATCCGCATAATTCATGTTCACATTCTCTAAATTGATCGCCGTTATTTCACATCCTCTTAATTGTCGAAGGGATTCCGTCACAAATTCAAAATAGCGCCGCCGCCCCAAAATTGTGGTCACATAGCCTTTGGCGATCGCCTCTAATTTCATCGTTTCTAGGTAATCAAAAACTTGAGCATAGGTACGACGATAACGGTCAATAAATTCCCGTCCTTCCAGGGCAGAAACCCCCGCTTCCCGTGCAAATCGCTGTGATCCCATGCCATAAATAACGCCAAAATTAATTGTTTTTCCGAGGTTACGTTCTGCGGGGGTAATGTCTTCTTTACCTAATAATAATTTTGCTGTTACGGCATGGACATCTTGGCGATCGCCATAGGCTTGTAGCAAAACGGGTTCTTGGGATAAATGGGCAAGAATTCGTAGCTCAATTTGAGAATAATCAGCGGAGACTAAAATCCAATTTTCTTGGGGGATAAAAGCCTGGCGAATTTGACGAGAAAAAGTCGAACGAATGGGAATATTTTGTAAATTGGGATTAGAAGAAGACAGACGACCTGTTGCCGTCACCGCTTGGTTAAAATCGGTGTGAATGCGTTGGGTTTGGGGATTAACTAACGCAGGTAATGCGTCCACATAGGTTGATTTTAATTTTGCTAGGGTACGATGCTCCAAAATATAATCAATAATCGGATGATCCCCTTGTAGCTTTTCTAACGTAGCGTGATCAGTGGAATAACCCGTTTTAGTTTTGCGAGATTTTTTGCGGTTTAAGCCTAATTTTTCAAATAAAATTTCCCCCAATTGTTTAGGCGAACCAAGATTAAAAGATTCCCCCGCAGCGTCATAGGCCGCGGTTTCAATGCCAGCTAAATCAATTTCTAATTGTTGAGAAAGGGTTTTTAAATACTCACTATCAATGCGAATGCCATGATTTTCCATTGCTGCCAAAATTGGCTCTAGAGGTTGTTCAATTTCTTTTAATAATTTTAAAAGTTCCGGCAATTGATCTAAGAGACTTTTTAATTTTTTATGTAAAAGATAGGTGCTGTAACAATCGAGACCACAATATTGGGCGGCATTTTCTAAATCAAGATCAGCAATCGTTTGATTCTTGACTAATCCTAACTCTTTAAAACTGATGGCGACAAATTCCGGCAAATAACGATGACATAAATCCGTTAAATTATGGGTTTGCTCAGGATGAAGCACATAACTGGCCAACATGGTATCGAAGACAACCCCTTTTAAGTAAATTCCTTGGTGCTGAAAAATATGGCGATCAAACTTAACATTTTGTAGCACTTTTGGATGAAATTCACTTTCTAAAATAGGCTTAAGTTGACTGAGAACGTCTTCAAGTTTTAACTGGGTTTGATTGTGATGACCAATGGGAATATAGGCGACTTGATCAGGCTGTTTTCCCCAGGCACAACCAATGCCAATGAGTTTGGCGATAAAGGGATCAAGTCCGGTGGTTTCGGTGTCCCAAGCAACGGGATCATGGCGATCGGTATGATGTTTAAGTTCTTCAATTAGTTTGGCTAGTTGGGCTGAGGTGGTAATAATTTGGGGCTGAATTTTAGGGGGTAATTTGGGGGTTACAACTAATTCTGTCGTCGATGATTGATTGCTTGCTTGAGTAAATAATGATAATTGTTGATTATTGTTGGGATCGGCTTGGAGAGGAGTAACAATGGGTACGGGCAATGCTTTACCACCAAAATTAATCTGTAAATTTTGCAGTTTTGCCAAGAAAGTACGCAGTTCCAGTTCTTCTAATAATGGCACTAGGCGATCGCCGGAAAATCCTGTTAATTGGAGATCTTCTAATTCCACGGCGATCGGCACATCAATAACAATTCTGGCTAACATTTGGGAATGTAAGGCATCATCTCTTCCCGTTTCTAATTTGGTTTTTAATGCCCCTTTGATTTGGGCTAAATTATGATAAATATTTTCTAAGGTTTGATAATCAGCTAATAATTTGGCTGCGGTTTTTTCCCCAATTCCTTTTACCCCCGGAATACAATCAGATTTATCTCCACACAGGGCTTTAAAATCGACGATTTGGGCCGGAGTAACGCCCATTTTTTCCCTCACCCCTTCCCAATCAAATTCCTGATAACCGCTATTACTAGAAAAAGGATTACGGGTTAAATATAAAACGGAAATTTGCTGTTCAGGATCAACCAGTTGAAATAAATCCCGATCGCCGCTGAGAATTTTTACTTGATAACCCGCTTGACTACCTTGCCGGGCCAAGGTTCCTAAAATATCATCCGCTTCAAAACCGGCGTAGGTGATGGTTTGTAAATTTAATGCGGCTAATAATTGCTGTAAATAGCGTAGATCGGTAATAAAATCCTCTGGGGTTTCTTGGCGATCCGCTTTGTAATTGGCATCAGCTTCATGGCGAAAGGTGGGTTCTCGACGGTCAAAAGCAATGGCGATCGCCTCAGGTTTTTGGGACTCAATCACTTGCACTAAAGAATTGAGAAAACCAAAACAAACACTGGTGGGAATTCCCGCTGCTGTCCTTAATGGACCCTTTTTCGACAAAGCAAAGGCATAATAGGCCCGAAACGCTAAAGAGTGACCATCAACCAGCAATAACAAAGGAGATTCAGCAGACATAAACACAAAAAGAAGGGAAGCTAAATTATACCGTTGATGCCGTTAAAATAACCTTTCCATCGGTTAAAATATTGGCATCATCCAAAAATTATTAGACCCTAAAAAAGGGGGCTAGCGGATAACTTAAATGGGATCTTAGGGTTAATTAATTAATTAGAAGCAATAGCCAAAGCAGAAAAAATCAATCAAACTTATCCTTGCTGTATTATTTTGCCAATAAACTAAGCCAGCTTGCTTAATCCCTTTAATAAACGCCGACTATTAGGAGTTAATAAGGTACGACGGTAGGCATCCGCCGCTTTTTTGATCGCTTCAGCTTGGGTGGGATAGGGATGAATCACCGTCGATAATTGACTTAAACCGATTTTGCCCACGATCGCCGTGGTGATTTCCGAGATCATTTCTCCGGCATGGCTGGCCACAAAGGTCGCCCCTAAAATTTGATCGGAATTGGCTTGGTGTAATATTTTTAAAAAGCCGTTTGTTTCCCCATCGGCGATCGCCCGGTCAACGTTAGTCAAGGGAATTTTAATAATTTTGTAAGCAATATTTTGACGGTTTGCAGTCGCTTCATCCAACCCCACATGGGCAATTTCAGGATCAGTATAGGTCACCCAAGGCATGACTAAATCACTCAGCTTACTGCGCCCCAAACCAAAGGGAGAAAAAAGCGTATTTTTGATCACAATGCGGGCAGCAGCATCAGCGGCATGGGTGAATTTCCAGTTCATACAAACGTCACCGGCCGCGTAAATATGGGGCTGACTGGTTTGCAAATAATCATTCACCATCACCCCCAGACGGGCATCATAGTTTACCCCGATCGCCTCTAGCCCCATACCCGACACATTCGGCGATCGCCCGGCTCCCACTAAAATCTCATCAACCGTCAGGGTTTTTTGACCAGCCGGAGTTTGGTAGGTAATTTGTTTGCCCATTGTCGTCAGTTCCACCCGTTCTAATTGGGCATCGGTAATAATCTCTACCCCGTCCTGGACTAAGGACTGTTGCACAATTGCCGCCGCTTCGGGATCTTCTTTATTGAGCAAATGGCTATGCCGATGAAACAGCGTGACCTGGGTTCCCAACCTTTGCAAGGCCTGGGCCAACTCACAACCGATGGGGCCACCGCCAATTACTGCGAGGCGATCGGGTAAGGCAGTTAAGGAAAAAACCGTTTCGTTGGTTAAAAATCCAGCCTCTGCCAAACCGTCAATGGTGAGAACTGCTGCCCTGGCCCCCGTGGCAATCACCGCTTTTTTAAAGTTCAGGGTTTGATCGCCAACGACTAAACTGTGGCCACTGGTAAAAGTCGCCGCCCCTAAAAAAACATCAATGCCTAAATCCGTAAACCGTTGCACCGAGTCATTATGGCTAATATCTGCCCGAATTTGCCGCATTCTGGCCATCACCGACCCAAAATCGGCTTTAATGTTCCCCGGTACTTCGATCCCATAGGCGCACCGCAAAGCGGATTTCTTCGAGATCGCCCGTTGCAATTCCCCCATCACCCGCGACGAACGAATCAGACACTTAGACGGCACACAGCCAAAATTGAGACAATCGCCCCCCATCAAATTTTTTTCGATCAGGGCAATTTTTAAACCAATCTCCAAACCCGCCGCCCCTGCGGCCACCACTAACCCCGCCGTTCCCGCCCCAATAACCACCAAATCATAGATGCCTGTTGCAGGGGGATTTTGCCAGTCGGGGGGATGTACATAGCTCAGTAAACGCTGATTATGGCGATCGCCAGGGAGAAGATTGACGGAAGTAAATAGATCTATCACCACTGTGCCTCAAGGGTAAACTAACCATTTACGTCTAGCTTAGCGACGAAACTTTAGGCGTAAATTTAACATCCCCTCGGCTCTCAATTTAGCGTCGTTGGACTAAAGAGAGATAGGAGTCCATCACCTTACCCGTGAGTTGGGAACTAACCAACAGATAATCACACACAGGACAAGCGGTTTCTGTAATGGTTTCTGCTTCGATCACATATTGTTGGCGCAGGGCGTGGCTACCACAGTTGGGGCAATGGATGGTTTGGCGATGATGGCTGTGGGTGGGAGGAGGGAGTAAAAGTTGCATAAAAATGTTTAAAGATCGGGGGTAAAAAAGTTTGTTAAAAAGTCAAAAAAGGGCCCGATCAATGCAGGTGATTTTAACCAGCATTATTCGGTAATTTATTGGCAAAAACGGCGATTTGTCCTGATCCCCAGGTGTTTATGTCGATGGAGTACCTAGTTTATTCAGGATGAGCTTGAGCACAACCGCGTTTCCAGGGGGTAAGTTAACTTAAATTTGTGACATTAAACCAATTACTTGATCCCGAAAGTAACATCCCGATTCCAGCCCTAAGGAGTTTCTTAACGATCAATTAAGCATTGATGATCAAGTTTTGGCGTCTGGCTAATGGTCTGGTTTGGGCTGATCCCCGACTCTTTCTAGGCAAATGGGATAAACGATCAAGCAGGCAATAAAGTTTTAGGTTTTACAGTTATGGCCCAGGACTCCTCTGGGGATCGGGGTAGCAACCCTCGTCAAAGCTGTTTACCATAAAACAATCTTTGCCTGTACATCGCCGCTATGACCTCCGCTTCTCCGCCAACTCCGAGTGCTGTTCCCTTAACGACCCCGGAAATTTTCCGTCTTTCCCCCCTGATTAAAATTACGCTAATCAATCTTTATTTGGCGTTAACGGTGCCTCTGCCACTTTTGGCCTGGGTTAGTCAGCATCAACCTCTCTGGGGCGGATTGCTCACAGGGGCTTTGGCGATCGGATTAGTCGCTTTGGTGGGGGCGTTGAGTGAGCAGGTAGTCGTCAATCATCAACAGATTCAGGTGCGTTATCCTGTCTGGGTTCCGGCTTTTTTTCGTTCTGGTTGGCAATTGCCTTGGTCGGAGGTCAAGGAGTTGAACTGTCGCACCACGGGGCAAGGGGGTCTAGTCTATTACTTTGTGACCCCCCAGCGGGATCGGGCTTATTTATTACCGATGCGGGTGGCGGGATTTAATCGCTTAACCCAATTAGTGGCAGAGCAAACGGGCATTGACACTGAATCGGTGCGTCCCCTTTCCCAACCTTGGATGTATTTTTTGCTCTTTTTCTTTACGGTAATGATGTGGGCGATCGAAGGGGGTTCAGCGTTGTTGGCGTGGCAAACGTTAGCATAAAAGGACGAAGATTAGCAAATCTTTACCATTATTTTAAAGTTGCCAATTTTGAAAACCAGAGGGATATCAAAGGCGATTTTGAGCCAATAAATCCATGAGTTTGCGTTTACGGCCATGAATATTTTTTAACTGTCGCCGATAGGTTAACCATTCTGCTTCTCGATCAAGCTCACAGTAAGCCGCCTTAGCTCGTTTCAGCCATTCCACCGCCGAGTAATAGGACTTGGCTTGACCTGCATTCATAATGACCTCGGCATTGGCGATCGCCGTATCCAACACCCACTGACTATGGGAGGCGATCGTTGCATCCATGACCCTTAAGCATAGAGACGGGTTATGGGCGCTATTGTGAGCCGAGACAGTTTTAATCGCATCGTCTAATCGGTTTTCCCGTAAGAAAATATCGACCTTAGCTTCCGTATTAAACCAATCATCACTATTAATCAGGTGTTGCAATAGATCTTCTTTGGTAGAAGACCAGTCATCCTCCGACAGCGTTTCAATAGCTTGGTAATCCTTTAATGAAGGTCGAGCTTTAAACGCAATAATATTGGCCGTTAATTGAGCCGTCTGATCCCCTAACCCTTCCGCCAGATCACGGGTCCAACTAGCAAACTCAAATAGTAAGTAAGGGCTATCACAGGTCAACGTTAACCCAGTCATCGCCACCGTTAGGGCTTGGGGAATTTGGTTTTGGTCCCGCAAGGTTTCCGCCAACGCCTTCGCCTCTTCCAAAGTGGTCATTTGTTCCTGGGCTACGGTCATAGCCTGCTCAACCCGTCCTAACCGCCCCAGCATGGTCAAGTAAGCTTGGGTTTGCCCCTCCGCCTTTGCTAACTGGAGATAATCATCATGGCGTTGTTGGCGATCGAGGATTTTCAGCCGAATCCGACTAAACTCTTCCCCCCAACTGGGCGGTTCACCAGACCAAGCACCATATTTTGAGGGAATACCTTGAAAAACCCGCTGCAAGGGGGGATAGTTCCAGCCCTGACGTAATGCTTCGATCGCCATGGAAAAGTCACCCAGGGAATCCGACCAATCTTCAAGTTTCTCTTGCCAGCTTAGGGACTCCTCTTCTGTTAGCTCTGTACTGAGTATGCCCTCTGTCCAAGCGGGATCGAGATCAATGCCAAAGTCAATTAAGGACGAGCCAACAAAATCATCAATCAAATGCCAATACTCAATACAGCCCTCGGTAATGCCCTTCAATAACACTAAAGTACTCCGTCCGTCCCCATTTTCCGCAAAGGCGAGGGCATCATTAATTAACTGTTCCAGTTCATAGCCAATGTTGTCATCATCGTTGCCATCTTCCCAGCCCTGGACAGCATCTCGCAGGATGTTGTGTACCTGTCGCTTATAGGGATCAGGATCAACGCTGGTTTTTCGTTGACGGGGGGTTCCCAATGTGGCGGATTTTTCCGCTGGGATAGCTCGATGGACGAAAAAATCTAGGGACTCCAATAATTGGGGATCATCTGTTACCCAGGATTCAATTAAGGCCTTAGCTTTGGCAAGATCTAGTTTTGCCAGCAGTTGGCCCAGGGAGGGACGTTCTTCGATGGTTTCTGGCTGATGTACACAGGTCAACAAGGTAGCAACAATGTGTTTACACCAACCGTCCCAATCATAGGGACAGCTACAATCGCACTCTGTTACGCCCCCTTGATCAAAGATCGCTGTTACCCGATAGGGGTGGACTTCGTTGCCTTCAACTTCCGCTTGTAATATATTCTGTCGCAACGTTAAGCCGATCACCGCTCCTGACTTGAAGTAACTTTCGCCTCGTTCAAAAGATTTCTCGCTAGCAGCGCGTTTAATGGTGGCAATGGTGAGGTTAGGGAGGAGCATCAGCGATGGCTGTTGTTGAGGGGAGGTCATTAAGGAGGACTCCTATGGCAGCATCAGGAGCAACCTTCCACCCATTCTACTTCGGGTAATGTGCCCACACGCCAGCGGGTAACAATGTTACCATCGGTTTCAAAAATTAAGCGGTATTGTTGATCGGAAGCGTCTTGGGGAACAAAGACTAAGTAATGTCCAGAGGAATTATATTTGTGGGGTTCGACCCGAATTTGTCCGGGATAAAGTGCTTTGATTTTGCTTTCTCGATCGCCAATTTTTGCCCCACTCAGGGTTGTGATCGCTGAATTATCAGTAACGTCAATTCTGGTAATTCGGCCATTGGTCACCATAAACGTCATGCCAGAAACAGTAGGAATTTTGTAATAGCTGCATTCTCGGTTATTGTTGCCAACGAATTGATGACCAGATGCTTTGGTTGCTTCTTGAACTGTCATCCCAATGGCAATCCCATTAACGCCCCGTAAACTGACTTTTGTGTTTTTCGTTAGGGAACTGGCGTGGGCCGTCTGAACAAGGGCGAGATAGTGGGGCAGGGGAGTAACGTTAACGGCCATGGCTAGCACAAGTCCACTGACTAGGGCAGAAATTGAGGGCAAAGCAGGCTGGGTCATAATTAGGCAGATTTTTTAACAATAGTTCAAGCAATTCCCCTTTACAATACCTTCGCCAAACTAGAGGGTGGTTTCGGCAGCAGGAATGGGATGTATCTCATCCTAATTGATTGTGTGTTTTGTGTAAAAAAGAGAGAAAATGGGGATATAGCAATCGAAGATGAAAGAGGTAGATAGGAGCAAGTCACCCCCGACCGTTCCAGGAGACAAG
>Ga0315905_10005496_pt1 | contig 12905 bp, 13 predicted proteins | sample LakEriMetagenome_5_FD_203522 | JGI IMG/M metagenome (GOLD analysis project Ga0315905, IMG submission 203522) | Freshwater fungal communities from buoy surface, Lake Erie, Ohio, United States - Buoy 4 MA121 | ecosystem: Environmental > Aquatic > Freshwater > Lake | place: USA: Lake Erie, Ohio... | reverse complement strand
CTGGGGCAGTGTCTCAGGAGCACATTGCGGGGATGCAAGGGGTACCTGGTGACTTGCAGAGAGATTATGACGCGTGGGCCAAAGACTTTTGCGAGCAAACCCAAACTCTCAGTGAGAATATGATGGACGAGCAGCGCGAAATTTGGAGTACAGGCACAGAAGCTCCGCCGCAGGTGAAGGAAGCCATCAGCTTCTTGTGTGACGGCGCAAACGTGGTTCAGAAGATGCAAAACCTTACCGACACTATCCGGCAACTTGAAAACACATTCCAGGAGCATTCTAGCTATATCCGCCTCGAGAATGAGGCGCTTAGGCACCAGCTAAAGATAGCCAACCAACAGCTCAAGGCAGCTACCTCAGCTGCTGTTGTGTCCTCTCCCCAGAGGCCTGCCGACACCGATACTGCACCCTCGGCCGCTTCCACCGCAGAATACCCAGCGGTTGCTGCTAATCGGCATGTCGGGGAGGAGGCTGGGGATGCTCAAAATGCAGGTAACAGTGAGACACATGTAGAATGTGTTCTCTAATTAGAAAGTGTTCTCTCATGACTTTGGACATGCTCAAGATGCAGGTCCACGGAGCGGAATGGCAAAGCGCGTGGCGCGCGGTGGGCTGGAGAGAGGGGGCAGCGGATGGCAGGAGGAGGAAGCAGAAAAGGCGGGAGACTCAGATACGCCCTCCGGGGACCCGGCAATCGATACGCGCAAGGCGTGGACGCCTAAGGGTGACATGACGTCCAGGAGTTTCGACATGTCCCAGGGTGTTGTGGGTGGTGGGGGGCGACGAGGTGTTGCTGGTAGTCTGGTTGTCCGGGGACTCTGTCAGAATGTGACGGAATCTGCCGTGCTGAGCCTCTTTGATCACGTGGCATCGGGAGATGGAGTGGGAGAGGGGGATGGGGGCAAAGACGGTATCAAGAGTGTGCGGCTGTTGCCGTTGAATCGCCGATATCCGTCGAGGGTAGCATACGTCAACTTTGCGTCCGCTGCAGCGCTTCACGCAGGGCTGAGACTTGACGGGATGGTGCCGGTGTGGAACTTGGGTTCTCCGCTTCAGGTACTGCGACAGGAGTCTCCCGGGGACAGCACCCAAGATGTCAAGGCCCCAGAAGGAGGCGAGAGGACACGATACGGCGAGCTCCACACACTGACACCGAGGGCAATGCCTCAATTCAAGGAGCACAACATCTCTTCTTTGACACCTGCACCCGCCGCACTTGCTGCCGGAGGAGCGTCGAAGTCTGGGATTACTGCCGGCCGGGGCGAGGGGGGCGGGCTGCCCACTTCTTTCCTGTTTGGAATATCACCCGTGGCGCCGCGCAGCATGGGGCAGTTTGTGTCTCCGTTTGCAAAGGGACCCCCAACTGTAGACGACGGGGGAACGACGACGCTGGTGACTCCTTCCGTGGATTCTAGTGCACGTGCGCCGTCATCAGCAGCTGCTGAGCTCGGCTCATTGAGTAAGCAGGCACATTTGCACGTGCCTGAGGGTTTGTTTGGCGACGCAGCTGGGGGTAATGAAGGAGACTCTGGTTCTTCCATTTGGAGAGGCAACGCCTCGGGGTTAGGAGCGAGGACGCATGTCTCCGGTTCTGCAAAGATGGACTTTCTGAAACCCAATCTGTCCAGGTGCCTATAATTATCAATTGATTACAATACACACACACACACACACACACACACACACACACACACACACACACACACACATACACGTATGTATATATTTATTATGAAACCGGCTGTGTTGAGGTGCTTGTTGGTTGTATGTGCCCAGAGTAGTCGCACGCCGGCACGCACGGACATTTTTGCATGGATGGTTGTGTCGCGTGGCGACATGATTTCCCCCCTGCGTGTCTTTAGCTGTGTATGTGTATGTGTATGTGTATACTTGTTCCTTCTCCGCCCATGCCCTTGCTTGTGGTATCATTTTCTCGCGCAGGGAAGAGGAGGATGCACAAGAGGAAGCGCAGAAGTTCGCCGCACAGCCCTCCAACAGTCTTGGACCTGCCCCTCGCTCGCCAAACAAAACCGCAGCTGTCGCATCGCCGTTTCTGAGAGACTTTATGGCTTCGCAACACCAGGATTTAGTACCCGGAGGGTCGGTCAACACGTCTTCGTTCCTGTCGAATAACCCGTTTTTGAAGCCTTTTACCGTGTCTGGTGGGGCGGGGGTGGCTGGCAGCGGGTTACTGTGGGGTCAACAGGAAACAAGCTCGTCAGGGCTCTTCAATTCTCTGGCCGCCAACAGCTCGTCAGGGCTGTTCCGATCTCTGGCCGCCAATAGCTTCTTCCCTTCTGCTGGCGTTAGCAACCCGTTTCTTGTGGCCGGCAAACAGGAAGAATACAAAGATAGAAATGGCGACGAGGAGAGCGCTGGGGATGTCGAACGGGAGGTCATCGCGTGTTGCTATGCGTCATCATCGCGTGTTACTATGCCTCTGTCTCAGTCTCTACCTTCCTCTCTCACGCAGCCCCCTCCTCGCCTTTCCTTCCCTCTTCCACCCCCGCTTCCTTCCACTGCGTCCCACTCTCTCTGGCTTTCCTATCACGTGTATCTGCTTTCCTTCGCCCTTGGATTTCATCTGGAGCGGAGGCGTACTTGGTGTGGGTAGTTGTTTATTTCCGTTGGTATGTGAGAAGTTTAGGTTGTTCCTAAATCAACCAAACTTTGGTTGTTCCATTGGACGCACAGGTGGAAATTGACCCGAATTCGGCCATTTACAAGGCCGAAAAGGTCGACGTCAAGACAGGGGAGGAAGACGAGGAAACGTTTTTTACGTTGGAAAAGGCAAAGTTGTTTGAGTATCAAAAGTCAGAGGACGATACCGCGGTAAGCCATCCTCTCCCCTGGCTTCCTTCTTTTTGCACTTGCTTTCACCCTTCACTCTCACTCATTTTTCCTCGCCCTCACTGCACTCGGCCGCTCGTCTCCGTTTGGTCTCGTTTCCTGGTGTCTTAATGCCTCATCCTGCCTGTCTCGCACTTCTTCCCTCTAATCTTTGGTGCATGCAGGGCGCGGGTAGCTGGATTGTGAAAGGCGTAGGGTTTCTGCGTCTCAACAAGAACGTGGGCACCGAGGTTAATGTTGGCGAGGGAGCGCAGGGGTCCGCGGTGAGCAACGCGGGGGCAAAGGGAGTGAGCGGTGTGCGAGTGGTGATGAGGAAGATCGGGAACATGGAGCTGATTTTGAATTCGCGTCTCTTCGCGGGGATGGCCTGCAAGAAAGGGTACATTCGTGTCCTGTTGTGTGTGTGCTTTTGTGTAGTGTATGTGTCGGAGGCTGCTTGTTTTGCATTCCTTCTTGGCTCGTAGGCGCTGACATTCGGGTCATTGTATTTACTTTGTGTGCGCGCACACACGTGTTCGCAACTGCATGTCTGCAGAGGGGAGAAGGCAGTGATATTCTCTGGGATGCGCGATCAAGGGCTGGTGACTTTCCTTGTGCGTACCTCGACTCCTGCCGAAGCCAATGCCCTGTACGAGAACCTACTCAGCAACTGCCCCAAGGCCTGAGCAAGATAAAAAGCTTGGAATATAGAATGTCTGCAACGCGTGCACGTGTGCGCGTGCGTGCGTCCGCGGCTGTGGTTCTTTTTTGTGTGCGCGCGTACGTGTGTATTTGTCTGTGCTGCGGGGTCCTGGTGCGAAACAAAGTGCCAATGCGGAGAGTGCACGTCGTTTATAACTTCGTTATTGAAAGACAACTCATCTTATTCCTCTCATCGTGAACATGTTGCAGCATCACGAGTCCCGAGCATTTTATATGAGCAAACCCCGCTGGTACCACATACTGACTCTGCCACTGTTACTGCCACACATCCATCATGCTGACTTGGGGCTTCTGTTGCCATCATCAGTCGCGCTTCCGTTTCATTTTCAGAAGCTCGACGGCCCTCTCCACCTCCATCATTGCCGAGGATGCATTGAGCCTGAATCTCAAAAATTCTGACTGCATGTCCTTGCGATTAACAGACTGATTCTCTTCTGTTTTCTGATGCCGAAGCAAATTGATATCTTCGAAGGATCGTAAAACATCCACGAGCTGCACGCGTTCAGCATCGTCGATTTCTACAGATAAGTCGGTTTCATCCTGAAAATGGATTACCAACGCCAGACCATTTGTGTCAGCCACACCTGCGATTGATGTGAATGGCTTTGAGAACATGATGAGTGGAGGTTGGTTATCATCTATGTGCAGCAGCTCTTCACGAGCCATGTCGAGAACAATCTTGCTGCGGCCGTTGAAGACTGAAAACAAGAGACTATGGCCTGAGTGATCTTGGGAGCCCATATCTCCGTCGGCCATATCCGATCTTACCATCCTTTGCAGTGAATTCTGCTTTTCGTACTCTAGAGTTGCAGCGAGTCTCTTCTGGTTGTAAGTTAATGCGACTTTGGACGTGACAGCCCATTGCGCGAACATTGTCAGAGTCTCCTCTCGTTGAAGGCGTAAATCAAGTGGCAATGCGTGTGGGCCCGTGACATTGAGCGCCAGAATTAGCATGGTTTGATTGAAATCTAGCTCAGAACCCTCCAGCAAGCCTGTCCCAAAAATTAAAAACATCTAGAAAGTCAGGGGCAAGGCCTGTCCCAAATTCTAGAAAGTCAGTGGCCTAGTGTATTTACAATATAATTTACTATATCATGCTACTATATGCAGGACTTTTGAGAATGTGTATACCATAGTGTGGGCAATTGTAGATGAGCTCTATTCGTGTCAAACGGTACTTGAACTCATCTGTGAACATAGCTGATCCCAGCGGATTCTTGAGACGGTGCAAGAGTTCCACCAACACGCGAAGCTGCGAGATTGGCAGCGCTCCATCGCCGTGTACATCCAGCGACTGCCAAGCTTCCCGGTAGGTCTGGATGTGCGCATCTTGGAGCACGAAGCTCAATTCAGCCTGGAAGGCAAAAAACTTGTCCACTAATACTGCAACCAGCAGATTGAGTAGTACATATCGCACCGTTAGCAAATACACTCCCAAAAAGGCACCAGCCCCCTGCCATTGCCCGCAGTCGTTGAAATCGGCCCACTCACCGCTGCTCTGCTGCTTGCACATGGTGCACTTTGTGCACGCTGGCCACACTACGGAGGCGTCCGACAATGCGTCCCTGTAACCAGATCCCGTTGCTACCTGAAATAAAAGAGTCATGCAGGTCCAGGAGTTGTCAAAATTTCTGTCTCTGTCCAAGAGACGCCCGTGCCTGACACCGCCAAAAAATTGCACGCCTATGGAAGTGAAAATGAAGCTGACAATCAGGACCAGCAGGACAGCTGACGCGAGAGCCGGCAACGCGTTCCCGAGTGCCCTGACAATAGTGAAGAGTCGGGGAAATCTGCGCACAATGCGTATTGTCCGAAAGATGCGTGAGAGTCGCAACAAGCGCAGCACTTTGATGCCAGTGTTCGACTCCAGAAGTAGCTCAGCGAGAGAGGTGATGACAACAAAGAGATCGAGGAGGTTCCATGCATTGAGAAAAAAATGTTTTCCTTCAGCGATCAGGCGTATAGCGAGTTCAGCCATATAGAAACCTGTGAACACCCAGTTGATGTTTTTCATGGTGCGTTCGTACTCTTGTCCGGCACCGTAGGAATCTGTCGCCATCACTACGCTGTTAAGGACAATGACTGCGAGACTGCCGTTATTGAAGGCTTCCGTGCGCGAAAAGGCCCAAACGCGCCGGCGAAAGCGTGCACGCGGCTCCTTTTCAGGGGCCAGCGGCTTGCAATTCATGATTTTTTGCCGGAACGTCAGCCAACTGCGCTGCAAATTTGTGAACATGCTGAGGCCCCCCTGGAGGCGGACGGCATCGATGAAAACAGCGATGAGAAGTTGCAGGATGAAGAAAACCGTCATGAGAAGGAAGATGAAGAAAAAGAGGTGGTTTGCTGGTTGTGTGTTATGCGCCGGCTGCAGACCGATGCCCAAGATGTTTGAGGATGCAAAGGCGATCACCGACCACTTCTCCAGGGAGATTATCGAAATCAGTGTCTGCATGGCCGCCAAGAAATTGTCAAAGTGATTGGGAGGTGAGCTCCAAACGCGCGGCACCAGAATGTCGGTGCCGTCACCGCTGTACACCAGTGAGCTGGACATGGCCTGGTCGGCCGCCATTGAGCTAGCGATCATCGCGCCGCTACATTGGACGCGCGTGAAGATAGGGGGAGCAAGCCGCCTCTGCGACGAAGGGTCGCACATCCCACTTTCTTTCTCGCCCTCCAGCCGTGGCACATGGTACCATGACGCTGGCGGCTCAGTGCTCGAGTTGCAGGGGATAGAAGCAAAAATTGGACGGGTGCCAGCCCCGGAATCGTTGCAAGAGTGCAGACCGCCTGCAAAAAGAGCAACTCCCAGGATAGAGAATAGCAAGAACACGAAGGTCCACAAGAGAAGCACGTTAAGGATGTCCTCCCAGGAGCCCCACAGCGCGTTCAGCAGCATCTTCAGTGACGGTATCTTATTGATGAGACGCAGAGGTCGCATTACGCGAAAAACTTTTACTGCTCCTAACGCCGACAGAGCTGATGAGCTCATCACACCCATCTGCTGCAGTTGCAGCAATACGAATTCCAGCACTGTGCAGAGGAGGATAATGAAATCCATGCAGTTCCATCCGCTTCGAAAGTAGGCCTCCGGATGCTCCCAAAAGATTCCGTGCCTGAGAATTTTGAAGATGAACTCGAGGGAGAAGACGACAAAAAGAGCAAGATCGATCTTCTGCATGTTGTTGGGATGAATGAGGGTGAGTTCCTCAACTGGAGACTCCAGCGCAAGCATGAGACATGAGAGTACAATAGTTGCAAGGAGGAGCAGCGACCACCATCCATTCTCCAGGATGCTCTTGATCGCATATCGGAAGTTCATCGGAGCGTAAGGCCTCCGTTCGGAAGGAAGTGGCGGCGGAAGAAAGCGGAAGATGGTAACTTCGCGTTTTTGATTCAAGTGCGCCATTGCGGCAATATCAGTGTTCTCAAGCTCCGAGGCCTCTTTGAACAGATCCAGACTCCCCTGTTGTTCGAGACGCAGTCTCTCGTCATCAGAATCTTCTGAGTCGCTTGCCTCATTTTCACGGGCGTTCTCCTGCTGCTGCTCTTCTAACGTCTGAAGATATTCGTCACCGCCCATCACAGACGAAGCAGAGGCACGTTTGTGTTGGCGTTCTTTCGAAGCAAGCATAGTTTGCTGCGCCTTGCTGCCCCATGTGCGCATGGAAGCTTTGCCTTCGTCGTCCATCCGAGAAACTGATGCTGAAGCCGCCTGCTTTTGCACTTCTGCCTCAGTCTTGACTACCTTTTTCTTTGCTAGCAATTCCGCACGTGCTTTCTCGCGTTCTTGAGCTACCTTCTGTTTCTGTGCAAGCTTCTCTGTCAAAAAATTGCTCCATGCGACTTTATCCTTGCGCAGTGCAAGGTCATGAAGCTGCCGCTCTTGTTGCCCTTTCAAAACTTTCATCACCCTGATACGCAGCGCTGCACGCTGGATGTCGTCCTTCTCTTTGTCTGTCGTTTCGAAGTTCTCCTGCCAGCGGGGGCGACAAATGTCAACATGGACAGATATTCTGCTGTGTGAAGATGATGAAAATGCATTCATCGTGCTCTACACAGAAAGAAGCACAGATCAAACCGGTCACAACCCCCTATCATTTGTAATCTGTAATCAGTTTGCAGGGTTTGGGTGTATATGGGGTGTGAATGGCGTTCCTGAGCGTACCAAAAGAATAGCGATGAAAAAGATGAACAAGCCGTACATGAAGACGCAATAAGTGACCACGAAAAAGACCACCGCAGGCCCGGGGGTGGGGTACGATCTCATCCCCCGATAGAGCAGATCCGTCCAGGAACTATCCATTAGCATCACCATGCTGGTAGTTGTTGAGCGCCAGAATGAGTTGAAATTCAACTGAACATCAAACGCGCAGTGGCGGAACAAGGGGCAATTGACGTGATGATCACATACGCTGCTGAATATGGGACAAACAGAATTGTTTCTGCCTCCCAGGTATGCTGCCAAAATTGAAGAGTTTCCGCCTCCAAGGTATGCCGTGTTCTCGCGCTGAGCGGAATGATCGGTGGCGACAGGAAAAACTCTAGCTGTGCAGGTGTTATTGATCACTTTCGGGCGCACGTCACATTGGAAGATCTGCATCCCAGAGAGGCCTACGGCCGACAGGCACCAGAAGAAAATGACGACAACGTTCAAAATACTTGCGAACGACTGGCCTACCTTGACAATGAGAATGCGGAGGCGCCTGAAGCGATTCACCAGCCGCAGCAACCGCAGAAGTCGAACAAGCCGAAGGAAGCCTATAGAGAAAAACGCAGCAGCAAACCAGGACAAGGCTATGTCGATAACCGTTAAGATGACCAGGAAAAGGTCCATCCGATTTGTGCGCTCGCAAAAATATCGCCAGAAACCAAGTGCAACGATCTTGATGATTGCCTCAATGGTGAAAACAATCCCGAAGAAAACATCTGAATTTCATAAGAGGTGTTTGTGTGTGTGTGTGTGTGTGTTTGTGTGTTTGTGTGTGTGTGTGTGTGTGTGTGTGTGTGTGTGTGTGTGTGTGTCATGATTAATGTCATGAGTCAGTGTGCCGTGCAGTTGAGCAGTATACAGGCAAGTGAGTACATACTGGCCATGGCGAGGAGCGTCGTCCACTCATCAGACATGATTACTATGTTGTTGGGGCATCGGATTTGGTCCGAGCACTTCATGTTAATCGAGCCATCGAAGTGCTCGCTCGCCATTGCCACTGCGTTGGCGAGGATGGACAGACTCACAAACGAATCCATCAGCGGGTTCATCCTTTCTATCTGCCCTTGCATCCAGTCAACTGACCCAATTCCCGTAACCTTGGGTGGCACAATGTCAAATTGCTCTGGTACAATAAAAACAAAAACAAAAATCAATAATTGGGACCGTGACAAAAAGGGGGGGTGGGGTTCCAGGAGTAAAACAACATGTCAGTGCCATAGTATATTTACTGTATAAAGCCACTATGGAGCTTTGGTTTTTGAGAATTTGTACCTAGATAGTCCTTAATGTCGTGGCGCTCAACAGAAACAGATGATCCGTTGCCATCAGGCAGCTTCGCGCCCATGGGAAAATGGAGCGTCGACGCAATTTCCCGTCGCAAGGCGGGGTCCATTTTCTGTTGCGTATCGGGGACTGCACTATTCATGATTGCACCCTTTCCTGTCGACCATGCTTGCCAAGCTCTGGCAGAAGGGCCAAACCTAAGTTCGACGTTGCGGAGCCTGGCCATGGTGATAAGGGTATTTGGAATTTGGTTGCCACACTCATCTATTCGACAAGGGGCATTGAGCAAACGAGCCACAAGCCATCGCAAAGTACTCAGCGGCAAGGCATTGGGCTCAAAATGACACCGATCCACCCGGAACAACCCGCAACACACCGGCTCGGTGGGAACTCCCTGAAACTGTTTGTTGTCGTCATCTTCATCATTCGCAGCTTGATTCGACGGCGTTTGCTTATTTTGGGTTCCGCCGCCCGCCTGTGATTTGATGGTTTGGGATTCAACTGTTGGCGTCCTTGCTGCACGAGTGCCGTCTGTCGAGGCCATTCCCTCACCTTCCTTGTCTTCGACGTGGTGCAATTCAACGTAGCCATGCTGAAAACCCAACATGTTTTCAACCATCTCCACGAATTCATCTACGTCTACAATGCCATTGCCGTCTTCGTCGGCGTCAGCAATCAGCTTTTCCGCCTCGCGCAATGTCAGCTCCACTCCGAGCCGCCGGAATGCGGCAAGCAGCTCTGCAAGCCCAATCTCTCCCGAACCATCAGCGTCAAAAAGGTTGAACACAGAAACGATTTCTGTTCTGAGCTGGGAAGCATCTTTTGCTCCTAATCGGCGCAATATTGCTTGGCGTATGATGCGATCACGAGTCTTACTACCGCCGACCCCCACCTGCAGGTCATGATTTCCGTCTTTGCTCTTGCGTTCGAGTTTCAGACGCTTGAGGACAGCGTCATCTTCGACATCCTGCTCACGTTTCTCCTGACGGAGACTCCTCTCCCGTGCAACTTCTATCCAGCTGTGTGGTAAACAGCACGACACGAGGTCAGCCAATGCTCGAAACGAATGCCAAGCCTTTATTGGACGTTGAGGGCAATCAAAAGTTTTGGCCGGCCCCGAACACAAACGCCGATACTATGGCGGAATCTCTCTCTCTCTCTCTCTCTCTCTCTCGCTCTCTCGCTCTTGTCGCGCGCTCTCTCTCGCGCGCGCGCGCACACACACACACAGGGTGGAGTACCTATTGGACACAATAGCAATCGGAATGCCCACGAGAATGAAACGCGATACCAAAACCAGCGACACGATGTACAACCAGGCCGTGACTGTGTCGTTTGAGTCTCCGACATAGCGCAGAAGGTTGGCAAAATTGCTCGACGACATGAGCGTGAAAGTTGTCAACCCACTCACGCCCATATTGCTGAAGCCAACGAAGCCATACCCCGGTAGCGACTCTCCACATGAAGCGTTGCCAATGTAGCCGCTGGTGAGTCGGAGGCAGCCGGCTTCTGACATGCGGAAGCTAGCGACCTCCTCCTTGGTCGCGTTATTGCCCGGCCTGTCGGCATTTTTGCAGCCACAAACAGAGTACCCCGGCTCACACTCGTAGGAGCTTGCGATTACACTGTCTCGCTTGCTGCATACACGCAGCGGCTGCAAAACCTCACCCACAGTAGAGTTGCGATTGTTTTGCGTGAGATTATGATTGTGTCCCAGTCCGGCATTTAGCTCCTGGGGAATGCCATGCATGCTTCTCTTCAGAACAAATTCTCTTCAGAACAAACACCCTCGGACCCCCCGTATGGAGTATCGTTCCTAATAGACTCTCTCTCACACACTCTCTCTCACACACACACTCTAGTAGTGAATATCAGAGCTTTTTTTTTTGGCTCCGCAAACACTGCCAAAAAAAAATCAAAAAAATTCTCGGAGCATTTCTCTTTCTTTTATTTATGATGTAAATTTCTTTATTTCACACATATGTGTATTGAAAAAGTTGACAATTATTCTTATCTCTTTCAAATGCTCTCCACCTATACCCCCTTGAGCTCGACTTTTGTTCGAGCTTCTTTCAAATGAGCAGGAAGAGGAGGAGAGGAGGGGGTGGGAGAGGATGCGACGAGCGGGTTGTCGGATTACTTATTATAATTATTGTTCGTTCTTATATATTAACATAATTAGTAGTCAGATTTCCCATTGCTGAAAGGATGTGGCGAGCACGTTGTCGGATTACTTACTATTTTCACGATAAGGTATCAGATTATCATTATTATTATTTGATTAGTTATTATACTACCCATCGCTGTGAGGATGCGGCGAGTGGGTTTTCAGGCGCCACGATGCATTTTCCGTACATCCTGTGCACACGCACGCACACATACGCAATAAATGCGTACAGAACATGCAGAGAGAGAGAGAGCGAGAGAGAGAGAGAATGCGCGCGCGCGCGAGAGAGAGAGAGAGCGAAAGAGAGTGAGAGAGAGAAGGGCGCGGGGGCGGGGGGTGCAGGATGAGGGGGAGGGAGAGAGAAACATTTGGGTCTAACACACTAAGCTCTCCGTAGTTCCAAGAACTGCTGCAAACGGGGTATACACATGCATTGGAGAATGATCAGACAGGGGGTTGATGAGGGTGAAGGAAGTTGAGATATTAGAAATTATAATTACAAATATTGTGAGTTGAGATAGTATTAGTTGTGGGGGTTGACAAGGGTGAAGGAAGATGAGATATCAGAAATCATATGTATCTTTAGATTAGAGAATACTAGTAGGGAGAACGATCAGACAGAGGGGTTGAAGAGGGTGAAGGAAGATTGGCAGCAAGATGTAGCTGAGTATAGAGTCAAAGAGACCTACTATATAGTCAAAAGAGACCTACTATAGAGTCAAAATAGGTGAGGGGAGACTCACCCTCCTCAACCCCCACTACTAATACTACCAGCTTTGTCTCCTCCGTTGCGCTCTCGATTTTTTGTAGGACTCTTTTGACTCTATAGTAGGTTTCTTTTGACTCTATAGTAGGTCTCTTTTGACTCAGCTACATCAGCTGATAGTATTAGTAGTAGGGTTTGAGGAGGGTCAAGGAAGATGAGATATTAGAAATGAAATATATTATTATTATTCATTTTAAAGCAAGAGCACAACAGAAGGAGGAGACACAGCTGGGTCCACGTATATCGTGTAATTTGGCGTATTCAGGACCCTAAATCCTATAAAATGTGTTAATTTTCTATAGAATGCGTTCTCTCTCGCTCTCGCTCTCCCTCTCTCGCGCACTCACTCTCACGCTCTCTCTCGCGCGCGCGCTCTCTCTGCTGGGTACCTGCCTTCAAGCCCAAAGAGGTACACACCCATTTCCGAGTAGAGCACCACCACGAAGAGGCAGAGAATCACTGGGAATACACCCAGAGCATCACGCTAGTCACACACACAAACACACACACACAACACACACGCACACAAACACACACGCACACGCACACGCGCGCGCACACACACAGCAATGGGGGGTGCAGAAGATCAAGCTAGTGCACACACACACACATACACACGCACGCACGCACGCACGCACGCACACACACACGCACACAGGAATGGGGGGGTTGTAATACGAGCATCTGCCATGGCCCCGGCAGAGCGGGGCAGGACGGAGAGCCAGTCGCGAAAGGTGTCAAACATCCTGACACGAGTTCTGAAAAGTTAGTGCCCTAGTAAATTTACTGTAAAAAGTCACTATCTTGTGGCTTTCTCAATATCGCACTTTTGAGATCTCAAATGAGGACTTTTGAGAATTTGTTGCCGGAGGACTCCAACGGAGCCCATGCGCCGTCATAGTAATTTAGATTTTAGAGGGAGGGAG
>Ga0315905_10005494_pt1 | contig 12910 bp, 7 predicted proteins | sample LakEriMetagenome_5_FD_203522 | JGI IMG/M metagenome (GOLD analysis project Ga0315905, IMG submission 203522) | Freshwater fungal communities from buoy surface, Lake Erie, Ohio, United States - Buoy 4 MA121 | ecosystem: Environmental > Aquatic > Freshwater > Lake | place: USA: Lake Erie, Ohio... | reverse complement strand
TTGCTCTCCAAGTGGCGACGTGCCACGCTGCGACTGTCCGAGGAGCTGGGACGGAATCCCAATCCTGAAGAGATCGCCCGGCTCCTGGGGGTGGCGAAACGGAAGCTGCCGATCATCAAGAAGGCGATTCAAATCTACAATTCGACGCCGCAAACGGATCAGGCAGATGCCGGCTGGTCACTTGGCGAGATGGTGATGGACGAGCGGATGCGTTCGCCCGACATCGAAATGCTGGAGCACGATGTGCTCAAGCACATTTTTGAGATGATGAAGACGCTGGACGAGCGGGAGACCACCGTGTTGCAAATGCGGTTTGGTCTGAACAATGTCGAGCCGCATACGCTGAAAGAAATTGGCGAGCGATTGGGGCTGACCCGCGAACGGGTTCGGCAGATTGAGACAGAAGCCTTGCGGAAGTTGGGCGATGGTTTGCGCGACCCCTTCGACCTCGAGATGATCATGCCCTTTTAGCTGCGGCGAAATCGGGCAGGCGCTCGGGCGCAGGAACTGAGCGTGCCGATCGCCCGCTTGCCGGTCGCCCGCTTGCCGGTCGCCCGCTTGTGGGGCGCCCGAGCGGGGGGCGTCAGGCGGCCCTGCGGCGGTTGGCGCTGGCTGTCGCGCCGGCGAGGCTGGCGGCGTAGAGTTGGCGGTACAGTCCGGTTTGCCGGGTGATCTCGAATTCCCGCTGGACTTGCATCCGGCCGCGCTGGGCCATGACCTGGCGGGCATCGGGATGGCGGAGCATCCAGTCGATCTGGCGGTGCAGGTCCTGCGGGTCGGCCGGTTCAGCGAGCAGGCCGTTCACGCCGTGATGGACATATTCGGGAATTCCGCCAGCGCGGGTGGCCACTACGGGCGTTCCGCAGGCCAAGGCCTCCAGTCCCACCGAGGGTTGATTGTCTTCGCGCGAGGGGACAATCACGAGGTCGCATGCTGAGTAAAGCAGAGCTTGTCGCTCCGGGTCGGAAACAAATCCGAACTGGTGAACGTGTTTCAGTGAAGCGGGCGGGACTTCCAGTTTCCCGGAACCGAAGAGGATCGCTTCGACATTCAAGTCTGGGGAAAGCAACTCCAGCGCGTTCAGCAGGTCGGGGAGGCCCTTGCGGGCATCGGTCAGGTTATCCGCACCAAACCCAATCAGAAGTGCTTCTGAGCCAAGCCCCAAAGCTGCGCGCGCGGCTGCCTTGCCGTGCGGTTTGAATTGCTGCAGGTCGAGTCCGTAGCGGACCAGCCGAAACTCGGTTGTTTCCGGCCAGATGGGGCTTTGCCTGGCGAGGTCGAGCAGCCACTGGCTCGGGGCGATCACCTGCAGGCGATGGCCCTGCAGGGCTTTGCGTTTGGCTTGAAACGATTCTGCTGAAACATCATCTGGGTGTCGGTTGAGCACCAGCGGGCAATCGCCGCAGCCGCTGGAAAAATGGCTGCAGCCTGCCGAGTAATGGCAGCCTCCGGTCACCGGGAACATGTCGTGCAGGGTCCAGAAAATGGGCGTGCCTCGCGGAATCGAGTGAAAAAAGCTCGGATAATCCGCGAGATGGGCAATCCAGTGCAAGTGGACGATATCGATTCCCAGTCCGTTCCAGTCGAGTCGGGTGGGGTCGGCCAGTTCGGCCATGGTGAAATTATCGCCGGGAACGGGGCGACCGGAGAGGTGGAGGTCAAACAAGTCGTGCACGCGGCGCCGCCGCAAGTGTTCGTTTTCCTTGTTCCAGGGATTGAGTTTTTGCCAGCGCGAGGGACTGGCGAAACTCAGGGGCTGGTAGGAGCCGTGTTCCGGGGCAGGGCGGTGGGCGATGCGATAGTAAAACCGGCTATCGACGCCTTGGGCGACGAGTTCATCGTGAAATCGGGCCGCGGCGATGAAGGCTCCGCCGTGGGGATGCGTGTTGAATTGTCCGATGCGCATGCTCAGGCTGTTTTCCGCAGTCCCCGGGGAAGTTGCAGCTGAGTTTTGGATTCAGCCTTCTGTTTGGCAAGAAACATGTTCTCGAGCATCGCCTGATGTCCGCGGCGAACGAACAGCACGCGAACTTGACGCTGCCAGGTCTCCCAGCGCTCCTGCAGCGGAGAGAGGGGTCGCAGCCCTTTCTCCGCGAGGCTCACCGGGCGAACGCATTCGTTGATGAAGCGATCTTTATCCTGCATGAAGCCATGCAGGACGCACTTGTCCGCGGACAAGACATCGCGCCGCGCCCGCTGGACCGTGGAAAACGAAATCTGCCGAGTGGCTCGCATCTCGCCGATCGCCAGCCCGTGTTCATAGACGGCCATGTCAAACACCCCTTCGCGGGCTGCCGCCGGCATGCGTCGGGCAAAGTCCAAAGCGTAGCAGGCGCCGCCATTGATATGAGGGTTGAGCAGCAATTTGCGGCGGCGGAACAGCCGGTGTTTGTAAACGTGCGGTACGTAGCAGCCCATCATCAGCGGGCGGCGCGGCCCTGAATTCCACTCCCCGGTCAACCGCTCCAGCCAATTCGGCTTGACGAAGGCCATGTCTGATTCGAACCAGAGGCTGAAGCCGTCGCCCGAAAAGTTGTCGGCGACATAATCCATTGCGTCCCAAAACATCGCCGTGGGGCCGGCGGGATAGCCAAAAATCTGCGTCGGGCACTGATAGGAAATCACGGGTCCCAGCCGGGCGAACGCCGCTCGGAGTTGCTCGCTGGGCTGCGCCTTGGGGCTGGCGGCGAGCAGAAAGGTGCAATCCAGCCGTTCGGTGGTCTGCTGCACCAGCCAATCGGCCGTCTTTTGGTAGCGGTCGATTTCCTGCTGGCAGAAGTAAGGGAGGATGACAACGTGCGAGGTGGATTGGCGGTTCATGGTCTCTCCCAGGAGTGAGCGCTACTGCAGCAAGCCTGCTCAGTTGATCAACCGACCAGCCAGACAGGAAGCGAAGCGAGCGCCGCTCCGGCGAATCCGTTCGAGGCGACCGGAGCGGCAAGCGATTCATTTGCTCGCGCAGTTTGCTTCCGGTCCCCAGCGGGTCTTGTTGTAAGCCGTACCGGCCAACGGGGTCAATCTCAGGTTTTCGCCCCAGGTTTTCGCCCCGGATTTTCGCCTCGGATTTTCGCCTCGTCATTCAGGGTTGGCAGTGGTGGTTCGCAACCAGCCAGAGCGCTGCTCCGCCAACCAGAGCCCGTCTCGCTGCTAGCTTGTTGCATTGAGGTTGACTCTTTCTTTCGGGGAGGGTTACATTTTTGCCATCGCGGCGCAGCAAAGGTGCTGGCAAGGGTTGGAAGATGGTGGTTTGGCCCGTTACCTCGGGCGCGACCGAGGAGGTCGGTTTTGGGGCTGGGAGGCCCGGCGACCTTCAACCCATCTTTGCCGGCCGGCAGAACAGAGCGATTCCAGCCAAGACGTGCTGGAGCGACCGCAATCAGGGAGAGACTGGGGGGGGCAGGATGGCCAAGCTATATCTGGTCGATCATTCCTTGCGATCAGCGGGCGATCATCATTTTGATTTCGCCTACTGTCTGGCGCGAGCAGCGCGGGAAATGGGTTTTGAGACGATCCTCGCAACCCACCGGGAGTTCTCTGGTTCACCGGAGTTAGACGGCTGGTGTGAGGTTCGCTCCAGCTTTCAGCGAAGTCTTTACGACAGCCCGAGTTATCTTGCCGGCCTGGAGCGGATGCAGCGGCGGGAGAGTCCCTTCAGTCGGCAGTCGAGCGGTTCGTTTTGGGAGCGGACGCGTCGCCAATGGCAGATGGCAAACCTTGAGCGTCGACGTCGGGCGTATGTCGAGCAATTTGCCCGCGACTGCGAGCAATTGTTTGCGGCGGATACCTTTGAGGATGACGACCATGTGTTGTTCACAACGGTCACGGAACTGGAGGTGATGGCGGTGAGCGCCTACCTCGCCAGTCACCCGCGCACGCTGCAGGTCAACTGGCATTGGCTGTTTCATTTCCCCGTGTTCGAGCCACCGGCAGCGGGCGTGCCTCGGCAGCTTGAGAGGCTGCGCCAGTTGAAGTGTTGTCTGGGGGGCGCGCGTCAGTCGATTCCCTACCACCAAGCGCACTTTTACGGCACGACGGAATCATTGGCAGATCAGTATCGGAAGTTGGGATTGGGGCCTGTTGAACGCCTCGTCTATCCGATATCCGAGCGTTTTGCTCCCGAGAGCGGGTCTGAGAACCGGTTGAGCCTGGCCGGAGTCGCTGACTTGAATTCGAAGGGTGTTGGACGCCCGATTCGAATCACTTGTCCCGGGGCGATTCGCCGGGAGAAAGGCCAGAAGCTTTTTTTGCAGGAGCTGATTGCGGAAATTGGCGAGCGGGATTTAGCGAGCGGCCGCATCGAGATCGAGCTGCAGTCGCCGCCGAGTAAACGCCGCGGCTTGGGTTTGCCTTCGATTGTGCGGCGACGAACTGGCGTTGAGGCGCCGGCTCGCATCAGCCCGCTTTCCACGCAGCCCGCGCTGGCCACCGCGACCAGTTCAGCGGGCGAGAGGTCTGCGGCGGAAGAGCCGGGGGCGATTCGCTTTCGGGATTATCCGCTTTCGGCGGACGAATACGCGGCGATGATCCGGGAGACGGATTGTGGCCTGCTGATGTACGACAGCGCCGACTATTATGTGCGGCGGGCGGGAGTGCTCGGCGAGTTGCTGGCGGTTGGCCGACCGGTGATCGTCTCCGCGGGGAATTGGCTCTCCGAGCAGCTCAAAGAGGCGCACTTTCAATACGCGCGGAGGCTGGCCGAAGGCCCCTTGGCGAGCAGGGCGTTGACGCTGGCTGATTGTCGCTGGGACCTGAGCAACGTCCCTGTGACTGGTGGGGTTGTTGGCTGTGACTTCGAAGCTCATCCCTTCCGGTTGGAGTTCGATCTGCAGGCGGATGAAGGTGGAGCGGTTTTGCAGTTTGAGTGGCATGAGCCCGAGTCGCAGGGGGCTTATTTGCGCGTGGATGCTCTCGGCTCTGGGGGCGAGTTGCTTTCCAGTCAAGTCATTGGTCATCCCGAGAATGACTCTCAAGCGGGCGTTTTTGTGCGGTTCGCTCCCGGTCAGCAGGTTGCCCAATTGCAGTTGCGGAGTGCCCAACCCGAGACTGGAATCAGTTTGAAAAAAGTCCGGCTGCAGGTGCTGGCGGAGGAGTCCCGAAGCCTGCCGCAGGCCGTGGTTGGCTTGATCGCCGCAGACCGGAGTCATTTGCCGCTGGTGATCGACGAACTGGTTAATCATTATCAACACTACCGGCGGACGGCTGAACAGTTTTCCAGCCGCTGGTATGCGGCCCATCGACCGACGGCCGTGATTGGCCGCCTGCTGGTGGCTGGCGAGTCGATTCGCCGGGCTGCGTGAGCGGGGTTTCGCGTTCGAGTTGATGGAGCCCCAGGCCAGGCCCCGTCCACGGCGACAAAGTGCTCGCCGAAAACAGGGGCTCGCCGAAAACAAAGGGCCTTCGCAAGGCTGGGATTTGCCCGAAGAATTGGCATTCAGGATTGAGAGCGAGGATTGGGAATGAATGTGCTGGTTGTTGGCGGAGCCGGGTATATCGGTTCACACATGGTGCGGCTGTTGGAGCGCAGCGGTCATCGCGTCGCGATCCTCGACAACCTGAGCACCGGATTTGCGGCAGCGGTCCGGGCCGGCAAGTTTTATCAGGGTGAAATGGAAGACGGCGAATTGGTCGACTCGATTCTGGTCGAGCATTCGATCGAAGCGGTCATGCACTTCGCCGCTTGCGCGTTGGTGGGTGAATCGGTTGCCGATCCGGCAAAGTATTACCGCAACAACGTCGTGGCGACGTTGGCTCTGCTGGAGTCGATGCGGAAAAGAAACGTCAAGAAACTGGTCTTCTCCAGCACCTGTGCGACTTACGGGATCCCCCAAACGGTACCGATTTCGGAGCGGGAGCCCCAGGCGCCGGTCAATCCCTATGGATTCACCAAGCTGGTCGTCGAGCGGGCCTTGGCGGACTACGCCGCGGCTTATGGGTTCGGCTACGCAGCGCTCCGCTACTTCAATGCGGCGGGTGCCAGTCCCGAGGGAGATATCGGTGAAGATCACGATCCGGAATCGCACCTGATTCCGCTGGTGCTGCAGGTAGCCTTGGGGCAGCGCCCGCACATTACGATTTTCGGCGATGACTGGCCGACACCGGACCGCACATGCGTCCGCGATTACATTCACGTGGATGATTTGGGCGCCGCGCATCTGGCCGCGTTGGAGCGGTTGGGGCCGGGCACCGAAATCAGGCTCAATCTGGGAACAGGCCGGGGTTACAGTGTGCGCGAGGTCATCGATGTCTGCCGCGCCGTTACTGGCCGTGAAATCCCCGAGGTGATCGGTCCCCGTCGTCCCGGTGATCCGCCCGAGCTGGTGGCCGATGCCCGCGAGGCGGAACGCGTGCTCGGCTGGAAGCCGAAGTACCAGACACTGCGCCCGATCGTGGAGACAGCCTGGAACTGGCATCGGCACCATCCGCATGGGTATGACAAGTCCCATTGAGGCTTGGCTGGCCGGTGCGATTTGGTCGCCTGTTACGATTTGAAAGCGCGGTAAACTTTGAGCGATTTGCCGCGCGTGGCGATTGCGCGGCCGGCTATCTTTTTCTGTCCCGCAAATTTTCTCAGCGGGATTAATGGTCAGGCAAACTCTGCCGATATCTGGTCAGTAGCCAAGAAAAGAGTTTCACTCTGGAAGGCACGACCGACAACGGATTGTCAAACGAACGATTGCCTGTCTTCGTAAGTTTGAGGTGTCGCCATGTTTGGTGCCTGGCCGCGTTATCTGTTGATGACCGAAGTCCATCCTGCCGGGGCGGAGGACTTGGGTGGCCGTTGGAAGTTCATCCTGCAACAAGTGGGGGGATCGGATCGCCTCGAAGCGTCCGATTCAGAAGCGGATTCCAGCGGCGAACGTTTGCATCTGTTGTCGGTCGTGCGCGGGTTGGAGGAATTGGACCAGCCCTCGCAAGTGAAGCTGATCACGCCCAGTCGTTTTGTCGTCAGTGGCATTCGCGGGGGGTTGGAGCAGTGGCGGGAAAACGGTTGGATGTGGGAACGGTTCGGAGAGATGGCACCGGTCAAGTATGTCGACCTGTGGCAGCGGGTTGACCGCGCCTGCCAGATTCACCGCCTGGAATGCCGGATCTGGCGGCTGAGCAATTCATTTGAGGAACTGGAACCGCGTCGCCAACTGCAGCGGCGCAGTCCAGTGGTTCCACTGCCCAACTGGATGGGCTGGGAATGGACACAGCGTTTGGGGTATCCAGCAGCCGTGCCGGCTCAGATCGGCCTCGTGAACGGATAACGTGCGGGTGGCGGCAGGGAATGGACGGGTTGCCGTCGCTGAGGCATGCGGCCGGCGACCCGAGGGATCGCAATTTTCGCCGGGAACGAGCTGGAGGATAGGGAAGGACCTGTCCAAGGGCCGATTGGGGACGCATACTTTTTAAGGACTGATCACTTGACGAGCATACTTCGGGAGACGGCCGACGGCACTTGGAAGGTAGCCTCGTCCGCGGAACGGCAGAATTGGTCCGGGTCGACCAAGCTGCTGGCTGAGCAGCCTCACTTCATTGGCAGACAACTCATGAACTCAGTTGGAACGCCGCAGTCTCCTGCGGTGGCGGCGCCGAGCTTGCTCGGTGAGCTTGACTTTCACCTCTTCGGCGAGGCGCGGCACTACCGGCTTTACGAGCGACTGGGCGCCCATCCGCGGACCGTTGCTGGAGTGTCGGGGGTCAACTTTATTGTTTGGGCGCCGAATGCCAAATCGATCTCGGTGGTCGGCTCATTCAATGATTGGGACGGTCGCGGGCACGCGATGCGCAAGCACGTACCGAGTGGGCTCTGGGAATTGTTTGTCCCCGGAGCCAAGGTCGGTGACTTGTACAAGTACCGCTTGGAGGACGCGGCGGGGCATGTGCTGGACAAGTGCGATCCGCTCGCCTTCACCGGTGAGGTCGTGCCGCGATCCGCTTCGCAAGTGACCAACCTGGCGGACTATGAGTGGCGGGATGCGGCTTGGATTTCCCAGCGGGCGGCGGGCCATGGACTCGACCGTGCGATTTCGATCTACGAAGTCCATCTCGGCAGCTGGCGGCAGGACCGCAATCGCAACCACGGCTGGATGAACTATCGCGATCTTGCCCATCAACTGGTCGACTATTGTCGCGAAACCGGCTTCACGCACCTCGAATTGCTACCGATCTCGGAGCATCCTTACACGCCGAGTTGGGGTTATCAGACGACGGGTTACTTTGGCGTCACCAGTCGCTACGGAACACCCCAGGACTTCATGTATTTTGTCGACTACTGCCATCAGAACGGAATTGGAGTCATTCTCGATTGGGTTCCAGCCCACTTTCCCAAAGACGCTCACGGTCTCGCCCGGTTCGACGGGACTTGCCTGTATGAGCATGCGGATCCGAGACAGGGCGAGCATCCCGACTGGAATACCCTGATTTTCAACTACGGCCGCAACGAGGTGCGCAATTTCCTTGTCTCCAACGCCCTCTTCTGGATGGACAAGTACCACATCGACGGATTGCGCGTCGACGCCGTCGCCTCGATGCTCTATCTCGATTACAGCCGCAAGGCTGGGCAATGGATACCGAACAAATTTGGCGGTCGCGAGAATCTTGAAGCGATTGATTTCCTGCGGGAATTCAACGAACAGGTCCACGGCCAGTTTCCAGGAACGCTGACCATTGCCGAGGAATCAACCGCCTGGGGTGGCGTTTCCCGGCCGACGTACGCTGGGGGGCTGGGGTTCAGCATCAAGTGGAACATGGGCTGGATGAACGACACGGTCCGTTACATGCGGAACGATCCGGTTCATCGCAAGTATCACCACGACGAGCTGACGTTCAGCCTCGTCTACGCCTTCACCGAGAACTTCATGTTGCCCTTGTCGCACGATGAAGTGGTCCATGGCAAAGGCGCACTGATTGACCAGATGCCGGGCGATGTCTGGCAGAAGTTTGCCAACCTGCGATTGCTCTACACCTACATGTGGACCCATCCGGGCAAGAAGCTGCTCTTCATGGGGAGCGAGTTTGGGCAGTGGACCGAATGGAACTGCAATCAAGCCTTGCACTGGGAGTTACTCGACCGCGAGCCCCACCGGGGCGTGCAGAAGTTGGTGGGCGACCTGAATCGACTTTACGCCAAGTCTCCCGCGCTCCACGACTTTGACTTTCAGGGGGATGGCTTTGAATGGATCGACTGCGGCAATTCCAGCGAATCGCTGCTCTCCTACCTGCGGAAGGGGAAGCAGGGGGAAGTGCTGGTCGTTGTCGCCAATTTCACACCGGTCGTTCGGCGGCAGGTTCGAGTCGGCGTCCCGCTCGGGGGCGAGTATCGCGAAGTTTTCTGCAGTGACTCCGAATACTACGGCGGAACAAACGTCGGAAACCCTCTGGTCATGCAAGCTGACCCTCAAGGCTTGAATGGCCGCCCCTGGTCGCTGAGCCTGACGCTGCCCCCCTTGGGTGCGGTGGTTTTGCAAGCCGAGCGACGGCTCTCCTGAGCGGACCAGCGACGTGTTAGCAGCGGTTGCCTGAATCGCTGCGGGCTTGGCGCGGGCCCGCCTGTCTCAGCGACCCGTTTGTCCAAGCTGCGGCTTTGAAAGCGATCCAGCTCGAGGAAACGACCGCCGCGCGATTCTGGCTCGGGGAGGGAGGGAGCCGCGCGGTTTGTTGCGGGCAGCGATCAGCGGTTTAGCCACTCGATCTTTTGCGTTTGGAGGAACTGGTCCTGCCATTCGCTGAAGCTGCGTCGCAGGTAGTTGGTGGACACGGAATCGAGGCTCTGCGGATAGGGCTTCTGGGGAGTCAGGCTCTCCGCAAATTGCTTCATCATGTCCGTGGTTGACCGGGTGTCATCGGAAGTCAAGCGGATGACATAGACTTGGCTGCGGTCATTGTTCACGGCGATGCCTGCTTTTCCCGGTTGGAGGGAGAAAGCGGTCGACATGAATTCTTCACCGGGCTTGCTGACGCCCGGGATGTCGAAGTAACCAAACGAACCGAGGCCGGCGGAGAACCAAGGGAATTGGCCGGTCGGAATCGCCTTGTCGCCAAAGATCTCGCTCAGCTTTTTTCCGCTGGAGTTCACTTCAGCAGCGGCCTTTTCGGCATCGCCTTTGGCTAACTCCACGGCTTGTTGGTACTTCCAGTACTTTTCAATGTCCGGCTTGGCTTCTTCAAAGGTCGGAATTTTGGCTTCGACTTTCTCGACACTCCAGAAGACGTTTGTTGACCGCTGCAGTCCCTTCTCATTGGCGGAGAAGATGTCGCGGAAAGTAAACGACTCAAACGGTTGGAGTTGGGAGAACCGGGGGGCGACGTATTGAACCACTGATTCCGGCGCGAAGTTGGTTTGCGTACGCACGTAGTGGGTGATCTTGCCGGTCGGGCTGTCGGCGAGTTGGCGGATGGTCTGCAATTCGGTTTCGACGAATTGGAGGTTCAATCGCTTGGCGATTGCGGCCGGGTCAAAAGTCGGCTTGGTCCCCCGTTCCTTTTCAGGGGTGACTTCCCAGTCCCGCAGTTCGCTTTGGTACTCGCGGACGGCGCTGTCGGCCTCGTCAACGGCATTGTTCATCGCCTCTTCCGCCGCAGTCGCTTTCATCGATCGCTTCAGCTGGTCAGCGACGTCTTTCAGCGGCTTGGGCCGCATCACAGGGGGAGCGGGCTGTTGGGGCGGAGCGGGTTGGTCCGTGGCTTGCCCTTCCGGAGTGGCTTGCCCTTCCGCAGCGGCGGCTGCGGGAGCGGCTGCTGCGGGAGCGGCTGGATCTTGCGCTGCGGCTGGCGGAGGGTTGTCCGTCGAGGGAGCCGGTTCCTGTGGCTTTTCGGCAACGGGTTCGGCTGGGGCCGGTGCGGGCTGTTCAGCGGGCGGGTCTTGTTTGGCCGGCTCTTGCTTTCCGGCATCTTCCTGGGTTTCCTTTCGGAACGAGACAAACGTTGCCTCGTTTGCGTTCCAGGTCGATAGTCCGTCCTTCTTCTCGCCGTCACCGGCGGGCGGAGCGGCTGGTTGTTCAGCCGGAGGAGCGGAGTCGGCCGGTTTGGCTTCGGCCGCGGGCTCGCTGGACGGCGCAGGTTGGCCATCCTTGTTATCGGGATTCGGGGCAGGTTCTGTCGCGGGGGGTGGCTGGCTGCCGGGGTCGCCTGGCAGGGGAGTTTCCTCGGCTTTCACTTCCTCCATGATCGACATGTCGTTGGCTTTGAGACGGCGGTCGTACTCGGCTTGGACTTCCTCGTCGGTCAGCTTGTTGATTTCGTTGGTCAAAAAGGCTTCGTAATCGGCCACGAAATACTGCAGCTTGATTTTGCGTTCGTTTTTGAACGCGGGCTGGGGGCTGGTCGGGTCGGGGAATCGGGCGCGACCTTCGCCGTAGAGTTTTTGCAATTCTTCTGACCGCGGGGTGGCGGTCACTTTTGCGAGATAATCCTCAACCTTGTAGGGGAGGACTTCGCATTCGATGAGCCGCGACGTCCGCGTGAAATATTGAGCGGCTTGGGTCGGATTCATGGGGAAGTTCAGGCCGGGGCTGATGAAGACTTCCATTTGCCGGGCGGCGAGTTCCATTCGGAGGGACTCGCGAATTTGGCGGTATTCGGTCCGCTCGTTGACTCCCCGATTGACGGCGTTCATTTCTGCGGGGGTCAGCGGGACATTATCCACCAGCAGCGAGAGGTAGTCATCGATCGCTGCATCGGAGACAACGATCCCCTGTCGGACTGCTTCCTGAGAAAGCAGGTAGCGATTGGCGATATTTTCTTCGGCGAGTTCGACATTCCCCGGGTCAGCCTGGTCGATGCGGGTAATGATATCGACACGCGGGGTGATGGGAGCTTGTTTCTTCTCGCCGGCGTAGTTGAACAGCCCCTCCATGAAGTTCATCGTTTGGAAGTGGCGGATGCGCAGTTCGGCGAGTTCGCTGGCCTTGAGTTGCCCGTCTTTCCACCGCACGACCACCGGGTCTTCCTGGCGCGTGAGGACCGGCCCCACGTTTCCGCCGTTCGGCAAAACCAGAGTGATCGTAAAAATGCCGATCAGGATAATCCCAAAAAAAGCCATCAACGACTTTTGGTACTTCCGAATCCAGGACAACGGGCTGGCCATGAGTGCGTTCTCTTTCCTGAGACTGCTCGAGTGAGTTGCGATTTCAACCAGAATAATAAGGAGAAAGCGTCAAGCGGAGGGATTGTGGAAACGGTTCGTTCCGAGGTGGAACTGAGGGCGTTTCCGAGCGTTCCGCGACCGGCCGCGGGGGGCGTCGGCGAGACCGAAAATCCTCAAGGCGACTTGACAGTTGCTCCGCGGGCGGGTTAATCAAGGTGCTTGGGTCGGTCCAGCCGAAGCGGTTGACCGACCTTTCCCAGCGGGCTGAATGCCCCTTGGAAGACCGCCCAATGTATCGGTGCGAGGGGCATAATTCAATGCCAACCGCCTTTCCGGGCAGGTGCTCAAGGCAGCCTGTGAGGGCCGATATTGCTCGCCCCCGCTTGGGTGTAAGGCATCCGCTGGCGGGGGGCTGGACGGGCGATGGGCGAGGGATTTTTCAGACCCCCGGGGTTTCGGGGGCAGGAGCTTGAGCAGGTTTCCCCTGCCGAGATGGAACTTTTCAGCGAGTGGACAGATGGCGGCCAAGAAAAATGCAACCGGCTCCGGCAAAACGCTGGTGATCGTCGAATCCCCTGCCAAGGCCCGAACGATCGGCAAGTACTTGGGCAAGGACTACGCCGTCGAGGCGAGCATCGGCCACATTCGCGACCTCCCCTCGGGCAAGAAAGAAATGCCTGAGGCGTTGAAAAAAGAGACTTGGGCCCGCCTCGGGGTCAACACCGAGGAGGAGTTCAAGCCGATCTACGTCGTTCCGGACGAGAAGAAAAAGCAGGTCGCCAAACTGAAGCAGGCGTTGGCCGAGTCTGACGCTCTCTTTCTGGCGACGGACGAAGACCG
>Ga0315905_10005493_pt1 | contig 12910 bp, 8 predicted proteins | sample LakEriMetagenome_5_FD_203522 | JGI IMG/M metagenome (GOLD analysis project Ga0315905, IMG submission 203522) | Freshwater fungal communities from buoy surface, Lake Erie, Ohio, United States - Buoy 4 MA121 | ecosystem: Environmental > Aquatic > Freshwater > Lake | place: USA: Lake Erie, Ohio... | reverse complement strand
ATTATTTTCTACAGGCATACTTCAAACAAGTGTCGTGCTTGATGAAGTTACTTATGGATCTATTAAAGTAAGTCCTACAGGAGTGTATGCTGCACAATTTGATGAATTTACTGGAGCACCTGTTGTTGATTCTAGTTTACAACTTTGGTTAGATGCTGGACAGTCATCTAGTTATTCAGGAACTGGTACAACATGGACTGATTTAAGTGGTAATAGTCGCACTGGAACACTAACGAGTGGTCCAACTTATAGTAGTGCAAATGGTGGGTCTATTGTTTTTGATGGAACTAATGATTATGTTCAATGTACAGGTTCTCTTACGGTAACGGCAGCAACTTTTGTAACTTGGATAAGACGAAACGGAAATCAAGATCAATTTGATGGTATTTTGTTTTCCAGAGGCACAAATGTTACTGGATTAAATTTTCAATCATCTAATCTACTAGGATATCATTGGAACGGCACTAGTAATACTTATTTGTGGAATAGTGGATTAACAATACCAGATTTAACATGGTGTATGGTTGCTGTTTCTGTTACAAGCACATCAGCAACAGCATATTTATGTCAATCCAGTGGAATTACCTCTGCCACTAATACAGTTAGTCATAGTAGTAGTATTCTAGATGATATTAAACTTGCTCAAGATGAAGCTATCGGCAATAGATATTTTAATGGAAACATAGCCACAGCAATGATTTATAATCGTGCGCTAACAGCAGCTGAGATTACACAAAACTATAACGCATTATGTGGAAGATTTAATACGACACCAATAACTTCAACACAAATGCCAGTTGTTAAAAGAGAAACCAGCACGGGAACTATTTTAGTCAATAGTTATTTTGATGAGTATACTATATCTTCCCCTGATGGACTTACAGCTGCTACTGCAAGTACTTCTGCATATGCTATTAAACAAGCATATCCTGCTGCAACAGATGGTCGATATTGGATACAAAACGCAAACATAAATGGCGGTACAGCAGTTCAAGTTTATTGTGATATGACCACACTTGGTGGTGGTTGGACTTTAATTATGCAGAACAATGCTAATGATTGGACTTTTAATAATGCTCTGTTAAGAAATCAAACTTCTGCACCAAGCACATTAGTATCAAATGGAACTACGTCAATGAGTTCTGCAAACAATTACAGTATTATTGGTTGGGCAGATTATATTAAGAAATCTGAAAGCGGTTTTGATTATATGCTTGATGCATGGTATCGTGGTCGAAATGGTGGTGCATGGACAGCCAATCAAGCATATAGTTTTGTTGGTCAAGTTAATAATACTGCCTATAATGCAAATCCTTCCACATATTTTGGAACAAATGAGGTTTCGGGCAGTGATGGTTTTAGACAAGACATAACCGCAATCTCACTTTTTAATACTGGTGCAAGTGGTTCTGGTACTTGGACTTATAACAATAGTGGTTTGGAGAAACGAATGCCATGGTATGCAAATAATGCAGCCAATCCAGGAAATCCTTTTGTTGGTGCTGCAATTTTTACTACAACAAATGATGATGGTGGTTCTTGGTGGGGTACATTGATGACAACAGCCAATTCTGGTTGGACACCTGCACCTTGGCAAGCAGATACAGGCAATGGAAATCCATATGTTATATGGTATTGGGTCAGATAAAAATTACAAATAAATAGAACACTATGGCTAAACTACTATCTGGTACAAGAATATACGGATCGGCAACGATAGATACAACCCTATCGTTGGGGACATCTGCAATCTTTACTGGATCAACTTCAGGGACAACTACATTATTAGCCACTGCTACTGCAGGAACAACTACTCTAACATTACCAGCTGCAACAGATACCCTAGTTGGTCGTGCCACTACTGATACACTAACAAACAAAACTCTCACTAGTCCGACTCTGACAACTCCAGCATTGGGTGTTGCAACAGCAACTAGCATTAATAAAGTAGCGTTTACTGCTCCAGCAACTGGCTCTACATTAACTATTGCTGACGGCAAAACATTAACAGCAAGTAACTCGCTGACATTCACTGGCACTGATGCTACTTCTTTTGCATTTCCAGGAACTAGCGGTACTGTTGTTACATTAGCTGCTACTCAGACATTAACGAATAAAACATTAACTACACCAATTATTTCCAGTATTTCTAATACTGGAACATTAACTCTTCCTACTTCTACAGACACATTAGTTGGTAGAGCAACAACAGATACACTAACAAACAAGACTTTAACTCTACCAACTATTGGTGGAACAGGTGCTACATTCAATGGTTCTACTTCTGGTACAACTACTGTTGTTGCTACTGCTACTGCAGGAACAACTACTTTAACTTTACCAGCTGCAACTGATACTTTAGTTGGTAAAGCAACAACAGATACCCTAACAAATAAAACTCTTTCATCTGCAGTTTTAACTGGTACTCTTACAGCTGGTGGTGGAGTTGGCACAAATGGACAAGTTCTTCAATCAACTGCGACTGGTGTTCAGTGGGCAACAGTTTCTGGTGCTGGTGGTTCTGGAACCGTAACTTCTATTATAGCTGGTACTGGTTTAAGTGGTGGAACGATTACCACTAGCGGAACTATTGCAATTGATTCTACTGTTGCAACATTAACTGGCACTCAAACTCTCACCAATAAATCTTTAACTAGCCCAATAATCACTGGTACTCTTACAGCTGGTGGTGGGGTTGGCACAAATGGACAGGTTTTGGCTTCTACATCAACTGGTATTCAATGGGTAGACCAAACTGGTGGTGGAGGTGTTTCTGGATATAATAGTTCATCATTAACGGCATTCCCATCTGGAGATTTACAGGGGGATGAGGCTTATGTTGGACATAGTGGTTCTAACATTGACGCTTTTGGAGTATCAATTTTAGCAATATTTACTTGTATGGATCCAGTGGGATCACTACAAACAACTGATCTTGGTGTATTAACATAAAGATAAATAGATTCGAGGAAAAATTAAATGCCAACACAAGTACAATTTAGAAGAGGAACGACTGCCCAAAATAATTCATTTACTGGTGCAGCTGGAGAACTCTCAGTCGATTCAACACTTACTACGCTAAGAGTCCATGACGGATCTACGGCAGGTGGAGTTGCACTTGTTAATTTAAGTTCTGCTCAGACTCTAACAAACAAAACTCTAACCAGTCCATCAATTGGAACTTCTTTAACTACAGCAAGTAGTTCTTTTGATTTACTCAATACAACTGCTACCACATTAAATATTGGTGGTGCAGCAACTACTCTTTCCATTGGTGCAGCGACTGGTACAGCTACTATTAATAACGCTAACGTAGTTATTACTGGTAACTTAACTGTAAACGGAACAACTACTACTGTTAATTCAACGACTTTAACAGTTGATGATAAAAACATTGAATTGGGTTCTGTGGCATCTCCAACTGATGTTACTGCAGATGGCGGTGGTATTACTCTTAAAGGTGCTACCGATAAAACTCTTAACTGGGTTAGTTCTACAGCTGCATGGACTTCATCAGAAGATTTTAACCTAGTTACTGGTAAAGTTTATGAGATTAATGGAACATCAGTTTTATCTGCCACGACTCTTGGTTCTGCAGTTGTAACTTCTAGTCTTACTAGTGTTGGAACTATTGGTACTGGTACTTGGCAAGGAACTGCAGTTGCTGGTCAATACGGTGGTACTGGAGTAAATAACTCAGGTAAAACTATCACTATCGGTGGTAATTTTACACACACTGGTGCGCATACGCTTGGTCTTACAACCACTGCTAATACATCTGTCACATTACCAACAACTGGTACTCTTGCTACATTAGCAGGTTCCGAAACATTCACCAACAAGACTTTAACTTCTCCAGTTATTAGTAGTATTAGCAATACTGGTACATTAACTCTACCAACTTCTACTGATACTCTAGTTGGTCGTGCCACTACTGATACATTAACAAATAAAACTCTTACCTTCCCAGTTATTGACAACATTAAACTGGGTTATACTACGACTGCAACAGCAGCTGGTACTACAACACTAACTGCTACTAGTAATCGTTATCAAAGATTTACTGGATCCACAACACAAACGATTGTTCTTCCAGTTACTAGCACTTTAGCCACAGGTGTTTCATATGAAATTGAAAATGCATCAACAGGCAATTTAACTGTAAATTCTTCTGGTGGAAATTTAGTCGTAACTATAATTCCTGGTGTCAGTGTTCAATGTATGTGTATCGGTACTACACTAACAACAGCAGCAGATTGGGATCCAGAATATAACGAATTTGCTGCCATTACTGGTACTGGTGCAGTTGTTCTTGGAACTGCTCCAACTATTAGTGCTTTAACTTTAACTGGCACATTGACTGCTGGTGGTGGTGTCGGTACTAATGGTCAACTTTTAGCATCTACTGGATCTGGTGTCCAGTGGACTACACCATCATTCGCAAGTACTGGTAAAGCCATTGCTATGGCAATGGTATTCGGAGGATAATATGGCAGCAGTATCCACAAGAGAAGGTTTAAAACAATATGCTCTACGAGATCTTGGTGCACCTGTACTTGAGATTAACGTAGATGACGACCAATTAGAAGATCGTCTTGATGAAGCATTAGATTACTGGAGACTATACCACTACGAAGGTATTGAACAGATTTATCTTAAACAACAAATTCGTGCTTCTGAGATTACATTGTCTACATCAGTTGCAGCAACATTTGTTCTTGCTGAAATAATTACTGGAGCAACTTCTGGAGCAACTGCTGAAGTTTGTCGAGAATCCAGCAGAGTTTCCACTGGAACTCTATTACTAGTTAGAAATGTAACTGGCACATTTACTGCTGGTGAAGCCATTACTGGTTCTGCAGGTCATAATGCAACACTGTCTTCTATCACACTACGTGAATACGATAATCGTTATGTTGAAATTCCAGACTATGTTTGGGGTGTCACAAAGATTCTATCGATTGGTCAAGCATCTTCTTCAAAGAACATTTTCGACTTGCAGTATCAATTAAGATTAAACGACTTGTATGATTTAACATCTACATCTTTAATCTACTACAAAACAGTTATGTCGCATTTGGCTTTATTAGATTTAGAGTTGAATGGTCATCAAGGATTTAGATTTAATCGTTTGAATAATCGTTTATATCTAGACGCTAACTGGGCTACAGATTTTATTCTGGGTGATTATATTATCGTCCAGTCATATCGTGCAATGGATCCAACAACATGGTCTAAAGTTTATAACGAACCATGGTTAAAACATTATACTACCGCATTGTTTAAAAGACAATGGGCAACTAACTTAAAGAAATTTTCTGGCATTCAACTTCCAGGTGGTGTCACATTAGATGGTGATAAACTATACTCAGAAGCCATGGAAGAAATCGATAAACTAGAACAAGATTTAATGACCAAGTCTGCTCCGCTAGACTTCTTCATGGGATAATTAATGCCAACTAATGTTTATTTTACACAAGGCACTAAAAACGAACAGTTCCTTGTAGAAGACCTTATTATAGAATCTCTTAAGATCTATGGTCAGGACTTCTTTTACATTCCAAGAACATTAGTTTCCAAAGACGAAATTCTAGGTGAAGATCGTCTAAGCAAATTCACATCTTCATTTCCTATTGAAATGTACTTTGAGAATGTAGACTCTTTTGATGGTCAAGGTGCGTTTATTCAGAAGTTTGGTTTAATGATGGAACAGTCTGCAACTCTTGTGGTTGCACGCAGACGCTGGGAACAAATGGTTGGTCGATTCGGTGCTACCATTATTCCTACTCGCCCATGTGAAGGTGACTTAATTTACTTTCCATTAACTAAAGGTATGTTTGAAATTAAGTTTGTCAAACATCAAGATCCATTCTATCAACTTGGTAAACTTTATGTTTACAAATTACAAGTTGAACTCTTCCAGTACTCTTCTGAACAAATTGATACTGGTGTTCCTTCTGTTGATGCATTTGAAACTCTTAAAACTTTCAACACTAATACAACAAGAACACCTTATGGTGAGGTTACTGGTGTGACTGTTAGTAATCAGGGAACAGGATATACTTCTGTTCCAGCAGTATCATTTACTGGTGGTAGTGGTTCTGGTGCAACTGCTACTGCTGTACGTGGAACTGGAGCCAATATAGGTAAAATTATTCGTGTTGATATTACCAATCCTGGAGTTGGTTATACAACTGCTCCAACTGTTGTGTTTACTGGTGGTGGATTTAGTACTACTGCCGTTGCAACTTCTAGTATTAGTGCCAATGTTGATAGCGTTGAATCATTCGGTGATAATAATAAATTTAAAACTGAAGCTGTGGATGTTCTCTTTAATGTAACTAATCCTTTCGGTGAAGTTGATATAACAAATAATCCATAATGCTAAACAATAACGTATATTACCATGGAATAATTCGCAAGTGCATCGTAGGATTTGGCACTTTATTCAGTGACATCTATATTGATCGTCGTCAAGGTGATTCTGTTACTGGCAATGTTATTCAACGATTACAAGTTCCTCTTGCATATGCTCCAAAAGAAAAATGGTTAGTTCGTTTAGAACAAGATCCAAATTTAGAAAATAATACTTACATTTCACTACCAAGAATGTCCTTTGAGATTATTGGTTACAACTACGATCCTTCACGTAAAGTGAATCGTATGCAACAAATTAAATGTGGTGATGGTTCAGGTTCTGTTTCTACAATGTACACTCCTGTTCCTTATAACATTGACGTATCACTATACATTCTCACTAAAACTCAAGAAGATGGTCTACAAATTCTTGAACAAATCCTCCCAACATTTACACCTGAATATACATTAACTGTTAATGTCGTGCCAGATATGAATGTAAAGGTAGATGTTCCTATTGTTCTAAATAGTGTATCAGTATCAGATGAATACGATGGTGATTTCCAAACTCGTAGATTTGTTACTCATACTTTATCTTTCCAAATGAAAACCAATCTGTTTGGACCAATTGCTGGACAGAATGTTATTGATACTGTCAATGCCAATGTTGGCACCAATGAAGATTTTAGTAGTCCAAATAGACTTTATACAGCAGAAGGTGATGTCGTTACTGCAACTGTTGATACGGAGAGTTGGCTGGACGGATTTTAATTATGGCTGAAATTTATAATTCAAACTCCAACTTAAAAGCAGCTGGAGTTACTGTTGACTTTACACCTGATAATGTAAAAGAGTACATGAAGTGTGCAGCAGATCCGCTATACTTTATTGAAACTTATTGCTACATTGTTACGCTGGATCATGGTCTTCAGTTGTTTAAATTGTATGACTGCCAGAAGAACAAAGTAAACGTAATCCATAATAATCGTAGGGTTATCCTTATGGAAGGTCGTCAGCAAGGTAAGACGACTACCTCTGCAGCCTACATTCTTTGGTATACGATTTTTCAAGCCAACAAAACTGTGGCTATCCTTGCGAACAAAGCGACTGCTGCACGTGAGGTTTTAGATCGTTATCAAACAATGTATGAGTTGCTACCAAAGTGGATGCAACAAGGTGTCACTACTTGGAACAAGGGTGATATTGAACTAGAGAATGGTTCAAAAGTATTTACTGCTGCAACAGGTAAATCTGGTATTCGTGGTAAATCCGTAAACATGTTGTATGTTGACGAAGCAGCGATTATTCCAAACAACGTGGCAGAAGAATTTTTTACGTCAGTTTATCCTACTATTTCTGCTGGACAGACTACTAAGATTCTGCTGTCATCAACTCCACTTGGTTATAACCATTTCTGGAAGTTTTGGACAGACGCTGAAAAAGGTAGAAATGGATTCGTTAATCTATTCATACCATACTGGGAAATTCCAGGTCGTGATGAAGCATGGGCTGCAGAACAAAAAGCCCAACTCGGTGAACTTAAATTTACACAAGAAGTTCTTTGTAACTTCTTAGGTTCTTCTCTCACTTTAGTACGTGCGGATACGATTTCTAAAATGAGTCCAGATACTATCATCCACCAGAAAGACGGATTGGATGTATATGTAAACCCACAGGCTGGTCATACTTATTGTATGGTTTGTGATGTGGCAAAAGGTGTTGGTGGGGATTATTCAGCATTCCAAGTTATTGATATTACAGAGGTTCCATACAGAATCGTTGCGAAGTATCGTAATAATGAAATTAGTCCGTTGCTCTATCCAAATGTGATTTACAAAGTTGGAAAAGAGTATAACCAAGCATGGGTATTATTGGAAATTAACATCTCAGAACAGGTTGCTCACATCCTATACTCTGAAATGGAATATGAAAATATATTGATGGTTACAAGACACGCTATGGGGCAGACTGTCTCAGGTGGTTTTGGTGGAGGTAAGACACAATTAGGTGTCAACACCGATAAAAAGATCAAACGAATTGGGTGTCATAATTTTAAAGCACTCGTTGAAGAAAACAAACTTATTATAAATGATGCTGATACGATTTCTGAAATCTCGACCTTTATTGAGAAAAAAGGATCTTATGAAGCCGATGAAGGGTATCACGATGATTTGGTAATGCCTCTGGTTCTATTCGGATGGTTAACTACTAACTCGTATTTCAAAGACCTAAATAATGTTAATCTACGAAATATAATGTACGCTAAGCAAATGCTAGCGATCGAAGAAGAATTAACACCATTCGGGTTCTATGACGATGGGCAACCTGAGAAGGCTCCATTGAACTTTTGAGAAATCGTGTAAAAACTAAATAAACATGTAGACATAGAATTGTCTAGGTAAACTTATTAACAAGGAGAAATACAATGCCGTTTCAACTATCTCCAGGCGTTGCAGTCGTAGAAAAAGATTTCACTTCTATCGTTCCAGCCGTATCATCATCTATTGGTGCTTTTGCTGGAGCATTCCCATGGGGTCCAACTTTGGAGCCTGTTACCGTTAGTTCGGAAAACGATTTAGTTCGTCGCTTCGGTAAACCAAATGATAGCAATTTTAATTCTTTTTTCACAGCTGCAAACTTCCTATCTTATACAAACAACTTATTGCTAGTTCGTGCTGACACTGGAGCATTGAATGCAGTTGGTGTCAAAACTGGTGGTATTTCTTCATTCTCAGTTGGCACTGCTGGCTCTGGATATGTTTCTACTGCTACTCCTCCAGCTGTAACTATTGCTGCCCCAACTGATGCTGGTGGTATTCAAGCTGTTGGCACTGCAGTTCTTTCTGGTGGCGCAATTACTGCAATCGCAGTTTCTGCTGGTGGTTCTGGATACTCTGGAACTGTTACTGTTTCAGTTACTGGTACAGGTGGTGGTTCTGGTTTCTCTGGAACTGTTACTTTATCTTCTGGTGCTATTGCTTCTGTTGATGTTGTATCTGGTGGATCTGGATACAAAGGTACTGTAACTGCAACATTCTCTGGCGGTGGTGGTTCTGGTGCTTCTGCTGGTACAGTTACTGTTGCTACTTCATCTATCACTGGTGTTACAGTTAGCACTGCTGGTACTGGTTATACTTCTGCACCAAGCGTAACAATCGCTGCTCCTCCATCTGGTACTACTGCTGTTGCAACTGCAACAGTTACTACTGCTGGTTTAAAAATCATCAATGGCGAAACATACAATACCAGCTTTGTCAATGGTGCTGGTGTTGTTGGTGCTTTCGCTGCAAAATATCCAGGTGCTGCAGGTAACTCTTTAAAAGTTTCTATGGCTGACTCTGCTACATATGCAGCATGGGCATACAAAGCTGAATTTGATTCTGCTCCAAACACATCAACTTATGCAGCTGCAGAGAATCCATCATCTCCAACAACTCCAGTTGACGAACTACACATTATCGTTATTGACGAAGATGGTGTGTTTACTGGCACTCCAGGAACTGTATTAGAAAAATTTGCCTTCGTTTCTAAAGCAAGCGATGCTAAAAAATCTGATGGTACAAATAACTACTACAAAAACGTAGTTAATTCTCGTTCTGAATACATCTGGTGGATGGATCATCCTGCTGGTGTGATAGGTACAACTAATTGGGGTTCTGTTGCAGCTGGTGCAACATTCAAGGTATTGTCTGCTGCGTTGACTTATTCTATGGATGGTGGTACTGATGACTTTGCCGTAACAGATGGCGAGTTACAAACTGCATATGCATTGTTTAATAACGCAGAACTTTATGACATCAGCCTAGTATTGGCTGGTAAAGCATCTACTACTGTTGCAAATTATATCATTAGTAATGTGTGCGAAACTCGTTTAGATTGCGTAGCATTTATTTCTCCACAAGACATTTCTTCTGGTGACCCAATCATCGGTTCAACATCTACACAAGCCACTGCTATTGTTGCTTACCGTGATTTGCTACCAAGCACTTCATACGCTGTATTAGATTCTGGTTACAAATATCAATACGATCGCTACAATGACGTATATCGTTTCATTCCATTGAATGGTGACGTGGCTGGTCTATGCGCACGTACTGACTACACTAACGATCCATGGTTCTCTCCAGGTGGTTTAAATCGTGGTCAAATCAAGAACGTAGTTCGTTTGGCATTTAATCCAAATAAAACAAGCAGAGATACTCTTTACAAATCTGGTGTTAACCCAGTGGTTACATTTCCAGGAGAAGGTACTGTATTGTTTGGTGATAAGACTTTATTGGCTAAGCCAAGTGCGTTTGATCGTATCAACGTGCGTCGTCTATTCATCGTTATGGAAAAAGCGATTGCAACTGCTGCTAAATTCCAGTTGTTCGAATTTAACGATGGATTTACTCGTGCACAGTTCAAGAACTTAGTTGAACCATTCCTACGTGACGTACAAGGTCGTCGTGGTATTACTGATTTCGTTGTTAAGTGCGATGAGTCTAACAACACAGGTGAAGTTATCGATCGTAACGAATTCGTTGCTGATATCTTCGTTAAGCCAAATCGTTCTATCAACTTTATTACTCTTAACTTTGTTGCTGCTCGTTCTGCGATTAACTTCTCAGAAATCGGTGCGTAATTTAAGATAAATAAGAAAGAACACAAGGAGATTTAAATGGCAAATATTGCTGACTTCAAAGCGCAGATGATTGGTGGCGGTGCTCGCCCTAATCAATTCCGTGTTGAACTTTCATTCCCAACTTATGTTACATTGGGTGTAGTTGCAGGACAGCGTGCACAGTTTTTGTGTAAAGCTGCTCAACTACCTGCTTCCACTATCGAAACATTACCTGTTTTGTTCCGTGGTCGCCCAGTTAACTTTGCTGGTGAAAGAACTTTCCAACCATGGACTGTTACAATTTACAACGATACTACTTTTGGTATTCGTAATGCACTAGAGCAATGGCAATCTGGTATTCAGAACTATAACACTACTAATGGTCGTGTTAATCCTACTGACTATCAAGTTGACTTAAATGTTCACCAGTTGGATCGCAATGGTGCAATTATCAAGAGTTATACTTTCGTTGATGCTTTCCCAACTACAATTTCTGCAGTTGGTCTAGATTACGAACAACAAAATGCAATTGAACAGTTTGACGTAGAGTTCCAATACAACTACTTTACATCAGCTACTGGTGCAGCTTCTGGCTTTGGTGTCAATGTTTCTATTGATACTCCAGTTGGTAGCTTCCCACTTTAATAATTAACTGAGGTTTTTACATTATGCAGATATTTGGGTTTGAGATAAAACGCAAAGAGAATGAGACACTACCTAGCGTAGTGCCTCCTTCAGCACAAGAGACAGGCGCAACCGTAGTAAACACTGGTGTAAATGCTGGTGGTTACTATGGTATGGTCATGGATCTTGAAGGTGTCATTAAAAACGAAAACGACCTAATCCGTCGTTATCGTGAAGTTGCTCAATACAGTGATTGTGATAATGCAGTTGAAGATATCATTAATGAAGCGATTGTTGCAGATGAAGAAAGAACATCAGTTGAAATTATATTAGATGATGTTAAAGTTTCTTCTGGTATCAAAACTAAGATAAGAGAAGAATTTAATAATATTCTTCGCATTCTTAAGTTTAACGAAAGAGCGCATGAAATCTTCCGTAGCTGGTATGTTGATGGAAGATTATATTATCAAATTCTTATTGATGAATCAAGAATTAAGGATGGTATCGTAGAGTTACGTTACATTGATCCTCGTAAGATTCGTCGTATTAAAAATGTTAAAAAAGCAAGAACACCACAGGGTGTTGAAGTTGTACAAGAAGTAGAAGAGTATTATCTTTACAACGACAAGGGTATCACTGAGCAAACAACGCATGGTGTTAAACTTGGATTAGATTCAGTAGTCTACTGCCCATCAGGTTATGTAGACTCGAATACTGGTATGGCAATGTCTTATCTACATAAGGCAATCAAACCAGTAAATCAATTAAAGATGATTGAAGATTCTTTGGTCATCTATCGTATTAGCCGTGCACCTGAACGAAGAATTTTCTATATCGATGTTGGTAATTTACCAAAATTGAAAGCAGAACAATACGTTAATGATATCATGAACAAGTTCCGTAACAAGATTGTTTATGATGCAACAACTGGTGAAACACGTGACGATCGTCGCCATCTTTCTATGATGGAAGATTTCTGGATGCCACGTCGTGAAGGTGGTAAAGGTACAGAAATTACTACACTTCCAGGTGGACAGAATTTAGGTGAGATTCAAGATATTGAATATTTCCAGAATAAACTTTATCATGCATTGAATGTTCCAATTAGCCGTATGCAACAGCAACAAGGTTTTAGCATTGGTCGTTCAACAGAGATTAGTCGTGATGAAGTTAAGTTTAATAAGTTTATTGTTAGACTACGTAAGAAATTTAGTATGTTGTTCTCACATGCGTTGAGAGTTCAGTTAATCGCTAAAGGTGTTATCCGTCCAGATGAGTGGGATGACATGCAGTTTGCTATTAAGTATGATTATCTTGAAGACAATC
>Ga0315905_10005492_pt1 | contig 12911 bp, 13 predicted proteins | sample LakEriMetagenome_5_FD_203522 | JGI IMG/M metagenome (GOLD analysis project Ga0315905, IMG submission 203522) | Freshwater fungal communities from buoy surface, Lake Erie, Ohio, United States - Buoy 4 MA121 | ecosystem: Environmental > Aquatic > Freshwater > Lake | place: USA: Lake Erie, Ohio... | reverse complement strand
TCGGAATGAGGTTCGCGCTGTTGGTGTAGAACTGCACATTAGGAAGCACCACAGGTTTGAACACCGTTTGCTTCGAAGAGTCCACCATTTGAATGGTGTCGGTCTTGAACAGCGTGAGTGTATCAACACGTTCTTTCACTCGATCTACATACACGGTGTCGTGTATAATATTCGATGAACCGCCTTGTGAGCCTCCTTCCTGACATTGCTTCAATAGTCCGAGCAAAACAAAGAGCAGCGGTATAAGTCCGAGCATACCACAACCGAGGTTGCGACATCCACCACGACGACCCGGCATGCTGAGCAACGACATAGGCGAACAACCCGAAAGTGATCGATTAGGAGGTGCGGCTACTACCGGTGGCGCTGCAGTTCCGGAGGGATTAGGTTGAGCCGTTGAAGTTGGGACAACGGGAGGTACACTAGGTGTGGTCGTTGCAGCAGTGTTTACTGCAGTGTCGTTGGGTTTAATCGGATCCGGTATATGCTCCACCACCTTGCAATAGGCGCGGGCTTTGATGCGTCCGTGCCGGCGGTTGTTTTTCATAGCCAAGAACGTCCACGGAGTGCCGTCTTTCAATTCATTTTGCGACCATAGCAAGGTGGCTTCTTTCAATACAGCGGCCTTCGCGGGTTGCCCTACATGCAGTAACTCCACAGGCGCGTGCATCTGTTGTTGCAGGTAGGGCTGAGGAGGTGTGAGGGTGTGTGCCTCAAATTCTGCTGCTGAAATTTCTAGCGGCTGTTCGAGCTGAAAGCGACCGTGCAATTGAATACCGGATGTCTGCATGTGCGCATACACGGGCGTGACTTTGCCCGTTTGAAATTGCGCATGCAACGTGCCTGTATAATATTTCACGATTTCTGCCATCCCTTCGCTTACAGTGTTTTCAGGTATTCGTTAAACGATGCTTGATCGATGAAGGCATACGAGTCGGCAAGTTGTTTCTTGCGCGTATTGAAGGGCGCATCGTCCCAAGCACCGTTCGGTTGAATGGCGTTTTGCAATCCGAACTTGTTGCGTTGCATGCGCGCCGATTGCTCAAGCATATCGGCGTAATCGGTTGCTATTTGACGCACCAGCATATCACGGTTCAGTTTGGCATATTGAAATTGACTGCCTCTGCGCAAGTGCCACAGCATGAAGAACGGCACCAGAAAACAAGCGCCGGTGAACCAAATAGAGAATACACCCACGGGCTGTTGGGCGAGGTGTTGATATACGTGAATAGGAAAATGATCGTCTTGTAATTTGGCCAACTGAATGCGGTTTTGCTCCCTTGACATATCGGGTTGATTCGCTTTGAATTCGGCGATCACCTGCTCACGGCGTTGTGCACTTATGTTCTCGGCCTCTGCATAACCAATGAGAGCAGCAACAGGCAGAGCGACCACGAGCGACATCATGGCGATGATGAGCAGTCTGAATACAATAGAGAAATCAGGTAGCTGCTCGCGGAATGATATCAGTTTCGATGTATAAGTTGAAATAGTTGGCTGAGGAAGAGCAGCTGTCACTGCATTGTTTGGCACTGACGGAGACTGTTCAGGCAAAAGAGGCAACGACACCATCGTAATGAGCGCAATGCGCGTAACCACCGAAACGATATACCCGACCAACAAACCACCTAAAACACCGATGGCGTAGGAATCGGAAAGCTGATGCATGAACCGCACGCCGGCGACTGCGCTGAGAAGGCACGACAGCACATAGAGTCGAGCTGCCCATGTGTATTGAGCACGTTCAGCGGCACCGATTTGGTTCCAGATGTCTTTATTCAGTCCGAATACAACGAGCATCAGGCCGTGGTGTTGGGGTCGTTTTCGGTGTAATGCGCTTGTGGATTCTGACTCACCTGATTCATCTTGATTTGTTCCCACGAACCAATGATATGTTGGTTGATGCGACCCAACGCTTCGAGTTTGGCCTCTTTGTCTTTCTTGGCCTTTTCCACCTCGAGGTAGCGGTATTTCTCCATGTGTATGATACCGTCGGTGCCTTGGTAGATGTGATCTTCTTTCAATACACCGTTCTCTACATTCAACAAGTAGTTTTGATTTTCGACCATGTAATCATACGGCCCTTTGGTAAGCATCATCTTGAAGAAGATAGGGCCCATTTCTATGCAGAGGAAAATGAGTGTGAGTGCAATTCCCAGCCAATACCCAATGTCATGTGCAATGCTGATACGCTCAAGTAAGCCATCGAGATTTTCAGCCTGCTTTTTATTGACTGTATTGCGATCATACTCCCAAGCGGCCATCTTTTCTTCCCTGCGTTTTTTTAGTGCCTCGAGTTCAGAGGCGTGCTGAGCATCATAGTCAGTTATTTCCTTTTGTTTTTCATTCTTTAATACTTCGAGTTGCTTGGCTCTGGGACCATAACCGGCATTGCCTGATCGACCTTGCATTTGATCGATGTATTCTTGCTCGGCTTCTTTTTGTCGCGTAACTAGCACGCTTCGATCTGTTTCCAGTTTTGTTATATCTGTGTCAATGAGCGCAATTTCATCTTTGTATTTCGCATCTGTGTTTTTGTTGAACTCATCCATTTTTTCCTGCTGCTTCTTCCTCAGTTCAACATTTATTTCTGTCTCGATAATTTTTAATTCTAATGGTTTCGAAATGGTGAAGCCTAATATGAGAGCGATGATCAAACGGGGAACGGCCTGTCCGAATTCGCGAAGTGTGATGGCATCCGTACCATCCCCTTTTCCTGTACTTGAAACGATGAAGCGGTCCAGGTTAAAAATGAGAAGTCCCCACAAAATGCCGAATACGGAGCATCCTATGGTCCAACCGATGGAATGAACATCATCACCGGCGAGTCCTTTCGGTCCAAAGGCAGTGTTAAAGGCAAAGCCACCCGCAAAGGAAGCCAAGAGGCCGGTGGAGAATACGATACCACCAATACCGGCGTATTTCACTCGGTCTTGCATGGGAGACTTCATCAGGAAGTGCGAGTCGGCACCCGCGCACCACCACAGGAAGCGGGTTGTCTTGGAGGGAGAAGAGTAGGGGGTTGTGGACATGGATCTTGAGGATTATAGGAGAGTAGGATTGTAGGATTATAGGGTCGAATCAAAGTCTTTCAACTCGGGTTCTTCAGTGGGTGAGGTGAGTTGAAGGTTGAATGGTTGAACGTTGAAGGTGGGCATGGCGGGCATTATCATCGATGCTACTTGCACATGCGAAGCCCCAAGAACCTGGCGTTGAATCTCCATGGAAACGGCAGCGCTGATGCGAGGCTCCGGTGTAGGAGTGTATACATCGGGCATGGGTTTCTTGCCGAGCCGACGCACAGCCAGTTTCAATGTGCGTTTTCGTGGCCACGAAAAAAAGCCCTTCATCTTCCACACCGTAATGGAGCTGCATTTCACATTTCCCACCGCTGAAAACGATTTTCCGCTGCGCACCAAAAACAGATTGCGCATAAGCGAAAAGCTCCTGGGCTTTTCCTTCGGGTTGCGATACCTCACCACTGCCCACCGCCCATCGGCATCAAGCACAGGAACCTCAAAGGGCTGCCCATGCCAAACGGAGATCGGGGTGTTGTCAAATTTCATAAATGCGAATATACCAAAATGGTATCGCTTTGAATCAATGTTCGAAAATTCAGTCCGTGTAAAAAGGTAGAAGTTTGAGAAGGCATGATTAATTTGCGTGGTCCTTCTTAAAAAGAAAAGTCTATGAAAAAGACGTTGAATTTTGTCGAGCTACATTCGAAAAAGTTTGAGCTCGCAGCAGGTGTGGTTACTATCATTTCTAGTGTTGTGGCTTTTTTAAAACACCTCGCGAGCATCAAGATATTGTTGGCTGTGATTTGTTTGGGTGCGTTTTTTTTTATTAGATACGCACTAAGTCGTAAAAATGAAGGATTGCCATTGAGTAAGACGGCAAAAATTCTGAATGGTCTAAATTATCTGTTAATACCGATTTCTATAGTAATCTTCTCACAATGGTTGATTACTAGAAATGAGCCTAGTTGTGATAAAATTTCAAGCGCACCGGTTGTATGTGTTTCTAGATTCTCGCAAAATGCTGATGATGATTTTTCATATGCACTTGTGAGTGATTTGTCGCAAATACTTGCGGCACAAGATTCCATTCATCTCGCTTCCATTGATACATTCATTAACCAAAAGGTATTTGAAAATATTAAATCGCTGGAGGAGATTATTCGTTCTGAGTGCCATGAGCGAGGGTTAGTGGTATTAGGAAAGTTCTCAGCAGAAACAGAATTATTTGATTGCTCTATCTATGTATCTGAGCTTTTGGAGTCCGAATACGCCCAGAAACAGCTTGCAAACAATCAACTTTTGCGGTTAAAGGACCCTGAGACTATATCGTTTTCGATAAAAAAGCAGACTAAGTTGGTTACAGATTTTATTTTAATTCTGTTGAATTATTATAAACATGAAAATGAGGCATGCATTCATTCTATTCGTCAATTATTGGTTAACGAGGGAGCTTCATTGAGTCCTTCAATACAGGAATTACTGCTTATTTATATGTCGAATTCACTTGCCGATTCCGGAGATTTATTGGGAGGTAAGGAGGGCTACGAAACGCTTTTGGAGGCAGATAGTCTGTCATCGATAGCAAATTATAATTATGGCATGCTGTGGCTTAGTGAAGGTGATAGTCTAACTGCAAGCAAGTATTTGAAACGAGCGCATACTTCGAATCGAAGCTACCTTAATCCAATTCAGGATTGGGAACCCGCGACTGAATCAAATACAATAGGATTGGAAGATAATTTTTATGACGAAAGCCCTAAGGCTTCGGACACGACCAAATTGAAACAAGAGGTAATAATCGAGGAAAGGAAAAAGGAAATTGGAAGCGAGTTAATGTATGAAAGAGAATTGGGATTGGATATGCTACCGAAGAATTGTATTATACAACGTGTGGGAGACTCAAAATTCGCTTTGTACGATCGTCAGTTTAAAAAAGTCGGAGTGTATGATAAAATTTGGAGAGTAGAGTCTCGTGAAATAAATTCTTTGGAGAAAAGATTAAATACAAGGTTTTTCTATGTTCGGAAAGACGGTCATTTTGGACTTATTGATGATAATGGGGAAATTGTCGTAAAGCCTGTAATGGATGATTTAAAATCCCTTGACAGAGCTTTCTTAGGTCTATTGGGGCGTTAATGGCGTTGATTTATTCTATATTACTGGATGGAAATATTAACTTATAAGCACTTAAATCGAGTATTATTCTGCAAGTATCTCCTGTCAGCTTACAATCAACCTTAAACGTTTCCTGAGTTCCAAGGATTGTACGCTGATACGTAAGCGACCAGACCTCTCCTTTCTTCACTTCGCGAATACCTGCGCGTTTCATGCTGTAACCGAAGGGAGCGTTGGATAACAATTCAACGAATTCGCTTTGCGAGTTACTCGCTCTTAGTTCGCCGGTAAAAAACGGAACCATCTTTTCGTATTGTTGATTTTTATGCAGAACCTGCAAATAGGAGAGGATATCGGTGTTGTAAAAACTCAGTGGGGTGTTGAACAAGAAAGAATTCTGCTGAGCTGTTGCTCTGCTCAACATGCATATAGCAATGATTGTAATTGTAATTCGTATCATGCAGTTTCTACCATTCTTATGCGCTAAAACATGTCATGTTGTGAAGCGCTAATTGATATTTCTGAGTTACTTCATTCATCGGCTCTACTGAACTTGCAAACCTTCAGTTATATAGTGATGAATCCGTTATTAGGTGACTATCGTTGTAAGAAAATACTCCAGATTATTATTTGTAGTGTTTTCATATGAATAAGTAAATACTGGCAACAAAAATTATTGGGAAGAGATAACGAGAAATGACATCAATTCGCTTGGCGAGTTTTACCTTTTCAGGTATTTCAGTTTTATCTAAATAAAAAGTATAGAGTGATTGAGCCATCGTTATCGCAATCAGAAAGTAGCAACTGTAAAATACTTTGTCTATGTAGATGATATATCCAATGTCTGGTAAATCACCATTCACGGATAATTGGAAGGCAATTGCACTTAGTAAGGAAGTGACGGTGAGACCTGCGGCAATATCAATTTTGTCGGCTGGGATAAAGAAAACAAAATAAACCAGAAAGAGAATAATCGCCAGAGGAATAATCAGCTTGGTTATAAACGGAACAAATGATCGGTTTATTATCACACTTACGTTCACCCGACTGTAGCTGGTTTCGGAAGGAAACTCAGGGTCACCAAAGTTGGAATTATATAGGCCGGTTGTGCTTGATATTTCCGATTTGTCAATGTTGAAGTTTATGGATTTGTTATTCATTAAATCGTTAGAAAGTCCATAATGTTGGGTCGAAGATTTGGATGCTACGAAAGATGCGGTATCAATAACCAGTTCTAGTTCGTTTTCTGGAATAAGTGAGTTTTCGATGGTGATATTGAGAACTTGTTCATCAAAGGGGTAAGAGGTGTAGTCGGGATTGAAGTAAAAATCACCCTGGTGGAATCCGGTGTAATAATAGCGGTTACTTCCAATGTTTTTGATTTCCTGCACTTCATCAGCGAAAGAACCAATTTCAGAATCGTGTGCGTTAATGTATTCAATATTCGCAATATCATCGTTTGTCCAACCACTTTGTGTGCTGTCATTGGTGAATTTTATCCACCAGTAGAATTCTGAGTAGAACTTGCCGTCTTTGAAATCGGGGACAATTTTCTTGATGAAAATACCATATTCAACTTGAATGGGTGGAAGAGTACCCTGCGAATGGACTGTGTTGGCGATTATTAGTCCAATGAATAGAATCAGATACCGAAGATTTTTCGAATAATGATAGGGCATGATCTGTAGTATTTATGTTGTTTAAAAAGTTGGTGCAAGGTTGCGATGAAATGAAAAAGTAGAAGGAGTAAAGCTATGAGTATTGAATATCCGGCGAAATTTAGACGTATGTTTTTCGGTTCTATGAAATGGTGATTTACAGCAGCGTGTATCATGTAGATAAGAAGGCTTGATTTTCCAAGAGTTAAAAAAAAATTGGAAGGTTTTAATTTCGTAATGCGATTTTTGTAAGATAAGAGAACTGCAATCCACAGAAATGCCAGTAGAAGATAGAATACAGATGGAGGGTAAAATACTTCAATGTATCCCATGCGCATAGGAATCTGTGAATCCCTGTAACCCATAAGAACAGCTAAAGGAAGGCAAATGAGAAGTGTCGATCGAAACTTATGTAGTATCGGATCTATCTTGTCGAGGTTCTTGCCATATAGACGTCCGAGAAATCCAAATGCCATCCAGGGAAATAGTGGGAACCAGCCTGTTATTGTCGCTTGTTGAATGGCAATTGGAATATTTATGGAATCTGCTTCATCTAGTGTAAGCTCTGTTATCTCGTTGCTGTATGGAAACGCATAGTGAAGAGCTGAGTATGAAATCAGGGTGAACACTATCAAGGCAATTTGACGTTGATGAGTGTATCTAACAATACCGTTGAAGAATAAGGTTGCAGCTATGCAGTAGAGAACATCAAATGTGTAAAGGGGAATAATCTCCCAAATTACGATGTCTATAAAACAAGCGCTTAACACGAGTGCTCCGGCGGTAGTAATATTGGTTTTAGGTTGAGAATGTTCTAGTGTGCTGGTAAATCCGCTCAAGAAAATAAACAGGGGCGCAGCAAGCGACATCAGAATTCGCAAAATTCCTGGGGGCTCGAAATCTGCGGCATATGGGAAGGAATTCGCATATATCATAATTACGATAGCCAGGGATCTCAAAAAATCAATGTCAGGCAAGCGAATACGTTCGGTTTCTGCTTTTGTCGAAATAAGCATACGGCAAACATACGATATTGGCCTGACCTCCATAAAATGTTTGATTTTTTGAAATGATGAATTTAGTGATCAAACCAACTGCTGAAATACTTGAGAATAAATCGGTACTTCATGTTTTCGAAACAGCCCATTATTGCATCAGGTAGTTGTTTCTTTTTGCTTGAGCAATACATGCTCTTCCCAAAACTTTTTGTTGAGCTCATATTCTTCCCTCGGTTGACTTTTCTGCGCGAAAGGGCGAGCGTAACCACCGGGGAAGGCAGTGATGATAGAGAGGCCTTCCTCAGTTTCTTGAGCAATTATGCAAAACTCAGCTGTTAAAGGCAGCTGTGATACCAACCCTATTTCAATGGTATAACCTTCCCGAATTTCGCGTACGATATCGTGTGCAGGCAAAAGGGATCGTTGAGCCAGACCGGAAGTACCTGCCATGCGCCCGTCGGCAATGCGGAAACAGTATGCCGATTTGCCGGACGATTGAGGTATTATTTGTATTGGGGCGGTTGCATTCAAATAGGACAATAAATCATCTGGCGTGGAAAACGTACTTTTCAAGAAGTGACTGCCTGCAAGATTTTCAATGTCGAAATGACGAGCTACATGTTTGCGTCCCGCATCACTGAAATAAAAGATGTATTTCATTTTTCCTTTCGGCGCTTTAACTTTTTACGAGTATACCGTTCTACTTTCTTTGCGTGATGTGGAAATAGATATCTAAGAACAAATGTGGCACCGGTTAGCAGTAGAATTATGAATATCGAGTAAAATGAAAACATACTCCATTCTAAACGGGCACGGACGTTCTCTATAGATCCCATTATGGCCTCTGTTGCATCGAGCGCGGAGATTACAGAAATCAAGGTCAATAGAAATGCTTGACGCTTCTCTTGATCTTCTTGAATGGTAGAAGCGAGATTACTCAAACGTTTCTCGAAGACTTCAATTTCTTCATTTACCCCAAGAGCCTGCCGCATGCAATCGAAAATCATATTCGGCAAGAAGTTGAAGGAAATGTGGCGGAAGTCATAGTTATTGAGGAAGCGCTGGAATTTGTCGCGGTACTTTACAGGATCCGATAAAAACTGCGCGTTGAATTTGAATAAGCTGTAGCGAACGAATAGGTTGTACATGTAAATCCCGAAATACACGCGGTTCCAGTTGTGGTGCTGAAAATCTTTCGTATTGGCATTCATCGGACGGTAATTATTCGTGCCGATAATCGTGAATGAATCAAGAAGTGCGAGGCCTTCATAATTGTGAAAGGCACTGAGCTTGTTTTGCATAAGTTCATCGTAGTAGGATTCCGACGGCTTATTGAAGCCGAACCCAGACACACAGCCGATAGGTGAACTTGTTCCTATTTCATACAAGAGGTGGTCGCGATCATAGGGGTGATCAGCGCTCGATTCGGGCATGTCAATTACAGTATATACCTTGAATTTTGAGCCACTGTATTCATCTGATTCAAGGTTATCGCCAACCAGTGGAATATTCAACAACAACTCACGACTAATCCATTTGTGAAATTCTATGGCGCCGGTTCCATCCAACACCTTTGTTTCAAAGGATCTTGAGCGATTGATGAGCTGGGATAAATCAACCAATTCATTGGTAATGGGAGTCAGGGTCAATGAGAATATACCGATGCCATCAGGGAATAAATAGATCTCTTGTCTGTTAGAACGGAATGCGAATAGTACTGTTTCTGATTCTTGAATCTTAGAATTATATTGTTCATATAAGAACGTACTTTCCAGTGTTTTATCACGCTGGAAGGTGCTGATTTTCTCCTTTCGGAAACCATCAACATCCATGCGGTCTTTGCCGGTAAACATGAAGTCGCGGAACTCAGAGTAGTAGATGTTTTTGTAACTGGCGATGGTTCTATCCTTTGCTTCCTCTCTTTCTTTTGGACTCATTTGAGAATAAGCTTGAGGATGTAGCTCAAGGCTCAGCATGGGAGTATAGCCTGCTTTTGGAAAGAGGGAGTTGTGGGTTTTTTCATCGTAGGCAAATACCCCAACGATTTTTAGAAGGCAGTGTTTAAAGGTTAGTTCCATTTTAGTCTCGATAAAAACTCGGTTTCGAATATAATCTGAATTCATATGTTAGCGGAAAAATTCACGATGAAGCGAGTGATAAGGTTAAATCGATGCCTTTCATATTCCTTGGCTGCTGTGATAATTTTGCTGGCAGCACACAGCACAACCGCCCAAGTCCTCAATATCGAGGACCCAACGACTCCTCTCGATTCACTTGCAAAAAACGATTTCAAATGGGGGATAAGCCTCAGCGGGAACTTATCGCGACAAAGCATCGTGGTATACGATTATGGCGTTATTGCCGAAGCTGTCTATCATCGCAACGATAAGTACCAAGTATTATTGAATGGAAAATACCTTAACACGGGTACAAGCGATGGAGTGCTCATCAATAGCGGATATTACTATGTGCGATTTACACCTCATTTTCACAGACGCCTCGCACCTCAGTTTTTTCTGCAGCAACAAATTGACGCGGGTCGCGGATTGGTGATGCGCAACTTAGCGGGGGCCAACCTGCGATTCGATGCATACCGAGGCGACAACTTTTGTTTGCAGCTGTCAACAGGCGCTATGCAGGAGGAAGAGCGTTGGAATAGTTCGGGTAGTCCGGATGTAACGCTGGGCACCGTGAGTCGCAGCATGCTCAAGTCGAACAATGTTTTGCGCATGACATCCAATATCGGTAAGCATGTAGAATTGAGTTTCATCAACTTCTTTCAATTGCCCTTTAGTGCCGATCGCTTCTCTTTTCGTTGGGCAGCCCAGCTGAATGTTTCCGTCAAGTTTAACTCATGGCTTTCTCTTCAGCTCAACTATCAATCAATGTATGATACCAACCCGGTGGTAAACATTCCGGCTTATTATTACACTTCCAGCACGGGTGTTGGGTTTTCGAATCGGGATAATTGAATGAGATCTATTCAGATATAAGGAAGAGAAGGGTCGGATTTCAAATGCTTCGAAGAGCCCGCTTATATCCTTTTGGTGGAGTCTTATTATTTACGAATTCTCAAGCGGGTTAAGTGTTTAATAGAGGATCTAGAACAAATTTCAGATCTCTGGCATCGCCATCAAAATGAGTGTAAATCTTACCTGTTTCATCACGCAGACCAGAGAGATAAAGGCTTTTACAGGTAAGCTCTTTCAGGTGTTCCTTACAATCCACAAATGAGAACAAGATTTTCACGTAGATAGGCTTGTTCACAATTACTCGCGCATCAATTTTGTATTGATCGGATTTGCTGCCTCCAAATATCAGGTAATCTAGTTTAAGTTTTTCGTGATAGTCTAAGCTGAGATCACCTCCGCCATGATTAATAATCAAAGCATGTAAGTTGGATAGCGACTCAATTCCCTTTAGGCTTGATAACGATTGATTTTTTTGAAAATCTATTTGTAACATTTCCAGGTTCGGAAACAAATCTGAAATCCACGAGAGGTCGTTTGTCTTCACGTCGTGCAGCATGACCCATTTCATTGGGGTGCAGTCTATATCATTGTGAGGAAACAAATAGCTTCCATCCGGTTTGCCGCTCCATGCTTGCGGAAGATTTGGATTGAATTGATCAATTTCCAAGGTGCACTTGGTTTTGTTGCTGAAGAGTTTTTTGACGTTCATGTTTTAGTTTTTAATTAGAAACATCGATTTATAATGTCAAAAATAATCGCTACTTGGGTCGCATCATAAGTCTAAAAATTTATTGAATGGGTTGAAAAAAAGTACTTATTTTAGCCTGATAGTCAAAAAAATGTCTTATGATAACTATTACGTTTGATACCTTCACCTCGGATGAAGTTGAGCTTAAAAATAAGTGTATGCGAGTTATTCCTAATTGGATTGGAGAGCCGGACAATTTAATTGTTCAACCAGATGATTCAGATCCGGAAAACGCTTTTGCCCTTTGGTTTCATTACAAATCAACGAAAATGGCAGACTTTGAATTTTGGACAGCGTTGGAGAGCTTCGCGGAACGGAATGAGAAGTACGTAGTTGTGTATGATCACCTTAATAACAAGAGAAAGGGTTTTTGGTATGACGAAGAACTAGAGTGGATTGAGCAGGATATTGAGTTGCCGGAGGCTATCAAAGCCTTGGCTTAATGCCGATCTTCTAACCTCTTAATGCACTAATGCCAATTTCTTTATCGTCTATCGCGGTGATGAATTGGTTTGACTGGGTATTTGGCCCATAAGCTTGCACAGCTTTTAATGGAGAATTTCTTTTTTGTTAAAATCCAACATCGTTTGTTGTGAGTTACCTTATCCAATTAGCAGACAATATTGAAACTGCGGATGAAGAATCGATTCAATCCATTCGATTTCTGCGCATGTTCTGCGTGCACAGCAGCGTTTACGATGAAAATGAAAAGGTCATTGCTCACTATGTTCTAGTGATTGGTTACACAGGGGGCAATTGTCAGGAGGATTGTTTTTATAAAATAACCGAACCAAGTAATGAGGGCGGCGAAGTTTGGATAGCCAATCCTTCCGGTGATGGCTTTTATCAAAAACACTTCGCGAATGCACATATGTCGGACTGCGAGCAGGAGTTGACGTCAATGGATATCAAGATGCAAAACGAACTCATCAGCGAGATGAACCAGTTTTTGATCTACGATGATTTGTCTGATTTCTTTTATTACAACACAGCTTGTAACGCTTTGTCTTCATCCAATTTTGTTCGTTCAGATGAATTCCCCAGCGCACTCCTTCCGCGCTTGTGCGCCACCTTCTGGCCTTTCTCGGTTTCTTGGTGAACCCGGCAGCTAGTATTCTGTAGTTGCAATCGTGGACTAGTATCCAGTGTCTTGGCGTGTTTTGTTTTTCCATTATCTTCCCCACACCTAAACGATATGCACCCACATCTTTCTTCTCTTCACGAGCTATACCTCGCCGAAACTCAGCCGTTTCGCAAGGTTCACCGCATGATTGATCTTTTCGAGAGCATCATCAAAACCCACACGGTGGTTATACTGTCCGAGTATGTTCGGCACAATAAACTGAGTGATACAGCCAAAGGTCTTCTCTCGCAAGGCTTGCGCACGCCTTCGCTGGGTA
>Ga0315905_10005488_pt1 | contig 12920 bp, 12 predicted proteins | sample LakEriMetagenome_5_FD_203522 | JGI IMG/M metagenome (GOLD analysis project Ga0315905, IMG submission 203522) | Freshwater fungal communities from buoy surface, Lake Erie, Ohio, United States - Buoy 4 MA121 | ecosystem: Environmental > Aquatic > Freshwater > Lake | place: USA: Lake Erie, Ohio... | reverse complement strand
AAACTCAACCTGCACTCCCACATTGGTTGCTGCCTCTGTCGTTGCGACAACCTCGTGATACACCGATCGGGGCAACGCCCGAACCTCGTCATCAAACTGCACGGTTGTGAGCACCGTTGTTCCGTCACCAGATACTTGCTTCACCAATGCCGGGAATGGCTGAACCACATGCGGGACGTTGGCCATTGCATCCATCGCCGCAGCGATTGCAGATGCCGACGGTTCATCGGCGACCGTTCCATTCGAAACATGGAAAACCACCTGCATTGACCCGCCGGCCTGAGTCGGGAACGTCTCCAACAAAAGATCAGTGGCCTTCTGTGATTCAACACCAGGGATCTGTAAACGGTCGACGAACTCACCGCCGGCGGCTCTACCAACGACAACGAGCGCTACGACGATTGCTAGCCAAGCGAAGAGCACTCGCCAACGTCTGCGCGTGCAGGCGCGACCAACTCGATAGAGAAAATTCGACATTCGGGGGGAGATCCTCTCGGGCGACTACGTGCCGCTTCGACCGAAAGGACGATACCGGCGCCCCTCTCACAGGCAGCATTTGGACCGCATGTGACTCAGGACACGGAGATTTGGAGTCGCTTTTCGGCTGCCAAAACTTCCGTTGCAGCGAATGTGCCTGGTCAGGGCCCGGGAGCAACCCGGACCACTGCGGCCGTCGTCAGTCGACCGTTGCCGTCGTCGTCGAACAGATCAACTCGAATGAGGCCATCGGCCGGAATGCCAACAAATCGCGCCGAACTCACGATCGGCGACTGACGATTTTGCGCAAGGAAGCGCACTTCCATCTCTGTAACCACGTAGGGCCGGTCACCGCCGAGTTGCTCATCGGCGAGGTCCTCTGCTGCAGCTTCAACAAGACCCGCGACCACCGCTCCTTGCATTGCGCCAGCCGGATTGAGAAGTTCCGTTCGCAATTCCGCCGCGACAGTTCCTTGCGAACGATCCCGAGAAACAAATCCTGCAGCAGCCCGAAGGGTTTCTTTGAGGGGCTCTGTTGGCATACGAGTTACTGCAGCGTGGGCATCAAAAGGTGGCTTGACCGGATCTCCTTCACGGCGCGGCACCTTGGCGAAACTGATCAAGCTGCTCCCCCACTCCTCACCATTAACAGTGAGGGGCATTTCACAAATTGCCGAACGAGCGCCATTACGCAAGATCACCGCTCGTGTATCGACAGACGCAGGAGCAGGCGCCAGTGGTAGCCGAATCACGAGATCAGAAGTGAACGCCCAATTCGTTGGGTCGTTATCAATTGTCATCCCGCCAACCACATCGATCAGAAATGCCACCGCGGCCATCGACACAGCGCCTCGAGCCGCAATTTCCGGCGGAGAGGAAAGATGGCCCACGAGATGACCGTCTTCAAGAGAGAGCCTCGTGCCAAGTTTGCTCGGAACAGAAGAGATGACGCTAGGGATGTCTGTCACGACGCGACGTTAACGACTCCAAGACCGCCAACGTGACAAAGTGGGCCATGGCTAAAGGGGCAAGCCATCAAGACTCAATTCACAACTGCGAACGACGGGGTACATCACGTGTTTGATCTCACTGGCAAGACGGCGATCGTCACTGGATCCGGCCAAGGTGTTGGTCTTGGCATCGCCCGCACGCTCATCGATGCTGGTGCGACCGTCTACGTCAACGATCTCGTGAGCGAACGAGCCGAGGCCGCTGCTGCTGAACTCGGACCAAGAGCAAAGGCGCTTCCTTTCAACGTCGCCGACTTCGATCAGGTAGAGGCTGCGATCGCAAGCGCCGAACCAATCGACATCCTCGTGAACAACGCCGGCATTCCAGCTTCAATGCGAGCAGTGAAATTCCGCGATCTCCCTCGCAATGAATGGGACCCATACATCGACGTCAACCTTTATGGCGTTCTCAACTGCACCAAGGCCGTCATCGACGGAATGTGTGAACGCAAGTGGGGTCGCATCATCACGATCTCGTCAGGAGCGGGCACCGAAGGGCTCAACATCGGTGTTTCGATCTATGGAGCGGGCAAAGGTGCCGGTATTTCATTCATGCGTCACCTCGCGATTGAGAACGCCGGTGACGGTGTCACCGCAAACACGCTCGCGTTAGGCCTCATGGAGCGCAATGACCCCGGTGTCACCGAGGACCAACGCACAGTGACCGCAAAGATCGCCAAGACAGTTCCTGTTGGCCGACTCGGAACGGGAATCGACGTCGGTTACGCGTGCGTGTACCTCGCATCGAACGAGGCTTCGTGGATCACCGGGCAAACAATTTCGCTCAACGGCGGATCAACAACGAACTAGTTCGGTTACTGCGACTAATTCATTCATTGAAGTCAAACAACGGGCCTCGCTGAATCCAGAGCAACAGGAGTGGCCCTCAGCACTTCGACCAACGGAGTTGAATCGGCACGCATCGCAAGATCGCGACTCATCAGTTTCCGCATTCACGGTCTGGTCTCGAACGCTCATCGTCATTCCGATCCCAGCGGATCAGTGCAACGGCCTCGTGAATTTCATCTGCACCACATCGATCATCTTCTCGTCGAATCCCGCTTCGCAATAACAGAGGTAGAAGTCCCACAAACGGACGAACTGTTGATCAAGTCCAAGCGTTGCAAGGGTCGCCTCATCGGCATGCAGATTTACCCGCCAACGCCTGAGTGTCTCCGCATAATCGGCACCGAACCCAAAGTCCTCGTCGACACTGAAGTCCGTGACTCGCTCGAGGGACCGCTCGATTGCCTCGAGCGATGGAAGGCAACCACCGGGGAAGATATGGGCCTTGATGAAATCACGAGTGTTCTTTGCTCGTTCGAAGCGTTCCGGTTCAATCACGATCGCCTGAAGACCCATCACCCCGCCGGGCACGAGAAGCTCGCAGCATGCAGAGAAGAAGGTGTCGTAGTCGCGCCAGTCGACTGCCTCGATCATTTCGATTGAGACCAAACGATCCCATGAACCAGAGAGGTCTCGGTAGTCATCGTTCAGAACTGTGATCTGACCCTCAAGACCTGCCGCCGCGACACGATCCTTCGCATAGATGTACTGCTCAGCAGAGATCGTGGTCGTCGTAACCTGCGCGCCAAAGCGCGTTGCCGCATGTATGGCAAAGCCACCCCATCCGGTTCCTATCTCAAGAACTCGATCGCCGGTCCGTATGTCAATCATCCGACAAAGTCGATCCAATTTTGCGATCGAACCTTCTTCAAGCGTGAGACTCGGAGAGGAGAAGAGTGCCGATGAGTACATCATCGAGGGGTCGAGGAGTTGCTCGAAAAACTCATTGCCGAGGTCATAGTGCGCACCGATGTTTTGTCGATCTCGATGCTTGTCCTGCGGACGCAACCGTCGGAGTCGATCGGTAATTGGCCCCGCCACCTTCTGAAGTAACGAACGGGGACCGTCGGCAACGCTGGTCGCTCGAGCAATGACGCGAATGGCAGCAGTGAGATCAGCAGATTCCCAATACCCCTTTGACCAGGCTTCGCCCAGACCCGCGCTTCCGCCGAGCAATACGAGGGGCCACGCGCGCATATCGGTGATTTCGATCTGTGCCCGCAACGCCGGCACCCGAGCACCCCTCCTGCCTTTTCGGCGACAGGCCCGGTGAGTTCTGCCATTGAAGGAAATATCAAGTTCATCCCGCACGAAAGAACGAGCGAGGGCGAGAAGAGCAACCCTGCAGATCCGCTGATGGATGGCGAGTAGCGCCTTTGCGAACATCGTCACCGGCTCCGATCTGGATGGCGGACAAAAGGCACTCGCTTCAGTGCGAGGCGAACTGCGTTCGTATGAATGTTCAACCAAACGCGAACTGTTTGGAAAGGATGACGAAGAACCTGAGCGCGAAGCGACTGTGCTGTCAGCGGAAGGCGCTTAAGGCTCAGATCGGCATCGAAAACCTTTACGTCTTCACCAGCGTGGGATTCGATGCTTTCCAGCCTGAACCAAAGTCGATCGTCGGGCGGCATCGCCGTGAACCGATAGGTCGACTCCATCTGAAGAAACGGCGAAACGTGCATCGCTTTCGCGAACTCCGATCGGATGCGGCCGCGCTCGTCGGTCACCGCAACCGAAACACTTTGATCATGATCCGCCACTGCGCCAAGTCGTGCATCGATCACATACCAATGACGTTCCTTCCATGGCGTATTGGTGACTTCGAGGACCACCACGTCGATGCGTTCAGACCCATCAGGCTGAGTTCCCGCGGCGAGGCAGTAGTGAACCGTGATCGGGTTAAACACGTAACCGTTCGCGCGCAGTTGAGTGAGCGTAAGCACTCGACCATTTGGAGCACGCCCTGTCCGAACCTCGACGAGATGACGGATCGCATCCCCGAGAGGCATGGAAGTATCCCCATCGAGATAGTCAGATCGTTCGAACCGAATCGCTGGCCAAATCGATCCGCCTAGAGCGCGAATCGATTCAAAGGTCGCGCCGTCCGATCCTGAATCTTCGTGTTCGAGGAGGAAGAGAAAGAGAGAAAATCGAAACTCATGAGCCGCCGGCATAAAGCGGCGATGCCTTGTCACGCCCTCATAGAGCGAGTTCGCCGTCACAGCCCGACACCAAAGTGGGAACAAACATCAAGTGCCGAGTTCACTCCGTCTTCGTGGAACCCAAAGCCCCAGTAGGCGCCGGCGAAGAACGTCGCCTGCACACCCTGGATCTCCGGACGGCGCTGTTGTGCCGCAATTGCGCCAGCATCAAACACAGGATGTTCGTAGCCAAACTCCGCGAAGACTGTTTCCGGGTTGATTTCGCCTGAACGATTCAACGTGACGAGCAGGTCAGTCGGAGAGTCGATGGACTGCAACTTGTTCATCCAGTAGGTGAGCGTTGCTACATCACCCGGACCAGCGCCGAGGTGATAATTCCAACTGGCGCGAGCACGCGGGATTCGTGGCAACAGCGTTGAGTCACTATGCAGAGTGGCTGTATTCGGTTGGAACTTGATGCTGCCAAGCACTTCTGACTCAGCGGTCGTCGCATCGGAAAGCATCGAAAGGCTTTGTCCCGAGTGACATGCAAGCACCACCGCATCAAAAGCCTCGGACCTACCGTCGCTTCTTTCGATCAAGACCTCGACACCAAGTGGCCGACTCGGATCAGCTCTTCTGCGCACTGCCCGGATCGGAGACAAGAGTTCGACTGGACGCTTGAGTCGAGCCGTGAGCGCGCGCACGTACTCTCGTGATCCCCCAGTTACCGTTCGCCACGTGGGGATCCCCTGCAAACCTAAGAGTCCATGGTTGTCCATGAATCTGAAATACGTAGAAGCTGGAAACTCCAAGAAGGTCTCAGGATCTGCCGACCAGATCGCTGAACCGAACGGGAGAAGAAACTCGCTCACGAAACGCTTTGAATACTTTCGCTTTGCGACGAATTCGCGCAAAGTCGTGAGATCTTGCAACGAATCTGGCTGATCGAGAACCGCACGACCCGCACGGTTGAACCGCACGATGTCGATCAACATGCGCGTGAATGACGGAATGAGAATGTTGCGTCGCTGCGCATAGAGCGTGTTGAGGTTGGTGCCGCGATATTCGATTCCCGTGGATTCGGACATCACGGAGAAACTCATCTCACTGTGCTGGCTCGCGACTCCGAGGCGATCAAGCAGTGTGATGAAGTTTGGATAGTTGCCCTCGTTGAAAACGATAAATCCGGTGTCGACAGCGACCGAATTCAATCGACCACTTCGGTCTGGAATAACCACATCGACCGTGTTGGTATGCCCGCCCACTCGATCGCCTGCTTCGAAGACAGTTACATCGTGATCGGGATCGAGCAGATGTGCACATGTAAGCCCGGCGATGCCGGAGCCGATAATCGCAATCTTCACGCGGGCTGTCGACCTGACCCACTGTTGTCTTCACACCACTGCCAAATACGGTTACGATCGCTCTGCGATGCTCCCGTCCTTGGGATCTTGGTGATGCTTCGACGGTGCCTATCGAGCCAGAAGCCACCATTGGCACCAAGATCGTTTTCGTCAACATCAGCCAACCAAACGATCGTGTCAGCACCCGCTTCTGCCGATCGCAACACGGGCTTCGTAATTGAGTGGAAACGAGGAAGTGACTTCACGACACCTGGGGTATCAACCCAACCCGGGTGCATCGCCTGAAAGATCACCTTCGAACCACAGCGTCTCGCCCATTCAACGTTCAGTTCGACCTGCGCTCGCTTCGCCCGTGCGTACGCGCGCACGCCATCGTAGGAATCCGGACCAGCGAGGAGTTTCTCGACGTCAAGCTTCTCGGGATACATGCCACCAGAAGCGACAGTGATGACGCGACCCCTCGACTCCCCCGCCTCAAGTAGCGGCAGAAGCAGCGAAGTAAGAAGAAACGGCCCGAGAACCTGCGAGGCCACCGTCATCTCGAAACCTTGAGGAGAGACTGCATACTCCGCCGAAAGTGCTCCCGCATTGTGGATGAGCGCATCGAGATGCTCATGGGCACTGGCGATCTCCGCAGCGATCGAACGAACAGCATCGAGATCGCCCATATCGGCGATGCTCGTATGCACGTCGAATCCTTGATGACTCAGGGCTTCAGCTGTGGAAGAGGTGCGGCTCGGGTCACGACCTACGAGATGCAGTGTCGCACCGAGTTCGCCGAACCGGGTCGCCGCAGCCAAACCGATTCCCGAGGTGAAGCCGGTGAGGACAACGACTCGGCCATCCATTCGCGCTGGAACTTGGTCGTCCCACCCCTCGAGGTGGCGACGAGCGGAATACCCGAGACCGCTCCAACTCGGGATGATCACCGCTTCCATCAATGCGTCGCTGAGTGAAGCAAGCGAGCGTTCAAGGCGGGGATCCATAGTTCTTGAATCCTACGAGTGCCCGGACTTCCGGTGGGCATCGGGCGAAACAACGTTCAATCTGAAGGGACTGCCGAAATCAAGACCACACCGTTATTGGATGGTGATGGGAAAGGTCAGGAAATCGCCGATGGCTCGAAAACACACGCCTGGAAATAGTTTTCGATATGTGCAGCCCATTGGTCGGCGCTGAGATGCGCCGACGAAACGTCATCGATAATCACACCAAAGCTGTAGGCCTGAACAAAAACCGCAAGTGATTGCGGGTCAATCGATTTCTTGATCCACCCTCGCTCAATCGCTGTCTCGATGACGGCGACGTACTCATCAGTGAGTCGCTTCTGCTCGGCGGCAAGAGGTTCGGTGATTCGAATTGCTGAATTCGCCAACGTAAATGCACGAAGGCGACGCAACACACGAAGGTCTTCGTTGCGTACGTAGTTCTTGTTTGCCTGAAAGAGACCGTCGCGGAACTCCTCGAACGTCGTCGCTGACGCCAGGACCTCACGGATGTATCTGACTGTCGCCTCAACTCCTTCGGAGTAGGAGGCGATGAGCGCAGTCCCGATCACATCGTCAACGTTTTCGAAGTGGTGATAGACGGCACCGCGTGTGAGCCCAGAGCGGTCAAGGAGATCGTCGATTCGAAAATCGACTGGCCCTTGCTCCTTCAGCAGCTCGACCGCGATCGACACGAGCATCTGCCTAGTGGGGTGTTCGGCCTGCGGTTCATTCGATTTCGCCATGCTCACCTCTGACTTAGCCCCAAGGGAATAGCGAACGGTAGAGGAGTCGGGACACAGGACGACGGACCAGTGCAGGCCAGCTCGGTTAGACATACATAATGTATGTATGATTCACCGGGGTCCTTGACCCTCACCATTGAGCCACCGCTCGAACCGACGATTGGAGCTATATGTCATTGCGAAGAACAGATGGGGCTTTGCCTCGGGCACACCGCCGCCGGTCCGCCCTTGCAGGACTTGTCATTGCGGCAATCGCCGGGATTGTGGGCTCGAGTGTCTCGCTGAGTTCTGCCCTCGCCCCGACCGCAGTCGTCAATACGGATAGGACCTACGACTGCGATCTGAACTACGCCAATACTTTTGTTACTCCCACGCTTTACGCCGGCGACTCGCTCACCGTCACTGTCGCAGGAACCGCCTGCGACTCGATGACCTTCACAGTCACCAACTTGTTTGCTGGCAACGCCCCCACTCTCACCAAAAACGGGAGCCCCATCGCCGTGAACACGCCCACGCCAGTGGCCACGAACGACGTGTTCGTGTTGACTGATCAGTTGGGAAACGGTTACGGAAACCTTTCATTCACAAACACCTCGACGTTCACCTGGCTCTATGCATGGGAGTTGGATGCATCAAACGTTCCCACGAGTTCAACGACGGCCACCACACCGACGACGACTCCGACAACAGCACCAACAACCACCCCAAACGGGGGTGCACCAGTTGGTGACACTGCCGCCGGTGATCCAGTGGCACCAGCCTTCACCGGCTAAGCACTTCGCAAAACCCAAGCACCACCAGCAGAACGCAAAGAGCCGACCCTCGGGTCGGCTCTTTCCATCTCGGTCTTGGCCGGGACGGGAACCGTCGAGCACCTTCGGTACTCTCCTTCCAAATCCCTCATAGCGGAAAACGCACAACGGCCGCCCGAAGGCGACCGTTCTGCGATGGTGGCGGGGACGGGATTTGAACCCGTGACCTTCGGGTTATGAGCCCGACGAGCTACCAGACTGCTCCACCCCGCGGCGTGCTCTAGAGGGTACCGGGGCTCGCCCAGAAACGCCAACCGAGCTGATGGATCTCAGCCCAGTTCTGGGTGTTCGAGATAATGCGTAAGCGCAGTGCGGTGGCGTTCAATCAATCGCCAGGCCACTCGATGCCCACGATCGTGCCCCCAATTGTCAGCGCGACAACGAGATCCGAAAGAGCCGGCACGGTACGACTCGTGCCTGATGCCAACGCATTCGTCAGTTGATCGAATCTGTAAGACCGAAGGTCATGCAGTAGCGAGAGAAGCGATCACGCTGTTCATCTGCGTCAAGTCCAAGCCAATCGAATGACCAGGTGTGATCGCCGTGCTTTTCACGCGGCGACCCTGCGAGGGCAGCCGTCATGGCAGCACGCACATCGTCGGGAAGGTCAATGCCGAGCTCGTCGTAGATGCGCGCCACAACGCCAACACCATCGGCGTTGAAATCAGCAAAAGAACCGTGAGCGACGCGCCCAATTGGAAGAACGCCATGCGACTGAAGATCGACAAGGCCATCAAGGTCTCCGTGATACAGGTTGGCGTGATAGCGACCGATCACCGTTGTGTCGACATCGTCGCTATGCGCCCAGCGCAGCGTCGCAATCAGGCTCGTCACTGAACCGAGGATCGCCAACGGATCGCGATGGGTAATCACTAATTGCGCATCGGGGTAGGTGTCGAGCAGAACCGGAAGGTTGTGCAAATGCACCGGTGACTTGAGCACCCACTTCTCCGTAGGCATCTTTCGCTGAAGGATCTGCAACACCAGCCGATGCATTTCATACGCCGGCGTCATATCGCAGGACTGCAACCAGTCGATGTAACTCGGCGTGTTGTAGCGACTGATGAACTCTTCGCCGCGAAACGCGAACGACATCGCCGAGAGGCACTCCTTATTCATGCGGCCGGCATAGGCATGAATCGCGTCGAGTCCGCCAGTAACGAGTTGCGGACCGCGTAGTTCAGCATCGGCCAATTCGATACGGGGATCATTGTCGTAGGTTTCGAAGGCTGGTGGCGGAACTGGTCGCAAGAACTCCCAACCGAGCGGAACACGATGACGGTGATCGGCGGAAAGCAGAGCATGCAAAACCGTGGTGCCCGTGCGCGGCGCACCAACAACAAAAAGCGGTTCGAAAATTTGTTCGTCTCGCACCCCGGGGTCGCTACGAACCCAGTCGCAGATCTGGAGCCGAACTTCAAGCAGCCGAAGCAGGAAACGACGCGTCATCCACCGGCCAAGAAGATGCAGATTCGCTTCGGTCTCCAATGACGTAAGCGCGATATCCAGTCCTTCGAGGAAGTCCTCACCCGTCCCCGGTCCAGGAGCGCAAAGAGCGGCAATCCCCTCGTTCGCTCGCCCCTGCCGTGCCATCGCCTCGCCAACGAGGCCATCACGATCAAAGGGAAGCGCCGCCTCGGCCGCGATCGGCAGGACCAAGCCCGCATTCACCGCTTCTACCCATTCGGGGCGCGGTCCCGGATTCCAAGTCGTTGCCATCGGGTAGGAAACTACGCTGCTCGAATGGCCGACGCACCTCTCAACATTCTTGATGGCCGTGTCGTCATCATCACAGGCGGAACTCGGGGCATCGGCATTGGCATCGCTCGCCACCTCGGCGCACTCGGAGCAAAAATCACCATCACTGGTCGCAAGCCCGAACGACTTACAGTGGCAATTGCGCTGCTTGAATCCGAGAACATTGAGTGTCTCGGTCTCGTCGCCGATGTCGCCGATCGTGGACGTGCGTTTGAAGTTGTTGACGAAACCCTTGCTCAATTCGGTCGCCTCGATGGTCTGGTCCTGAACGCTCAATCGTTTCGACCAGTCACTCCCCTCGTTGACGTCACAGAAAGCGACATGAATCTGCTGTTTGATACGGGCCCCAAGGGTGCACTGTGGCTGATGCAAGCCGCGCAACCGCACATGGCCGCGAACAACTGGGGCCGCATTGTCACCATGGGAACCTCGATGGGCCTCACTGGCGCTTCGGGATATGGCCCCTACGCCGCATCGAACGAAGCCATCCGCTCCCTCACTCGCACCGCAGCGCGCGAATGGGGCCGCGACGGCATCACGGTCAATTGCGTTCTGCCTGCATCAGCCGGTCACCGTGCTCCTGTCGCCGGGTCTGACCCGGCGCGCGAAGCTGCATTTGCCTCGATGTACGACGACAACCCGGTGGGTCGCGATGGCGATGCCATCGAGGACATCGGCCCCGCAGTTGCGTTCTTGCTAAGCGATGGAAGCCGCTATGTCACCGGACAGACCATTTCGGTCGACGGTGGCGGCATTATGCGCCCCTGAATCTCAGGTTCGGAAACGCCAGGCCAGATGACGACGGCGAGACTCAAGCAAGGCCGCGCGTTCCTCGACTGAAACTCGAACGGTGTCGGCCGGAAGTTCGCTCCACACCTCATCGACATTCACGAGGCGCGCCGTGGGTTCGGGAGCCGCGTCGCTCAGTGGCCAGAACCAGCGCAAGGTGCAAAGTCCGCCCTTACGTCCGCCGGCATCAAGCCAGTTTTCGACACCAGGGTCGCGATGAGAAACAACGGCACGAAGGCGCCCGTCGTCTGACAATCGCAATTGGCGATCATTCAAACTCGTGATCCGCTCAACCGGATCAGCGAGTTCAAACCAGCCATCGGGATAGAGCTGCAAACTCCAATAGCGAGCGTCGGGAACTTCGCTTTCGATAATGAGCGCATCATCGGGTCCGAGATCCCAGAAACAAAAGCCGTAACGAGCGGCAGCGAGACCCTTTTCTTGCGCAAAAGAACCATGAAAAGAATTGTCTTCACGCATTGCGCGCTGATCGATCATGTACTGGTTCCAGTACGACATTGAACGCTCAACACCCGCTGCCGCATCGGCAACCTTTGCGGCAAAGTCTTCAGCGGTTACTCGGGGAAGATGGTCAGGCCCATCAAGACATTCGATCGTGAACATTGCTGGTTCTTCTTCGGTCCAATCGAAGTAGTACTCGCGGATTGAGCACATGACAGCGCCTTCAGGAATTTGCAGCCAACCTGCTTCGGTGCCATCGCCACCGAGAAAGAACTCGAACTCGTCGCCCTTGCCGATTCCAAGATCGGATCCGTTGTGTTCGGCGAGCGTTCCCCACTTTTCTTGATGCATAAAGCCCGCGCGCATTGCCAGGATGAACTCTTCACATGAATGCATTCGGCCACGCACTCGATAGCGCTTGGTGGGATCAATTCGCGCATGGCGATAGGCATTGTCGGCATTTGGTCCGCCCCATTGCGTAACGAGATCGTTCTGTCGCATGAAGAACGGTCGGGCAGCATTCGGATAGCCGATCGACCATCCCAACCAGCACAGGACCTGTTCGGCCATGTGGTCGTAACCTTCGGCACGTACTGCCGGATCAGCCGGGAACGGCTCGGCCATCAGCTGTTCGCCCACCGCTTCGAGTCGACGACAGAAATCACGCCACGCTGTCAGTTCGACGCTTTCGTTCGCTGCCATAACTGTTGTTCCTTCAGGATCCGTGCGGACGTCGACTTGCGGCACGGATGTTGCTACGGACACAAATGCCGGTGATATTCGATGAAAAGTCTGATGCGAGCCACAGCACGGTTTGCGCGACTTCTTCAGGCTGGCTCAATCGCTTGAGGTCGAGATCGGCAACGTGCGCCTCGACACCACCCGGTTGCGTTGCGAGGTAGTTGAGCAGCGGTGCGGTTGCCGTCGGGCCGGGAGTCACCGCGTTCGCCCGAACGCCGTGACCGCCGTATTCCGTCGCCACCGTTTCCATCAGATTGATGACCCCCGCTTTGGCGGCCGCGTAACCACCGAGGTTGTAGTTGCCGCCGATACCCGCGCCTGAGGACATACTCACGATTGAGCCGCCGCCATTGGCAATCATGTGCGGGATCACCGCTCGTGTCGCGTAGAACACGGAATCGAGCGTGGCGGATTGTTGGAAGCGCCAGTCCTCGTCGCTGAGTTCGCCGAGAAGGCCCGATCGAGAAACGCCAACGTTGTTGTAAAGCACATCGATGCGGCCATAGGTCTCAACCGCACCTTGTACCCAGGCGTCGACGAATGTTGAATCGCTCATGTCGCCAGCGACACCTGCGACAACAGCGCCAGAGTCCGCGAGGTCGTCAACGACACGGTCGAGCTCAGCGGCTCGTAGATCGTTCAGCCACAACACGGCTCCGTGCTCTGCGAAGAGACGGGCTGAAGCCTCACCAATACCAGCGCCGCATCCGCTGATGAGCGCCACTTTTCCCTCAAGCATTCCTGACATGGACCGCTAGCATCGCCCACGCATCGGCTCCTGT
>Ga0315905_10005487_pt1 | contig 12921 bp, 16 predicted proteins | sample LakEriMetagenome_5_FD_203522 | JGI IMG/M metagenome (GOLD analysis project Ga0315905, IMG submission 203522) | Freshwater fungal communities from buoy surface, Lake Erie, Ohio, United States - Buoy 4 MA121 | ecosystem: Environmental > Aquatic > Freshwater > Lake | place: USA: Lake Erie, Ohio... | reverse complement strand
TCGAGTTCTGCGCACAGGCAGTAATTGTCGGTTCCTCGATTACGCTTCCTGTTGTGTCAACACCCGGCGACACCCTCAGCCTCCAGATTGAGGATGCTAATGGCGTGCATGTCATCGGCCCCGTTCCTGTCAGCATTAACGGTCTGGCTACGGCAGGCGACGTCATTCTCGCTATTGCAAACGCAATTAATGGAACGTCTGAGTCGGATGCTACACTCAGCAGCCATACTCTTTACGACGGCGGTATCCCCGTTGCGACGATCTCCTGTCCTGATGCTTCCAGCTCGGTCAGCACTGTACTCACGCTTGCCACAATCGAGGGCGGAGACTCCGTCTCTGTTGTGGTTTCAGACGACGTAGGTGACTTCCTCGCTGACGCAGGGTTTGACGCAGATCCCACTGACTCCGGTGCAGACGGCATCAAGGGACAGACCCTTGAGTTCACTCTGGATGACGTTCCGACTACGTACAGTGTGACGTTTACGTCCAACTCGCTTGCTACGGCAATTGATGACATCAACGAGCTGGTCGGCAGTGCTCTTGATGTTGCTACGGAGTCGGAGGGCACCATCCTCCTGACAAGCCAGCTAGTGGGCGTGGCATCATCCGTGCGTGTCGTCTACTCCGGCACAGCCACTGCGGGTGACGTTTTCGGACTCACCGACGGTGCTGACGAGGAAGCAACAGGGTCGGGCCGTCCGAACCCCGACTTCTACGTTGACCTAGACGGGTCAGCAAACATCGGTGGCGTAGTTCTGCGCAATACGGCAACCGGTATGCCTTACTCGGTGGCCTCATCTTCTGCGGACCTCTACATCCAGTACCGTGGCGTTCGACTAGATGTGACAAGCCGCGCATCAAGCCCCGCCCTGCTGTCCTTCGGGTCGGCTGCGGACATGGAAGCAGCCATCGGACCGGTCAGCGTCCACAATCCTCTGGCGCTGGGCTGCTACCTTGCCCTGCAGAACGCACAGACCGTTACGGTTGCGGCAGTCGGTATTGACGAGGCCAATGATGCGGCCCCGTACGGTACGCTCGACGGCTGGATGCGCGCCCTTGACTACCTTGAGCAGAAGGAAGTCTACACTGTCGCGGCGCTCACGGACGACACGTACGTCCAGGGGCTCGTCTCTGCGCATGTACAGGCGATGAGCCAGCCGGAGAACCGCGGAGAGCGTATCGGCTTTATTGCCCCGCCCTACACGGACCGCAATCCCTCGACTACGATCATGTCGGGGCAGAATGGTGCGTCAACGTCAAACGCCAACGAGTTCCTCCTTGACGACAGCCCACTCGACGAGCTGGTGTCCGCAGGGATCACGGGCCCTGCCGTCAGCTACGACGAGCAGCTGTACCTTGAGGTCCTCGTCACCAACGGGGGCGCTACAGACCTGCGCCGGTACAGCATCTCCAACGTGAACAATACGCTGCTCACGTTGCGTACCACGTTTACACCCTCACAGAACGTGGATGGGTTCTTCAGCACTGTCTCTCTCACCGAGGAGCTGGTTGGTGCTGACTACACCCTGTTCGTTCGTGGCGAGAAGCTGCTGATCACCGGAACCACGCTGCCTGACCTCGGCGCCATCGCACTTGCGGCGGCGGCAGAGGGCGAGGCCTACGCCAACCGCCGTGTCTACAGCCTATTCGGTAGATCGGTCGACGTGTCGATCGACGGCATCACGCAGAACGTCCCAATGTTCTACGCTGAGGCCTGTATTGCCGGCATGATCGCACAGCTCAACCCGCAGCAGCCGTTCACCAACGTACCCATTACCGGCCTCGGGCATGTGTACGGGACGGACGACACGTTCTCCGAGACGCAGATGGACGTCATCGCAGACGGCGGGCGCTACATCCTTGTGAACTTCGGTGGTCGAGTTCAGGCACGCCACTCCCGCTCTACGGCTACCACTTCTGTGGAGACGCGCGAGCTTTCCATCACGAAGGCAATCGACTGGCTCACGAAGATTCTGCGTGCGACAAACCGCGTCTACATCGGAAAGTACGTCATCACGCCGGGCTTCATCGACCAACTTACCCTTGCTAATCAGGGTACTCTGGCGCAGGCTGTCTCCATTGGCGTCGTCAATGGCGCAGTACTGTCTCAAATTGCACAGAGTGAGTCACAGCCGGACGTGGTTCTCCTCGAGGTCACGGTCCAGCCTGCCTACCCGTGTAACAAGATCAAGATCACCATCGTCACCTGAGGAGTTTACTATGTACAATCCCCGCTCTCTCGCAGTCCGCTCGGCCGAGCACTTCGCAACGCTAGTCGAGTCCGTGATCACACGCCTGCACCGTAAGCACGATGCGCGCTTCCAGCTCATTGATGAGGCACTCTCTGTGCTAGAGGCGCGCTCGTCCTCGGTGTTCCCGACAATCCGCAAGGTCACCCTGTCACAGGGCAGCCCTGCGAGCGCACGCACCGCGCTCGATCTGTCAGACGCGCTCTTGCAGCCGATTTCAATCGTGGTAACCGGCCTCAACTTCACGACAGACGAGACGTTGATCTCGGCTACGCTTGGCGCGGTTTCTATGGCCGTATCTCCGGGCGCATCGGCTACCTCGATCACCCTGACAATCCCGGCGGCGGGCCTTTCTGGTCTTACTGCCGGCGACTACGCGGTGTTCGCCCTTCGAGTAGATGGCGTGCTGTGCTCGACGGTTAACTTCCCCGTGATTGCCTAATCAATAAAGTAGGTGAAACATGGCAACCCTTAGTCAATGGCAGCCCTACGACAACTATGTCCAAGGCGGCATGGTGGACGGCCGATTCATGTCGGCAGCGTTTACGCTGCTTGCTGCGGGTCCGCCGCGTTTAGCAAACATCGGTGGTTCGCGCGTAGCCGCTGCCGCAATCGGCAGCGGCAGCTCCTCCGAAGACCAGATTGCATTCCCTCTTGGGCTTGTGCAGTCATGGAACCTCGGGCAGAACATGGGCCTTTCTCGATTCTTCGAGTTGGGTTCTTCGCGTAGCTACTTCATTCCGGGCCGTACCATGGGGCAGATCGGGCTATCCCGCGTCATGTACCATGGGCCGTCGCTGCTTCGCGTCATGTACGCGTACTACAGTGACCTGATCCCTGATACGGTTGTTGCTCCGGTTTTTGCGAACCTGGGCGCCGCTACCGTAGACAATCCGCACGACGTCATGATCCCTCCGGGCTACGAGAACGTGTTCCTGAACCTAGCGTCAGACCTATTCTCGCAGCCTGTAGGCCTCATGCTGCTCATGAAGGACAGCAACGAGGACACGCTTTCAGCGTCGTACTTCGAGTCTTGCTACATCCCGAGCCATTCGATTGGCACGGATGCGCAGGGCGTTGTTATTCAGGAGCAGGTCTCAGTGCAGTACGAGCGCCTAGTGCCGGTAAACGTTAGTTCCCTTGCACTGATAACTGGCGTTCTGTAGCACTTACGGAGTAGTAAATGACCTCGCTGACGTCCTTCTTGCTGACGCAACTGGAGGCGTCAGCGAGTTCTACTTCTAAAGAAGCAGAAGTTGAGTACCACGGAAAGACATTTCCGGGGTACAACAAGCCGATTGCTTCGGATAAGAAAGATAAAAAAATGATGGTACTCGCCAAGAAGGGAGACGAGGTAAAACTCGTCCACTTCGGGCAGAAGGGCTACCAGCACAACTACAGCTCAGAAGCTAAGCAGAACTACCTGACGCGCTCGGCAGGTATTCGGAACAAGAGCGGAGAACTTACGAAGGATGATCCGTTCAGCCCAAACTACTGGGCACGCAAAGTTCTTTGGCCCAAGGGCAAGACAGGAGAGGGGCACAATGGCCCCGTGAAGACGGAGGTTCGCGTGCAAAACAAAGAAGCAGGGCTGCCCGCAGGAAAACCTTGGAACATGGAAGGTGAGAAGAAGGCCTCCCTTCTGAGTACCCTCATCAACCGCAAAGACGATGAGAAGCTTGCTATGGCTCTTAAGCTAGCGGAAGAGTCACACGGGATTGGCTCCGACGTAGCAGAAGTCGCCGGCCTGGGAATGCTGGCTGCGCCCTATATTGCGCACGGACTTGCGCATCGCCCGGGGATGATCGGTAATGCGGCAAGAGCTGTTGACCGCACAATAGGGCATAACTCCCCTCATGGAGGTAAGTGGGAGGTTGCAGGTCTGGGAGTTCTAGGAGTTCCGTCTGCAATGAGAATTGGAAAGTGGGCGAAGGGAAAGATTCAGAAGGCTCGCGCAGATGAGTCTAAGTAAAATTGCGCAACTTAAAACGCAGCTACAGCCGCACCAAGCCCGCGTAGTCTCCCGCATCCAGCAGGAAGACCAGCCGGGCTTGGTAGTCGCGCATGGCCTAGGCTCGGGCAAGACGCTTACTTCTATTGCTGCGCAAGACGCAATGGGCCTTCCCGCCGATGTTGTGCTGCCTGCCGCCTTGCGCGCAAATTACGCCAAGGAACGCAACAAGCACCTCAAGAACCTAGGTAAGGGCCCAGATACTAATATTGGAAGTATCGAGATGGCCGCGAGGACTGGAGAAGTCTCGCCGCACCCTGCCCCCTTACTTATTGTAGATGAGGCACACCGGGCACGTGACCCAGGAACCAAGGCGTTCCGGGCACTGAAAGCAAACAAAGCTGAGAAGAGACTGCTGCTGACGGCCAGTCCCTTCTACAATCACCCGGTAGACATCGCCCCGCTGGTAAATATTGCTGCGGGTACTCAAGTTCTTCCCCACGAAAAGGGGGAGTTTGCCCAAAAGTATATCCGGGAGCGAGAGGTAACTCCCGGTTTTATGGACCGCGTTTTTCGCGGTGTGAAGCCTGGGGTAGTAGAAGAGATTAATCCCCTGACCAAGGGCGAGTTGCAGACTCACCTAGGTAAGTGGGTAGACTACCATCCGAATAGTCAAGAGGGCTTTCCTCGCGTAGTACGCGAGGATGTTCCGGTAGAGATGACGCCGGATCAGCTCAAGGTTTATGAAACTGTGATGGGGCGCGCACCTTCTTGGGTTGCGAATAAGATTCGTGCGGGCTTACCACCCAGTAAGCAGGAATCTAAGCAGCTAAACGCGTTTTTGGGTGCTGTACGCCAGGTATCCAACTCTACGCGTGCATTTGGTAGTGCACAGGAAGAGCCAAAGATTCAGAAGGCTTACGAGAATCTAAAAAAGACGCTGGATGAGAACCCCAGAGCAAAAGCAGTTGTCTACTCGAACTACCTAGACTCGGGCATTTCTCCCTACAAGGAACGTCTCCAAAAGAGTGGAATTCCTTTTGGGGAGTTCACAGGCGAGATGTCCAAGTCACAGAGAGATGACCTCGTTCGCCAGTACAACGAAGATAAAATTCGTGCTCTTCTTATCTCTTCGGCGGGAGGAGAGGGGCTGGACCTCAAGGGTACGCGTCTTATGCAGGTGCTTGAGCCGCACTGGAATACAGAGAAGCTCAAGCAGGTAGAGGGGCGCGGTGTCCGGTTTAAGAGTCACGAGCATCTGCCAGATGCGGAACGAGAAGTCCGTATTCAGCGATATTTAGCGACCCGTCCCCGCACAGGTCTTCTAGAGAAGATGAAACTCCGGGATCCAGGGGGGTCCGTAGACCAGTACCTAGCCCAGCGCTCGGCAGAAAAGGAACAGCTAAACCAACAGTTCCGCGACATATTAGCAGGGCAGCATAAGGCTGCCTCTGTGCAGTGGTCGGCCTTTTTCTCCGAAGCAGACAAGCTTGCGGCAGCCCCAAAGAGCATAGTTGAACACACCACAAAGATGCTTGACCGCCATGAGCGCGGAGAGAATATCGGGGCCACTGCTCGTGCGCGCTTGAAAGCCCGAGGGCTTATCGCCCGTGCGGACGGTACAAAACGCACGGGTAATTTGGGTAAGTCATGAACTCTAATATCTACGCAGCATTCTTTTCTGAGCTAGAAAAAATTGCAGAAGAGGGTACCGCGACAAAAACCGACCCTGCTCTTTGGGAGCGCATGAAGGCCAAGGCTACCGCCAAGATGGGCGGTAAGCACTCCGCACGCGCTATGCAGCTTGCCACCAAGATGTACAAGGACGAGGGCGGAGGGTACTCAGGTAAAAAACCGTCTGCGTCATCCAACAACATGGTCAAGTGGACAAAGCAAGACTGGCAGACACGCCCAGGCACTCCGGAGCGGGCAGAGCGGTCTTCTGGAGCCACTGCTCGTTATCTCCCTAAAAAGAAGTGGGAGTCTCTCAGTAAAGAGGAGCAGGCCGCAACAGACCGAAAGAAGCTACGAGCATCTACCCAGTTTGTGGATAATACTCCCAAGGCAAAGGTGCGCGGCGATGCTAAATACCACGACTAACATTTACCGCGCTTTCTTTTCCGAACTGGAAAAAATGGCGGAGATCATGCCGTCTACCGGTTCCGAGTCTGTGAAGAGAGTACCGGGATCCGCAATCCCACGAGGTCCTCGCGTTCGAGCCGGTGGTCGAGTAGGCACGACAACTGCAACGCCGTTCTCTGGGAATAAGGCAAAGATCGCTGGCTGGGGGCACGCGGCTCTAGGTGCGGGTGCTCTGCTTGGGGGAGGAGCTGTCGCATATCGGGCCCTGCGTCGCCCGCTATACGATGAGTTTGTCGGAGACGGCCCCCCGTCATCTAGCGAGCATTACGGTCCTGCGGCAAATGTTCGGATGGGCGTAGGCTCTCCGACTCTGCGGGCAGCAAAGAATCTGCTGCAAAAGAGGCGGTACGCGCAGCAGTCTCAGCTTGCAGAAAACCCCTACGGAGCGGGTCCAGTGGCCTACTGACGTCGGCAGGGTCGTACGTTCCTTCGTCCTGAATTGCTAAATCCAGAATGGCGGACAGAATTTCTTGTGGCTGGATCGTTCGCCCCTTGCGGGTACTAAGCCGTCTAGCTGTGCGCTCCAGGTACGCGGAATGCCTAGGAGACAAACGTACTAGTGCCATTCGGGCTTTGCCTTTTTAGGGCGTGCAGGAAGTTCCGGTAGCTCATCTGCCTGTTCTTGGAGTTCTTGCAGGTCCTCTGCTGTGCGCTCATCGGAAACGTCCGTGAGCATGCCGTGCAACATGCCGAGAGTTGCTTCGGGACCTAAACCAAAAAATGGCTCGGCAATCTCAATCATTGTCCGGGCAAGCCCGAAGAGGGTCTGGCGTGTCTTATCCATGAAGACCCAGACTTCCTCTTCGGGCGTCACCCGCGACAATACGACTGTGTGCGACTCCTCTTCTTCCTTTTCGGTGTCGATGAGTAGGACCAAGGCGTACGCGCCTACGTCGTACTTCTTGATCAGGGCATCGAATTCCTTGTGGAAGGCTCGGTAGTCGCGCTCAATCATTTTACCTACAAGACCTCAGGATATGTGACTCGACCAGTACCTTGCAGGTCTCTGGCAACGCGTCAAGCATATCGGGAAGTCCACCGACAAGCCCGTAGTTTCCTGCTCCGAAGGTATCATCATAGAGTTTTGCCGAACTCTTTGAGCCGATAGCGAGCACGGAAAGCACGATCTTGTCTTGTCGCATTTCTTCAAGCAGGTTTGCCAAGTCCTTGTTGGGATTTCCCGTCGAGTCGTGCGCACGACACGTAGTAGGAAGCCCGTCAGTCATCAGCACAATTGCGCGCGATGTCTTCGAGCTAGAGGCCCAGTGCTGTGCAACTTCGATAGCCTGCACCATGCTGGTGCCGCACATCGAAACTCCGCGCGCATCCCTCGGACTGCTCACCTTGGGGAAGATGAACAGGTCGTCAGAGAAGCCCCACAGCTCAAGTCGCACACGCTGATCTGCGCAGGCAAAGTTCACGTCGGCCAAGGCCTGCTCGACCATCTGAACGCCGGTGCCGTGCATCGACCCGGAGAGGTCGACTAGCAACAGCAAGTCAAGCCCGCCTTCCATCTTCTTCTTCTCGAAGATGCTGGCGTCGTCCAGCTCGTTGTTCATCTTCGCTTCGAGCAGAGCTTCGATGTCGATATCGTCGCCTTCTTCTGCCAAACGCCGACGAGCCTTCATGCGCACCTTGTCGAGATGCGCCTTAGCACGTAGGCCAGCTTCCGTGGGCAGAGGCAGCTGGTGCTTTGCTTCGACCTTCCGGCTGTGGATGCCTGCGCGCTTGATGGCGGCCTGCATAGCAGTCTCCTGCTTCTGCTCCTCGGACTTCTTCGGCAGGCTCATCGCCATACGAGCGTGCTCAATCTTGTCTTCCATCTGCTGCGCGCCAGCTTCGATGAGCGAGGCGAAGGATGACTTCCCGTCGCCAGCGTCGTCGTCGTTGCGTGCAGTCATGATGCGCGTGACCTGATTGCGCTGCGCTGCCGTCAGTTCCTGCTTCTTATCTCCGTGAGAGACATCGCCAGAGCCGAGACCGTTCTCATCGTCTGGGTCAATCGCACCCGACATATTCCCGCACGCCCCCAGCAGTTGATCGATCTTCTGCTGTGCTTGCTGCTGGGGATTTGGCGGAGGTTGATTGGGATCCGGCGGGGGAACGTCTTCAAGCAGCTCGTCGATAATGTCATCGATGAGTCGTCGAGTAATTGCCAACGCTGATGCAGCGTCAACGCCCTCGACCAAGTTCAATGCACGGCGCATATGCGGTTTGCACCGCTTGAACCGGTCAGGAGCGTTTGGGGTATCCACGTCCGCTGCGCAGCGACCGAGATACTCCAGCAGTTCCTTCTCCGCCGCCTCTTCCCGCTCAAAGGCAGAGATGTCATGCCACCTCTGCTTGAGCAGCCGTCCGCCTTCAGGGTAAAGCTGAGCCCACAGACCGCAGCAGCGGTAGTCTTCGAGGACGTTCCATAGGTACTGGAACGTCATCTCAAGCCGTGACTTCTGCGCACCGCACTTGGGATCCGTGATGGCCCACCCTGCGCGGTGCATCATCCGCTCCACGGTCTTCGTACGACAATCCTCCATGAGAGGAAGGTTCGTACTGAAGAGGACGTGACTCAGCTCATGCTCCACGACGAGGTAGCCCTCAGGATGGTGCAGGGGCGCACGGATGAAGGTGCGACAATCCGTTGCGCCGCTAGGAGCCTTGACCAGCTTCAGCGGTACTTCGACAATGTCAGAGAAGACTTCGACAAGAGCCTGAGAGCGCTTGGTGACGTAGTCTTCGTCGCCAGTCATCGCTCCCAGAGGCAGAGGAGGCCTGCCACCCTGAGATAGAGGATTGATCATCCGTAGAGCTTAACGGTGTTGAGGTTGACGCCAAACCCGCTCTGAACACGCGCACGGAACGAGTTGATGTGCTCGCCCTCGTACTTGCCTTCAAGAAGCTTTAGCGCACGGTCGCGATCAAGAGCCAGCATGTTCAGGACGAACTGCACAAGGTCGCGAGTAGAGAGGGCGTAGCCCATGCGCTCAGAGCGCGTCTCCTTCGCGATGTTCATGATCTTATCAATCTCCTGCTTCTCCTTCGCGGAAGGAGGCGTAGGAAACTTCGAGAGGAGCAGAGCGCGCTCGTCGTCTGCGCTCATGTAGTTCACCTCGATGAACTCGAAACGAGAACGGAAGTCCTCGTTCAAAGAGTAGGTGCCGGCGTAGTTGGGGTTCATCGTCCCCGCAACCCAGAGCAACGCCCCTTCGCGTAGGTTGAAGACACGCCCGACCTTCGGAAGAGAGACTGCCTTGCGGTAGTCACACAGCGGGTTGAGAATCTTTTGCGTCATCGGAGGAAGCGTATTGATTTCCTCCAGCACTAGGATGCAGGAGCCCACCTCGTTCGCCACGTCGATTGCCGACGTGACAGCACCGAGCTGGAAGAACACATCACCGCCCTGTGCAGAGTAGGTGCCGAGGAGGTCTCGGACACTTGTCTCCTCACAGCACTCCTGGCGGAGGAGCGGAATTGCGTTGACAGCGGCAAGCTGCTCAAACGCCATCGTCTTGCCTGCGCCCTTCGGACCCTTCAGGATCAGGTTGGGGCCGAACATCAAGTCGTGCAAGGTCTTCAGGAGACCCGTGTCCACAAAGTCCTTCTGTGCCTTCGGGGTCAATTCTTCAGTGGGAATACGACGAAAGTCGACTCGGGACATGCGCATACCTCCTATGGTTGGCGCAAATGCTTGTGACAAACTTGCAGTCTTTCTTGTCGTGCGCTATGCATAGGTCACGGAGGCCGACGATGCTGAGCGAAGTAGTAAAGACGGAGCAGTACCACTTCGTTACAGTCCGTACGGAAGATGGTCACGAGGAGAAGTGGCTTCTTACGGATGGAGACCGAGAGCGTGTGCGTACGCGAGCACTGAAATACATGCTGCGCGGTGGCGTTCTCGTACGTAAGGTCTCTTTCGTAGAGTCCCTACTGCGTCTTGTAGGTCAGTAATGCCCGCCGTTAAGCCTATTGACCTAACGGCGATGTCCCCTGATGAAGTACTGTCGGCGTTTGGGCACTTTGCTACGCAGTCTCTTCAGCGTGCCGGTGCTGCGGTCTTTCTACAAAAGCCGGATGGGAGTGTCACAGTCCTGAACCCTAAAATCTTGTTATCTATCCCAGATGACGTGATGGCACAGGAGCTGATCGCCTGCTGGCCCGAAGAAGACGTAGAAGCCTACTTTGCAGAGAAGTACGCACGGGAGTCCGGTGAGCGATAATGTAATTCCCATAGATGCATTCTCTGCATCTATGCGGCATCCTGAAGATTGGGGCCCAGATGCCACGCGCCCCAATACGTATGCAGCTGGTTTTTTCAACATTGCACAGTTCAGTTCGGTAGCCTGCGGGCTGACACGAGGTTGGGTACGCCGTTACGGTAGCGGCGACGAGTTCCCTTTACGGGTTCGTGAAGCTTTGGAGAGGTGGGTTCACGAGAACCTCCGCGGCGTAATCTCTGTGTACATATCTACACGTGGGACCGTGCGGATTGAGGCAAAGGACGAGTGGGCGGTCTTTGCATACGAGACCAAGCTCAACGAAGCCTGGCTTGCGAAGGACTTTGACGCGCCTACTAAAAAGTAGGCCAAACCTGCTACAAGCCTCTGTTCTACCTGCTCATAGGTAGGACTCCACGGACAAAAGGAACCATGAACAACTTCGACGCGCAGATCATTGAAGTCCCTACGAAGGAAATTGTCATCGGCCGGAGCTTCAAGAACATCCGCCGTTACTTCGATGAAGAGAGCGTCCGCAATTTGGCGGAGAACATTCAGCAGAACGGTTTGATGAACCCTTTGGTCGTCATGCAGTCCGAGGATGCCGACGGGTCTGTGTTCACGGAGCTGGTCGCGGGTGAGCGTCGCCTGCGCGCGATCACTTACGTCCAAAACAACATGGACTCCGAGTTCATGGAGAACGGGATCCCGTGCATCCAGTACGTCGGTACGATTGTTGATGCGAAATACGCTAACGCGAGCGAGAACATCGATCGTGAGGACGTTGATGACGTTGACGTCTCCTCTTGGCTCGCTGATCGCGCCCAAGAAGGTATCCCCCAGACGGAGCTGGCAGAGCGACTCCATCGCTCTCCGCAGTGGGTCAACTTCCGCGTCACGTTCCACGAGCGTGCGTGTGACGAGCTGAAGGATGCAGTGCGAGAGAAGATCCTCTCGTTCACCGCTGCCTATGAGCTTGCGAAGAATCTGACGCAGGATGAGCAGAGGAAGCGCATTGCCAAGGCGCGGAAGTTCAACGAGAAGATCACGCTTGAGGAGGCGCAGCGCGCCGACAAGCCGGAGTCCTCGCCGAAGCCCTCGAAGAAGGCCATCGACAAGATGCTTGCCTACGCTGAGCGCAACGGCACGGATTACGGCAGCGGCTTCTGCAACGCGCTGCGTTGGGTGCTCGGCACGATGACCGAGGAAGAGGTCAAGCACTTCCTTGAGCTTGCCGCACAGGGACGTCTCTGATGCCCGAGTCCATGATGCAGGGATACGAGGCCCTCTACGACATGCTGAAGTCGGGACCTACTGCCCTCGGCTTTACTGAAGACGGAAGAGCAGTCATCTCCTACGTAGTTGTAGCTGACGGGTGTGAGCCCGAGTTTATTCCTATCGGGGAACTCACGATGCCTCTCGGGCGGCCCGTAGAGGAATAGAAGAACGGAACAGGCCCTTCGGGGCCTGTTCTTTTAGCTAAAAGAAAGGCACCAGTATGAAACCTGGGGTGCCGCCAGTGGTCTATCGGGAGTGAAGACCCGCGCGCTTGTGCGCGCCCCGTCCCCTTCCTAGGAACGGGTTACGAAGTTCATACTCTTTGTAATGAACGCAGGGAGAGCAGCCAACTGCCTTTCCTCTAACCCAGCAAGCTACTCAATCTCTCTGCGTTAGATACTTATGACCAACAAACGTGGAATTTACTTCATCATTAGCTTGATGATGATCGTCGTCAGAATTGAGGCCGCAATGCTGACGCCGCCACCGAGTACAGCAAGTTTAGTCTTGGCTTCGGCCTCTGTTGTGGCAATCTTTAGGGACAGTCGGGACACTTCAGTCTGAAGAGTCTCGAATGCCTGCTTCGACACCGTAGCTTGCGCCGCCTTCAGCTCTGCCTGGTGGAACTCTGCGCGCAGTCTACTCTGCTCCTGCTGGAGAGACTCTACTCGCGACGATAAGTTCCCTAGGTCTGAGCGAATAAGAAACAGAAGTTCCCGCTCGGATAGATTGCTCGGATCCATCTCGTTTAAGCCTCCCGCTAGTTGTACCACCGGCCCGTCTTGCTAGGAAGGGGCGTTCAGTTTCAACCCCACATGCAGTATGATGGGGCGAGGAAAAGACCATGGCGCAGCGTGTTTACCTCGAATCCATCAAGCCCGGGCTGACGGCCACTGACCGCCGCCTGTTCTACGCAACGTCGTCGGGTAGCGTCTTTAGTGGCGATAGCCCTACAGCGCCTCCAGCACTATCGTCGGATGGCTTTGTGACTCAGGGCGTAGAGGCCCTGCACATCATGTTTCAGTTTGCGCCCGACACCTCGGGCGGAACGGAGTCGTCGGACATCCAGCTCTGGTGGTGGTCCTCCATC